>Ga0075327_1000274_pt1 | contig 13780 bp, 7 predicted proteins | sample MayberrySE_Catta_2_FD_120056 | JGI IMG/M metagenome (GOLD analysis project Ga0075327, IMG submission 120056) | Natural and restored wetland microbial communities from the San Francisco Bay, California, USA, that impact long-term carbon... | ecosystem: Environmental > Terrestrial > Soil > Wetlands...
AGGGCCGGGGTGGAGGGCCGTCACCCGTGATACGGGCTTTTCGGCCCGAGCACGAACTGGGGCTGTTCGCGGACAGGACCCGCCACGGCACTTTACGTCTCGCTGATACGCTCCACCAGCCGCCTCGCTACCGACCACAATCACGAGATCATCACGAAGAGCGCGAAGCTCACCACGCTCGCGAAAACACTTCATGGGCTTCGTGAGCGTCGTGGTCTTCGCGTCTTCGCGATGATTTCGTAGCGCTTCTCTCAGGACCGTGCCCCGTAGTTGCCACGCCCGCGACGTCGGCGCCGGCGCCGGCGTCGGCGGAAAGGTCCCTCGGGACCGGGTGCGGGCCCCTCGTCGTGGGCCGGCGGCGGCTGGGTTGCCGCCTGCGCCTTGAGCTCGCGCCAGTGCGCCACGACCTCGGGGCGATCGCCGTGCACTTCGAGCCAGGTCAGGGCTTCGTCGAGAATCGCGCGGTGCAGGACGCCGCGCTGCGCGCGCACCGGCGACGCGATGTCGAGCAGCTTCGGCTGGATGGCGACGATCTGCTGCAGGCGTTCGACGTCCCGTCTCGCAATCGGCAGCATGCCGAGCTCGACTCTCCGCTCGAGCGCGTCGGCGGAGAACCGCTGCCGGCGCAGCAGGCCGAGGGGATGGAGCAGCGTCCCGGCCAGGATGGCGTTGGTCAGCGATTCCGGCGCCGCGGCGAACCGGTTGCGATAGCGGTCGAGCGCCGCGATGGAACGCCAGACTGCCTCCGGCGCTGCGGCGAGCTCCGGCGTGATTTCCTTCATCAGACCAGTGGCACGGAGTTGACGCATCGCCTCTTCGGCGTGGCCCGATCGCAGAATCTTGTAGTACTCCTCCATCAGCCGGGCCGGGGCGCTGCGCGCGATCTCGTGCCGGTGGACCTTGATGGCGTCGAGGATCGGCTCGTCGATCCTGAACTGCAGCCGTGCGGCGAGGACCACTGCGCGCAGCATGCGAACCGGATCCTCGATGAATCGCACCGGCGGTTCGCCTATGCACCGGATCAGGCGGCGATCCAGATCCTCCAGCCCGCCGACGTAGTCGATGATCGCGAACGTGCCGATGTCGTAGAAGAGCGCGTTGACCGTGAAGTCCCGGCGGAACGCGTCCTCTTCCGGCGTCCCGTACGTATTGTCGCGGTGGATGAGTCGCGACCGCTCCACGTGCTCAAGAGCGCGGTCGCCGTCCGTCGATGGGCCCGCGACCGCGTCGCCTCCGCCGGAGGCTTCGTCCGGCGCGAGCGCCGCCTGTTCCACTTCCGGTGTCAGCTCGTGGGGTTCGACCAGGCGACGGAACGTGGCGACCTCGACCGTCTTGGTCCCGAACTTGACGTGCGCCAGCCGGAACCGCCGGCCGATGATCCAGCAGTTGCGAAAGAGCTTCTTGACCTGGTGGGGGTGAGCGGACGTGCCGATATCGAAGTCTTTGGGTCTGCGGCCGAGGAGCAGATCACGGACGCTGCCGCCGACGAGATAGGCGATGTAATGGTGCTCGTGGAGTTGATAGAGGACCTTGAGAGCACCGGAATCGATGTCTCTGCGCGAAATCGTGTGCGCGGCCCGCGGAACGATGGTCGGCTCCACCATCGGCTACGGATTATAGCACCACCGTCCGCGAGGAGCCGATTAAGTGACTGAATATTATAGGGTTAGGGGCTGGCGCGCATGTGCTACCATCCCACCATGCGCCCGTACGTTGTCGCCGTCCTGTTGCTGGCGATCGCGGGGCCGGTCGCCGCGGGTGACCCGCTGGCCGAAGCCCGGCGTCTCTACAACCTCGGACAATACGAATCGGCCGAGCGGCTCGCGCGCGAGGCCGCCGCGATGCCCTCGCGGGCCGACGCCGCGCGCGTTGTTCTCGGGCGGATCCAGCTCGAGCGCTTTCGTCAGTCCGCCGATCAGCGCGATTTGAACATGGCGCGGGAATCGCTGCGGATGGTCGACACGGCGCCGCTCGATGCGGCCGAGCGCGTCGAGCTGACCATCGGGCTCGCCGAGACGCTCTACTTCGAGGAACGCTATGGAGCGGCGGCCCAGCTCTTCGAGTCGGTCAGGCAGCGCTCGTCCCTGCTTGGCACCCCGGCCCACGAACGCGTCCTCGACTGGTGGGCGACCTCCGTCGATCGACAGGCGCAGACCCGCACGCCCGAGGAGCGCCAGCCACTCTACGCGCGCGTGCTGGAACGCATGGCTGAAGAGATTGCCGAGTACCCGGGGTCGACGGCCGCCGGTTACTGGCTGGCGGCGGCGGCCCGGGCTTCTGGCGATATCGAGCGCGCCTGGCACGCGGCCCTTGCCGGCTGGCTTCGGGCCGCGCTCGCCGACGATCGTGGCGCCGCACTCCGTGCGGACCTCGACCGCCTGGTCCTGCAGGCCATCATCCCCGAGCGGGCGTCGAAGGCCGTCAAGGTCGACACGCCCGCGAGGGCCGACCTGGTCAAAGAGGCGCAGGCGGCGATGACGACCGAATGGGACACGTTCAAGAAGGCGTGGAGCAAGTAGTCCCTGTTCGTAGCCGCGGTGCCGCGCTGCGAGGGATTGCGGTCGCATACCGCCGCTTTCGTCCATTCAGCCACCTCAACCCAGACCCTCGAGTCCGCTTTCCTCGACGCCAAGTGCAGGCAGCCAGAGCCCTTCATGTCGTCGGCAGCCTTACCTTGTCGGGCACCGCTGTTTCTGGGCACACGCGATCGGCGGCCGTCAGCAGCGGCCGGGAACGCGGCCCTCGAGGGAATGGTACCGCCCGCAGAGCTGACCACCGCCCAGCAAGCTGGCGTGAGGCTGGCGTGAGGCTGGCGTGAGGCTGGCGTGAGGGATGATGCGCGCGAACTCGCTCAGCTGCCCCTTGACATCGGCGGGCAGCCGGATACAGTCACCGTGCGACAGCTCCCGGGGCACAGCGCCCTCTCGCGTCGCGCGTGAGCCCCCGACTCAGGGCACCACACCGCCGAATGAGGACCGCGGACCCCCTATCCACTCGATATCGTCTCCTCAACGAAGTTGGTCGAGGCGGCATGGGCGTGGTGTATCGCGCGACCGACCGTTTCCTGCAGCGCCAGGTGGCAGTCAAGCGGGTACTCGCCAAGAGCGTGGTGGCCGGTCGTCAGAACGAGGTGTGGTCGCACAGTCTGACCACCACGCATGCCGTCGCCCAGAGGCCGGCGTTCACCACCAGCGAATCCGACGACACAGACGCGCACGACCTGGCGCTGGCGAACGAGTTCCGCTTCCTGGCGTCCTTGCGCCACCCGAACATCGTCAGCGTGCTCGATTTCGGGTTCGACGATGAGAGACACCCGTACTACAGCATGGACTGGCTTCCAAAGGCCCGGACCGTTCTCGACCTCTCTCGAGAGCAACTCCCCGCGGGCCGCATCGACCTGATCGTTCAGGTGCTTCACGCGCTGGTGTATCTGCACCGGCAAGGGATCTTTCACTGCGATCTGAAGCCGGGGAACATCCTGGTCACGCGAGAAGGCGCCGTCAAGGTTCTGGATTTCGGGATCGCGGAATACCGTGGCGGCCTCGACCACTCGGGTCTGGTCTATGGCAGCGTGGCATACATGGCGCCCGAAGTGCTCGAGGGCGGCAGACCGAACGAAGCGTCAGACCTCTACAGTCTCGGCACGGTCATGTATGAAGTGCTCGCCGGCCGGCATCCGTTCGTCTGCGCCAATCGCGACACCCTGATCGGACAGGTGCTGAGGGATCCCCCCGACTACGAGGCGCTCGCCGCCGCGCGCGTCGATGACAGGCTGATCGAGGTGGTGCGGCGCCTGATGTCGAAGACTCCCAACGATCGTCCGGGGGCCGCCGAGGTGCTGACCACCCTTGCCGATATCGTCGGGCGGCCCGATGTCACCGAGACGGTCGAAACGCGCGAAAGCCTGCTGCAATCGGCGCGATTCGTCGGTCGCGAGTCGCAGCTGGGCCAGCTCCTCGACGCGTGGCGTGACACCTGCCATCACGCGAAGCCGCGGCTGGTGCTGATTGGCGGCGAAAGCGGTGTTGGCAAGTCTCGACTGACAGACGAGCTACGTATTCACGCGCTTGTCAGCGGCGCGCTAGTGATGCGAGGCCAGGCGGTCAATCGAGGCGCTGTGGCTTATCAGTTGTGGCGGGACGTCGCGCGTTATCTCGCCTTGCGCGGCGACCTCTCGCCGTTCGACGAATCGATTCTGAAGGCCATCGTTCCAGACATCGCCTCGCTCGTCGATCGTCCTGTCCCGGATGCTCCTGAACTGGAGGCCCAGGCTTCTGAAGAACGCCTGAAGCGCCTCGTCGTCACCCTGCTGATGCGCTATGAGCGGCCAACGCTGCTGATTCTCGAAGATCTGCAGTGGGCCGGCAGCGTGAATCTGTCGCTGTTGCAGCGTGTCTCGGAAGACATCGCGAATCGTCCGATCATGATCGTGGCGAACTATCGCAGCGAGGAGGCGCCGTATCTCAAAGACCTGTTTCCGTACGCGCACCACGTTCAGCTCGAGCGCTTCGCGAAGGACGAACTCGTAGCCCTGGCGCGTTCGGTGCTGGGCAAGACCGCGACCGGTCAGGCCGCCTCGCTGGTGGACCTGCTGTTCCTCGAGACTGCTGGCAACGCGTTTTTCGCCGTCGAAGCGCTTCGGTCCCTTGCCCAGCAGGCCGGCAGCCTGGACAACATCGGGCGGGTGCCCGTCTCTCGGGAGATGCTCGGCGGCAGCCTCGACAGTCTCATTCGCTTCAAGTTGAAGCGCATCCCAGCAGCGTTGCAACGGCCGCTCCAGTTGGCGGCCATTCAGGGCCGAGTCATCGACGTTGCCGTGCTCGAGGCGGCGGCGGCGTCAGAGCAGGACATCGCCCTGCTTCTGTCCGTCGCCTCGGCGCAGGGCATCCTGTCCCCGCACGAGACTTCCTATCGATTCGCTCACGACAAGATCCGCGAAGGACTGATCGCCTCGATTGAGCCCGCCGCAGTGCCAGGCCTGCACGAACAGGTCGCCACCGCGATCGAGCGCGTGCACGCGGACGCGACTGCCGAGCACGCCTCTGCGCTCGCCCTGCACTGGCGGGATGCAGGCACGCGGCCGGACAAAGAGCGTCATTTCGCGGGGATTGCCGGACGGCAACTGCTCGAACGCGGCAGCTATAAGGAGGCCATCGCGCACCTGGTGCGCGCCCTGGATCTCTACGGCACCAGCCCGGAAAGTGGGGCGCCAATCGCCGAACTGGAACGCGCGCTGGGCGAGGCGTATTTCAGCGATGGACAGATGGAGGAAGCTCGCGCGTCGCTGGCCAAAAGTGCCGGCCTGCTCGGCGCCGCCGTCCCGAGGACCCCCGCTGGGATGGTGGTCGGCCTGGTGAAGGAGATCCTCGAGCAGGTCGCGCATCGCACGCTGCCCACGCGCCTGTACAAGAGAGACGACGTGGAAGCTCGAAAGGCATTGCTCGCTTCACTGTGCTACGAGCGCCTGTCTCACATCATCTTCTTCGAGAACAAGACGGTGCCGCTGCTGTACGCGTCCATGCGGTGCCTCAATCTGGCGGAGACGGCGCCGCCCTCGCCAGAACTGGCTCGTGCCTACGGCACCACCTGTTACAGCGTCGGGCTGGTTCCTCAGTATCCGCTCGCTCACTTCTACGAACGTAAATGCCTCGCGGTGGCCGAGCTTCTCGAGCGGCAAGGGCTGCCGGCCGAGCCGTGGGTGTGGGAGATCACCGCGTATTTCTACTCGTCGAAGGGAGAGTTTGCCATCGCCGTCGAACGCTATCAGAAGGGCGCAGAACAAGCGATGTCGATCGGACATCTGTCCCGGTGGCTGGAGTGCTCGACGCTCTTGTGGATGGACTACTATCGGATGGGATTGTTCGACAAGGCCGCGGAACTGCGCGAGATCACCCACGCCCACGCAATCCAGACGGGCAACGAGCACGCCATGGGCTGGGCGTTCCTGGGCATCGCGGAGCACGCGCTCCTCCGGGGGGCACTGGACCAGGCGGAAGAATTCATCGACAAATGCCGGCGCGTGACCCATCGTCTCGGGCACACGGAACGCGCCTGGATGCACGGGTTGGCCGCCCGGCTGTACACGATGCGCGGGGACTATCCGGCGATGAAGCAGGCGGCGGCCGACGCTCTGGCCTTATTGAAGGAAGTGCCGATGCCCAATGCCTTCTACACCCAGGAGGGCTATACCGCGACGACGGAAGCCTTGCTGGCAATGGCGGAGCACCCCGAGCGACCCGACTCCGATCGCTCCAGGCTCGTTGCCGACACGAAGCTGGCCATGAAACGGCTGCGTGCCTTCGCCAACGTCTTTCCAGCCTCGCGTCCTCACGTCCACCGCGTTGAAGGGTGGCATGCCTGGCAGCAGGGCCGTCATGACAAGGCCAGACAGCACTGGGCACGCGCGCTGACGGAGGCTGACCGATTCAACAAGGTCTACGAGAAAGCGCTCGTCTATTACGACATCGGGCGCTTCGACGCGAATGGAGTCAGCCAGCTCCAGCACGCGTACGAGATCTTCGGGCGTCTCGGACTCGAGTATCACCAGCGCAGGACACGGGCGCTGATGGAACGCCCGGCCAGCCGTTAGTCACCCAGCCATTCGACACTGTTTTCGCCGACGATCGTGGTCGGATAGCCGCAGATGCTGCGTGACGCCTGCATGCCAGACATCGTGGACGCCTCGATGCATCCGGAGTTGAATCCGTTCTCGATCCAGTCCCCCACGATGTAGAGATTGTCGTAGCCGGTCTGGTCGGCCTTGAGGCGGTATTGTGTCGAGCCGGCTACCGACAGCGTGTAGCGTTCCGTGCCGGTCCAGTTGGCGCGAACGAACTGGGCGTCGAAGCGCGCCTGACCCTCGCGATTCTGCGGATCGACGAGCCAGTCCCAGTGAATCGATCCGTCCGGCTTTTGAAACTGCTTCCACAGGCGCGGCATATTGTCCACGGTGTTCTCGACCGCGTTCTTGTAGGCGAGCGCGTCGGCGTCGGCCTGCGTCCTCGTGTCCGGCATGGCGCCGCAGAAGTACGCGATGCTCCGGACGTGCTGGTCCGCCGGCTGATTCTCCACGGGAATCAGATGTGCCATGTCGGCATAGGTATCGATCAACTCGACGTAGGTGCCGAGAACGGGCGCCTCACTGCCGTTGATCCAGCCGAGCTCTTCCAGCGTCCGGTTCGACCAGAGTTGATAGGCCTGGGTTTGCACCGTCTTCACCGACTCGAGCATCTGTTTCCATGCGGGCTTGCTGCTGTTCGCGGCGAGCTCCTTGGTGATCGGTCCGACAGCCGCGATGGGAATGCCCAGAATGACGAGATCGAAATCCTGTCCGCGCGTCAGGATCGTCGGGCTTCTGCCGTCGTGAGGCGTGCAGACGGCCTCGAGATTCACGCCCTTTCCGCGCAGCACGTCGCCCCCCTCGATTTGATCCCAATTCGGCTGGTTCAGCCAGGAGGGCAGACCTTTGACCTCGATCAGAGGATCGTATTGGTCCACGGTGAGGTCAACCTGAGGCATCACCTGGATCGTCTCGACGCGCTGCTTGCTGGCGTCGAGCCCGAGGTTCTGCACACACTGGAAGAACTTGAACGTGACCCCACGCGCTTTGAGCACCTGGTAGAACGGCGTGAAGATGGTGTCGCCCATTCCGGCGTTCATTTTGTACATGAGGTGTCCCTTGTACGTGAACACCATCCGCGTCAGCCAGAGCAGCGACGTGCCTGCGGCGGCGTTGGGCTTGGCCGCGTCGCCGTTCTCGTACGCAAAGATGTTGTCGTACAGCGCCCGGATCATGGGGCTGGTGAGGGTGATCGGATTGGCGCCGTGCCGGGTCAGCCACTCCGACAGCTCATACACATCGATGCTGAAGATGCCTTTGCTGCGAACCTGGTCCCGCAGCAGTCCGATGATGCATGTCGTGCCGATATCGGCCATGATCAGGCACCGCCGCGCCACATCATCGTCCACGTGACAGCCGTACTTCTCCCAGAGCCACGCACGGAATTTCTCGAGGAGCGTGCAGACGCTCGCTTCGATGTCTGCGATCACCGCTCTGTCGAGCGATTCGAGCTTCTTGTCGAGCGACGCGATGGCACCGAGGGCCAGCGCCAGCATGTCGGAGGCCGGTACCGTCTCCAGCTCGTGGATGCGACGGTCGATGTCACCGACGACGCCCTTGATGGCCTCCCACCAGCCTTCCTTGGGGTGGGTGTGGCGCTGATCGACGTCGGTGCCGCAGGGGTGGTGCAGGTTCAGGAGAAACGTGTGAACGTCGGTCATCACCCACTGGAGGTCGAGCCACGCGATCTCCCAGAACGACGGAAGGTCGCCGCCCGCGCCGGGAATGCCGCCGGTGACGGGAAAGGTGTATTGCCACGGGGTTCGCCACTCGCCCTTGTACTGGTCCATCAGGACGATGTAGTCATGAGGCGTGAAGGCTTTCTCGAACGTGCTCAGAGGCAACTCGGGCGATCGTTGCATTTCCTGATAGGCGTCTTTCATGACCTTGAATGCGTTGTCGTAGAAGCCGAACCAGATATGCAGTCCGTGCTCTTCGATGCGCCCGCCCATTTGCTGGTTGCGCGCGCTCGCGCCCTTGCCGCCGACCCGCCAGCCCAACGTGTAAACGGTGATGTCGTACTTCGCCCGGTTCTCAGGGAGCTGCGTGAGTTCGTAGACCGCGGCAATGGAGCCCATGCCGGCGCCGAGCACGGCGATCTTCGTTCTTGCTGGAGAGGAGCCGGTCGATTGAAGGTCGGTGGACATGTTGGTGGCTCCTCAGGAGACAGGGGACTGCCAGTTGGTTCGACCGATGCCGAGCTCGAAGTCGGCATAGAGCCAGAACGCAAGCACGACATCCTGTGCGCCGATCTTCAGCCCCGTGTCGTTCGCTACCGGATGCGAGGCCAGGTCGTTGAGCGTGAACGTGTACTTGTCGGTCAGCAGCCGCGCGTCACGGAACTTCGTGATACCGAGCGGCGCCTCGACGACCGATTGAAACACGGCGTTCGATGGCGTCTGAATGTCCCGGAACTGCTTGAGGCCGAGTGCCGGAATGCTGAACAGGTTCTTGAAGATGTCGAACCCGACGATGAACTCGTCCTCGAGACTGCCGCTGTGGAGCAGCGTCATCGCTTTTTCGACCTCGTCCAGCACGGCGCGGGCGCTCGCCAGCGGATTGAATGCCGCGGGCGTGTTGCCGGTATCGCGCTGGATTGTATACAGGCGGCTCCGGATCGACTGCCTGGTCGGGCTGTTCGCCCCGTAGCCGGTCACGTCGACGGCAAGATCACCGATGAATTCGGGGATCTGCGGCTCGAGGAACCACCCCATCTCCTTGGGAAACCCGTAGATCTCACGTCCCGTCGCCATGGTGGATCCGTTATCGACGACCATGTAGACGGGGTACATCTTGAACGATGGCAGGAGGCCGTGCCGATCGATCACGGGCACCCACATCGCGATATCCCCGTAGGCGGCCCAGCCCTGAGCGGGTTCCGCCGATGTGAGCCTGTCCACGTGCGTGAACATCACGGCCACGTAGCTGGAGAATGCTTCGTACTTGAGCGCGCCACCGCTCGGTTGATTGAAGAGCCGGTCGAGCAGACTCTGCAGATTGACCCTGTTGCCCTGCAGGATGAAGACATAGAACTGCGAGCCGTACAAACCGCACGGCGGCAACAGCTCCTGTTCGCCGCCCCGTTCGATGTACGCCGGCCGTGGTGCCGATTGCCTCGTATCAGACATCGTCTCTGGACCTCGATGGGGTGGTGACGAGAGAAACGTCGGCCACGCCCACGCCTGCAGTTCCGGTCGCTCTGGACGGAAGGCCCAGCAGCCGCGGCAATTATACGGGCTGTGATAGAGAGACGCGACCAGGCGCCAAACACACAACTTTCCAGCAGACAGAGCTACCGCAACGTCGAGGGGATCGCCTGGCTCTCCAAAGACACCCTGGTCGCCGTCTCCGACAAGAGGAAGCCGGGACAGCCCGAGCGATGCGCCAGGAAGGATCAGTCGATCCACGTGTTTCGGATTCCGGCACGCAGATCCTGACCGCTGCTGCTTCGTCTCAGCAGTGCGCCTCCTACTTCGCCTCCTACTTCGCCTCCTTCCAGTTCTCCCCAATCCCCACGTCGACGTCGAGCGGCACGTTCAACGTCACCGCGTGCTCCATGAGCGCGCGCACGGCTGCCGCGGTTTCTTCGCCGGCTTCCTTCGGCGTCTCGAACAGCAGCTCGTCGTGCACCGTCAGGATCATGCGCGCGCGCCCGCCGGCCACGCGCCCGAGCGCCGCGTGGACGTCGATCATGGCGCGCTTGAGGATGTCGGCGGCGGTCCCCTGGATCGGGAAGTTGACGGCCTTGCGCTCGGCTTCTCCGCGCATCTGGAAATTGCGAGTGTTGACGTCCGGCACGAGCCGCCGCCGGCCGAACATCGTCTTGACGACACCGGTCTCGCGGGCGCGGGCGAGGAGATCGTCGATGAACGCCCGGACCGCGGGGAAGCCGGCGAAGTAGGCGTCGATGAATGCCTGCGCCTCCTGGCGCGAGACGCCGATGTCCTTGGCCAGCGTGAACGCCTGTTTTCCGTAGAGCAGCGCGTAGTTGATGATCTTGGCGCGCCGGCGGAGCTCGTGTGAGGTGAGTCCGCTCGCGGGACCGAAGACCTTGAGCGCCGTGCGATCGTGGATGTCCTCGCCTTTCCGGAACGCGTCGACGAGGGCCTGTTCGGCTGCGAGGTGCGCCAGCACGCGGAGCTCGATCTGCGAGTAGTCGGCCGAGATGAGCACGTGGCCGCGCTCGGCGACGAAGGCCCGCCGGATCTCGCGGCCGATCTCGGTCCGGATCGGGATGTTCTGCAGGTTCGGATCGCTGCTGCTCAAGCGTCCCGTTGCGGCAACGGCCTGGTTGAAGCAGGTGTGCACCCGCCCCGTGTCGGGGTTGATCAAGGTCGGCAGCGCGTCGATGTAGGTGCCCTTCAGTTTCTGGAGGCTTCGCCACTCGAGGATGAGCTTGGGCAGCTCGTGCGTGAGCGCGAGCTCCTCGAGGACCTCGAACGCCGTCGACTGTGCCTTGGTCTTGGTCGTCCGGCGGATGGTCTCGGTCCGCATTCCCAGGCGGTCGAAGAGAATCTCGGACAGCTTTTTGGGGGAGTTGATGTTGAACTCCTCGCCCGCGAGCTCGAAGATGCGCGCAGCCAGGGTCGAAAGGTCCTGATCGAGGCGTCCGGCCTGCGCGCCGAGCGCGGCGGTATCGATGCGGACCCCGGCGCGCTCGATCGCGACGAGCACCGGGATGAGCGGCCGCTCGAGCTCGTCGTACACGCGCAGGAGGTCGTCTTGCTCGAGCCGCTCGTGGAGCGTCGCGGAGAGCTGCAGCGCGAGATCGGCGCGCTCGCCCGCATAGTCGAGCGCGCGGTCGACCGGGACGTCGGCGAACGTCACGGCCTTGACGCCCCGGCCGCAGACGTCTTCTTCGCTGAGCGCCTTGTAGCCGACGTGCTCGATCGCCAGATCCTCGAGCGGGTGCGACGAGCGATTGGCGTCGAGCAGGTAGCTCGCAATCATCACGTCGGTCTCGAGGCCTCCGAGCGTGATGCCGTGTCTGGCGAGCACGATGGCGTCGAACTTGAGGTCGTGCCCGACCTTGCGCACTGCCTCGTCCTCGAGCAGGGGTTTCAGCACGGCGATCGCGGCGTCGCGGTCGATGCCCCGGCCTCGGGGCCGGTCCGATATGTCCTCGAACGCCGAAAACAGGCCCTCCCCTGGATGTCGGCCGGCCATCGGGACGTAGCGGGCGCGGCGGGCAGCCGTCGAAAACGAGAGGCCGACGATGCCCGCGCGCATCGCGGCGGGCGAGTCGGCGAGTACGCGCAGGCCGAACCGGCCCGCGCGCTTCAGTTCGTCGGCGAGGATCTGCAGCTCGTCGAGTGACTCGACGACCGCATAGTCCTTGCCGATGGTCTCGGCCGTCGGGGCGTACTCCAGCACGAGCGAGCGAAATCCGAGGCGCGTGAAGAGCTCGAAGCAGCGCTCGCGTGAGGCACCGCGGTAGCGGAGCGCGTCGGGTTCGAAGGGCACGGGCACGTCGGTGCGGATCCGCGCGAGCTCGCGGCTCTGCCGCGCGTCCTCGGCGTGATTCAGCAGGCCTTCCCGATAACGCTTGTTGCTGACCTCCGGCGCATGCGCGATGAGGGCGTCGACCGAACCGTAGGTCGCAATCAGGTCGCGCGCGCCTTTCTCGCCGATGCCCGGAACGCCCTTGATGTTGTCGATCGAGTCGCCCATCAGCGCCAGGACGTCCACTACCTGCGCGGGGGTGACGCCGAACTTCTCCTTCACGGCTGCCGCGTCGTACCAGGTGCCGTCGTCCTTGGGGTTGTAGACCGAGACACCGTCGTGCACCAGCTGGAAGAAGTCCTTGTCGCCCGTCACGATCGCGACGTCGAATCCGGCCGCGACAGCCTTCTCGGCGAGCGTGCCGATCACGTCGTCGGCCTCGTAGCGCTCGGAAGTCAGGATGGGAACGCCAAGCGCTTCGCACGCCTCGTGCACCCAGGGAATCTGCTCGGCGAGATCCGGCGGCATGGGCGTGCGGTTCGCCTTGTAGTCGGTGGCCATCTCGGACCGAAACGTCGGACCCGCGAGATCGAACGACGCGGCGATGTACTGCGGCGCGTGATCGGCAATCAGCTTGCGCAGCATCGTCACGAAGATGTAGACCGCGTGCGTCGATTTGCCGGCGGGTCCGGTCAGCCCGCCGCCGCGCATCGCGTGATAGGCGCGATACATCTGCGAGCTGCCGTCGATCAGGAACACACGAGCGGGCGTCGACATCGGATTGGGCGCGGGCGGGGAAATCCGCGTGAGTATATCATTCGGGGAATGTCGTCGGCTTCGGCAAGAGAGGCGCGCACGGTGGCCACGGTCGTGCGAGGCGCAGCCCTACTGGTGGCAGTCGGGCTCTCGATCGTGGCCGCCGCGTGCGGCGGACGGGTCTTCGGGAAGGTGTACGAGTACGAGGAGGACGTGTACGTCTCGCTCGACGGCTCGGCCGAGCTGATCGTCAACGCGTCGATTCCCGCGCTCGTCAGTCTGCGAGGTGTCGATCTGCCTGTCGATTCGGCCGCGCGTCTCGACCGCCGTCGCGTACGCGAGGTGTATGCGTCGCCTGTGATTGAAGTCACGCGCGTCAGCCGTCCCTGGCGGCGTCAGGGCCGCCGCTTCGTGCAGGTCCGCCTTCGCGTGCCCGACATCCGCCGGCTGCGGGAGGCGGCGCCGTTCTCGTGGTCCACCTACGAGCTGACCGAGCGCGAAGGTCTGGCAGTCTACCGGCAGCACGTCGGCGCATCGGCCATGCGGCCGGGGACGCTGCAGAACTTCGGTTGGACCGGAGGCGAACTCGTGGCGTTCCGGCTCCACCTGCCGAGCCGGATCGTCTACCACAATGCGCGCGACCTCGAGACCAATGAAACGAGCGACATCGCGCGCGGGAACATCCTGTCGTGGGAGCAGCACCTTGCGGATCGGCTCGACGGACGGCCCATCGAGATTGAAGTCAGGATGGACCGTCAGTCGATTCTGTACCGGACGCTGTGGCTCTTTGCCGGCGCCTTCGCCGCCGCCGTCTTTCTCATCGGCGCCCTGATCTGGTGGGCGATGCGCAAGGGGCCGAAGGACGGCGATCCGGCATAAGTCAGTGGCTGCGCATCTCGGCGTCCGTGCGGAGGTCGTTCGTCACCGACAACTCGCCGAACCCGACCGCCAGCGACCGTGCCA
>Ga0075327_1000275_pt1 | contig 13775 bp, 14 predicted proteins | sample MayberrySE_Catta_2_FD_120056 | JGI IMG/M metagenome (GOLD analysis project Ga0075327, IMG submission 120056) | Natural and restored wetland microbial communities from the San Francisco Bay, California, USA, that impact long-term carbon... | ecosystem: Environmental > Terrestrial > Soil >...
CCGCCCTGTCACGTTGCGCGCATCCGCAAGATCAGGCGGAAGTGCGCGCCGCCGGAGTCCGGCACCAATTCGATGCGCCCATCATGTTGCTCAGCATACTCCTGTGCAATTGCCAGTCCCATACCCGAACCGGCCACGATCGAGTCTGGCGGTTTTGGTCCGCTGTAGAACCAGTCGAAGACACGCGCGCGGTCCTGCTCGTCGACGCCGGGGCCGGAATCGTGCACGTCCAGCTGGACCGAGCCGACGCCGGCAGTCAGGCCGACGTTCACGTGCCCACCCGGGGGGGTGTACTTGAGGGCATTGGACATCAGGTTGTCGACAATCACCTGCAGGCGTTTGGGGCTGCCGGTGACGACGGCGGGCTGCAGATCCTGTCTGAGCTCCACGCTGCGGGCGGCGGCGACCTGCGCGTGACGCTCGACGACTTCAGCCACCAGGTCGTGCAGCGCCACCGGCTGGTCCGGCTCGCCCGCCGCCAGGTCGCCTTCGGCACCGTAGCGCAGCAGGGCCTCGATCATCTTTTGCAGGCGGATGCTGTTGGCCTGGACGATCTGCGCGATGGTGGTCAGTTCCCTCGCGTTGCCGTCCCCGCGCTCCTCCAGCAGCAGCTCGGCGCCTTCCCGGATGTTGGTCAGCGGCGTCTTGAGTTCGTGGGACACGTTGCGCAGGAATTGCGCCTTCTGCGACTCGAGTTCGACCAGCCGATGGCGCAGCCACTCCAGGCGCTGGCCCAGTTCCTCGAGGTCGTGCGCCCCGGACACCTGGATCGGCTCGCCCAGTGCACCGCGGCCGAGGGCCCGGATGCCCCGCCCGATCTGCCGCAGCGGCGACGCGACAACGATCAGGAATATGGCGGCGACCGCGATCGAGATGGGGATCGCCAGCGCGGCCTGCACGATCAGCGAACGCTGCAGCCTGCTCGCCTTGTCCGGCAGGACGCTCGCCATCTGCCGCGAGATCGTGTTCTGCTCCCTGGAAACGGCCAACGACTGCTGGCGGAAGGCCTCGAGGGCCGCCTCGAGGGTTGCTTTTTCCGGTACCCCGTCGATGGCTTCCAGCAACAGGAGTTCCACTTTGAGTTCGGCCTCGCGCGCGTGGTTGACCACCGCCACCAATTCCGGGCTGTAGGCGTCCCGACCCAGCTGGTTCAGCAGTTCGAGAGCGGCCTGGCGGTGCTCTTCGTACAGCTCCAGGAAGGATGGGTCTCGCAGTGCGTAGAACTGACGCGCGCTGCGCTCCATTGCGGTGGCCCGTTCCAGGAATCCGCGGCTGGCCACGGCGTTCTGTTGCACCGCCATCATGTCGTTGCGCGTCTCGCGCGCCAGGCGATCGACTTTCGCGATCGCGGTCACGAGCGCAGCGACCAACGGCAGGCTCACCAACACGAAACCGAGCAGCATCAGGCTCAGCAATTTGGGCGATCGCGACATCTCCTCCTACCCGAACCGTTTCTGGTGTGCTGCCGCATGCCGTGTCGTCAATTGGCAACGGCGCTACAGCGTAGCACGTAAGGCCGCAATACGCCGCGCGAATGCGGTTTCCGGCGGTGCCGGTTGCGTCCATTCCCGGCTGTTGTGGCCGATTGGCGACGGTCAGCTGTTCGGACGCGCACCTCGGGGGCAACAAAATGCAATGGCAACAAGATCTTGCGCTGTACGGCACGCAACTTGCTTAGCGAAGACTGCGCTTATCCCTGCGCGTTTCTGTTTGAAGTCATTTGGAGGTACCACTCATGACCCACCTCAAAACTGCCATCACCACGCTGTTGGCGGGCGGTCTGCTGACCTTCGCGATCTCCGGCTTCGCCGGCGAAGAGGGTACGGCGGACGAGGGTGACAAGCCCCAGTTCGACACCGTCGACGCCAACCTCGACGGCGTGATCACGCCGACCGAAGCCGAGAACACCTGGCTGGCCGAGGCCTTCGCGAAAGTGGACTCGAACCAGGACGGGCTGATCAACCGCTCCGAATACGAGACGGCGGCCAGCTGACGATCAAGGGAACGATACGCCACCTGCACAGGGCGCGCCGCAAGGCGCGCCCTGGTCCCAGCGAACAGGAAACCGCCATGCCGAAACGGGTCAAATTCATCGTCAGTGTCCTCGCCGTGCTGGGACTGGCCGGCTTCCTGGGTCGGGTCGTACCCCCCGGGCCTTCGGTTCAGGCAGCCGAAACGGACGCCGCGACGGAATGCGTGCCCAGCGACTCCGCCAGCGATCACTGGCTGGATACGCGCCTGGAAACGGCCTACCTGTTCAACCCCCATCTCAATAACCTGTCGATCGACACGGAGGTCAAAAACGGCAATGTCATGCTCTCCGGCACCGTTCGCAGTGACATCGACAGGGACCTCGCGGAGGAAATCGCACGGAGCCTCGACGGCGTGAAGTCCGTCGGGAATTCGCTGAAAGTCAGGCCGGATGCCGAGGCCGCCCACCCCTCGGAAGCCGACAGCGATTTCTTCCAGAAGGTCAGGGACGCGACGACGACCGCCCAGGTCAAGACGCGCCTCATCGCCAACGGCAACATACCCGCCGGCGACATCGGTGTCGACACGGAACACGATGTCGTCCTGCTGACCGGAATGGTCGGCACGGATACCGAGCGGCAGTTGGCCGAATTCATCGCCAAGAACACTTCTGGAGTGACGTCCGTGACCAACGAGATCTCTCTTCGGCAATCCGGATGACCCGTCCGGCCCTGCTTTCTCTTCTTTCCCATTGCCGCGCAAGCGCCCACCTTTCTTATTGCGCGGCATCTTTTTATTCCATGCGTGGCCGGCCCCGCGGCCGGTCACGCGACCGGGGGACTGTGCGATGATCGAGGCGATCGAGGCACGAGCCGATAACAGCACCGATGCGGCCCGCGCGTACCAGGCCTTGCACGTGCCGGCGCTATTCGGGCAGTGGGCCGTGCCCATGCTGGATGCGGCCGGCGTGACGACCGGTCAACGGGTGCTCGACGTCGCCTGCGGCACCGGGGTGCTGGCCCGTGCGGCGTCCGGACGCGTAGGTCCCGACGGATTCGTCGCCGGGATGGATCCGGACCCCGGCATGCTCGCAGTGGCCGGCGAGCTGGCGCCGCAGATTCAGTGGCGGCTCGGCAGCGCCGAGTTCATACCGTTCCCCGACGCGCAGTTCGACACCGTACTGTGCCAGTTCGGAATGATGTTTTTCACCGATGCGCACCAGGCCCTGCTCGAAATGCTGCGCGTCGCCGCGTCCCGCGGCCGGATCGCCGTTGCCGTGTGGGACAGCCTGCAGAATTCGGCCGCCTACCCGATCGAGGTCGAACTGATCCGCCGCCATGGCGGCGAGCGCGCGGCCAACGCCCTGCGCGCCCCGTTCGCCCTCGGGAATACCGGCACGTTGCAGCGGATCTTCGAGGAGGCCGGCGTCGACGACATCCGCATCGAGACCCGCCGCGGCACCGCGCAATTTCCCAGCATCCGGACCATGGTGGAGGCGGACCTGCGCGGCTGGCTGCCGGTCATGGGCATCGCGCTGGAAGAACGGCAGATCCGGCGCATCCTGTTCGAGGCGGAGGAAGCGCTGCGCAACTACGTCACCCGCACGAACCGGGTCGAGTTCAACTCACCGGCCCACATCGTTACCTGCCGCAAGCCCTAGTGAAAAAGGGGTCAGAGCCCTTTTCCCGTTAATGGATCGGACGCTCGATCCGGCAGGGAGCCGGGGAAAAGGGCTCTGACCCCTTTTTTGCTTTTTCACAGCAGGCCGGCCAGCAAAGCCAGGCCGACGCCCAGCAGCAGCACCGCCACCAGCGTACGAACGCTTTTCATCGTCACCTTGTGCAGGTAGCGCTTGCCCGCCAGCACGCCGGCAAACGCCGCCACGGCGCCGGTGACGACCAGCGGCCAGCCGCTGAAGGAGCCGGCCGCCGCGCCGGCGCCGGCAAACAGCGACAGGTAGACGCCGATGCGGGTGAGGTCGACCGCGAAGCCGATCACGGCGTTGCTGCCGACGAAGCCCTGCGTGGTCAGGCCTGCCTTGGCCAGAAAAGCGGACCGCAGGGCGCCCTGGTGGCCGGACAGGCCGCCGAAGAAGCCGGACAGCAGACCACCCAGCGGCAGCCAGCGCCGCTCGAACTGGAGGTGCTGGAAGCGCGGCAGCAACTCGAACAGTGCGAAGCCGATCATCAGCAGCCCGATGACCCCCCTGACCGGAGTGATCTCGATGATCGCTCGCTCGTTCACCGCAATCGAGATGCTGCTGCCGGCCTGGGCGAACCAGCCGAGCGCCATGGCGCCCAGCACGGCCGCCGCGATCGCGGGCAGGCCGAACTTCAGCACCACCTCGCGATCGGCCTGCCGGCCCAGCAGGACGACCTTGAAGATGTTGTTGGCTCCGTGCACCAGCGCAGTCGCGACGACCGCGACCTCCACCGGGAAGAACAGCGCGAATACCGGCAGCAGCAGCGTGCCCAGGCCGAAGCCGGAATACAGCGTCAGCCCGGCGGCAAAAAACGCGGCCGCGCCGACAACGACGAAGTTCAGCAGGTCCGGCACGCGGGCCGCGCCGCCGGCATCACCTGCGTTGCGCTGCGGCGTAGTCTTCCACCGCCTGCCAGACGCGCAACAGGTTGCCGCCCAGGATGGCCTCGACGTCGTCTTCGCCGAGGCCCCGTTCGAGCAGCTTCTCGACCAGGTTCGGATAGCTCTCGACGTCTTTCATACCCACCGGCAGGCTGTCGCCGACGCCGTCGAAGTCGGAGCCAATGCCGACATGCGCGACGCCCACCAGGCCGATCACGTGCATGAAGTGCGCGACCAGGTCGTCCAGCGTGGCGTACGGAAACGGATGGCTGGCGCGGTAATCCTGCTGAAACCGTTCGACCTCCGGTGCTTGCTCGTCGAAGCCGTGCTCCTCGAGCCATGCCTTGCGCGCGGCAACCATCGTCACGTACCACTGCTGCGCCTCCCCGGTCAGGAAGGTGGAGCCAAAGTTGATCATGATGACGCCGCCCTTGTCGGCCAGCGCCCGGATCATCCCGTCGCTCATGTTGCGCTCCCAGCCCGGCGTGAAATGGCGCGCCGAGGAGTGCGAGGCGATCACCGGCGCCTGCGAGAGCTCCAGCACCTGGTAGAAGGTCTCGTCGCTGACGTGCGAGACGTCGACCATGATGCCGAGCCGGTTCATCTCGGCAACCGCTTCGCGGCCGAAGGGGCTGAGGCCGCGCCAGGGGCGGTTCGGATCGTACGACGAATCGCAGAGGTGATTGCTGAGTCCGTGCGCGAGCGTGACGTAGCTGATGCCGCGCTCCCTGAAGAACGCCAGGTTTTCCAGCCTGCCATCGATCGGTGCGCCGTTTTCCATGCCCATGGCCAGGCCCATCAGACCCGTTTCGCGGGCCCGCCGCGCCGCCTGCGGACTCGTCACGACGACCAGCTTCCGCGGCGCCCGACCGACCATCGCCTCGACCCGGTCGATCAGGCGGTTGGCGAGTTCGTAACTGGTACCGTCGGCCTCCGACGAAGCTGGCGTGAAGATCGACATGAAGGGCACGTCGAGGCCGCCGTGCCGCGCGCGCACGTAGTCGAAGTTGCCGCCTTCGGTTCGCTCCGTCACGTCCGCCCACTTCTCTTCCAGCCGGTACGGCACGTCGACGTGGGTGTCGACCAGCAGCATGCGCTGCGTCATCGTCCCGGCCCTGACCGCCAGCGCGGAGCGCTGCTCCCCGGCCGGCGGCGACTCGGCCGCGACGGATCCGGCGGCGAGCGCGAGGCTCAGCATGAACAGTGAGGGTAAATCGTTCATTCAATTACTCCGATGGGCACGGGGCGGTCGATTTCGCCCCAGGATTCGAGCGTCCCGTCGACCTCGATGTGGTAGTCCAGCATGCGGTCGCCGTCGAAAATCCAGCGGGTTTGGAAACGCTGGCCGCCGATCAGCATCGGCAACCAGAAACGGTCGTCCTCCCACATGCTGTCGAAGGGTATTGCGTCGATACGGGTCCACAGCGGCGCAGCCTCGGGCGTCTCGGTGGGCTGCCCGGTGAACTCCCGCGTACGGTAAACCCAGACGTGGATCGAGTAGCCGTCGACGAACTGGAAACGGTGCTCGCCGCAATACTCGAGGTTGCTGACTTCGATGTGCAGCTCCTCGCGGCATTCGCGGATGGCTGCAATCTCCGGCGTTTCGCCCGGGTCGACCTTGCCGCCGGGCGCGTTGACCTTGCCCTTGCCGAGCCCGGTCTTCTTGTTTATCAGCAATACTTCCGCGCCGCGGAACACGAACACGAGGGTGGCCGGGTCGCGGGCCCGCCAGCGCGTCCAGTCGATGTCGGAGAGCCGGTTCATAACGCGTGGGCGCGGGCCTCAGATCACGGTGGCCTTGCAGAATTTGCGCTTGCCCACTTGCAGTACGCCGGAGAAGCCCGGCTCCAGCTGCAGGGCGCGGTCGTCGATCCGTTCGCCGTCGATGCGCACGCCGCCCTGCTGGATCAGGCGGAAGGCCTCGGAATTGGAGGCCGTCAGGCCGCACTGGCTGAGCGCGGCGGCAATGCCGATGCCGTCGCCGCCAGTTTCCAGGGTTTTCTCCGGCATGTCCTCCGGCATTTCCCCTTCGCGGAAGCGCGCGATGAATTCCTCGCGCGCGGCGACCGCGTCGGCGCGGCCGTGGAAGCGCTCGATGATCTCCTCGCACAGCAGGAACTTGATGTCGCGCGGATTGCATCCGTCGGCGACCGAGCGCTTCAGCGTCGCGATCTCCTCGTTGCTGCGGAAGCTCAGCAGGTCGAAGTAGCGCCACATCAGTTCGTCGGTGATGGACATCAGCTTGCCGAACATCTCGCCCGGCGGTTCGGTGATGCCGACGTAGTTGTGCAGCGACTTGGACATCTTCTGCACACCGTCCAGGCCTTCCAGCAGCGGCAAGGTGATAATGACCTGCGGTGGCTGCCCATGGTGCGTCTGCAGGTGGCGGCCGACGTGCAGGTTGAACTTCTGGTCGGAGCCACCCATCTCGACGTCGCACTCCAGCATCACCGAGTCGTAGCCCTGGGCCAGCGGGTAGAGGAACTCGTGGATGGCGATCGGCTGGCCGCTGCGGTAACGCGCTTCGAAGTCGTCGCGTTCAAGCATGCGCGCCACGGTGTACTTCGCGGCGAGCCGGATCATGCCTTCCGAGCCGAGCGCGTTCAGCCATTCGGAATTGAAGCGCACCTCGGTCTGGCCCTCGTCGAGGATCCTGTAGACCTGCCGGGCATAGGTATGCGCATTCTCCCGTACCTCGTCCGGCGTCAGCGCCTTACGCGTCGCGCTCTTGCCGGTGGGGTCGCCGATCATGCCGGTGAAGTCGCCGATCAGGAAGATCACCGTGTGCCCGAGTTCCTGAAACTGGCGCATCTTGTTGATGATCACCGTATGGCCGAGGTGCAGGTCCGGTGCGCTGGGGTCGAAGCCGACCTTGACCCGCAGAGGCCGGCCCAGCTTGAGCCGTTCCTCCAGTTCCTCGAGCTTGGTGATCTCATCGGTGCCGCGGGCGATCAGCCCCAACGCCTGTTCGATGTCGGTCATGCGTGTTTCCAGTGGCGAATCCCGCATTTTAGGGTTTTGCCGGCCGAGGCTCCAGTGGCCCGGAGGCAGTACCTGGGCCGGCCGGCGGCCTGGCGCGTGTGCGGGCGGGCGCGGAGGCGCGTGCATTGACCCCTTTCGGCCGGAACAGTATCGTATGCACGCCGGCACGACTGGAGCAGAATCGTTCTCAATCCCCGATGGAAACTCCCCGATTATTAAAAGCAATCCGCGATCGCATCGAGGACGAATCGCACTGGCTCACCCGGCGCAAGCTCGCGATCGTCGGCCTGACCCTCATCGTATTCGGCCTGCTCGTCGGCCTGCTCGAGTCGCCGGAGGTCACGCAGGACGCGACCTATTACGAGACCATCGAGCTGCTGCTGCCGGAGCGCGCGGCGGTGACACCCCCCGCAGCGGCCGGGACGGCGGCGGTGCCGGGCGTCGGCATCGACGAAACCTGGCTCAGCGTGCCGGTGCGTTCCGGCCAGACCCTGGACGCCATTTTCCGTGAGCAAGGCTTCAGCATCGCGCTGCTGCACCGCATCCTGGCGCTGAACGTCGACACCAAGGGGCTTACCGACATCCGCCCCGGCGACGTGTTCGATTTCCGCGCCGGCGCCGACGGCGAGCTGGCTGAGATGCGCTACTCGCTGGACGAAGCGCGTTACCTGCTGGTGCGCCATCTGGACGACCAGCTGTACGCGGACGTCCAGCCGCGCGAGATCATCGTCGAGGTGGCCGAGTCCGCAGGCGTAATCGACTCCTCGCTGTTCATGGCGGGCAAGCGTGCCGGCCTGAGCGACGCGATGGTCATGAAGCTGGCCAACATCTTCGTCTGGGACATCGACTTCGTACTCGACATCCGCGAGGGCGACCACTTCCTGCTGGTGTACGAGAAGCTCTACCGCGAGGGCGAGTTCCTGCGCGAGGGCGAGATCCTCGCGGCCACTTTCATCAACCAGGGCGCGCGCTACCAGGCGGTGCGGTTCGAGGACGGCGACACGATCGGTTATTTCGCGCCGGACGGCCGCAACATGAAGAAGGCCTTCCTGCGCGCGCCGCTGAACTTCTCTTACATCAGCTCGGGCTTCAATCCGCGGCGCATGCACCCGGTGCTGAAGCGGATCCGCCCGCACAACGGCATCGACTACTATGCACCGCGCGGCACGCCGGTGTACGCCGCCGGCGACGGCACCGTGACGCGGTCGGATTACTCCGCGGCCAACGGCCACCACGTCTTCATCAAGCATGCCGGCGGCATCGAAACCAAGTACCTTCACTTCACCAGGCGGACGGTCCAGAGAGGCCAGAAGGTGCACCAGGGGCAGACCATCGGCACGGTGGGCTCCACCGGACTCGCCACCGGCCCGCACCTTCACTACGAGTTCGTGATCGACGGTGTGCACCGCAATCCGCGCACCGTTCCGCTGCCCAAGGTCGAGCCCCTGCACGGCCCGCAGCTGCTCGCGTTCCAGTCGGCCGCGGCGCCGCTGCTGACGCAGCTCAGCCGCCTGGAGTCCGCGTCCCTGTACGCGAGCCGGGAGTGAAGCCGGAAGGCCCATTCGTCGGCATGATCTCGGGCACCAGCCGCGACGGCGTAGACGCGGCCGTGGTGGCCTTTCCGCAAGATTCCCCACAGAATTTCCCCCAGGTCCTCGGCGCGCTGTGCCGGCCGTACCCCGCCGCGCTCGCCGCTCGCCTCGACGCGGTCCTGGCGACCGGCCGCCGGCCCACCGACGCCGCGCGCAAGGAACTGGACCGAACACTGGCGGCGCATTTCGCGGACACCGCGCTGACCCTGCTGCGCGAGGCCGGCGTCGAAACCGGCCGCGTGGCGGCGATCGGTTCGCACGGCCAGACGGTCTGGCACCAGCCCGACGGCCCGCACCCGGAATCGATGCAGCTCGGCGACCCGGCCGCGATCGCCCGGCATACGGGCATTGTGACCGTCGGCGACTTCCGCCGCGCCGACATCGAAGCGGGGGGCCAGGGCGCACCGTTGGCGCCGCTGCTGCACCGCGCGTTGTTCCACCCCGGCGCCGGCACCCGCGTGGTGCTGAACCTCGGCGGCATCGCCAACGTCTCCGTGCTCGCTGCGGACGGCTCCGTGAGCGGATTCGACACCGGCCCGGCCAATTGTCTGCTCGACGCCTGGATCCGCCGCTGCCGCGGCGAGGCCTTCGATAACAACGGCGGCTGGGCCGCCGGCGGCCGCCTCGACCCGGCGGCGCTCGAGCGGTTGCTGGCCGATCCCTGGTTCGCGCGGCCGGGCCCCAAGAGCACCGGCACCGAGTACTTCAACCTGGCCTGGCTGCAGACCCGGCTGGGCGACTGCGCGCCGGCTGCGGCCGACCTGCAGGCCACGCTGGCGGAACTCACCGCGGCCTCGGTCGCCGACGCGATCCGCCCGTTCACACCTGGCGACGTGCTGGTCTGCGGCGGCGGCGTCCACAACACCGACCTGCTGCGCCGGCTGGGCCGCCGCCTGCCCGGCACGCCGCTGCGCTCCACGGCCGACTGCGGCCTGGATCCGAACTGGGTGGAAGCCGTGTTGTTCGCCTGGCTCGCCCGCGAGCGCCTGGCCGGGCGGGCGCAGGACACCCGCGGCATCACCGGCGCGCGCGCGACGGTGCTGCTGGGCCGCGTGTTCGAACCGGCTGGGGTATGATGTAGGACCGAATTCATTCGGGAAATGGAGCTCCCGATCGCGGCTGAAGCGCAGGCCGGGAGGCTGCTGCGGTTTTGCCGAAGGCAATGAAGCGGCTGCCGAAGGCCGTTGCGCGTCGCTCCCACATCTGGGTGCACCGGGGTACGCGGCTGTGGGAGCGAATTCATTCGCGATGGGCGGCCTCCATCCCGAATGAATTGGGTCCCACAGGTCGGAGAGCCCCATCATGAATCTTCTATTGAACCTCATCTGGCTCGTCTTCGGCGGCTTTATCCTGTTCCTCGGCTATCTGCTGGGCGCTCTGCTGCTGTGCATCACGATCATCGGGATCCCGTTCGGCATCCAGTGCTTCAAGCTGGCCGGCCTGGCGCTGGCCCCGTTCGGACGCGAGATCCGGGAGAAGGAACCGCCCGGCGGCGCGCTGGCGGTGATCATGAACATCATCTGGATCCTGCTGCCGGGCCTGGAGCTGGCCGTGCTGCACCTGGTGCTGGCGCTGGCGTTCGCCATCACCATCATCGGCCTGCCGCTGGCGGCCCAGCACCTGAAGATGACGCGCCTCGCGCTGCTGCCGTTCGGGTTCGAGGCGCGGGACCGGTTCTGATCGCGCCCGACTTCTGCGAATTGTCACTTCGCTGACAATTATGGTCAGTTTCTGCGCCGAGCCGCGGCGCAGGGAAAATCCCAACCCGCTGTTACTTATGACTATTCACTGATCGACCCCTGCCGGGCACGATTCTTGGATTATCTAACCCGAACGCGCTGAGTAGATTAAGGGACTGATCGGGGCGCTTTCTTCGAACCGGTCAAGAAGGGGACGCAGGGTCGAGGGGAGCGCCCTACAGCAGGGAAAGCAGGAGGCTACGATGAAAGGGGTAATCACGGACACGCTGAAAGCAGGGATGACGATGCTGGCCGGTTGGACTGTCGCACTCTGGATGCTGTTGATGTTGATCGCGCTGTTTACCGCGCTCACCCACAGCTGAGGTAAAGTCGTTCACAGCCGCCGCGGACCCTCGCGCCAGGGGGCGACCCTGAGCAGCATCAACAGGCCCGGAATGGCGACCGCGGTGCACAGCACGAAGAACGCCGTGTAGCCCATCGCCTCGATCAGAAATCCGGTGCTCGCATTGGCGAAGGTGCGCGGAATCACCACGATGCTGGAAAACAGCGCGAACTGCGTGGCGGTGAACGCCCGGCTCGTCTCGCGCGCGAGGTAGGCCGTCAGCGCCACCGTCCCCATCCCGACCCCCAGGTACTCGCCGCTCACCACGATGAACAGTCCGACCGGAGAGTGCCCCGCCGTGCTCAGCCATACGTAGCCGAGAATCGTCAGCAACTGAACCACCCCGAAGATCCACAGCGCCCGGTTGATGCTGAGCTTGAGCATGACCACGCCGGCAATGATCGAACCCGTGATCGAGGACCACAGCGCCGAGAACTTCGCAATGGTGCCGATCTCGGTCAGGCTGTAGCCCATATCGATGTAGAACGGCGTGGCCAGCGCGGTGGCCATGTTGTCGCCGAGCTTGTAGAGCAGAATGAAGGCCAGCACCGCCAATGCCTGGCGTACCCCCTCGCGGTTGAAGAACTCCTTGAACGGTTCGACCACCGCCTCGCGCAGAGTATGCGGCGCCAGCGTGTCGTCGCTGACCTCGCGGATCGAGAGGGTCAGGACGATGCCGACCGTCATGAAGGCCGCGGTGGTGGTGAAAACGGCCGACCACGGCAGATGGTCGGCCAGGATCAGCGCCAGCGAACCCGGCACCAGGGCGGACAGCCGGTAGGCGTTGATGTGGATCGAGGTGCCGGTACCCAGCTCGTCGTCGTCCAGCAGTTCGCGCCGGTAGGCGTCGATGACGATGTCCTGGCTGGCGGAGAAGAAGGACACCGTGAATACCAGCGCAAGGATGGGCACCAGCGAGTCCGCCGGGTCGAACAGCCCGAGCGCTGCAATGGACGCCAGCAGGGCGACCTGCGTCAGCAGCGCCCAGCCCCGGCGGCGGCCGAGAAAGGGCGGCTTGTAGCGGTCCATCAGGGGCGACCAGATGAACTTCCAGGTGTAGGGGAGCGTCATCAGGCTGAACAGGCCGATGGTCGCCAGGTCGACGCCCTCGGTCCGCAACCACGCGGGCACCAGCGAAATCAGCACCCACAGCGGCATCCCGGAAGTAAAACCCAGGAACACGCAGATCAGCATCCTGCGCGTGAACAGGATCTCCTTCCAGTTGCGCTGCGGGGCCGCGTTCAACCGCTCATGTCCGGAACGGAATGTCGAGGTCGTAATCCATGATCAGCGGGGCGTGATCGGAAAACCGCTGGTCCTTGTAGATTTCGGCCCGCCGGGCCTTCTTCGCCAGGTCGGCAGTCGTGACGTGGTAATCGATGCGCCACCCGACGTTGTTGTCCCAGGCGCGGCCGCGATTGGACCACCAGGTGTACTGCTCCTCGCGCGGATCGACCGCGCGGAAGGCGTCGGCCAGGCCGACCGCGCCAAACACCTCGTCCATCCAGGCGCGCTCCTCGGGCAGGAAACCGGAGTTCTTCTGGTTGCTGCGCCAGTTCTTGATGTCGATCTTCGTGTGGGCGATATTCCAGTCGCCGCAGATCACGTAGCTGCGGCCGTTGCGAGCCATCCGGGCCAGGTGCGGCTTGAGGTAGTCCATGCACTCGTACTTGACTTGCTGGCGCTCCTCCTTCGACGAGCCGGACGGCAGGTACAGCGACACCACCGACAGATCGCCGAAATCCACCTGCAGCCAGCGGCCCTCGCAGTCCATCGTCTCCCAACCCAGGCCGTAATGGACGCGATCGGGCTGCGGCCGCGAATAGATCGCCACGCCGCTGTAGCCCTTGCGCAGCGCGTCGTGGTAATAGGCGTGGTACCCGGGCGGAAAAAAGTGCCGGTCGCCGAGTTGCGGATGCTGGGCCTTGGTCTCCTGGATGCACACGACGTCCGCGTCCTGCCGATGCATCCAGTCGAAGAATCCCTTGTTGGCGGCGGACCGGATGCCGTTGGCATTCAGCGTGATGATGCGCATCCCTGTCGTGCTCCCGGTGGTGTCGATCTGCTGGGCTGGCTCGAACTGCGCGCCAGCATAGCAAATTTTTGGCATACTAAAGCCGAGCACGGAAGCATGCATCGATGACGCAGGATTACAAAAGCCGATTCTTCGAGCTGGCCCTGAGCAAAGGAAACCTCGCCTTCGGCCGGTTTACCCTCAAATCGGGGCGCGTCAGCCCCTATTTCTTCAATGCCGGCGGCTTCGACGACGGCGCCTCGCTGGCCGAGCTCGGCCAGTGCTACGCGGACGCCGTCCAGCAGTCCGGGATCGAGTTCGACATGCTGTTCGGGCCGGCCTACAAGGGCATACCGCTGGCGGCGGCGACCGCGGTTGCTTTGCACACGCACCATGCGCGCAACGTCCCTTTCGCCTTCAACCGCAAGGAAGCCAAGGACCACGGCGAGGGCGGCACCGTGGTCGGCGCACCGCTCCGCGGCCGCGTGCTGATCGTGGACGACGTCATCTCCGCCGGCACCTCGGTGCGCGAATCCGTCGCCATCATCCGG
>Ga0075327_1000276_pt1 | contig 13774 bp, 14 predicted proteins | sample MayberrySE_Catta_2_FD_120056 | JGI IMG/M metagenome (GOLD analysis project Ga0075327, IMG submission 120056) | Natural and restored wetland microbial communities from the San Francisco Bay, California, USA, that impact long-term carbon... | ecosystem: Environmental > Terrestrial > Soil >...
AGCGGTGGCTCCAGGCCGGGTTCGGCTCGAAGGAGTAGCTGTAGAGGTGGGACGGAACGTCGCACGCGATGCCCGGGTAGGTGTTCTCGCGCCAGGTGCCGCCGAGACGGCTGGCCTTCTCGTAGATGGTGAAGTCGTCGAGCCCGGCCTCCCGGAGCTTGATGGCGGAGAGGATGCCGGACATCCCCGCGCCGATGATCGCGATGCGGAGCGGCCGCGGGTCGTTCATGGAGCGCCTTCCTCGAGCTGGAGTTGGAGTCCTCTGCAACTTCCGAGCCGGCGCTTTCTAGCCCGCCGCGGCGTGCGGCGCCCGGGGCCGGGGCGGCCCGGGACCCGCCGTGGCGCAGCGTCCCGCGCGGGCCGGGGCCGGGTAAGCTCGACGGCATGACGGACTTTCGCGCTCCGATCGTGCTCGGCCGCACGGGCCTGCGCACGAGCCGCCTCGGCATCGGCTCGAGCTTCACCGGCGACGCGCGCTTCATCGAGGAGGCCGTCGACGCGGGCGTGAACTACCTCTACTGGGGCTCGCTCCGGAGGCCCGCCTTCGGGCGCGCGATCCGGAACGTGGCGCGGCGGAACCGCGCCGGCGTCGTGCTGACGGTGCAGTCGTACTCGCGGATCGGCGCGCTCGTCGGGCCCTCGGTCGAGCTCGCGCTCCGCCGCACGGGGGTCGACCACTTCGACTTCCTGCTGCTCGGCATGTGGAACGCGCCGCCGCGCGCGGGCATCGTGGACGCGGCGCTCCGCCTCCGCGAGCAGGGCAAGGTGCGCTTCCTGATGCTGAGCACGCACAACCGGCCCTCGCTGCAGGAGCATTTCCGCCGCTTCGAGGCGGGCGAGAGCCCCTTCGACGCGTTCATGCTGCGCTACAACGCCGTGCACCGCGGCGCCGAGCGCGACGTCTTCCCGCATCTGCCCGCCGCCCGTCCGCCCGGCGTGATCGCGTACACCGCGACGCGCTGGGGGCATCTGCTCGACCCGGCGAAGATGCCGCCCGGCGAGGCGCCGCCGCCGGCGCGCGACTGCTACCGCTTCGCGCTCTCCCACCCGGCCGTGGGCCTCGTGCTCTGCGGGCCCGCGAATCGCGAAGAGATGCAGGAGGCGCTCCGTGCGCTCGATGCGGGCCCGCTCGCGCCCGACGAGGCGGCGCGGATGCGCCGGATCGGCGACCACATCCATGGCCGCTACCGGCCGAACTTCGCCGAGCGCGGCGATGCGCGCGACACGGCGGCCTGAGCGGGGAGCGGGACGTGCGCGCGCTGCCGCCGCTCGAGCCGCCGCGCGCCGAGGGCGCGCTGCCGCTGCCGGGCGGCCGCCGCCTCGGCTGGGCGGAGTACGGCCCGGCCGCCGGGCGGCCGCTGCTCTGGTGCCACGGCACGCCCGGCGCGCGGCGCCAGATCCCGCCCGAGGCGCGCGCGCTCGCGCGCGAGCGCGGCGTCCGCATCGTGAGCATCGAGCGGCCCGGCGTCGGCGCCTCGACGCCGCACCTCTACGGCGCGCTCGTCGAGTTCGCGGACGACGTGGAGCAGCTCTGCCGCGCGCTCGGCGTCGAGCGCTTCGCGGTGGGCGGCCTCTCCGGCGGCGGGCCCTACGCGCTCGCCTGCGCGCACGCGCTGCGCGAGCGCGTCGTCGCCGCGGTCGTCCTCGGGAGCGTGCCCCCGGTGGCGGGGCCGGACGCGGTCTCCGGCGGCGTCGCGACGCTGATCCGCATCGCCGCTCCGCTCGCGCGCCGCACCCGCCGGCCCGTCGGCCAGGTGCTGCGCGCGCTCGTGCGGCTCTTCGCGCCGATGGCCGACACGGCCATCGACCTCGTCGCGAGCCTGCTGCCCCCCGGTGACCGGCGCGTCCTCGGCGACGAGTCCGTGCGAGCGATGTTCGAGGAGGATCTCGTGCTCGCGAGCCGGCGCAGCATGCAGGCGCTCTGCCTCGACGTGGCGCTCTTCGGCCGGCCCTGGGGCTTCGCGCTCGGCGACCTCGCGGTCCCCGTGCACCTCTGGCAGGGAGACGCCGACACCTTCGTGTCGCTCGCGCACGGCGAGCACCTGGCGCGGCGCATCCCGGGCGCGAAGCTCCGCGTCCGGCCGGGCGAGGGCCATCTCGGCGGCCTCGGCGCGTCGAGCGAGCTCTTCGACGCCGTCTTCTCGCACTGGCCCGCGGCATAGTCACGCGTTTGGACGCCGCCGCCGGCAGCGCGGTTCGAGGCGCGGCGGCGGGAACCGTCCTCTCGCGGCCGGAGTCCGTCGGGCGCCAGACGCTGGCCCCGAGGAGATCCGATGCCCGCCGCCCGCTGCACCTTCGCTCTCGCCCTCGCGCTGCTCGCGCCGCCCGCCGCTCCGGCCGGCGCTGGGCAGGCGCCGCCCGAGAAGACGCTCGCGCCCTACTTCCTGGTCGAAGGCGGCGATCCCGTGCTCGATCGCTTCCCGCTCGCGTCCACGGACGTCGAGCTCGTCGTCAGCGGCCCGCTCGCGGACGTGCGCGTCACGCAGGTCTACGAGAACCAGGGCACCCGACCGCTCCATGCCCGCTACGTCTTCCCGGCCTCGACGCGCGCCGCGGTGAACGGCCTCACCATGCGGATCCGCGACGAGGTGATCGAGGCCGAGATCCAGGAGAAGCAGCAGGCCGCCGAGACCTTCGCCGCGGCGAAGCGGGACGGAAAGAACGCGGCGCTGCTCGAGCAGCAGCGGCCGAACGTGTTCACGATGAGCGTCGCGAACGTGATGCCGGGCGACCGCATCGAGGTGACGCTCCGCTACACGGAGCTGCTCGTCCCGACCGAGGGCCGCTACGAGTTCGTCTTCCCGACCGTGGTGGGCCCGCGCTACGCGAACGAGAAGGCGAAGGGGCAGGGCGACGACTGGGTCGCGACGCCGGTCCTCGGCGAGGGCGAGCCGCCGCCCGCGACGTGGTCGCTCGCCGGCGCGGTCTCGGCGGGGCTTCCGCTCCGCGAGATCGTGAGCCCCTCGCACGCGCTCGAGGGCCGCTTCGAGTCGCCGAGCCTCTACCGCTTCGCGCTCGGGCGCGGGGAGGAGCGCGGCGCCGACCGCGACTTCGTGCTCGCCTACCGCCTCGCGGGCGACGCGATCGAGTCCGGCCTCTCGCTCTCCGCGGACGGCGGCGAGAAGTTCTTCCTGCTCCAGGTCGAGCCGCCCGCGCGCGTCGCGGAGAGCGCGATCCCGCCGCGCGAGTTCGTCTTCGTGGTCGACGTGTCGGGCAGCATGCACGGCTTCCCGCTCGACACGGCCAAGGAGCTGCTGCGGGGCCTGGTCACGGGGCTCCGGCCGACGGACGCCTTCAACGTGCTCCTCTTCTCCGGCGGCTCGCGGCTCCTCGCGCCGGAGTCGCTGCCCGCGACGGCGGAGAACGTGACGGCGGCGCTCGCGCTGCTCGGCGGCCAGGACGGCGGCGGCGGCACCGAGCTCGTGCCCGCGCTCGAGCGCGCGCTCGCGCTCTCGCCGGAGCCCGGCCTCGCGCGGAGCTTCCTCGTCGTGACGGACGGCTACGTGCAGGCCGACCGCGCCGCCGTCGAGCTCGTCGCGCAGCACCTCGGCGAGGCGAACGTCTTCGCCTTCGGGATCGGGAGCAGCGTGAACCGGCATCTGATCGAAGGCCTCGCGCGGGCCGGGCGCGGCGAGCCCTTCGTGGTGACCGAGCCGGGCGAGGCCGCCGCGACGGCGGCAGGTTTCGCCGCCTACGTGCGCGCGCCGGTCCTCACCGACGTGCGGGTCGAGTTCGAGGGCTTCGAGGCGTACGCGGTCGAGCCGCGCGCGATCCCGGACGTGCTCGCCGCGCGCCCGGTCGTGGTGCTCGGCAAGTGGCGCGGCGAGCCGGCCGGCGCGATCCGGGTCACGGGCACGACGGGCCGCGGCGCCTTCGCGGAGCGCTTCGAGGTCGCGAGCGCGCTGCCGCGCGCCGAGAACCGCGCGCTCGCGCAGCTCTGGGCGCGCGAGCGCATCGCCGCGCTCTCCGGCCACGGGCTCGCTGCGCCCGGCGACGACGCACGCGCCGAGATCACGAGGCTCGGCCTCCAGCATCGGCTGCTCACGCCCTTCACCTCGTTCGTCGCGGTCTCGCACGTGGTGCGGAATCCCGCCGGCGAGGCGGCCGACGTGAAGCAGCCGCTCCCGCTGCCGCGCGGAGTCTCCGCGCGCGCGGTCGGCGTGCGCGTCGCCCCGGAGCCCGAGCTCGCGCTGCTGCTCGCCGCGCTCGCGCTCGCCGCGCTCGTGCGCCTCGTCTGGCGTGCGGGCGTGCGGCGCGCGGTCGGGGCCGCTTGATGTGCGCGGCACGGGTCTCTTGATGCGCGCGCCAGGCGGCCTCGCCCGCGGCCGGGCCGGCACGTTCGTCCTCGCGCTCGCCGCCGCGCTCGCGCTGAAGGCCTTCCACGCGAGCGCGGGCGCAGACGCGCACGGCTGGCTGCTCGCGCCGACCGCGTGGCTCGTCGGCCTCGTCTCCGGCCAGCGCTTCGAGCCCGAGCCCGGGATCGGCTGGCTGTCGCGCGAGGCCGGCCTGGTGATCGCGCCGGCCTGCGCGGGCGTGAACCACCTCGTGATCGCCTTCTGCACGCTCGTCCTCGGCTTCGCGCCGAGCCGCGCGCGGCCCGGCCGGCGCGCGCGCTTCCTCGCCGGCGCGGCGCTCCTCGCGTACGCGGCGACCCTCGTCGCGAACGCGGCCCGCATCGCGCTCGGCATCGCGCTCCCCGAGCCGCCCTGGCTGCCGGCGGAGCAGGCGCACCGGCTCGAGGGTGTCGCCGTCCATCTGGGCTCGCTCTGGCTGCTCGCCCTCGCGGCGGCGCGCGGCTCCGGGGGCGCCGGCGTCTTCCGCGCCGGGCTCCTCCCGCTCCTCGTCTACCTCGCCGTCACGCTCGCGCTCCCGCTCGCGAACGGAGCCCACGCGCGGCCGGAGTTCTGGCCGCATGCGCGCGTGGTGCTCGGCGCGTCGCTCGGGCTCGCAGCGCTGCTCGGGGCCGGCGCCGCCGCCGTGCGCGGGCTCAGGCGCTCCGCCGCGGCAGCCGCACGCGCGCCGTGCCGGGCATCAGCACGGCGCCCGTGTCGTCCTCCTCCCAGACCTCGAGCGTGACGACGTCGCCCTCGACGGCCGTGATGCGGCCGCGGAAGGTGAGCTCGCGCTCCGGGAAGGCGGGCCCGCGGTTGCGGAAGGCGAGCGAGAGGACGCGCCCGCGCGGCCCCGCGAAGCCCTGCACGAACTGGTGCAGCCAGGCGCCCTGGAGCGGGCCGTGGACGAGGACGTCCGCGTGGCCCTCACGCTGCGCCTGCTCTCGGTCGTAGTGGATGCGGTGGGGGTTGTGGGTCGCGGCGCTGAAGAGGAAGAGCTGCGCGCGGCTCGCGCTCTTCACGAGCGGAGGCAGCGTGTCGCCCGGCTTCACGTCCTCGAGCTGCGTCTGCGTCACCTTGCGATCCGCTTGCCGCGCACGAGCGCGACGACCTCGCCCGCGGGGTTCGTGTAGGTCGTCTCGGTCGTGATCAGCACGAAGGGCCCCGAGCCGCCCGTCTTCTCCTCGAGCGCGGCGAGCCGCGTCTCGGCCGTGAGCGTGTCGCCCGCGTGGACCGGCGCGCGGTACTCCCACTCCTCGCCGGCGTAGAGGATGCGCGAGACGGCGAGGCGGAGCGGAGGGCCGGCGTCGCGCCAGAGCCCGTCCTCGCGGAGCGCGTCGAGCGGGCGCGGCGGCTCGAACGCCCAGACCAGGAACGCGGGCGGCACGACGCGCGCGCGGTAGCCGGCGGCTCGCGCCGCGGCGTCGTCGAGGTAGATCGGGTTCGTGTCGCCCGCGGCGTAGGCAAAGCGCTCGGCCTCGTGGGCCTGGAGCGTGGCCGAGACGGGCTCGCCGAGGCGCTCGCCGACCCGTGCCAGGGTCTCCGCCGGGATCAGGCTCATGCGCCGCCGATCCTAGCTACCGTCCGGCCCCGACGGAGGTGATGGATGCGCCAGGGGGGGATCTCGTTCGCGTCGCTCTCGTTGCTGTGCGCCGTGCTCGCATGCGGGGCGGAGGAGCGCGCGCCGGCGCCGCCGCCGGCCGCGGAGGCGGCGCCCGCAGCGCCGCCGCTCGCGCCTGCGCCGCTCCTGCCCCGCGGCCTCGTCCGCAGCGAGCCCGGCGCGACGCCCGGCTACGTGCTCTTCAACCCGCTCCTCTCGGGCACGGCGTACCTCGTCGACAACGAGGGCCGCGTCGTCCACCAGTGGCGGACCGACTACTCGCCGGGCGGCGGCATGGAGCTCCTCCCGAACGGGAACCTGCTCCGCATGGCGCGCGATCCCGAGATGCTCGGCTTCCGGGCGGGCGGCACCGCCGGCATCCTCCAGGAGCTCGCGTGGGACGGGAGCGTCGTCTGGGAGTTCCGGCTCTCGGAGGCGACGCGCGTCCTCCACCACGACATCGAGCCGCTTCCGAACGGGAACGTCCTCGCCATCGGCTGGGAGGTGAAGAGCGCCGCCGAGGCGCGCGCGGCCGGGCGGCGCGCCGACCAGATCCCGGAGAGCGGCCTCTGGCCCGACTTCGTGATCGAGATCGAGCCGCTGCGGCCACGGGGCGGCCGCATCGTCTGGGAGTGGCACGTCTGGGACCACCTGATCCAGAACGTGGACCCCGCGGCCGCGAACCACGGCGACCCCGCGGCGCGCCCGGAGCGCCTCGATCTCAACGCGGACGTGAACGCGCCGCACATCGACCCCGCGCAGCTCGAGCAGCTGAAGGCGCTCGGCTACGTGCCGGCGCACGCGACGGCGCAGGACCTCCGCGCCGACTTCCTCCACGTGAACGCCGTCGCCTACCACCCGCGCCTCGACCAGATCGCGCTCAGCACGCCGAGCCTGAGCGAGATCTGGATCATCGACCACGGCACGACGACGGCCGAGGCCGCCGGCTCGACGGGCGGGCGCGCGGGCCGCGGCGGCGACTTCCTCTACCGCTTCGGCAACCCCGCCGCCTACGGGCGGAGCGGCACGCAGCACTTCTTCGCGCAGCACGACGTGCGCTGGATCCCGGACGGCTGGGAGGGCGCCGGGAACCTCATGGTGTTCAACAACGGCATGCGGCGGCCCGAGGGCGCGTGGTCGTCGGTCGACGAGTGGACGCCGCCCGTCGGTGCGGACGGGCGCTATGCGCTCGACGGCGGGCCCTTCGGGCCGCTCGCGCTCGCCTGGCAGTACCGCGCACCGGAGCCGTTCTTCGCGCCCTTCATCTCGGGCGCGCACCGGCTCGCGAACGGCAACACGCTCGTCTGCTCGGGCACGGGCGGCCTGATCACCGAGGTGACGCGCGCGGGCGAGATCGTCTGGGAGTACCGCAACCCGTTCAGCGGCGCCGTGCGAAACGCCGACGGCAGCATGCCGCAGCCGGGGCTCGAGGAGAATCCGTTCGCGGTGTTCCGTGCCACGCGCATCGCCGCGGACCACCCCGCGCTCACCGGCCGCACGCTCGCGCCGCTCGAGCCCCAGCCGGCGCCCTTCGCGTGGAAGCCGAAGGATGGCGGCCGATGAGGCGGGCTATCCTGCCCGCCGCGTCCCGTGCGCCCGGGAGAGCCCCGTGTCACTGATCCCGCGCTTCGCGGCCTACGCGGCTGCGTTCGAGAAGTCCTACGCGAGCGACGACTGGTCGCTGGTCGAGCCCTTCTTCACGGAGGACGCGGTCTACGCGATCGACGTGGGGCCGCCGCTCGGCGGCCGCTTCGAGGGCCGCCCGGCCATCCTCGCCTACTTCCAGCAGATCCTCGACCGCTTCGACCGGCGCTTCGCGAGCCGCGAGCTCGCGCTCCTCGAGGGGCCCCGCGAGACGGCCGACTCGGTCTGGATCCGGGGCAGCGCGACGTACCGGGCGCCCGGCGTGCCGGACTTCACCCTCGAGCTCGAAGAGAAGCTGACCTTCGAGGGGGACCGCATCGCGCGGCTCGAGGACCGCTACGCACCGGCGATGGCGGAAGAGATCGCGCGCTACCTCGCGGCATACGGTCCGACGCTCGGGATCCGCCTGGACTGAGTCAGCGGTACTCCGGAGCCGGCGTGCCGGCGAGCACGTCGCCCGCATAGCGGGCGGCCTTCGCGTTCGCGAGGTAGTCGAAGTGTCCGACACCGAACCGTGTCAGCGAGAGCGCGGACACGGTTGGCGCCGGCACCGGCTCGCGCCGCGGGCCCGACCGCGGCCCGGCGAGGCCGAGCGCCGTGCGCGTGTAGCCGCCGAAGAGCAGGCCGGCCACGGCGTCGCCGAGCGGGAACGCGAGCCGGAGCACCCGGTCCGCGCCCGAGTGGAGGACGGCGACGCTGCGCGCCGCCGCGACGCAGGCGCGGTAGCGGTCGGCGCGCGCCAGGCAGTCGGCGTCGACCGCGCCCGCCATGAGCACCGCGTGCGCCGCGCCGAGGCCGGCCGCGTGGAGCCGCGACATCGTCTCGAGCGCGACGCGGCAGCCGAGCGAGTGGGCGACGAAGCTCGGCGGCTCGCGGAGCCGGAGCGTCCGCGTGCAGAGCACGGCGAGGCGCCGCGCGGTCTCGTCGGCGTCGCGCTCCTCGAGCGCGTACGTGAGGGGCGAGAGCAGGTCGTCGCCCGGCCAGAGCACGGCCACGAGCGTGCCCGCGAGATCCGGGTGCGCCGCCCGCAGCCGCCGGCCGAACTCGGAGAGGCCCTGCCGCCCCGCGGAGCGATCCACGTTGAAGCCGTGGAGCAGGAAGCCGAGCGGAGCGCGCGCGCCGAGCGCGAGCAGCGCGCCCGGATCGAGCACGCGCCCGCGCTCGTCGAAGAGCAGCGGGCCCGCGAAGCCGCCGCCCACCTCGGCGGCGCGGAAGTCGAGCACGCAGAGCTCGGGCACGGTGGCTAGGCGAGCCCCCGCACCGCGAGCCCCGCGGCGCGGATCAGGTTCAGCAGCTCCTTCGAGAGCGGAGCGACCGGCACCGCGACGAGGCCGATCCCGACGGCGAGCCAGGGGTCCTGTCCCGTCACGAGCGCGACGCCGAGGCTGCCGGCGAGCGCGAGCGCCGTGCCCGCGACACGGAGCGTCCCGAGGTACGTCTCGTGCGCGCTCGCGACCGCGGCGTCGACGCGCGCGTCGATCGCCGCGTGGAAGCGCGCGAGCGCGGCGACCGCCTCGTCGCCCACACGCGCGGCGACCGTCCCGTCGCCCGCGTGCGCTCCGTTCGCGAGGGCGGCGACGAGCCGCGCCGGCTCCTGGCCGAACTGCTTCGCGAGCTCGGGCGCCTGGTCGCTCGTGAGCCCGAGCCGCAGCCCGTTCCGCAGCACCTCGGCGAGCTCGAGATGGCCGCGGCGGAAGGAGCCGTCGAGCACGGCCCCGAGCGAGCGCTCGCCGTAGGCCTGCGCGAGCGCCCGCATGCCGGCCTCTCCGAGCGCCGCCCGGACGCGCCCGAGGCCGGCGCGTCCGAGCGGCGTGAACTTCGCCGCCTCGACGAGCGCCATCGCCGCCGTCCCGAGCAGCGCCGCCCGTGCGACGAGATCCGCGAGCGTGTCGGCCGTCCAGACCATGACGGGACCTCCCCGCCACTCCCTTTCGGCCGTCCGCCCGCCGTGCCATGTGAAGGACTTCACACTCCGCGGTTCCGTAGACTCGCCGCATGGCACGCGTCGTGATCGTCGGCGGCGGCTTCGCGGGGCTCGCCGCCGCGCGCGGGCTCGCGGGGGCGAGGGGCGTCGAGGTGACGCTCGTCGACCGGCGCAACCACCACCTGTTCCAGCCGCTCCTCTACCAGGTGGCGATGGCGGGGCTCTCGCCCGCCGAGATCGCGGCGCCGATCCGTGCGCTGCTGCGCGGCGCCAGGAACGTCACGGTGCGCCAGGAGGAGGCGCTGGGCGGCGACCTCGAGCGCCGCGTGCTCGCGAGCCGTGCGGACGGCAACGAGTTCGAGCACCCGTACGACTACCTCGTCCTCGCCTGCGGCGCGGGCCACGCGTACTTCGGCCACGACGAGTGGGAGGAGTCCGCGCCGGGGCTCAAGACCCTCGCGCAGGCGCTCGAGATCCGCCGCCGCGTGCTCTCGGCCTACGAGCGCGCCGAGCTCGAGAGCGAGCCCGCACGGCAGCGCGCGCTCCTCACCTTCGTCGTGGTGGGCGGCGGACCGACGGGCGTCGAGCTCGCCGGCGCGCTCGGCGAGATGAGCCGCTTCACGCTGGCGCGCGACTTCCGCCACATCGACCCCGCGCTCGCGCGCGTGATCCTGATCGAGGCCGGCCCGCGCATCCTGCCGAGCTTCCCGGAGTCGCTCGCGCGCCGCGCCATGCGCGACCTCGAGACGCTCGGCGTCCAGGTCTGGACCTCGAGCCCGGTGACGAAGGTCGACCCGAGCGGCGTCGAGGTGGGCCGCGAGCGCATCGAGGCCGCGACGACGCTTTGGGCGGCCGGCGTGCGCGCGTCCCCGCTCGGCAAGACGCTCGGCCTGCCGACCGACCGGGTCGGGCGCGTGCAGGTCGGCCCCGACCTCGCACTCGCCGCCCACCCCGAGGTGTTCGTGCTCGGCGACCAGGCGCACGTCGCGGGCACGGGCGGCGCGCCGCTGCCCGGCCTCGCGCCCGTCGCGATGCAGGAGGGGCGCTTCGTCGCGCGCGTGATCCGTGCCGAGGTCGCCGCGCTCGAGAAGGCGGGCGCGGCGCCGTCGCGCGCGCGCTTCGTCTACCGCGACCGCGGACAGATGGCGACGATCGGGAGGAGCCGCGCCATCGCGAGCCTCGGGCGCTTCGAGTTCGGCGGCTTTCCCGCGTGGCTGATCTGGCTCGTCGTCCACATCTACTTCCTGGTCGGCTTCAAGAACCGGCTCTTCGTGGTGATCCAATGGGCGTGGTCGTACCTGACCTATGGTCGCGGCGCGCGGCTCATCTACAGCCCCGACTGGAGGCAGCGTGGCGAACTTCCTGGCTGACACGCGTGTGGACCGGGTCCCGAGCTCGGCGGGGCGGTACCGCGCCGCACTCTCCCCGGACTGGGCGGTGTGGGGGCCGAACGGCGGCTACGTGGCCGCGATCGCGCTCCGCGCGGCGCTCGCCGAGAGCCGCCTGCCGCGCCCCGCGAGCCTCTCGTGCCACTTCCTCGCCGTGGGCGAGTTCGCGCCGGTCGACGTCGCGGTGACGTCGCTCGGCGGCAGCAAGCGCGCCGAGTCGCTGCGCGTCGAGGTGCGGCAGGGGGAGCGCCTGCTGCTCGTCGCGAGCGTTTGGACGGCGGACCTCGGCCTCACGGGCTACGCGCACGACTTCGCCGAGGCGCCCGCCGTGCCCCGGCCCGAGGTGCTGCGCGGCTACCAGGAGCTCGCGGGCGACGAGTACGCGCAGTGGTATCCGATCTGGCGCAGCATCGAGGGCCGGCCGCTCGCCTGGCGCGAGCCGCCCGGCCGGCCCGAGTGGCGGACGTGGCTCCGCTTCACCGACACGGAGATCGGGGCGCCCGAGGCCGACGCGCTCCGCCAGCTCTTCTGGCTCGACTTCCCCGGCTGGAACGCCACGACCGCGGCGCACGCCTGGCCCTTCCGCTGGCTGACGCCGAACCTCGACCTCACCGTCCAGTTCCACGCCTTCGCGCCCGGCAGCGAGTGGATCCTCGCCGACGGCGTGGTGCCGCTGGCCCGGGACGGGCTCCTCGGCTGCACCGCGCGCCTCTGGAGCGAGGACGGCCGCCTGCTCGCGACGGGCGCCTCGAAGCACATCTGCCGGCCGAACCCGGGCTACGAGGAGGAGCTCGCGCGAGCCCGCGAGCTCGGCGTTAGCGAGTGAAGGGCCAGACGAGCTGCGCGGCGAAGCCCGCGGGCGGCGGGTCGGCGTCGACGCCGTAGCGCGCGGGCCAGGCGTCCAAGGGCAGGTAGTGCGTGCCGAAGAGCCGGTCCAGCCACGGGAAGTGGACGGCCAGGTTCTTGTCGCGCGCGAGCGGGTCCGCGGCGTGGTGCCAGTGGTGGAAGCGCGGCGTGACGAGGACGTGGTCGAGCCAGCCCGTGCGTGCGCCGAGGTTCGCGTGGATCCACGTGGCCTGCGCGGAGACCCACACCAGGTACGCGGCGAGCGCGCTGGCCTCGAAGCCGAGCACGAAGAGCGGCACGAAGGCGATGGCGCGCGTCACCACGACGTCCACCAGATGGAGGCGCGAGCCGGCCAGCCAGTCGAGCGCCTCGCTCGAGTGATGGATCGCGTGGAAACGCCAGAGCCAGGGCACCGCGTGGAAGGCGCGGTGCGCGGCGTAGCTCGCGAGGTCGGCGGCGAGCGCCGCCTCCACGAGCTGGAGCGGCAGCGGCTGCGCGGCCACCGCGTGCTGGAGCGCGGGCCACGCGGCCCAGCGGAAGAGGAGCGCGGCCGGCGCCATCGTGGCGAGCGCGACCAGCTGCACGAGGAGGTGGCTCACGAAGAACCAGGCGAGGTCGGTGCGCCAGCCGCGCCGGAACACCGGCTGCTCGGGAAGGCGCGCGAAGGCGCGCTCGAGCGGCACGAAGACCGCAGCGAGCAGCAGCAGGTCGAGCGCGAGCCAGTCGAGGCCGAGGTGCTCCGATCGCGCCACCGGCGTCGCGACCTCGACCCAGGCGCCGCCCGCGAGCTGCGCGCCGAGCGCGAGCAGCAGGCCCGCCGCGCCGAGGCGCCGCCCGCGCCCGAGCGCGACGGCGAGCGCGCCGAGCCCGGCCGCGGCCAGGATCCCGCCCGCGATCACGGCGCGCACCGCCCCCATCGGGTAGACCGCGCGCAGCTCCGGCGTCGTCAACCACTCCGGGAAGTGGAGGCAGAGCACGGCGAACGCGGCCAGCGTCGCGAGGAAGAGCGAGACGATGCCGGGGAGCCAGCGACGGCCGAGCGCCTTGCGCGCGGGGTCGGGGAGGGAGGCACTCGCCAGCATGCCGGCCGCATCGGCGCGCCGCCGCCCCGACGCGAGCGCCGGAAGCGGGGACGTTGGTTGAAAAGGTCAAAAAGTCGGGTGGCCGTGCCCCGGACAACTTGACGTTTCAACCAACGTCCCCGAATGGTCTCGGCTTCCGGAGGTCCGCCGTGAGCGAAGCGCCGCGCATCCTGAAGGAGCTCGACGAGGACGGCGTGCTCCTCGTCACGCTGAACCGCCCGCGCGTGAAGAACGCCTTCGACGAGGCGCAGTGGGACGCGCTCGCCGACACGCTGAACGAGGCGCGCGAGGATCCGGCCGTGGCGGTCGTGCTGCTCACGGGCGCCGGCGGCAACTTCTCGTCGGGTGCCGACCTCGCGAGCTTCACGGGCGGCACGCGCGTGCCGCGCAAGGACGGCCTCGCGAGCGCCTTCTACGCATGCGTGAAGGCGCTCTTCGCCTTCGACAAGCCGCTGCTCGCCGCGGTCACGGGCGTCGCCGTCGGCGGCGGCTGCACGATCGCGATCGCGTGCGACGTCGTCTACGTCGGCGAGAGCGTCCGCATGCGGCTCCCCTTCGCGAACCTCGGCCTCGTGCCCGAGATCGCGAGCAGCTGGACGCTCCAGTCCGCGATCGGCCGCCAGCGCGCCGCCGAGCTCTTCTTCACGGCGGAGTGGATCGACGCCGCCCGCGCGCTCGAGACGGGCATGGCCGCGCGGCGCCTGCCCGACGCGGAGCTGCTCGAAGCCGCCGTCGCGAAGGCGCGCCAGATCGCGCAGTGGCCGGTCTCGGCGCTGGTCGGCATCAAGCGCACGCTCCAGGTGGCGAGCCGCGCGGGCATCGAGGCGGCGTTGGCGGCGGAGGACGAGGGCATGCGCAAGCTCGCGGGCTCTCCCGAGAACGTCGAGGCGGTGAAGGCCTTCCTCGAGAAGCGGCCGCCCGACTTCAAGCAGTTCCGCAAGGCGGCCCGCTGAGGGGCG
>Ga0075327_1000279_pt1 | contig 13745 bp, 14 predicted proteins | sample MayberrySE_Catta_2_FD_120056 | JGI IMG/M metagenome (GOLD analysis project Ga0075327, IMG submission 120056) | Natural and restored wetland microbial communities from the San Francisco Bay, California, USA, that impact long-term carbon... | ecosystem: Environmental > Terrestrial > Soil >...
CACCGCATTGAGTAGCCCCGAAGTGACGCCGCCTTGAACGATCAACCCGCCGAACGGGGTCGCGGCGGCAAGCGCCTCGTCATAGTGCAGCGGATTGCGATCGCCGGTCATTTCCGTGAACATCTCGACATCGCGCATGCTCGTGGTCCGGCATCGTTCGGCGACGGCCCCGACGTCGGGCATGCCGTTGACGGTGCGATCCCAGAGCGTGGCTTCGCTCATCGTTTCCTCCTTCGCCGCCGGCTCAGGCCGCCAACGCGACCGGAGCCGTCAAAGCCGCAAGCGCAGCGTTCTCGGTCTTCATCGCCTGGTTCAATCGCCGGTGATGCTGCTTGATCATGTCCATATCCCAGGCGAAGGACGCGATCGCGGCGGTGGTCGCGAACAGATCGACCGACAACGTGTCGCGCTCGGTCTGATAGCGCCGAAAGGCCTGGGTGCCGCCGTCGGCGACCGCCCGCGCCAGAAGCTCGGCATCGCGGAACGCGTCGGTAATCCCGTGCGCGGTGAGCGGGTCCTTGAAGTAACCGGCGTCGCCGACCAGCGCCCATCCGGAGCCGAACGAACGGCGGAAATACCCCGGCTCCCCGGGGAAGCCATGAAAAGAACCGTGCCGCATCGCGCCGGCTATCTCGGTCGCCAACTCCGGCGAAGTCTCGGCGAGGATCGTCGTGAACACTGCCTCCGGCCCGCCGGCGATCTCGCGGCCAAACCGTTCCGGCGGCAGCGACGCGACTATGCATGAGGCGCCGTCGTTGGTCGGGATTACGCCGGCGCTGACGCCGGGGCGATAGAACCAACGGAAACCCTGGTTTTCGAGGCCAGCGAAAAAGCCGTAGACTGCCGCCGCGCGGTGTTTCGACTGGCGATAGTTGCGCGCGCCGACAAATCCGGCGACCGCAGAATGGCGGCCGTCGGCGCCGATCACCAAATCCGCCGCAATGCCATGCACGGTTCCGTGCCGGTCGCGAACGGTAGCGCCGGTGACCCGACCGTCAGGCGCGACGGTCAATCCGGTCACCGCCATGCCATGCTCGACGCGAGCGCCGGCGGCGCGGGCACCGTCGACGAGGACGCGGTCGAGCACGGTGCGCCGTGGCGCATAGAGCGCATCGATGCTGCTGTCCGGCTTGATATCGATGGCGATCGTCTCGTCGCCGTAGTGGAAGGTCGTGCGGCGGATCGGAGGGGTGCCGGCCGCGACGATCTCGGCGAGGAGCCCCCAGCGCGACAGCTGCGCCACCGCGCCGCGCATCAGCGCGTGGGTCGACAGCGTATCGCTGCCATAGGCTTGACGGTCGACAGCAAGCACCTTGAGACCCTGTCGGGCCAGAAGCATGGCGGTCGCCGATCCGGCGACGCGGGCGCCGACGACGATTGCATCGTAGTGACGATCGAAAACGGGTTGACGAGACATGGCTGGGTCCCTCATTCGTGACTACGCGGCGAGCGCGGTGAGCCCATCGGTCGGCGCCGGGGCAGTTGAAGTTTCGATGGCGGCAACGACCGACTGGAGCTGAAAGACTTGCGCCGCGGTGCGCATACCGGGCGGGACGATGGCAAGCGCGGTCGCTCGGTTCTCTGCCTCGACCACCATGGTCCCGGTGCAAACGCCGTGCTTGCGATGCCAGTCGGCCTGGGTCGCGAAATGCGATCCGTGGCTGCGGACGGCTTTATCGATTCGCTTGGCGGCAACGATCTCGGGTTGCGAGACTTCGAGCAGGTATCTGGGCATTTTCAGTCACTCCTTTCAGGCTGTCAGTACAGGTTCATTTCAGGATTTTCTGAGGTTCGCCTGCACCGGCAGCCTGCCTGCGCAGCCGTATTTCCCGCATCAGCATGGCTGCCGCTATGATCGCGGACACACCTCCGCCCGCCAGCGCCGGCACGGCCCCGACAAGGGCGTCGTAGCCCATGCCGAAAGGAGCCGCTGCCAGCAGCAGAATGCGCAGGCGCAGGGTGTCGCTCTGCAAGCGCCCGATCATGATCAATGCCACAGCTGCGAACGCGAGCAGCGTCTCCGGGCCGCTCCAGGTCGCGTAGCAGACCGTCGCCACCACCGGCAGGAACGCCAGCCCGATCCGGCGAAACCACGCGCTCTGGCCGAAGAACAACGCCAACGCGCTCTGCGTAGCTCCGAGGCCGGCGACGCCGGCCCCGCTCCATGCGTCGAGCAGCGCGTATTGGGCGCTGTAGTCGGCACCGATGCCGAATTGCACGGTCATGATCGCGCGGTGGGCACGGAACACCGGCCAGATCAGTTGGCATAGCAGGCCCATGGCGCCGAAGGCCGTCGCCAGGGGGTTCTCCCGAAAAACATCGATCAAACCATCCATCGTCTTTTCCTCGTGCCGGCTATTATACCGACTAGTCGGTTTGTTTGTTGGGCGTCTACATACCGACTGGTTGGTTTCTCGTCAAGCACGATTCATCATTTTCCTGTGATCTGCGTCACACACGCGGGAATTCGTCGATCTCGGGGGATGCGCCGGAGGGGTTGCTATCCGGGGCGGCCGAGTCCATATTACGAACCAGTTGGTATGGAAAGGATCGGATATGGCCCGCAGAGGTGAGAATACCCGTGAGCGCATCCTGCAGGCGGCGGAAGCGCTGATTATGGACAACGGCTTCGCCGGAACCTCGATCGACGACATCCTGAAGCTGGCCGGCCTGACCAAGGGGGCGTTTTTCCACCACTTCAAGGGAAAGGCGGATCTTGCCCGGGAACTCGTCGAGAAGCATGCGCGGCAGGATATGGCGCTATTTGAGGAATGGTCGGCGCGAGCAGAGGGGCAAAGCGGCGACCCGCTCGAGCAGACCTTGCTCTTCCTCGAAATGTTCGAGGACCATGTCAGCAGCCTGACAGACAAGGCGCCCGGCTGTATCTATGCGACCTATACTTACGAAACCATGCAGTTCGATCCGTCGATTCGCGACTTCATCGCCGACACCTTGCGGGCATGGACATCGATCTACGTGCGCAAGTTCCAGGACGTCTTCGATCTCTACGAGCCGGCACTGCCGGTGACCCCGCGTCAGCTTGCCGAAATGATTGTGTCGGTAATCGAAGGAGGTTTCGTGCTCGCCCGAGCTTATGACGATATTCGAATGACCGCGCGACAGTCGGAGCAGTTTCGCAACTACCTTGAGCTGCTGTTTGGCGGCCGCGGCGGCAAGGCAGTCGCGAAAACCGGCAAAAAGGCCCAGCGACGAGTTGCCGCTGAGTATGCCTAGCGGATAGGGTTGAAAGAGGTCCAACGGTCCCGATCGTTTCGGTCGGGACCGACTGCGTTCAAAGGGAGAGGGGAATGAGCGGATTTACCGGCGGTTGCCACTGCGGCGCGATCAGATACGAGGTGACCGGCGAGCCGGTTGTCGCCCGCATTTGCCACTGCGACGATTGCCGACGGTCGGGCGGCAGCGCCTTTGCCACCAACGTCTTCGTCAAGACCGACGATCTCAAGCTGATCAAGGGCGACCCGAAAACGTTCCATTGGACGGCGGCGAGCGGCAACAAGCGCGGCCGCGCCTTTTGCGGCGACTGTGGTACCACCGTCTATGTCTGGAACGAGGCGCGGCCAGAGGCCCGCGGCATAAGGATCGGTACGATCGACGACGCCAACTTCGTTCAACCCAAGATGCATCTTTGGGTGTCGCGGGCGCTGGCCTCAACCAACCTCAACGACGATCTCGAAAAGTTTGACCGCCAATCGCCGTAGGCTGCCGCCGCCTCGCATCAGCTCTTGATCCGGAATTTCACGCGACGGGACCCGCGCATAGCGCGAGCCCCGCCACATTGTCCTGGAAAGGCTCTTCGACCGTTCAGTTGCCGCCGCCGCCGACCTTCTCGATCAGCACCCTGTACTCTTCGAGCCGGCCGGGGCGCTTCTTGTCGTACTCGCCGCCGCCCTCGAAATCGACCTTTTCGCCGATGTTCTTGATAAAGGTCTGGAACGACTTGTTCTCCATCAGCTCGGCGAAGGCGCTGCGCAGCTTCTCGAGGCGATCCGCAGGGACCCCGGCCGGCGCCATGAAGATACGCTCCATGGTGAAGGAGACGTTGGGATAGTCGAGCGAGGCCATGGTCGGCAGGTCGGCGAAATCGGGATCGCCGGCGAGCGGCTTGTCGCCGGCGACCGCCAGGCACCTGAGGGTGCCTGCCTTGACATGGTCGCGGGCCTGGGTGATGAACTGATAGGCGGCGTCGTCCTCGCCGGCAAGCAGCGCCTGCAGGCTCGGGCCGCCGCCCTCGTGCGGGATCAGGTTGACCTCGATCCCGGCGGCATTGATCAGCTGCATGGTCGGAATATGGCCGGCGCCCCAGTTGCCGGAATGGCCGAAGTTGATCTCGCCCGGGTGCTCCTTGGCGTAGGCGATGAACTCCTCCAGCGTCTTGTAAGGGCGATCGGCCGGAACGCAGAGGATCGGCTCGGCCTGGTTGATCTTGGCGATCGCCGTGAACGAGGTCAGCGGGTCGAAGCCGGCGTCTCGGGTCTGCGGAACGATCTGGTCGAAGCCGTTGTGGGTGAAGATGATCGTGTAGCCGTCAGGATCGGCGTCGGCGACCTCCTTCGACCCCTTCATGCCGGCGCCGCCCGGCACCAGCTTGACCACCATCGGCTGACCGAGAATGTCGGAGATCACGCCGGTTATCCCGCGGGCATGCAAATCGTGGCTGCCGCCGGCGCCGAGCGGCAGAACCAAGGTGATCGGGCGATCGGGGTACTCTGTCTGAGCGGCAGCCGGCGCTGCCAATGCCGCAGCAAATGCAATGCTGCCCAGAATTCGTGCGAGTCTCATGTCTATCCTCCCTTGTGACATGAACCTCCGGCGGCCATTCGAACGGCCTGCCGGTATCTCGCCGGTGGCTGTGCAGTTGTTGGTCCCCGGCGTATATTCCTCCCTCGCCGGGAACTGGCTCGATGAGATGCGACGCAGGCCGTCCGTCGAGACGGATGCGAGCATAGTGGATTGAACGGCGCGCCTGCAACTCGACCGACGCTCGACGACCCCAATTAGCGGCGAAGCCCGCGCCTACGCGCGGGCTTGCCTGGTAATGGTGCGGACGATCAGTTGCCGCCGCTGCCGACCGTCTCGATCAGCATCCTGTATTCCTCGATCCGGTCGGGGCGCTTCGCCTCATAGTCGGAGCCGCTCTGGAAGACGACCTTCTCGCCGATGTTGTTGATGAAGCTCTGGAACGACTTGTTCTCGATGAGTTCGGCGAAGGCGTTGCGCAGCTTCTCGAGACGGTCTTCCGGCACGCCGGCCGGCGCCATGAAGATGCGCTCCATGGTGAAGGAGACGTTTGGATAGCCGAGCGAAGTCATGGTCGGCAGCTCGGCGAAATCCGGATCGCCTTCAAGCGCCATATCGCCGGCGACCGCGAAGCAGTTGATCGAGCCCGCCTTGACGTGGTCGCGGGCCCCGGTGGCGAACTGGTAGCCGATGTCGTCTTCCCCGGCGAGCAGGGCCTGCAAGGCCGGGCCGCCGCCCTGATGCGGGATGAGGTTGACATCGATCCCCGTCGCGTTGATGAGCTGCATGGTCGGGATGTGGAGGGCGCCCCAGTTTCCGGAATGGCCGAAATTGATCTCGCCGGGATGCTCCTTGGCATAGGCGACGAATTCTTCCAGCGTCTTGAAGGGGCGGTCGGCCGGGGCGCACAGGATAGGTTCGGCCTGGTTGATCCTGGCGACGGAGACGAACGAGGTCAGAGGATCGAAGCCGGCGTCGCGGGTCTGCGGCACGATCTGGTCGAAGCCGTTGTGGGTGAAGATGATCGTGTAACCGTCCGGATCGGCGTCGGCGACCTCTTTCGTCCCTTTCATGCCGGCGCCGCCGGGTACCAGCTTAACCACCATCGGCTGGCCGAGAATGTCGCCGACGATGCTGGTGATGCCACGGGCATGCAGATCGTGGCTGCCGCCGGCGCCCATCGGCAGCACCAGCGTGATCGGGCGCTCCGGATATTGTGCATGCGCGGCAAGCGGCGCCAATAGCGCGGCGCCCAATGCGAGATTGCCGAGAATTCGCGTGAGTTTCATGTTTTTTCCTCCTGGAAGGCTTGGTTGACGGCAGACGCTCACCCGGCCTGCCTTCGATGCCGCCGATAGCGGCGGAAGATCATTCCGAGAATCCACGCGATTCCCGCAAGCAGGAACACGGACGCGATCGGACGATCGATGAACAGGTAGCCTAGTATGTCTCCCCGAGCATAGAGCATGCTTTGGCTCAATCGCAACTCGATCGGCTCCGCCAGCACGAAGGCAATGACGAGCGGCGCCAGGTCGAACTTGAGCTTTCTCAGGATGTAGGCGCACACGCCGGTAACAAACATGATGCCGAGATCGGACGCAGTTCCGGTCGACAGCGTGCCGACAAAAGCAAGCGCCACGATCACCGGGATGAGATAGGCCTTCTTGAGTTGGATCGCCTTGGCGAAAGGTTTGAGCAGGAGATAGCCAAGCCCGAGGAACAGAATATTGGCGAGCACGATCGACAACAGGATGGCGTAAAGCAGCGGCCCCTGCTCGTTGAAGATCTGCGGACCGGGCCTGAGACCGTGGGCAACGAAGGCGCCGAGCAGGATTGCCGTGACGTTGTCGCCGGGGATGCCGAGGGTGAGCAGCGGCACCAGCGTCGGGCCGTTCACCGCATTGTTAGCCGCTTCCGGACCGGCGATGCCGTCGAGCTCGCCTTTGCCGAACGTTTCGGGATGCTTGGAGGCGCGTTTCGCCGCGGCATAGCCGACGAAAGCCGCCACGACCTGGCCGACGCCGGGAACCATGCCGATGCCCGTGCCGAGCGCGGTCGAGCGCAGGATGGTGCGGATCGACTTGCGGAACTCGTGCCAGCGAAGCGGCTCGCCGGTCTTCTTCAAATCGACGTGCTCGGAGATGAACGACTTCGCCCGGCTCTCGACCGCGTCGAAGATCTCCGGCAGCGCAAACACGCCGATCACCAGCGGGATCAGGGGGATGCCGCCGCTGAGCGCGCTGAGGCCAAAGGTCATGCGCGTCTCGCCATCGATCGACTCGGTTCCGACGAGGCCGAGCCCCAGTCCGAGCAACGCGGCGATCCCGCCCTTGATCCCCGATCCGCTCGACACACTGGCGATCAGGATCAGAGAGAAGATGATGATGGCGAACACCTCGGGCGGTCCGATCAGCAGGATGATCAGGGCGATCGGACCGATCAGCAGAAGGGTGACGATGTCTGAGATCGTATCGCCGATCGTCGAGGAATAGAGAGCCATCTCCAGCGCCTTGCGGCCCTTGCCCTGTCGCGTCAGCTTGGGGCCGTCGAAGGTGGTGGCGATCGACGCGCCGGTGCCGGGGATTCCGACCAGGATCGCCGAAATACTGCCGCCGTAGATGCCGCCCTTGTAGACGCCGACCAGGAAGGGAATACCAAGCATCGGCTCGAGCTTGAAGGAGACCGGCAGGAGGACCGCCATGGCGAGGATCGTCGTCAATCCCGGCATGGCGCCGACGAACATACCGACGATCAGCCCGGCTGCGATGTAGAAGTAGATGTCGAGCCGCAGCAGCAGTTCGAATCCGTGGAAGAAGGCGTCGAGCATGTCGGTTCAAACTACTGCAGCAAGTTTTCTACAAGAAAGCGGATCACCTGATCCTCGACGTGGCCGACGCTTTCAATGCGGCTGCGCGGCAGTGAGATAAACAAGAGACGCTCGAATATGAAGCGGATCAGGATCGGCACGATCAGGACGCCGGGGATGAAAGCGAGTGGATTTCTCAGTCCGAGGAAATACGAGATCACAGCTGCGACGATCATCGTCGACAGAATGAAGCCGAGCCAAGTGACGGTCAGCGCATAGGCGAGGATAACCAGGGCGACGAAAGCCGCCCGACTGTATCGGTCAAACTCGTCGCCGGGGTCCACCGTCTTGAATTCGCGAAACCGGTGGAACGCTGCGACCGTGGCAACCGCAGCGACCACCGCGAGAACACCGAAGATGAGGCGCGGAATCAACGACGCCGACATCGTCGCGTAGGAACGCCCGATCTCGATTCCGCCAGACTCGACCAGCCGCGGCATCATGATCGAAATCAGCGCAGCGGTAAGGCAGATCAGCGCGGTAACGATAACTTCGAGCCGAGCCAACAGCGGGGTCTGGGGCCCGGCGGTGCCGGCTTCAAGGTCGGCCATGTCGGTGACCGACAACCCCTCCGGCTGAAGATCTCGATCCCGCGGTTCCGACGTGGTCTCGGGCACGCTCCGACCCTCCCAATCAGTGCGATGCCGGGCAACCTTCTGTCACCCGCGGGGTTTGTTTAGCCCGATGAAACGTCGAGCGATACCCCGATCCCGATTCTTTCCAACCGGATCGGGTTAGTGTGGTGGAATTGACATTCGTATCAGTATTTGCAGCAGGCGCAGAAACGAATATCAATTCAAAAACTACACTAGATTCATATAGTTGCTAGCGGTCCTTTCGATGCCGACAGTTGCTCGAATGGGTGCCGCCAGCGGAGGCAATGTCGGAATCGGACCACTAACCGGCGGCCGCTACCCCATGCGCATAAAAAGCCGAGAACCGATCAATAATGCGACTTGAAGCTGATCGCGTCGCGGTAGGCGAGATCCTCAATGTCGATGTAGGAGCGCATGGTTTCCTTGTCGACCGTATATTGGATCTTGCGGTTGGTCTCATTGGTGGCGCGAATGTCGAGGAGCTCAAGCGATTCCTTCACTTCCCACTCATGGGCCCCCGCGATCCCCGGCGGGGCATAGATCATCGAGCCGGGACCGACCTCGAACTCCTCGCCTTCGAGGTTCCGTACGGTGGCATGGCCCGAGATCACGTAGTAACACGCCTCGATCGGATGCCAGTGGAGCTGCTCGTAAGTGCCGGGCTTGTAAGTTGCCCGGCCGATCCGGACCCGGTCGGTTTCCTGAACTTCGGGCCAGCCGACCAGTCGCTGATAGGTCTGTCCGTCGGTGACCCCCCGCCCGCCGGGATAGTCGGCCTGATCGAACACCTTCAAGGTCGATTTCACGTCCATCGCCATTCCTCTTTTTCTTGTTCGGCGAGCCGCGGCCTCCGACCCGCGTTCACGCTCGCCGCGGAGCCCAGGTCGCCGACAGCGAATGCCAACGTAGACCAATGACCGGGAAAGCGTTGGGAGGCAAGCGTCAACCCGTCAGGCGCCGCGCGCAGAACAGCTTCGACAGCTATTCGTCGTTCGCCGCGTTGAGGTTGGCGACGGAAATCGATTTCGTGTTTTGCGGATTGCCGAGGATGGCCTCCGCCTGGTCGATCGTCAGGCTGCCGTCGCCGGAAGGGGCGGCGCGAACGACCGCTTCAGTTTGCGGGTCGACGATCGTATAGCCCGCCTTCTCACCGCGCCGTCGCGATTTTGCGATTGCCAGCCCCTGCCGGGCGGCGGCGCGCCGCAGACGCGCCTCGCGTGCCTTTAGCGTGTCGGACATCTGTCCTCCGGTTCAATCTGATGGCGCCATGTCGTTGATGATAAATCTCCGGCCGGGCAATTGTTCCCCCCGAACCAGCCACCTGCGGCTATTGCGTCTCCACCTTGGGGATGCTCGGCAGGTCCGGCAGCCAATGCTGGGCGGAGCGGTGCCAACCCTGGAACTGCGGAACGATTTGGTCGCGCTGGCGCACCGAACTGGTGCGAATGTTGTAGACCTTCGGACCGTCGCCAGCCGGGCTCGCATAGATATGCGTGCCGCAGTCCGGGCAGAACGCCTGGGCGCGCGGATTGCCGCTCTCAGCAATCTTGACGTAAATTCTCGGCGTTCCGGAGGTCACCCGGAAGCCGTCGACGCGGCTCGGTACGACCATGCGGAACGCCGAGCCGCCCATGGTCTGACAGTCGGTGCAGTGGCAAATTCGCGCACCGTCGGCATCGACCTCCGCTTCGTAGGTGATCTTGCCACAGTGGCAGGCTCCGTCGATCTTCATTGCATCAAGCTCCTCTTCGGTGCGAGTTCGGCGGCTCACGCCTGCTTCTCGATCTTGGGGATCGCTTCGAGCTCGTCGAGCCAAGGCCGGGCCGACCGGCACCAGAGCTGCAAGCGCGGCACGATCTGCTCGCGCTGGCGCAATGTGCCGACACGCACCCCGTAGGTCTTCGGGCCGTCTTCCACCGAGGTTGCGTAAATATGAGTCCCGCAATCTTCGCAGAAGGCCTGCACCCGCCGGCGGCCGCTCTCGGCGATCTTGACGTAGACCTTGGGTTCGCCGGTGAGAAGCTTGAAGCCGTCCTCGACGGTGGGAATGACCGTACGGAACGCCGAGCCTGACAACAGCTGACAGTCGGTGCAGTGACAGATTCTGGCGTCTTCCGGATCGGCCTCGGCTTCGAAGGTAATCTTGCCGCAGTGGCATCCCCCATCGAACTTCATTGGATTGCTATCCCTCCTGTTGAGCCTCGTGCAACAGCATAGCGCAAACGCGGGCTCGCGGAATCGTCTCGAATCGCCCTGCCGTAGCGGCTCCGGAGCATGAGAAGACGAGGGCCTGTTCTGATGCCAAAGTTCATCTTCGCCTATCACGGCGGCAAGATGCCGGATCGCAAGGGAGCCCGCGCTACGCTCGCTTGCTCGATTTCAAGCCGTTCCACCACCAGCGCCACCAGCGAATGATCGGTGATTCTTTTGGCTTCCTGTGATATGTGTCAGCTTGCCGCAGGCGAATTACCGACGGATGCGGGAGGGCGACCATGTCCGTGCAATCGAGGTGCGCCGTCGACGCGACCCGCCGGGCGGCTTTGGCGATTGCTGCCGCGACTTATCTGGCGTTCTCGGTCGAACCAGCCGACGCGCAGCCGCCGTCGATCATGACCGCCGGTGACGCGATCGTCACCGGCTTCTCAGGCATCGCCGCGCCGGTTCCGCCGTTTCCTTCGAACGATCCCCTCGACGAGACGTTCATTGACCTCAACGGCGCCTCGATGCGCATTCAGCGCCTTCAGCCGAACGCGCCGCCGCAAGGCCAGGTCATTTCCGCACCGACCGTCTTCGCAGCGCCGGCGAGTGCCGTCGGTCAGGTCTTTGCGATCACCATGGACGACCTTCAGGCGCCCAATATTTATCTGGGCGCATCGTCGGTCTACGGCTTGCAGATTGTCATCCCCGACAATGACGGCGACGGCCGTCCCGAACGGGTCAAGACCGGACAGCCCGGCGCCCAGTGGATGCAAGGCCAATGGGGACCTGGCGGCAGCCCCGGCTCGATCTGGCGGGTTGAGAGCACCACCGGCGCCATCACCCTGTTCACCACGATCGGCGCCAATGCCGGCCCCGGACTCGGCGACGTCGTCTACGACCGTGCCAGCCACCAATATTTCGTGTCCGATCTCGACACCGGCCTGATCTACCGGCTCGACTGGACCGGGTTGATCACCGACACCTACGACCACGGCACCGGCGCACGGCCGAACATGGGGCTTCCGGCCATCGCCGACGACGGCACCTTCATGGATATCACCAGTCCGGCGTTCGACTCCGAGAACCCGGCAACCTGGGGCTACACGCAGCCAGAACGCATGGTCTGGGGTTTGGCCATGTATGCCGGCCGACTTTACTACTCTGTCGCCGGCGCGATCCCGCAGATTTGGTCGGTCAGCATCAATCTCGACGGAACCTTCGGCAACGATCCCCGCTGGGAGCTCGACGTCGCCTCCCCGGCCGGCAATGGCCCGGTTTCCGATATCCTCTTCGACAATCTCGGACGCATGGTCATAGCGCAGCGCGGCGCCCAACGCGCCAGCTACGACTACACGGTCTTCGCCGAACCGCTGCAGTCGTCTGTGCTGCGGTTCAGGCGCGAGATCCCCGACGCTCCGACCACACCGGGCACCTGGGTACCGGTGCCGGAGGAATACGCCATCGGGTTCAGGCCCGAGGAGCGCAACACTACCGGCGGCATCGCGCTCGGTTACGACTACGGCCAATACGGCCAGATGCGACGCGGCGCCTGCAACGAGTATCTATGGACGACGGGAGAGTCGCTGCGCGACGATCCCGCCCTGGCGGCCCAGCTTGTCGCCGGCGGTCCGGCGATCGTTCACGGCCTCCAGGGCAATCACCGCGATCTGGTGCGCCCGGCCAACGATCCGCCTTTCAGTTCCTACTTTGCCGACTATGACGGCCTCTTCGCCGACCCGGCCAATCAGGGACACATGGGCGATGTCGAGGTGTGGCAGCCATGCGAGGCCGGCGGCAGCACCAGCATCTACGTCCCGCCCTACATCCCGCCGCCGGATTATCCGCCGCCGCCGACCGGCACCTTCAACCTGACCCTCGACAAGGTCGCCGACCCCTACGAGTGTCAGCTCGGCGGTTTGGGGTGGCTCTGCTACTTCACGGTGCGGGTCACCAACACCGGCACCACCGTCTACTGGGGTCCGATCTCGGTCGCCGACTGGCTGCCGACGGCACCGCCCGGCGCCGACGTCTATTTCGACTTCGAGCCGCCGTGGTTCTGCGCATTGCTCTGGCCGGCGTTCTACGAGTGCACCTATCCGCCTGTCGTCCTGTTCCCGGGTGAGAGCGTCGATCTCTACGTGACCGTCGACCTGCCTGCCGCGATCGAGGAAGATCACTGCTATTTGCCGAATGCGGCACAGATCAGTTGGCCGCCGGTCTTCGGCGACGCCAATCCGGCCGACGATTTCGATTGGGATTCGGCCCAGGTTCCCGACGAGGCGTGCCCGCCGCCGGAAGGCGAGCAAACCAATCTCACGATCGACAAGGAGCCTTATCTCGATTGCTGGGAAGACGGCACGGACTGGCTCTGCGCGTTCCTGGTCACAATCACAAACACCGGCCCCGGCGTCTATGACGGGCCGCTGGAGTTCTCCGACACGCTGTCGTCAGGAACGATTACCGACGTCCTGCCGCCGTCGTGGAGCTGCGCTCCGGACGGCTCGGACTTCACCTGCCAGGGCCCGCCTGTCGTCCTCAACCCGGGCGAAAGCGAGATCATGGCGTTTCAAACGTCGAGACCCGTGGCCGACGTCGAGGCGGAGGACGCCTGCGAGGTCACGAACGACGCGCATATCACCGAAGCGCCCGGCGGTAGTCCATTCAACACCAATCCGGCCGACGACGACGCTTCGGCAACCTCACTCGTTCCGGCCGAGCACTGCGAGCCGGAAGAGACCGACCTGGCCATCTCAAAAGAGGCCTATGATTGCTTCCCGGGCGTCATTGGCGACCAGGCGGGCTGGATATGCCAGTTCCAGGTGAGGGTGCAAAATCTCGGGCCCAACAATTTCTCGGGAGAGATTACGATCGATGACGTGCTGTCGGATTCGCCGCCGCTGACGCCGTACTTCCTCCCGCCTGGCTGGACCTGCGGGCCCGACGGCGGCGGCTATTCCTGCACGAGCCCACCGGCGGGCCTGCCGCCGCTTGGGAGCGTCGTCCTGGGGATCGTAGTGGTGGTTCCGAACGACGGCGAAATCTGCCCGGTCGAGAACACGGCAACGATCGCCGACCCGCCGGGCGGCTCTGTTCAAAATACCAACCCCGGCAACGACACCGCCGACGCGACAGCCGATATCCCCTCGGAGCAGTGCCAGCCAGTCGAGGTTCTGGAGGAAAAGGCCCTGTGCCCGATCGAGCGGCGCATGCCCGACGGCGGCTGCTGTCCGGAAGGCGAGCCGTGGAACGGGCGTTCGTGCGGCGAACCCGAGGAAGCGGCTCCACCACCTCCTCCACAACCACCGCCGCCGACGCCACCGCCTCCG
>Ga0075327_1000280_pt1 | contig 13742 bp, 9 predicted proteins | sample MayberrySE_Catta_2_FD_120056 | JGI IMG/M metagenome (GOLD analysis project Ga0075327, IMG submission 120056) | Natural and restored wetland microbial communities from the San Francisco Bay, California, USA, that impact long-term carbon... | ecosystem: Environmental > Terrestrial > Soil > Wetlands...
CCTCGAGCACGGCGCCGATCGGGATGCGCCCGAGCGCCGCGTGCGAGGGCGGCGGCCCGCCGAGGCGGCGCAGCAGCTCGCTCGCGACGCGCTCCGCGTCCTCGCGCTCCATCACGTGGTCGGCTGCCCCGCTCTGGCAGATCGCGCGGTGGAAGAGCCGCCGCGCGCGCGGCGCGCCGAGCAGGGTCGCCACGCTCATGCCGCCGGCGGACTGACCGAAGACCGTCACGTTGCCGGGATCGCCGCCGAAGCGGTCGATGTGGTCGCGCACCCATTCGAGCGCGGCGATCTGATCGCGGACGCCGAGGTTCGTGCAGTCGGCGAGCTCGCCGCCGAGCACGGTGCCGAGATGGCAGAAGCCGAGGGCGCCGAGCCGGTAGTTGATCGTCACCACCACGACGTCGCCGCGCTGCGCGAGGGTGTTGCCCTCGTAGAGCACGGTCGAGCCCGAGCCGACCACGAAGCCGCCGCCGTGGATCCAGACGAGCACGGGCCGGCGCGCGCCGTCGAGCCCGGGCGTGAAGACGTTCAGCGAGAGGCAGTCCGCGCCGGGCGTGCGCGCCGCGGCGTTGATCCAGGAGAAGAAGGGCAGCGCGAGCTGCGGCGCCGCGGGGCCCGAGCGCGTGGCGTCGCGCACGCCGGCCCAGGGCACCGGGGGCTGCGGCGGCCGGAAGCGGAGCGCGCCGCTGGGCGGCGCGGCGTAGGGGATGCCGCGGAACGCGAAGAGCCCGCGCTCGCTCGCGCCCTGCACCCGCCCCGCATGGGTCTCCACCACGGCCGACACGTCTGGCCCTCTCACTCCCCCCGGAGTCCACGCAGTGTACGCGAAACTCCGGTGACTGTGAGTCGCAGCGCGGCCGCCAAGGTGTCGCTCGCATCCGTGGGGAGCGGCGTGCGGGTCAGCCCGCGCCGCCCGAGCGCGCGAGCTCGGCCGGCAGCGTGCGAGCGGCGAGCACGAAGTGGGCGGCGGACCACAGGTAGAGCACGGAGACGCCGGCGAGTCCCGTGCGGAGACCGTCGCCGCCGCCCGCCGAGACGAGATCGCTCACCCCCCCGGTGAGGAGCGGGCCGACCCCGAGCCCGAACAGCGTGAGGAGCGAGTTCAGCACCGCGCTGATCATTCCGCGCATGCGGAGCGGCGCGAGCGCCTGCGTCACGGCGCCGACCGGCGGCACGTGCACGAGCGCGAGCACGCTCGCGGCGGCCAGCATCGCGAGCGCGCCGCCGAGCCCGGGCCAGAAGAACGCCCCGAGCGAGAGCGGGAAGGCGAGGCCGCAGCAGAGGGCCGGCAGCAGCAGCACGCCGCGCGCGTTCCTCGCCCACATGCGATCGCAGAGCACGCCGCCCGCGATCGCGCCGAACGTGGCGAGCACCGCGATCCCGCCGGCCGCGAGGCCGGCCGACTGGAGCGAGAGGCCGTGCGTGCGCTGGAGGAAGGCGGGCCCCCACTGCGCGCTCGCGAAGAGCGCCATGCTCGCGAGGATCGCGCCGGCCACCATGTGCCGGAACGTGCGGAGGCCCGCGATCGTGCGGAAGACCTCGCCGAGGCGGGGCCGCTCGCCCGCCTCGTGCGTGCGCGCCTCGGACCAGCCGCGCGGCGGCTCGTGCACCGCGAAGCGGAACACGGCCGCGAAGACGAGGCCGAGGGCGCCGCCCGCCGCGAAGGTCGCGCGCCAGCCGAACGCCGCGATGCCCCAGCCGCCGAGCCCGAGCGCGAGGAAGATGCCGAGCGTGGCGCCCATCGCAACGAGGCCCAGCGCCGTGGCGCGCCGTGCGGGCGGCACGTAGTCGGCGACGAGCGGCCCGTTCGTCGCGCCCGCGCCGGCCTGTCCGAGGCCGACCACGAGCCGCGTCAGCAGGAAGGAGACGAAGCCCGCCGCGGCGCCCCCGAGCGCGGTGCCGGCGCTCCAGACCGCGATCGCGAGCGCGTAGAGCGTGCGCCGGCTGCCGCCGTCGGCGAGGCGCCCGAGCACCAGCACGAAGCCGGCGTAGGACGCCGCGAAGGCCGTCACGAGGGCGCCCATCTCGGTGTCGGAGAAGCCGAGCTCGGCGCGGATCGGCTCGACCGCGATGGCGAGCAGCTGGCGGTGGAAGAACTCGAAGGCGACCGCAATGACGAGCAGCGCGACGACGCCGCGCACGTAGCGCGGCGAGTACGTGGGGCCCGGCGCGACCGGCCCCGGCGCCGCACGCGCTTCGGTGGCTTCGTTCGCGCTCATCTCAGCGCCGCACGAAGGTACCGGCGCCCTCGATCGCGCCGGCCTCGAAGCGGCTCGGCCGCCAGGCGAGCGCGACGTGGTCGTTCTCGCCCGCGTCGAAGTCGGCGACCGTCACGTTCACGCGCAGCGCGTCCCAGCGTCCGCCGCGCCGCTCGTCGAGCAGCGCGGCCGGCACCGCGACCTCGACCGCGTAGCCGAGCAGCGTCCGCTTCACGGCGTGCCGGACGCCCTCGGGCGTGCCGCCCGCGAACAGGCGCAGGATCGGGTCGGGGCGCGTCTCCTGGAGCGCGATCAGCGGGCTCACGAGCTTCGCCATCGCACCGCTCCGGATCGCGGCGAACGTCTCCTCGTTCTGCGAGCGCTCCGGGTCCGGCCGCGCGTCGATGCTCATGGCGACGTGGTCCTGCTCGCGCGCCACGCGGTCCGGGGCCGCCACGATCGAGTCGTCGCGGACGTCGACGGCGAGATAGAGGAACGCGTCGTCGTGCCGCACGCCGAAGCGGAACGAGCCGTCCTCGGGGCCGCGGTGGACGCCGTGGCCGTAGCGGCCGCCCGGCTCCTCCACCACGATCGGCAGCCGCCCCCACTCCGCGAGGTCGCCGTCGACCCGCGGCGCGCCCGTCACGCGCGGCACCTCGAAGCGGCGCTCGGGCAGCACCGCGAGCTCGCGCTCCACCGCGAGCGCCTCGCCGCCGAGCTCCTGGGTCACGAGCTGGAAGCGCGCGCGCGCCGGCGTGAGGGTCTCGTAGGCGCGCGGCGCGCGGGCCCGCACCGGCACCTCGAGCGTCGCGACGCCGCCCGGCTCGATCGAGACGCGCTGCTCGACGGCGTCGGGCACGAGGTCGCGGCTGGGCTCGAAGCGGGCCCACACGTCGAGGGGGCGGGCGCCCGGGTTCGCGATCGAGAAGCGCACCGTGCCCTTCTGGAAGTAGCGGCCCGAGCCGACGAGCGGCTCCGCGACCACGGCGTCCTCGAGCTCCTGCACGAGCGTCCGGAGCTCCTCGGTCACGACGTCCGTCGGCAGGATGCCGTCGAGGCGCAGGTTCGCGATCACGGGACCCTGCCGCGTCATCGTCACGTGCGCGACGTGATCGAACTCGCCCCAGACCGTGCCGCGCAGCCGGCTGCCGCCCCCCGTGGTCGCCAGCGTGATGTACTGGTGCCCGCCGCGCCGGTGCTCGGTGTAGCGGTGGAAGTGGCCGGCGAAGACCGTGTGCGGCCGCTCGCCGAGCCACGCCTCGACCTTCCGCCAGTCCGGGTTCGGGCGCGGCGAGTCCCAGAGCGGCTGGTGGACCAGCACGAAGGTCCAGCGCACGTCGCGGTTCTCGGCGAGCACGCGCTCGACGAAGGCCATCTGGTCGGCCTGCGTCCAGGGGCTGGGCAGCGAGCTCTTCGGGTCGTGCACCATCCCGAAGAGCTCCGAGTTGAGCGCCACGAAGAGCACGTTGCGGTAGACGAAGTGGTAGTACGACGGTCCGAAGCGCTCCTGCCACTTTCCGGCCATCACGGCGTTGCTCATGTCGTGGTTGCCGGCCACGTAGAAGAAGGGCATGTCGAGGCGGTCGACGAAGCCCTCGATCTCGTCCCACTCGCGGTCGAGCACGACGGTGTCGTCGGTGTAGCCCTCGATCAGATCGCCGACGCTCACCACGAACTCCGGCCGGACCAGGTTGATCTTCGGCATCGCGCCCTCGAAGACGCCGTCGCGGTGCTCGCCGGTGCGGTCGGTCACGACGATGAAGCGGAACTCCTCGGGATCGTCGAGCGCGTCGAGGCCGGTCCACGGCACCTGCTCGGGCGGCCCCTCGACGCGCGCGTCGATCCGCGCCGGCAGGCGGCCCGCGAGGAGCGCGCCGCAGCCGACCGCGAGGCCGAGCGCGAAGGCGAGCGCGAGCGTCGAGCGGGTCGGACTCATCGCGTCTCCTTGTCGAGCCCGCGCCGCCGGAGCTCGCGCGCGAGCGGCAGCTTGCGGGGCCGCGCGAGCGGCAGCTTGCGGGCGCGCGCGGGGGGCGTCAACCGCGGCCGCCGAGGGCCGCTCGCGCGGCGCCGGCGAGCCCGCTCATGCCGAGCGCCGCGGCCGCGCGCGCGCTCTGCTCGAGCAGCGCGAGGGCGCGCTTGCGCTCGCGCCCGAGCCAGAACTGGCCCGCGTGGAAGGCCGCGCGCGCGCGCAGCGGATCGGCATGGATCGCCTCGCAGGCCGCGAGCGCCGCGTCGAAGTGCTCGGCCGCCTCGTCGGCGCGCACCAGCAGCTCGGCGAGGCGCGCGAGGGCGAGGTGGAGCGGCCCGCCGTAGAGGATCGCGAGCGGCATCACGGCGTGGCGCTCGGCGTAGGGCGAGAGCACGCCGCGCAGCCGCTCCGCGCGGGGCCGGTCGCCGAGATCCGCGCAGAGCTGCGCGACCTCGTTCAGCGTCGCGGTCCAGCGCAGGTTGCGGGGGATGTCGTCGAAGCCGCGCGCGGCGAGGTCCTCGAAGAGGGCGCGCGCCTCGCGTGTGTTGCCGAGGGCGGCCTGCGCGCGGGCCACCACCGCCTTCACCCAGTGCCCCGGCCCCTCGCGTGCGCGGAGCGCGGGGGCCAGCCGCGCCAGCAGGCCGGCGAGGTCGCCACGCTCGCGGGCGAGCAACGCGAGGTGCGCGTTCTCGCAAGCGCGGCCATAGGGATGCTCGGCGCGCAGCCCGACCCCGAGCGCCGCGTGCGCGCGCGAGGCGACCTCGTCGAGCCGCCCCTCGAGCAGCGCGATGCCGGTGTCGTAGACCTCGAGGTGCCAGCGCATCCCGAGGTGCGGCCGCTCGCCCGCGAGCCTCCGGGCCTGCTCGCGCCGGCGCCGCGAGCCCTCGCGGTCGCCCTGCTCGAGCGCGTCTCCCGCGACGTCGAGCAGTGCGATCACGGCGCGGTCCGCGCTCCGCGAGCGGGGCGCGATCTCGGCGATCTCGTCCGCGATCGCGCTCCGCTCGGCGAGGCCCTCCGGCCCGCCGAGCGCGAAGTGCAGCGTGTAGAGCGCGTCCTGCAGCGCGTCGGGAGCGCCGGCCTCCCGCGCGAGCGCGACCGCGTGCCGGCCCACGCGCGCCGCGTTCTCGTGCTCGTCGCGCACGTCGAGGTACGCGAGGCGCGTCACGAGCCGCGCCTCCTCCACGCCGCCGCCGTCGCCGAGCGCCGCGAGCGCCGCCGTGACCGACGCGCGCGCCTCCTCGTCGCGCACGCCCCACTCCTGGAGGTCGAGCAGCCCGATCGCGGCGCGCGCCATCTCGCGCGGGCGGCCGAGCGCGCGCGCCAGCTCGAAGGCCGCGCGCGCCGCCTGCCGCCGCTTCGAGCGCTCGCTCGCGAGGCGCCACGCCTCGGTGCGCGCGAGCGCGAGCTCGAGGCGGCGCAGCGGGTCGCAGCCCGGCAGCTGCTCGAAGGCCGCGCTCGCCTGCTCGTAGTGGAGCGCCGCCTGCGCCCAGGCCGAGAGCCGTTCGGCCTGCTCGGCGGCGCGCAGCGCAGCGGCGCAGGCGCGCTCGGGATCGCCGATCGCGAGGGCGCGGTGGTGATGATGGGCGAGCTCGGCCAGCAGCGCGCTCGGGTCGCCCGCGTTCTCGCGCTCGAGGTGCTCGGCGGCGCGCCAGTGCAGGCGCGCGCGCTCGCCGGGCGAGAGGCCGGCGAGCACGGCCTCCTGGAAGAGCGCGTGCGTGAAGCGGAAGCCCGCGCGGCCGGTGCTCTCCTCGACGACGCCCGCCCGTGCCGCCTCGTCGATCGCATCGAGCGTCTCGTCGCGCGGGAGGGACGCGACGTGCGACACCGCGGGCAGATCGAACTCGCGCCCGAGCACGGCCGCGGCGGCGACGGCCGCCGCACAGCGCGACGAGAGCTTCTCCAGCGGGCGGCGGATCAGGTCGAGCGCGCGCGGCGGGAGCTGCACGCCTTCGCGGGCGATGCGCTCGGGGTGGGCGAGCGCACCGCGCTCCTCGAGCAGGCGGAGCGCCTCGCGCACGAAGAGCGGCACGCCCTCGGTGCGCGCGGAGAGCTCGGAGGTGAGATCCGGCGGCGCGGGCCTGCCGAGCGTGCGCTCGACGAGCGCTGCCACCTCGGCGCGCGAGAACGGCGCGAGCGCCACCTCGAAGCTGCGGTCCTGCGCGCGGAGCAGCGCGAGCGTGCGCGCGACGGGGTCTCCCGGCTCGCGCGCCTCGTCGCGCACCGTGGCGAGGACGAGGAGCGGCGCGTCCACGTTCTCGAGCGCCAGGTGCTCGAGCAGCCGCAGCGACTCGGCGCCCGCCCACTGGAGGTCCTCGAGCCACACGAGCAGCGGCCGGCGCCGCGCGGCGCGGAGCAGCACGCGAGAGACGGCGTCGAAGAGGAGGAAGCGGCTCTGCTCGGGCGTGCGGCCCGCGCCCGCGCCGGCCTCTGCCGGGGGCTCGAGGTGCAGCAGCTCGGCGAGCTCCGCCGCGTGCCGCGTGACCTCGCGCAGCTCGTCGGCGGAGGCTTCGACCTCCAGGAGCCGGCGCAGCACCTGGGCCCACAGCCAGAACGCGGGGACGCCCTCCCCTTCGCGCGCGCGCCCGGAGAGCACGAGGCCGCCGGCCGCCTCGATCTCCGCGCACGTCACCTCGGCGAGGCGCGTCTTGCCGATCCCGGCCGGACCCGTCACGAGCGCGACCGCGCTGCGGCGCGCCTCGAGCGCGGCCGCCCAGGCCGAGCGCAGCGCGGCGCGGGCGTCGTCCCGGCCGACGAAGGCGGCCGCCTGCGGCGCCGCGGCCGCCGCCGCCTTCGGCTCGACCGCGACGACCTCGCCGCAGAAGCGGTAGCCGCGCTTCGAGACGCTCGCGATGACGCGGCCCCGGTGCGTGTCGCCGATCGCGCGCCGCGCGTGCGAGACCGCGCGGTTCAGCGAGCCCGGGGTCACCGCCGTGTCGGGCCAGAGCGCGTCCAGGATCTCGTCCGCGGGCACGACGCGCTCGCGCTCGCGCAGCAGCAGCGCGAGCAGCGCGAGCGGCTTCGGCTGGATCGCGACGGGACGCCCCTCGCGGCGCAGCTCGCCCTTCGCCTCGTCGAGCTCGTACCCGCCGAACCGGAACAGCACCGGCCGAACGTACGCGAGGGCCGCCGCCGCCTCAACGCCGGCGGCTTCCGGTCTACGCCTTGCGCGCGACGTAGTAGAGGTGCACCGGGTCGCGCGGGAGCGCGTGCACGGCGACGTGGCCGAAGCCCGCCTGGGCGAGCATGCGCCGCGCCGTCGACTCGCCCGACATCGCGCCGAGCCCGGCTCCGCCGGACGCGAGCGCGACCGGCAGGCTCTGGAGACAGGAGAGCGCGTAGAGGAAGGTGGCGAGCGGCCGGCCGCCGTCGGCGCGGACGTCCCCCGCCCCGGCGTACTCCTGCATCAGGAAGCTCCCCTCCGGCCGGAGCGCCTCCGCGATCCGGCGCAGCACGAGCGCGGGCCGCGCCTGGCGATGGAGCGACGCGAAGGCGCTGATCCAGTCGAACGCGTCGTCGGCCTGGAAGTCTGCCGCGTCGGCGCGGCGGAACTCGACGTTCGCGAGGCCCTGCTCGCGCGCGAGCGCGCGTGCGGACGCGATCGCCTCGGGCGCGCAGTCGATCCCGACGAAGCGGCTGTTCGGGAAGGCCTCGGCCATGCGGCAGAGCGCGCGGCCGCTCTCGCAGCCCACGTCGAGCATCTGGCCGCCGCGCTCGAGTGCCGCCGGCAGGCCGGGCACGAGCGGCAGCACCCGCTCCAGCAGGCCCGCCACCACGCTCTGGTCGCTCTCCTCGGCGCGCACGGCGTGGAAGCGCTCGTAGGCCGCGGCCGGGACGCCGCCGCCGCGCTCGAAGCAGTTCACGATCTCGTCCTCGACGGCGCCGAGGAGCGGGATCCACTGGAACGCGACGGCGAGGTTGCCCGGCCGCGCGGCCCGCGTCAGCGCGGCGGCGTGCTCGGCGGGGAGCGCGAAGCGGCCGCTCTCCGGGTCGTGCTCGAGCACGCCGGCGGCCGCCAGCGCCGCGCACCACTCCCGCACGTAGCGCTCGACGAGCCCCGCCCGCTTCGCCACCTCGGCGGGCGTCGCGGGCGCGAGGCCTCGCATCACGTCGAAGAGCCCGGTGCGGTGGCCGACCGAGGTCAACAGCCCGAGCGCGGCGCCGTCGAGCGCGGCCATCAGCTTTCCGGAGAAGCGCTCCGCGCGCGCGAAGTCGAAGCCCGCTTCCATCCCTGCTCCTTCTTCAGTGGGCCGAGGTCCAGGCCGGGGGGCCCGCGGCGTCGGTGTGGATGCCCGTGAAGCCGGCCGCGGCGAGCGACGCCTCGAGCGCCGGCGGCTGGAAGCGCGCGGGGTCCGCGCCGGCCGGCTCGCCCGGGCAGTAGCCGAGCAGCAGCCGCCCGCCCGGGCGCAGCACCCGGCGGATCTCGCGCAGGTGCGGCAGCGGGTCGTCCCAGAAGTACGTCACGTGGACGCCGTACACCTTGTCGAAGGACTGCGGCGCGAAGGCCGAGAGGTCGGCGCTCGTGCCGCGCAGCAGCCGGACGCGCCCCTCGCGGACGAGCCGCTCGCAGCGCCGCTCGGCGTGACGGAGCGCGAACGCCTCGGGCTCGACGCCCGCCACGAAGCCCTGCGTGGCGCGGGCGGCCACCGCGAACAGCAGCCGCCCGCTGCCGAAGCCGAGCTCGAGGATGCGGTCCCGCGGTCCGACCCCGAGGCGCTCGAGCAGCGCCCGCCGCACGCGCTCCGCCCCGCAGCTCGCGGAGCGGGCGCGCACGGCGGCGAGGAGCGACTTGAACCCCCCGCGCGTGTCGATCGAGACCGCGGCCGCCATCACGACGCCTCGGCGGCCGGGGCCGACGACTCGCCGCGGACGACGCGCACGCGCGGTACGAACATCGGCGTGGACGCGCGCCAGCGGCGGTACGACTCGCCGAGCGCCGCGAGCAGGTCGCGCTCCTCGTAGCGGATCGCGACGAGGACGTAGCCGGTCATCCCGCTCGCGAAGAGCAGGTGGCCCACCGTCATCGTCGGCGCCGACCAGAACGCGATCATCCAGCCCACGTAGAGGGGGTGGCGGATGTAGCGATAGGGGCCGGGCGTCACGAAGCGCTTCTCGGTGTAGGGCTTGCCGCGCCACGCCAGCCAGACCTGGCGCAGGCCGAACAGATCGAAGTGGTCGATCAGGAAGGTGGTGACGAGCACGATGCCGAAGCCGAGCAGCGAGCCGGCCGTGAGCGCCGTGGCGAGAGCGCCCTCGGCCTGCCAGACCGCGGCGGGGATCGGCTGCCAGGCCGCGAACGTCACGAGGAAGGCGACGCTGCTCGCGAGCACGTAGGTCGCGCGCTCGACCGGCTGCGGGATCACGCGGGTGATCGCGGCCTTCACGCGCGGGCGCGCCATCACGCTGTGCTGGAGCCCGAAGAGCGCGATCAGCGCGAGGTCGACCGCGAGCGCGAGGGCCACGTTGCCGGGCGTGCCCGAGTCGATCGAGACGGGGACCACGAGGTTCGTGACCCAGCCGATCAGGGTCAGGAACGTGACGAAGAAGATCGCGTAGCAGACGGTTCCGTAGACGAGTGCGGCGTGCTTGCCGAAGCGGGACATCGGGGCCTCCTCTGGGCGTGCGATCGGAGACGCTCCGATCGGATGGCGCGCAGACTACGCGTGGGTGCGGCGGTCCGTCCTGACCGCTTCCGTACCGTTTCCTGACCGCGATGACCGTCGGAAAGCCGAGTGATTTCAGACGCTTGTAAATCTGCATCCCCTCTCCGGTCAGGCTCTGGCAGGATGGGGCGGCGGGGGCTGGAGCAGCGGCGGCAGTGCAGGACGGGCGGACCCCCTCCCCGCGGCGCTGGGCGCCGCAGGCGCTCGCGGCGGCGCTTCTCCTCGGGCTGGCTCCCGCCCCGGCCGCGGGCCTGCGGGTGGGCGGCCTCGACCTCGACGCTCGCGACGTCGTGGTGGTCGGCCGGCACGCCTTCGTCGCGGACTTCTCCCTCGGCCTGCGTGTGCTCGACGTCGCGGACCCGGAGGCGCCGGTCACGGTCGGTGCGCTCGGGCCTGCCGGGGCCCTCTCGATCGCGGTGGAGAACGATCTCGCACTCGTCTCGTTCGGGCTGTCGTTCCCGCCGCTCGTGCTCGACGTCTCGGACCCGGAACGGCCGCGCGGGCTCGCGGCGATCGACGACACGCAGTGCTGGGGTCGCGCGACACTCTCTGGCCGCATCGCCTACCTCGGGTTCTCCGGCCTCTGCATCCTGGACCTGTCCCGGCCCGACCGGCCGCGCAAGCTCGCCTTCCTGCCGCTGGCCACCGCGATGACCGACGTCGAGGTCGCCGGCGCCGTGGCGTTCGCCACGACCGCGTTCACCACGTTCCTGGGCGGCGGCTCCCTCGAGCGGGTGGACGTCTCGAAGCCCGCGGCGCCGGTCCTGCTCTCCTCCGTCCGTCTCTCCTCGGAGGCCTACGACGTCGCGCTCGCCGGTGACGTCGCGTGGGTCCACCAGCAGGACGGAGTCACGTCGATCGACGTCTCGGACCCGCGTGCCGCGGCCGTGATCGCGACGACGCCCCTGCTGCGCTCGCTCCCCCGGGACCGCAGCATGCGGGTCCGCGGCTCGCTCGGCTACGCCACCGCGAGCGGAGAGGGCCTCCAGGTGCTCGACCTGTCGGATCCGCTCGCGCCGAAGCGGCTCGGCTCCCTCGACACGCACGGCCACGCGCAGGGGATCTCGCTCGTGGGCGACCTCGCCTTCGTCGCGAGCGGCCGGCTCGCTGGCGCCGGAGGCAGCCTCGACGTGATCGACGTCTCGTACCCGTTCGCGCCCGTCGAGCTCTCGCACCTCGACACGCTCGCGCCCGCACGCGGCCTCGCGCTCGCGAACGGCTTCGCGTACCTCGCGAGCAGCGAGCCGGACGAGCCGGGGTTCGTGGAGGTGCTCGACGTCTCGGACCCCGCCGCACCGGTCCGCGTCGGCGCCAGCGAGCTGGCCCTGCCGGTCTCCGACGTCGAGGTGTCGGGCGAGATCGCCTTCGTCACCGGCCACGAGTTCCGGACGCTCGACGTCTCGGATCCGACGGACCCGGCGCCGCTCGGGAGGCTCGCGAACCGCTCCGAAGCGCTCGAGGTGGTCGGATCGGTGGTCTTCACGAACAACCAGGCGATCGACGTGTCCGATCCCGCCGAGCCCGGCTTCTTCGGATTCCAGGGCGACGCGGACGACGTCGCCGTCGCAGACGGCTTCGTATACACGGTGGACGCCGACAGGGGGATACGCGTCACCGACGTCACGAACCCCGAGAACTTCGCGACCTCGAGCCTCGGCGGCGTCTGCATCGAGGTCGAGGGGGGCCGCGCGTACCTCGGGCCGCGCGGGACACGAGATTCCCAGGAACGCGGTCTCGGCTCGCCCGTACAGCCTCCACACCTTCTGGGTGGAGGCGACGCCGGGCGCCGTACACGACGTCGACGCCAGCGGCGCCCTCGCCTACCTCGCGGTGTGAGCGCGCGACTCGAGCGGCGTCGCGGTGTTCGACGTGGCCGACTTCTTCGCGCCCCGCGTCCTCGGGACGTTCGCCACGCCGGGTCTGTCCGAGGACGTCGAGACGCAGGACGGCCTCGTCTACCTGGCCGACGGCCCGGGCGGCTTCCGGATCCTCGACTTCGGCCCGGAGTACGGCGGCGAGCGAGCGGCCCCGCCGTTGCTCGTGGACGTCGATGCGCGGGCCGGGCGCCGCGACCGGGTCCGGGCGAAGAAGCGCCGGCTCCAGGTCGCAGTGCTCTCGTCGGCGGGCTTCTCCGCGGTGGAGATCGATCCCGCGAGCCTCGCCTTCGGACCGGCGGGGGTGTCCGCCACGGGCCGGGTCCGCCTCCGGGACGTGGATCGCGACGGACGCGCGGACCTGGTCGCCTCCTTCCCGTTCGCCGCCGCCGGCCTCGCGAGCGGCCACGTCGATGCCTGCGTGGAGGGTCGGCTCGGCGACGGGCGCCCGTTCGTCGGCTGCGACGACGTGTCCGTGCGCTGAGCGTCAGCCCGGCTCGGGCTTCGCCGCCGCCAGGAAGGCGGGCTTCTCGCCGCCGCCGTGCAGCAGCAGGGTCGCGCCCGAGACGTAGCGCGCGAGCGGGGAGGCCAGGAACACGCACGCGTCGCCCACGTCCGCGGGCTCAGCGATGCGGCCGAGCGGCACGGTGGCGCCGACCGCGGCGATGCCGGCCTCGTCGCCGTAGTGGAGGTGCGACTGCTCGGTCCTCACCATGCCGGCCGCGACGGCGGCGACGCGCACGCGCGGCGCCCACTCCACGGCGAGGCTCTGCGCGAGCGAGATCAGCCCCGCCTTCGCCGCGCCGTAGGCGGCGGTGCCGGGCGAGGCGCGCATGCCCGAGACGCTCGTGACGAAGAGGATCACGCCGCCCTCGGGCTGCTTCTGCATCGCGGCGTTCGCGCGCTGCGAGCAGTGGAGCGGCGCGATCAGGTTCAGCGCGATGATCTTCTCGTGGAAGCGCGGCGAGGCCGTCGCGGCGTCGACGGCCGGCGCGCCGCCCGCGTTGGCGACCAGCACGTCGAGGCGGCCGCAGCGCTCGAGCGTCGCGGCCACGAGGCGCTCGACCTGCTCGCTCTCGCGGACGTCGGCCGCCACGAAGAACGCCTCGTTCTTCCCGACGCGCGGCCGCGACTCGGGCTCGCTCCGCCCGCAGATCACGACGTCGGCGCCGGCCGCGAGGAAGCGCTCGGCGATGCCGCGGCCGACGCCGCGCGAGCCGCCCGTCACGAGCGCCACCTTGCCCGCGAAGTCGAGCGCGATCACGCGTCGAGCCCGATCCGCTGCGCGACCCGCTCGCGGTGGAAGGCCGCGTCACCGAGCAGGGCGGCGCTCGCGCGCGCGCGCTTGAAGTAGAGGTGGATGTCGTACTCGGCCGTGAAGCCGACGCCGCCGAAGATCTGGAGCGCGTTCCCCGCACAGAAGAAGGCGGCGTCGGAGGCGGCGGCCTTCGCGGCGGAGGCGGCGAGCGGGAGGTCCTTCGCAGCCGGCTCGGCCGCGACGCAGGCCGCCCAGTACACGGCCGAGCGCGCGGCCTCGAGCTTCACCATCATGTCGGCGCACTTGTGCTTGATGGCCTGGAAGGAGCCGATCGGGCGCCCGAACTGGACACGCTCCTTCGCGTAGGCGACGGCGAGGTCGAGCGAGCGCTGCGCCACGCCCACCTGCTCGGCCGCGAGCGCGACGGCGCCGAGCGCGAGCGCGCGCTCGAGCGCAGGGCCCGCGTCCCGATCTCCGCCGAGGCGCAGGCTCGCGGGCACGCGGACGCCGGCGAGGCGCAGCTCGGCGAGGCGCCGCGTGCGGTCGACGGTCGGCAGCGCGCTCCGTTCGAGGCCGGGGCTCGCGGCCGGCACCGCGAAGAGGGCGAGGCCCGCCGAGCCGGGGGTGCGCGCCGCGATCACGAGCCAGTCGGCGCAGTGGCCGTCGACGACGGGGCGCTCCACGCCGTCGAGGAGGAAGTCGGCGCCCTCGCGCCGGAAGCGCGTCGCCGTGCTGCTCGCGAGCGCTGCGCTCGTGCCGGCTGCGAGCGCTGCGCTCGTGCCG
>Ga0075327_1000281_pt1 | contig 13718 bp, 8 predicted proteins | sample MayberrySE_Catta_2_FD_120056 | JGI IMG/M metagenome (GOLD analysis project Ga0075327, IMG submission 120056) | Natural and restored wetland microbial communities from the San Francisco Bay, California, USA, that impact long-term carbon... | ecosystem: Environmental > Terrestrial > Soil > Wetlands...
GCAGGTGGCAATATTTGTCTGCCGCCCGCCTGGCGCGCGTGATCAGCGATCGCAGACGAGCGGCATTCAATGAAGGCAGCCGGGGACGCAGGCTGGCTCGTATCAAGGTCAACTCAGTTGTGGTGAAGAGGCCACTATCTTTATCGCGAAGTTGCTCCATCTCTGTTCTCCTATGACCTCGTGCGGCCTTGCCGTGTCATTCCACGGCCCGACCGGCCTGACGTAGCTGCTTGGCCAGCTTGACGCCGCTCGAAATAACGCCGATGTGACTGAACGCCTGGGGTAGTTACCGAGAAAGCCGCCGGTGCTCGGGTCGATCTCCTCGGGCAAAAGCCCCAGCGTTCCGGCCCGCGCGCAGAGCGAGCGGTACAAATCGAGCGCTTCGTCAATTCGGCCTTGATAGGCGAGATTGTCGACGAGCCAAAAACTGCATAGCAGAAAAGCGCCTTCGTGTCCCGGTAGACCGTCCGGTGATATCTCGGGCAGATAGCGGTAAAGCAGCCCGTTGCCGGCGCTCAGATGCGCCGCAACCGCCGCGGTCGTTGCCCGCATGCGCGGATGATCGGACGGAAGGACGCGGCGCAGCGGCAGACACAAGAGGCTCGCATCCAGACCGCCGCCACCGAGGTGTTCGGTGAGCGATTGCATTTTTTCGTCCCAAGCCTGATCGAGGATGGCATTTTTGATGTTCTCGGCTGCGGCATCCCAAGCGGAAGGGTCTCCTTCGAGGCCGAAGCGTCTTGCAATGCGCGCGCCGCGATCCAGCGCCACTTGACACAGCGCGGCGGAGTAGGTGAATGGCCGGCCTGAGGTGCGAACTTCCCAGATGCCGTGGTCCGGTGCCTGCCATTCGGTGCGCGCGGCCTCGACAAAACCTTTCATTCGCGTCCAGAGGGCGGCGTCGATGGTACCGCCGTGGGCGATCCATTGATACGCGCAGTCGAGAATTTCGCCATAGACGTCGTGTTGCCATTGCTCGGCGGCGCCGTTGCCCCAACGCACGGGAGCGGAGCGGCGGTAACCTTCGAGATCCAAGTCTTCTGTTTCGGGCTCGGGCTGAGCGCTATCGAGATAGTAGAGCACCCGCGGGCGGCCGTCGCGCTCGATGGCGTCGAGCACCCAACCCAGAAAGCGCGCGGCTTCAACGGTGAAGCCGATACGTCGGAGCGCGTAGACGGAAAAGGCCGCGTCGCGTATCCAGGCGTAACGATAGTCCCAGTTGCGCGGCCCGCCTATGGCTTCCGGCAGTGAGGAAGTCGGGGCGGCAAGGATGGCGCCGTTCGGGGTGTAATCGAGCAGCTTCAGCGTGATTGCCGAGCGGCGCATCAGCGGCTCTTCGGGTCCGTCGTAAGTGAACTGGCGCAGCCATCGGCGCCACGAAGCGATGGTGGCCGCCACGCGCTCTTCCAAAGGAATGTGGAAATGACCCGGGAGATTTTTGCCCCAGCGCAGGGTCAGGTCCAGGTGGTCGCCCGAAATCAATTCAAGCGAGTTTCGCGTTCCGCTCAAGGCCTCCGCGCGACTCGCGTTGAGATAAAGCCCGATATCCGGACGGGACGGGTAGCGCAAGTGCAGACCTTCGCCCAGGCGCTCCGCCCGGGCACCGTCGCGCGGGTCGATATCGATCCGCAGCCGCACGCGACCTTCGAGTACGGCGATCGAGCGCAAAAGCTCGCCGCGCCCAGCCGGCGCGTCTTCGCTCAAGTCGGCGCCAGACCGCAGCGCGAACGCGTCGGTCAGCCGCATCAAACCGCCGGCCGAGCGCATTTCGGTAACGAGCACTCCGGTATCGGCCTCGTAAAACTGTCGGGATTCATGGAGGCCTTCGGGCGCTACGGTGAAAGCGCCGCCACGTTTGGAGTCGAGAATGGAGCAGAACAGAGGCGGCGAATCGAAACGCGGCACACACATCCATGAAATGGCGCCGTCGCGGCCAACCAGGGCGGCGGTGGTGCCGTCGCCGATCAGGCCGTGATCCTCGATCGGCAAGTAACCGTCAAAGCGGCGAATAGGAGTGAATCGCGCCATAATTGATTTCTAAGTTATTTTCGGAATCAACGGAACCTTTCCACGACTAAAAATTCCGCGGTACTTGCGCGCAGCGGAAGCGACACCGTTTGGTTCGCGTCTCGCCTTCGCCGGCGGAACGCTCCCGTGCGATTGCCACCGATTTAGAAGCTCTCATCACGCCCAAAGCGGCGGGATTCGAGCGGCCACGAGGCGAAACCGCGGAGGGCGAAAATCGCCACTGGCGCCGACGAGGCGTACCGGCATGGAAAATCTTTTTATCCGGCCGGATCGCTCGTAAGGGCGTTTTAGGGAAGCGAATTCAAGCCGCGAATCGCAACCGCGTCTTCTGCGATTTGCTTTTCCGGCCGCCCGCCGTGCCCGGATCCTTTGGCGTTCGACCCAGCATGGTTCGCTTCCAATCCAGCAAACCGCGGCGAACATAACCCGGGTCCAGCTTTAACGCCTCGCAGACACTTTCGAAAGAAAAAATCCAACCGCTTTCCGGCTCGATGATCCACGCCTCGGTTTCCTCGAACAGCCGCTGCTCTTTGCGGCTCCGGGCTTTGAGATATCTCTTGAAGCAAAAGATCGCGTCCTCCAAGACCGCCAACATCAAGCGCTTTTCGGCCTGGAGATGGACTTTGCGCTCGACCGTTTCGCGATATTGATAAGGAATCAAAGAGTCCAGTTGAATCAAAGACGATGTTTTTTCCGCATAGTTTAAATGATCGTCGTTAAACATAATTGGCCTCCCCATGTGCAGGTATTGCACCGGCTTCGCGCGCCATGCCGTGAAGAGTCTCCTGAGGCGCTCACGGATGGCGCTCGATCGACGGCTATTCCCGCGTGAAAAGTATCGAGTCAGTGTCCGCCCCCGTGTCAGAGAGCGACATGAAACCTGCAACCCGGTCCTCAACGGACGAGGTCAAGCTGAAGGAGGCGAACGAGTGATGCCGGAGGCGACAACCGGCCACAAGCGGAGGTTTTGTTTGCGGTCCACTTTAAGGAAAGATGACGCCCAATCGGCAATCCATCGCTCCAGAGGAAAGCTCGAGGGCGGTGCCGCTTTGATAACCGGCTGGAAACGAACGTCCTTTTGAAGGATAACTACCGCAGAATAACTTCCCAAGGATAAGCCAGAGCCTAAAGGAAGAGCAGCAAAGGAAAGGAAAATACCCAGGACACAGGCGTAAGCGACGAAACGCATACCGCGGGCGAGCTTGTCCTGTGGCCGTCGCAACATGACTAGAGTGCTATAGAGATACTTGCGCCGTGTCAAGCCTCACGGCACTCGTTCACAGGTTCGTGTTACATTTGCCAACCGTGCGCCGCACAGAGCCATAGCTGGAGAAATGCCGCACGCCTTTTACGCAAAATACTACCGACATGAATCACGTCGCCTTATCTTCTCACGTCCAGTTTGCGCGCCGCTCATGGTCGAGGGAGAGCCAGTGACGCTGCCGTTTTTCTATGGCTGGGTCATTGTCGTCATCGTCGTGCTGGCGGGCGTGCTCGCCGCCGGTGTGAGCAACATCACGATGGCCGTGGTGCTCAAGCCGATCAGCGATGACTTGGGTTGGAGCCGCTCGCTCACGGCCGCAGCCATCACCATGGGTGCGCTCTTCGGCGGTGTTCTCTCGCCGCTCTTCGGCCCGCTCGCGGATCGTTTGGGACCGCGCTTGCTGCTGCCGGCGGGTGGCGCGCTGGTGGGATCGTTGTCGATCGGCGTGAGTCTCAGCACCGAGCCGTGGCAATTTTATGCGACCTTCGTTCCCGCCCGAGCGCTCACCGAGTTTTTGCTATGCGGCATGATTGCGTTTACGGCCGTTGCGAACTGGTTCTACATCAAACGGCCGCGGGTGATGGGGCTGGTTGCGATGGCGACGCCGCTCGGCTCGGCTGCGCTGTCGCTTGTCTATCAATTCTTTGTTACGAATTACGGCTGGCGCAGCGCGTTTCTTGCCCTCGGTATCACTCTGTGGCTGCTCGTCGTCATTCCAGGGCTGATTTTCCTGCGGCGCCGGCCTGAAGACTTGGGTTTGCTTCCTGACGGAGCGGCGCAACTTCCGCTGCTGGGCCGGTCGGCGAACAACGTGACGGTCGACCGCTCGGGCGATGCCGAATACAATTGGCGACGCGCCGATGCGGCTCGCAGCGCCACGCTGTGGTTCCTCGTTGCCGGCGCTTTTCTGTCGGCCATCGGCACCGGTGGCGTGGCATTTCACATGGCTGCATACATGACCGACGGCACCCTTGATCCCACCGTCGCCGCCAGCGTGGTCAGCGTCATGGCGTTGTCGGGGGCATTCGGCAATGGTCTGTGGGGCGCCCTTGCTGAACGTTTTCATCCACGGCGCTTAAACGTCGCGACTATGCTCGTCGCGGCTGCTTCGGTAGCGCTGCTCATGCAAGTCCGTTCCGCGCTAACGGCATACTTGTTCGCATTGCTTTTTGGCCTCAACGCGCGCGGCGCAGGGGTGCTCATGCAGGTGCTTATCGCGAGTTATTTCGGCCGTCGTTCTTTCGGTGCGATCAGCAGCATCCTCGATCCGTTTCATAAGGGCGGGCTTGGGCTCGGCGCTTTGTTTGCCGGGCTTGCGTTCGATTACACCGGCGATTATCAAGCCATTTTTGCGATTTTTATGGTCAGCTACCTAGTGGCTGCGCTGTTGATTTTCCTGGCACGGCGTCCGGTGCCAAGCGGAGCTGACAAGGTATGAGAGTTTTGCCATGAAAGGAAATGGCTGCCATCATCGATTTGCCGAAAAGCAGCTTACCATTGACTTTAAGGGTGCATCCTTTAACTTTACTTATCATGCCGCGATTTCGGTTGGGTCTCGCCGCTGTGCTGATCTCCATGCTTAGCGCTTTAACCTCCGTGGATGCTGCCCAGGTCGAAGAGTTCACGCTCGAGAACGGCCTCAAAGTCTTATTGCTCGAGGACCACAAGAGCCCAGCCGTGACGTTTCAAGTCTGGTACCGGGTAGGCGCGCGCAATGAAAAAGACGGCAAGAGCGGTCTCGCCCATTTTCTCGAACACATGATGTTTAAAGGGACGCCGACCACCGGGCCTGAAGAGTATTCCCGAATTATCGCCAAGAACGGCGGGCGCTCGAACGCGTTTACTTCATCGGACGTGACCGTCTACTTCGCGACCATGAGCCGCGACAAAATCGGCATCGAGATCGAGCTCGAGGCGGACCGCATGGCCAATGCGTTGTTAGGTGAGACGTACTTCGAGGCCGAGAAAAAGGTCATTCAAGAGGAGCGCCGCCTGCGCACCGAGGATAATCCTGCTTCGGCGCTGGGCGAAGTCGCGAGTGCAGTCGCTTTTACCATTCATCCTTATCGCCGGCCGGTTGTCGGCTGGATGCAAGATATTGAAAACCTGACGCGCCAGGACCTGGTGGACTTCTACAAGCTCTACTATGTGCCGAACAACGCTTTTGTGGTCGTTATCGGCGATTTTTCAACGGCGGAGATTCTGCCAAAGATCAAATCGGCTTTCGGCAAAATCCCCAGGAGGCCTGAGCCGCCCAAGGTGAGCAGCACCGAGCCGGAGCAGCGCGGCGAGCGCTCGGTGATTCTGAAGAAGGAAGCCCAGTTGCCTTTCATTCTTGCGTTCTATCACGCGCCTAATCTGAAGAGTCCGGATAGTTTCGCGCTCGATTTGCTGTCAGTGGTGTTGGCCGGAGGTCGAAGCTCGAGGCTCTATCACGATCTGGTCTATCAGCAGCGCCTCGTGCGCGGCGTCGACGCCGACTACAGTGCCGTTTCGATCGATCCCACGGGTCTGTCGATTTATGCACAGCTCCTTCCCGGGATTGAGCCCCCCACCGTCGGGCGTGAGATCGATCGCTTGCTGGAAAAAGCCAAATCCGAGTTGATCAGCGAGCGCGAATTGCAAAAGGCAAAGAATCAAATTGAAGCGGCATTTATTTTTGCGCAGGATTCGATATTCGGCCAGGCGATGAAGATCGGCTATTATGAAGCGGTCGGCGGGTGGCGGCAGATGAACGAATATCTCGACGGCATCAAAAAAGTGAGCCGCGAAGACATCCAACGAGTGGCGCGTCAGTATCTCAGCGCGGACCGGCGCACTTTAGGCACGCTGATCCCGATCAAAGAAAATTCCCCATGAAGCACTTGCGATGGTGCGCGCTCGCCGTCTTATTCGCAACCGCCTTGGTTTTTCCGGCGATGGCAAACATGGTTCCCCAACGCACGGTGCTCGATAACGGCCTAGTGCTTTTGACCTCGCAGCAGCGCGCGCTCCCGATGGTCTCGATCGAGCTGCTGATCGAGGCCGGATCGCGCTTCGAGCTGGCGAACCAGGCAGGTTTGGCCAATTTGACAGCCAAGCTGCTCACTTATGGCACGCGTCGTCGCAGCGCGACGGAGATCAGCGAAGCGCTCGATTTTATCGGCGCCAGTTTGACGACTGGCGGCGGCAAGGATGTCGCCAGTGTGAGCCTGACGCTGCTCAAAAAGGATCTTGTTACCGGACTTGAACTGCTTGCGGAAATCTTAACAGAGTCGATTTTTCCCCAGGAGGAAATCGATCGTCAAAAACAGGCCGTCATTGCGGCGATCCGGGCGCGCGAAGAGGATCCTGGCGCCGTCGCTGAAACTACCTTCGCGGCCGCTCTGTTTCCTAAGAGCCCTTATGGGCGGCCAGTAGAGGGAACCGAGCCATCGGTGAAGAGCCTGGAACGGAAGAGCCTGCAGGAATTTTTCGCGCAGCACTACCTGCCCAATCGCGCGATCATGTCGGTCGTCGGCGACGTTGCCGAGCAAGAAATCGCCAAGGCTCTCAACCAAGCGCTGAAAGGCTGGACCCAGGGAGCGCAGAGCAGTCAACCGTCGGTCCCGGCGGTTATCGGCGCGCCGCAGTGGGTGCGTGTCAATAAGGACCTTACTCAGTCGAATATCGTGCTTGGCCACCAAGGCGTGGCGCGCGGCAACCCGGACTATTACGCGATCCAGGTCATGAATTACATCTTGGGCGGGGGCGGCTTCTCTTCGCGGGCGATGGATTCGATCCGCAATGAGCGCGGCCTGGCTTACTCCGTTTACTGCTACTTCAGCGCGGAAAAGAGTCACGGCACATTTCAGTTCGTCATGCAGACCAAGAACGAGACAGCCTTGGAGGCCATTCGCATCGCCAAAGAAGAAATTCGCCGAATCCGGGAGCAGCCGGTGAGCGAACAAGAGTTGCGCGACGCCAAAGATTATCTCATCGGCAGCTTCCCGCTACGTCTCGACACGAATCGCAAGGTGGCGAGCTTTCTTGCCCAGGTCGAATACTACCAACTCGGCCTGGATTATCCCGAGCGCTACGCGGATCTTATCGGTAAAGTGAGCCGCGAGGATGTACAGCGCGTTGCGAAGCAATACTTGCATCCGGAAAAACTAATCACCGTAGTCGTTGGAAATCTGCAGAGGCTCGGCGCAACACCCTAGTGCCGGCGGACGAGCAGGCTCGACCGCGTCAGCGGTCGTGCAACGCTCGCGGAACAGCTTGACAGTCGCCGAGGGGCTGCGGCATAGTCGATAGCGGTTTTGCATCGTCCTGACTTTGAAGCAGGCCGGTTTCGATCCGTGCACAAAATCTTGATCATCGAAGATCACGGCGACATGCGCGAGCTTTTGACTTGGCAGATCGAGCTCATGGGCTTCGTGCCGATCACCGCCAAGCGCGGCAATGAGGGAGTCGAAAAGGCACTGAGCGAGAAGCCGCAACTGATCATCCTGGACATTATGATGCCGGGGATGGACGGCTGGGCCGCGGCTCGGGAGATGCGCGCCAATGCCGAGACTAGGGATATCCCGATCTTAGCTGCGACCGCCTTATTTCGCGACTCCGATCTCAAAAGCTGCATCGAAGCCGGATGCAACGGTTACATCGTCAAACCGTTCACTTTCCAGGAACTGCAAGCGAAGGTGCGGGAGCTGATCCCTGCGGGGAGCACGACCTACTCCCTTTGAAGCTGCGGCTCCGCTACTTTTTTTCATTATTCAATCGAAATTGAGCGAAACATGAACACGGCCGAGACGGCTCGTGAAAGGGCGGCTTTTATCGTTCGGCAACTCCGGCGAGCCGGCTATGAAGCCTATTTTGCCGGGGGATGTGTGCGCGATATGTTGCTCGACAAAACGCCGCAGGATTACGACATCACGACCAGCGCCCACCCCGAAGATGTCCAACGCGTGTTCGCCGAAACCATTCCCGTCGGCGCGCAGTTCGGCGTGATCCTGGTAGTGATTGACGGGCAGCCATTTGAGGTCGCGAGCTTTCGGCACGACGGGCCCTATCTGGACGGCCGGCGACCGAGCCAGGTGCGCTACGGCAGCTTGGAAGAAGACGTTCGCCGCCGCGACTTTACGATCAATGGTATGATTTATGATCCGGTGGCCGATCGGATTATCGATTGGGTAGAGGGACGCCAGGATCTCGCGCAGCGCCGGATCCGTGCGATTGGCAACGCGGAGCGGCGATTCGAAGAAGATCGCTTGCGCATGATTCGCGCCGTGCGCTTTGCCGCGAGCATGGATTTCACGATTGAACAGACCACCTTCGCCGCGATCAAGCGATTGGGTCCGACAATGACCGACATTGCATGGGAGCGCATCGGCGATGAAATCTCTCGAATTTTAATGGAAGGCGGCGCGCACCGCGGCTTTAAGCTTTTGGACGATAGTGGCTTGTTGAAGGTCCTGCTGCCGGAGATCGATGCACTCAAAGGGACTCGGCAGAGCCCGGATCACCACCCGGAAGGCGATGTCTTCACTCATACGATGCTGCTCTTAAGCCACTTGGACGCGCCATCCGAGACGTTAGCCTATGGTTGTCTGCTGCACGATATCGCCAAGCCGCTTTGTTTCAGGCAGGATGGCGAACGTGTCACATTCTATGGCCACACTGAGATGGGTGCGGCCATGGCCGAAGATATTCTCAAGCGCTTGAAGCGCGGCCGTTCGGTTTGGGAGCGGGTCGGTTACCTGGTACGCAATCATCTACGCCACGTGCAAGCGCCGCAGATGCGATTGAGCACGCTCAAGCGGTTCCTGCGCGAAGACGGTATCGACGAGCTGCTCGAGTTGGCGCGCATCGACGCCCTGTCATCGAACGGCGATCTGCGTTATTACCGATTTTGCCAGGAACGCCGCGCCGCGCTCGATGAAAAAGAGATTCGTCCGACGGCGCTGGTGCGCGGCGGCGATCTGATCGATCTGGGATTTACCCCGGGACCGTTGTTCTCGGAGATTTTGCATAGGATGGAGGATCAGCAGCTCAGCGGCGAGATCACCAGTCGAGAACAGGCGCTCGAGTGGATCAAGAAAAATTATGGACATCGAGGTTAACGGATGAAAAGGGCACAGGCTTATCGAGTCGTCGGGCAAGCGGAACCGCGCTGTGATGGGGCAGAAAAAGTTACCGGAAAGGCGATTTATACGGTGGATGTCAAGCTGCCGGGGATGGCGCACGGCAAAATTTTGCGCAGCCCCTATGCGCACGCGCGGTTGAGGCGCGTCGATGCCAGTAAGGCGGAAGCGCTATCGGGCATCTTCGCGGTGATCACGCGCGACGACCAGCGCCGGCTGGGAATGTTTGGCGCAGCCTATAAAGATCAGACCATCGTCGCCGTCGATAAGGTACGCTATGCCGGCGACCCGGTGGCAGCGGTGGCGGCGGTGGACGAGGCGACTGCGGAAGAAGCTCTGGCAGCGATCGAAGTTGATTACGAAGAATTGCCGGTGGTCACGACCCTGGATGAGGCCTTGGCGCCGGGCGCACCGCTGGTGCATGACGCCTCGGTGGCCGGCGGCGAGCTGATGGGACAGCACTACGAAGCGCCCAGAGAATTTTCCGGAACCAATCTTTGTTACCGCTTCAGCTATGCCAAGGGCGAGGTCGAAGAAGGATTCGCGGCATCCGACCACATTTTCGAGCACACTTTTACATTTCCGCGCGTCCAACACTTTTCAATGGAGCCTCATGCGACAGTGGCCGACGTGGAAGGCGAGCGCATGACATTGTGGGCTGGCACCCAGGAGCCTTTTACCCTGCGCGAGCATCTCTCCGATATTTTTCATCTGCCGCTCAACAAGATTCGCGTCATCGTACCGTACGTCGGCGGCGGTTACGGTGGCAAGCTCGCGGTCAAGACCGAACCGCTGGCGGCGGCCCTGTCGTGGAAAGCCAAGCGGCCGGTCCGCTTGGCTCATACGATCGAAGAAAGTTTTCGCACTGTGACGCGACACCCGGCGCGGGTGAAGATCAAAACCGGCGTCAGCAAGGATGGTCAACTGATCGCGCGCCAGTGTCTGATTCACATGGAAACCGGCGCCTACGCCGACGCCGGCCCGCGTGTGACACAAAAAGCGGGTTATCGCTGTTTTGGTCCTTATCGGTTAGCGCACATGAAAACCGACGCGTATACCGTCTACAGCAATACGGTGCCGGCCGGTGCCTATCGCGGCTTCGGCACCTTGCAGGTGAGCTGGGCCTACGAATCGCAAATGGATATTATCGCCGCAGCGCTCGGTATCGATCCATTGGAATTCCGCCTCAAGAATCTGCTCAAGAAGGGCGAGCTCTACACTCCCGGCGACACGCCGGTGGATTGCGATCTCAAGGCCGGGTTATTGCGCGCCGCGAAAAACATCGGTTGGAATGGCAAAAAACAGCCCAATCGCGGCCAGGGACTGGCGGTCTGCATGAAGGACGGCGGCGGCACCTACAAGGTTTCATCGGCGGCGGTAAAAATGAATGCCGATGGCAGCGTGGTTCTGCTCACGGGGACGGTGGAGATCGGGCAGGGGGCGCGCACGGCGCTCAGCCAGGTGGTCGCCGAAGAATTGGGTTTGCCTTTCGATGATGTGACTGTGGCACGGCTCGATACCGACGTGACGCCTTACGACGTCAATACCAACGCGAGCAGTTCGACGGTCGTCATGGGGCTTGCGGTGCAGCGCGCGTCCCAGGATCTGAAAAAGCAACTGCTGCGCCAGGCAGCTAAAGTTTTCAACGTCAGGCCGGAACAGCTCACGTTGAGCGACGGTAAGGTGCATGGCCCCAAAGGGCAAAGCCTATCGTTCGAAGCCCTGATGCAGAAGATCTTTCTTTCCAAGGCCGGCGAAATGATCGGCCGGGGCGCCTACCAAGACGTCAAAAGCAGCAAAGCGGCTCTCGGTTCTCCGACAACTTTCTGGGAAATCAGCTGGGGCGCGGCGGAAGTGGAAGTCAACCGGGATACCGGCCAAATTAAATTGTTAAAATACGTTTCGCTCGCCGATGTCGGTAAAGCGATCCATCCGGTCCTTTGCGAAGGGCAGGATGAGGGCGGCGTGATGAACGCCATCGGTCACAGCTTGCTCGAAGAGATGGTCTACAAGGACGGGCAGCTCTTAAACCCCAATTTGGTCGATTATCGCGTGCCGACGTTTGCCCATGTGCCGAAAGAATTCGAATCGATCCTGGTCGAAGATCAGAATGGCCCCGGGCCATTCGGCGCCAAGGGGACCGGAGAAGGCGGCTTGTTGCCGGTGGCCGCGGCGATTGCCAACGCGCTCTATCGTGCCACCGGGTTGCGGTTGTATGATTTGCCGCTCACCCCCGAGAAGGTGTGGCGTGGACTTCAGAGCGGAAAGTGACCGCCCAAGACCGTTCATGTCGAGGCAACGCGAGGGATCTAAGAAAATTTTCTCCGTTCGTCAAATGACAATTCGTTTTCCCTCGGGGCCTTGTGTCTTTGCGCGAGATATTCTGACTTTAAGTTGCGGCTTGGCCGCGCTGGGGCTTCGCGGCGCAGATCTCGGCGATTTTACTCGCCGCCTCGGATCAACGTAAACAGCAATCCCTCCGGAAACGGCACGTTCAAGGATTTTTCAAACAGCGCCCAGAAAAACAGCCAGGCGAAAAAAGTCACGGTAGCAGTCATGAGCCAGCTCTCACCGCCGGCGAATTTCAAATACAGCAAAATCGTCAACGGCACCGCGTAGGTAAATCCCAGGAGCCAGATCACCAGGAAGAAACCGATAATCCACAATAGGATCGAGAGGGTTCTTTTCAGAACGATCTTGGGTGCGATTTCGACTTCAGCTTCGGCCGCCTCTCCGGGCAGAGCGGGTTTTCCCCCCTTTTTTCCGTAAAGGTCTTTAGCGAGCTGAGCGAACGCCAAGATCAGTGTCGGTGTGCCGATAACCCATGGAAAGAGACCGGCGCGATAGCCGAAATTGCGGCTTTGCCACAGGGCGAGCGCAAGCACAACGATGACGGCTACCGTAAACAGTGCGGGCAAGCCGAAATGCAGCCCGCGGGATTGTTGTCCTTCCTTCGGTTGCCCCGCGCTGGCTGCTTCAGCTTTTCTGCGCGCGTCGCGGCGGCTCTTGTAAATCGGATAAAATATGCCGAACAGAGTCACCACGAAAATCGCCATGACACCCGGGCGGCTGGTCCACGCCCAGCCGTAGTTATCGGTGGACAGAAAGAGACGGTTTTCAGCCAACGGGCCGAGCACCAATCCCAAAAGAACCGGCGGGCGCGGCCACTGCATTTTTTCCATGGCCCAACCGAGCATACCAAAGAACAGCACGACGACCATGTCCTGAAAGGCGTTTTTCTCGGCGAAGGCGCCAAGAAAGATCAACACCAAAATAAGCGGAATGATAATGCCGCCCCGCACCTGCGTCACTTTCGCCAGCGGTTTGAGGAACAGAAAACAGATCGCCACCGTGATCATGTTGGAAAGGATGATCACCCAGACAAAGGAATAAGTTAGATCGAGCTTGCCTTTCGGCGGCGGCAGCAGCATGTCGGGGCCGGGAACTATGCCTTGAATGATAAAGGCGCCGAGCAGGATCGCCATGACCACGCTCGCCGGAACGCCAAACGCAATTGTCGTGATTAAGCTGCCGCCCAAGGTGGAATTATTCGCAGCACCGGGGCCCAGAACCCCGCGCACATCGCCTTTGCCGAATCGCTCTTTGTTCGGCGAGCTCTGCACGGCGTGGGCATAAGCGAGCCATTGGGTCGTGGCGGCGCCCATGCCCGGGATGATCGCCGTAAAAGTTCCAAGCGCGCTGCAACGAATCACCAGCCACCAATGGCGAAAAGCATCCTTGACGCCGACCATCACGCCGCCCAGGCTGCCAACTTCCTGCTTGGCAATGCTGGTGCCGAGCACGGCGAGTTCGATGGTTTCCGGAATGGCATAAAAACCAATTGTGATGGGCACAAGGCCGATGCCGTCCCAGAGAAACAGCTGACCGAACGTGTAACGCTGGATCCCGGAAATCGGATCCAGCCCGATGGTGGCGAGCATGAGCCCGATACCGCCGGCCACCATGCCCTTTAAAACGTCTTCGCCGCTCAAAGCGGCGACGAAAGAGATGCCGAGAATCGCCAGCATAAAAAATTCCGGCGAGCCGAACGAAAGGACCAGCGGCCGAATGATCGGGATCGCAGCGCCGAGTGCAATACCGGCGAACACGGCCCCGATGAGCGAGCTCATCAGCACGGCGCCCAAGGCGCGCCCGGCTTCGCCGTTGCGCGCCATGGAATGGCCGTCGACGATGGTCGACGCGGTCGTGGGCTCACCGGGAACGCCGAAGAGAACGGAAGTGATATCGCCGGTTGTCGAGGTCACGGCGGTCATGCCGAGCAGGAAGGCAAAGGCTTCGACCGCGTTCATTTTGAATACGAA
>Ga0075327_1000282_pt1 | contig 13716 bp, 13 predicted proteins | sample MayberrySE_Catta_2_FD_120056 | JGI IMG/M metagenome (GOLD analysis project Ga0075327, IMG submission 120056) | Natural and restored wetland microbial communities from the San Francisco Bay, California, USA, that impact long-term carbon... | ecosystem: Environmental > Terrestrial > Soil >...
ACCGACACGCCGCTCATCTACCGCGCGATGGACTCGTGGTACGTGAAGGTGAGCGCCTTCCGGGAGCGGATGGTGGAGCTCAACCAGAAGATCCGCTGGATCCCGGCCCACATCCGCGACGGCCTGTTCGGCAACTGGCTCGAGAACGCGCGCGACTGGTCGATCACCCGCAACCGCTTCTGGGGCTCGCCGATCCCGGTCTGGAAGAGCGACGATCCCGCCTTCCCGCGGATCGACGTGTACGGGAGCCTCGACGCGCTCGAGGGCGACTTCGGCGTCCGGCCGGGGGATCTCCACCGCCCCGGCATCGACGCGCTCGTGCGGCCGAACCCCGACGACCCGAGCGGGAAGGCGATGATGCGCCGCGTGCCCGACGTGCTCGACGTCTGGTTCGACTCGGGCTCGATGCCCTTCGCGCAGGTGCACTATCCCTTCGAGAACCGCGAGTGGTTCGAGCACCACTTCCCCGCGGACTTCATCGTCGAGTACGCGGCGCAGACGCGCGGCTGGTTCTACACGCTGATGGTGCTCGCGACCGCGCTCTTCGACCGGCCGCCCTTCCAGACCTGCATCTGCCACGGCGTCGCGGTCGACGAGCGCGGCCAGAAGCTCAGCAAGCGCCTGCGCAACTACCCCGAGCCCGAGGAGATGTTCGCGAAGCACGGCTCCGACGCGCTGCGCTGGTACCTGGTCTCGTCGCCCGTGCTGCGGGGCGGCGAGCTGCGCGTCGAGAAGGAGGGCAAGCCGATCGCCGACGTGGTGCGGAACGTGCTGCTCCCGATCTGGAACGCCTGGCACTTCTTCGCGCTCTACGCGAACACGGACGGCATGCGCGGGCGCCCCACCGAGCGCGGCGCGACGACGCTCGACCGCTACGCGCTCGCGAAGACGCGCGAGCTCGTGGCCGAGATGACGCGCCGCATGGACGACTACGACGTGGCGGGCGCGTGCCAGGCCGTGGTCGATTACCTCGGGGCGCTGAACAACTGGTACATCCGGCGCAGCCGCGCGCGCTTCTGGCGGGCCGAGCTCGACGCCGACAAGCAAGCCGCCTACGACACGCTGCACACCGCGCTCACGACGCTCTGCCGCGTGGCGAGCCCGCTGCTGCCCTTCCTGACCGACGAGGTCTACCGGGGTCTGACGGGCGGCGAGAGCGTCCACCTCTCCGACTGGCCGGGGGCGGGCGCGCTGCCCGCGGAGCCCGAGCTCGTGCGCGACATGGACCGCGTGCGGGACGTGTGCTCCACGGCGCTCGGCATGCGACGCGTGCGCAACGTCCGCGTGCGCCAGCCGCTCGCGACGCTCAGCGTCGCCGGCCCGGGCGCGGGGCGCCTGCGCCCGTATCTCGACCTGATCGAGGACGAGGTGAACGTGAAGCGGGTCGATCTCTCCGAGGAGATCGGAGCGCTCGCGAGAGTGAAGCTCCAGCTGAACGCGCGCGTGCTCGGTCCGAAGCTCGGGCCCGAGATGAAGAAGGTGCTGGCCGCGGCGAAGGCGGGCGAGTGGACGCGAGCGGGGGACGCGGTCGTCGTCGCGGGCCAGCGCCTCGAGCTCGGCGAGTACACGCTGCTGCTCGAGGCCGGTGCGGGCATGGCCGCGGCAGCCATCGGCTCGGGCGAATGGATGGTCGCGCTCGACTTCACGCTCGACGAGGCCCTCGAGCAGGAGGGCCTCGCCCGCGACCTCGTGCGCGTGGTGCAGCAGGCACGGCGCGACGCCGGCCTCCACGTGGCGGACCGCATCCGGCTCTCGCTCGCCCTGCCCGAAGGCGCGGCCGCCGCCGTCCGCGCCTTCGCCGACTACGTGCGCGAGAACACCCTCGCGAGCGAGCTCGACCTCGAGGGCCGCCTCTCGGGCCCCGGCGTGTTCCAGCTCGACGCCGAGCTCGCGGGCGCGCCGCTCCGCGTCGCGCTCGCCAAGGCGGGGCCGTGAAGGTCCGGGTGCTGGGCTCCGCCGCGGGCGGAGGCCTGCCGCAGTGGAACTGCGGCTGCGCGAACTGCACGCGCGCGCGCGCCGGAGACCCGGACGTGCCGCCCCGCTCGCAGCCCTCGCTCGCCCTCTCCGCGGACGGCGCGCGTTGGTCGCTCGTGAACGCGAGCCCCGACGTGCGCGACCAGCTCGCGCGCGCGAAGGGGCTCCACCCGCGGCCGGGCACGCGCGACGTGCCGCTCGACACGGTCGTGGTCACGAACGCGGACATCGACCACGTGCTCGGGCTGCTCGTGCTGCGCGAGGCGCTGCCCCATCGCGTCGTCACGACGGCGTGGATCCGCGACGCGCTGCTCGACCACAACGCCGCGTTCCGCCTGCTCGCGCCCGCCTTCCACGCCGTGAAGCTCGACGACGCCTTCGCGCTCGATCGCGGCGAGGCGCTCGAGGCGCGCTTCTTCCCCGTGCCGGGGAAGGTGCCCACGTGGCTCGGGGAGCTCGCCGCGAACGCGCCCGAGGCGACGCTCGGCCTCCGCGTGACCGACCGGCGCAGCGGGCGGCGGCTCGTCTACGCGCCCGGCGTCCGCGCGCTCGATTCGGGCACGTGGGCCGAGCTGGCGGCGGCGGAGCTCCGCTTCGTGGACGGCACGTTCTGGTCGAACGACGAGCTGCGCCGGCTCCGGCCGGGCGCGCCCGACGCGGTCGCGATGGGGCACCTCCCGATCGGCGGCCGCGACGGCAGCCTGGCGCGCCTCTCGACGCTCGGCGGGCGCACGCTCTACACGCACATGAACAACACGAACCCGGTGCTCGACGCGCGCTCCTCGGAGGCCGCCGAGGTGCACGCCCTCGGCGTCGGCATCGCGCTGGACGGCATGGAGCTCGAGCTGTGAGCGCCGAAGGCGACAGCAAGCGAAGCGCGCAGCGAGCCGAAGGCGAGCGAAGTGATGAAGCTGGATTCGAGCAGCGGCTCCGCCGCATCCTCGACGAGCGCTACCACCACCGCCACCCCTTCAACGTCAGGCTCCACGGCGGGCGCTGCACGGAAGGCGAGGTCCGCCGCTGGATCCGCAACCGCTACTACTACCAGACGCGGATCCCGCTGAAGGACGGCCTCATCCTCACCAAGTCCGAGGACCGCGAGTTCCGGCGCGGCTGGATCCGCCGCATCCACGACCACGACGGCGACGACGCGCGGACCGGCGGGCTCGAGCTCTGGCTGCGGCTTGCGGAGGCGGCCGGGCTCGAGCGCGCGGATGTGGCCTCGCTGCGGGGCGTGCTGCCGGGCGTGCGGCGCGCTTGCGACGCGTACGTCGAGTTCGTGGCCTCGCACGACCTCCTCGAGAGCGTGGCGTCGTCGCTCACGGAGCTCTCCGCGGGGCCCTTCCTCGGCGAGCGCGCGGAGGCGTTCCGGAAGCACTACGGCTGGATCGAGGAGAGCGGCCTCGAGTACTTCCTGTCACGCACGACGCAGGCGCCGCGCGACGCCGCCGAGGGGCTCGCCTACGTGCTCGCCCACGCGAGGACGCCCGCCGACCAGGAGCGCTGCGCCGCCGCGCTGCTCCGCAAGTGCGAGATCCTCTGGGCGCTGCTCGACGGCGTGGAATGGGGCGGTCGCACGCCGCGGCTCGCGCCCGCGGCGCTCGTGCGCGAGGAGGGCGCCGAGTCGGTCGTCGTGCTGCCCGAGCGCGCGGTGCGCATCTCGGTGAGCGGCCGCGAGGTCCTCGCCGCGTGCGACGGCAGGCGGAGCGTCGACGGCGTCGCCGCGGCGCTGCGCGAGCGCCATCCGGAGGGCGAGAGCGTCGAGCGCGACGTCTACGACTTCGTCGAGCGCATGGAGGGGCTCGGCGTGCTGACGCACGCGGCCCCGAGCGGCGCGGAGCGCCGCGCGCCGTGAGCGGAACGCGAACGGAGTCACGGCTCTGGAACCTCGTCGCGGAGCTCACGTACCGGTGCCCGCTCCGCTGTCCGTACTGCTCGAATCCGCTGGCGCTCCGCGACTTCCCCGAGGCGCTCGGGGCCGGCGACTGGGCGCGCGTGTTCCGCGAGGCCGCCGCGCTCGGCGCGGTGCACGTGGGCCTCACGGGAGGCGAGCCCACCACGCGCCGCGACCTCGCCGAGATCGTGGCCGCGGCCGCGGAGGCGGGGCTCTACACGCACCTGGTGACGGCGGGTCTGCCGCTCGACGCCGCCGGGCTGCGCGCGCTCCAGGGCGCCGGGCTGCGGAGCGTCCAGCTCTCCGTGCAGGACGCCGAGGCCGCGGACTCGGACGCGATCGCCGGCGCCGCCTGCTTCGAGCGCAAGCTCGCCTTCGCGCGCGAGGTACGGGGGCTCGGCCTCCCGCTCACGCTGAACGTCGTGCTCCACCGCCGGAACCTCGGCCGCGTGCGCGAGCTGATCGCGCTCGCGCGCGCGCTCGACGCCGACCGGCTCGAGCTCGCGAACGCGCAGTACCAGGGCTGGGCGCTCGCGAACCGCGCCGCGCTGCTGCCGGCCCGCGCGCAGCTCGACGCGGCGGCCGCGGTGGTGGCGGAGGAGCGCGCGAAGGGCGCGCGCCCGGAGCTGCTCTTCGTGCTGCCCGACTACTTCCGCGAGCGGCCGAAGCCCTGCATGGGCGGCTGGGCGCGGACGCACCTCGTCGTGACGCCCGACGGCCGCGCGCTGCCCTGTCACGGCGCGGCGGAGCTGCCGCTCGAGTTCTGGAACGTGCGCGAGCGGAGCCTCGCGGAGTGCTGGCGCGAGGCGCCCGGCATGAACGCCTTCCGCGGCGAGGCCTGGATGCAGGAGCCCTGCCGGAGCTGCCCCGAGCGCGCGCGCGACTTCGGCGGCTGCCGCTGCCAGGCCTTCGCGCTCGCGGGCGACGCCGCCGCCACGGACCCGGCCTGCGCGCTCTCGCCGCGCCACGCGCTCGTCGCCGCGGCGCACGAGGAGCCGCGCACCGACAGCTGGCGCTACCGCGCTCCGTCCGAACGTTAGGCGGCGTTCGTCGCGAAGAGCTTCTGCACGAACTCGCCGAGCTCCGCGACCTCGCGCGCGATCGCGGGGCGCGCGAGCGCGCGTTCCCTCCACGCGCACAGGTTCGCGTGCTCCTCGGCGAAGGGCGCCCCGAGCGTGGCGGCCGCGTGGAGCATCACGAAGTTCGCGATGTCGGCCACGCTGAAGACGCTGCACAGCCACGCGCGGCCCGCGAGCTCGCGGTCGCGCTCGGCCGCGTAGCTCCGGACGCCCGCGCGCGCCGCCTCGAGCCGGCCCTCGTCGCGCGCTCCGGCGGCCGGCGGATAGAAGCCGCCGTCGATCAGCGACCACACGTGCGGGAAGAGGATCTCGTCGGCCTCCGCCTCGAGCTGGCGGCAGCGCGCGCGCTCGGCGAGGCCCTGCGGGAAGAGCGGCGGCTCGGGGTGGCGCTCCTCCAGGTACTCGCCGATCAAGGTCGAGTCGTAGACGACGACGTCTCCGTCCACGAGGACCGGCACCTGCCCCTTCGGGTTCAGCGCGAGCACGTCGGGATGATGGGGCTCGTAGCGGCGCGCGAGGCTCCAGGCCACCTCGACGCGCTCGTAGGCGAGGCCCTTCTCGGCGAGCGCGATGCGCACCTTCGCGGTGAAGAGCGAGAGCGGTCCCGAGTAGAGCCTCATGCTTCCCTCCGGCGCGCGCTTCTCTCCGCGCGTGCACGGCGAGCATGGGGCGCGGCGGGGGCCCTTCCAAGGTCCATTTCCGCTCGGGTGGATGGAGCCACTCGCCCCGCCCGCTCAGAGCGCCCCGACGTAGAGCAGCTCCACCGCGAAGCCGAGCACCGGGCCCACGATCCGCCGCATCAGGAACCAGGCCACGAGCAGGCCGCCCCAGGCGAGCATGGGCTGCGCCATCCACTGCTGGAGCCGGCGGCCCGCGTCCTCGGAGAGGAGGAGCCCGATCGCGCTCGAGCCGTCGAGCGGCGGCACCGGGATCAGGTTGAACACGAAGAGGATCAGGTTGATCGAGAAGATCAGGCTGAGCACGAGCACGACGCTCTCGGCGACGCCGCCGGCGGGCGCCACGGCGAGCTCGAACAGGCCGCGGGGCAGCGGCTCGAACCAGCCCGCGGCGACGCCGAGCCGGAGCGCGGCCGCCGCGAGCAGCACCAGCGCGAGGTTCGCGAGCGGGCCGGCGGCCGCCATCGCGGCCGCGCGCCGCGGATGCACGTACGCCCAGCGCGGATCGATCGGCGTGCTCGCCCAGCCGAGCATCCAGCCGCCCATGAACCAGAACAGGAGCGGGGCGAAGACCATGCCGATCGGCTCGCGCCTGATGTGCGGCCGCGGATCGAGCGAGACCTGGCCGCCCTGGTACGCGGTGGGATCGCCGCCCCGGTGCGCCGCCCAGGCGTGCGATGCCTCGTGCACCGTCAGCGAGAGCAGCAGCACGACGTACGCCACCAGGCCGAGCAGGATCTCGTCGGGACTCACGGCGCGCGGAGCATAGCTTCGCTCGTCTCGCCCAGCGGGTCCGGCCCGCTGTAGCGGGCGCGGGGGCGCAGCAGGTGGCCGGTCGCGACCTGCTCGAGCGCGTGCGCGACCCAGCCCGCGCTGCGGCCGACCGCGAAGAGCCCGGCGACGGCGCCGGGCGGCATGCCGAGCGCGGCGCGGAGCGCCACGGCCGCGGAGTCCACGTTGGGCGGCGGCTTGCTCGCGCGCTCCATGGCGCCGATCACCGCGTTCGCGACCGCGAGCTCGGTCGAGCGGCGCCCGAGCCCCCAGGCGACCTCGAGCAGCACGCGCGCGCGCGCGTCGCCCGCCGGGCCGTAGAACGGGTGCCCGAATCCCGGGATGCGCTCGCCGCGCCGTGCGCGCTCCTGCACGACCCGCTCGGCCTGCTCGGGCGTGCCGACCTCGGCGAGGAGCGCCTCGAAGCGGTCCGAGGTGGCGCCGTGGAGGGGGCCCGAGAGCGTCGCGAGCCCGGCCTGGACCACCGCGTACACGTCCGCGTGCGTCGACGCCGCGACGCGCGCGGCGAAGGTGGACGCGTTGAGCTCGTGGTCCGCGAGCAGGATCAGGAGCGCATCGATCGAAGCGAGCGTCTCCCGGTCGGTCGCGAGCGCGAAGGCCCGCGCCACGACCTCGGCGATGCGCGGCGCGCGAGCCGCGCGGCGCGCGCGCGCCGGTGCGCGCGGGAGCGCGAGGCCCGCCGCGAGCAGGCGGATCAGCCCCCGCGCGCGCGGCAGCACGCCCTCGGGCGCCGTGTCGAAGCGGCCCGCGTCGCCGGCGGCGCGCGCCGCGACGAGCACCGGGAACACCGACGCGTGCGGCGCCTCGGGCGGGAGCAGCGGCAGCACGCCCGCGAGCTCGGGCAGCGGCGGCGCCTCCCAGCGCGGCTCGGCCTCGGGCAGCACCCCGGTCCAGAGCAGCTCGGCGGCCGCCTCGAAGCAGGTGCCCTCCCGCGCCAGGTCGGCGGCGAGGCGGCCGCGGTAGGCCGGGCCGGCCGGCGTCATCGCCGTGATCGCGGACTCGAGGATCGGCTCGCCCCAGCGGAGCGCGCCGGCGGCCGCGCGCACGGAGGGGCCGCGCTCGCGCAGCGCCTCGACGTCGCTCCGGAGGTAGCGGCGCGCCCGCCCCGCGCCGGCCGGCAGGCTCCGGAGCAGCCCGCGGCTCACGTAGGCGTAGAGGGTCGGCAGCTTCACGCCGAGGAGCCGCGCGGCCTCGCGAGCGGAGAGATCGTTGGTTGATTGATCGACCATATCAACGTTGATGAATGTTTATCACACGGTAGCCTGGCGCGGCAAGGAGGTGAACGGCAGATGGACCCGACTCCCTTCCGGCGATGAGTCCCCTCGAGCTGGCCGTGCTCGGCGCGGCCGTCTTCGCGACGGCGATCCTGTCCGGCGTGCTCGGCATGGCGGGCGGCATCGCGCTGCTGGGCGTGCTGCTCCTCTCCCTGCCGCCGCTCGTCGCGATCCCGCTCCACGGCGTGATCCAGCTCGTCTCGAACGGCTCGCGCGTCGTCGTGCAGCGGCGCCACGCGCGCTTCGACTGGATCGCCTGGTACGCCCTGCCCCTTCTCCCGGCCGGCCTGGTGGGCCTCTCCGTCGCGAAGCAGCTCCCCGAGGCGCTGCTCGAGGGCGCGATCGGCGCGGTCGTGCTCGCGGCGACCTGGCTGCCGAAGCGCGGCGCTCCCGGGGCGGCGCGCGCGCGCCGGCCGCGCACGCGCTTCTTCGCGCTCGGCGCGGTGAGCGGCTTCGCGAACATGCTGCTCGGCGCGATCGGCCCGATGATCGACCCGTTCTTCCTCGGGCTCGGGCTCGGCCGCCGGGCGCTCGTCGGCACGAAGGCCGCGTGCCAGACGCTCGGCCACGCCGCGAAGGTGGCGCTGTTCGGGAGCGCGGGCTTCGCGTTCGCCGAGCACGCGCCGCTCCTCGTGCTGGGCTCGCTCTGCGCGATCGCAGGCACCTGGCTCGGCAGCCGCCTCCTCGACCGGCTCAGCGAGGCGAGCTTCCTCTGGCTCTATCGCGTCGTGCTCACCGCGCTCGCGCTGCGGCTGGTGTGGCAGGCGCTTCCCGCGTGAGCGCGGCCGGCCTCGGCCCCGCTCAACCGCCCGTCACCTGCGCCACGCGCTTCATGTAGTCCGCGAGGCGCGGGCGCTCGTGGATCGCGCGCGCCGTCTCGGGGACCGTGCCGGCGCCCGCGACGTGGAGCTGCCCGAACACGGCGAGGTCCGCCACGCTCGGGCGCTCGTCGTAGAAGTACGGCCTCTCGCCGAGCATCCGCAGCAGGTCGTCGAGGCGCGCGGCGAACTCGCGGCCGAGCGTCTCCTCGGGCAGCCGGCCCATGCCCTGCGCCTTCACCATGCCGCTCATCTGCCGGCGCAGGATCGGTGCCACGAGCGGGCGGACGAACGCGGGCAGCATCGACAGGTTCCGGCTCGCGACGGCCCCCGCGTTCTTCGGCAGCCAGTGGAAGGCCATCACGTACCAGTAGAGCGACTCGTCGGCCCAGTCCTCGAGCTGGCGCTGGTTCGCCGCTGCCACGGGGTCGGCCGAGAGCAGCGGCGGCTCGGGCACGAGCTGGTCCAGGCGGCGCAGGATGAAGGTCGAGTCGATCACCTTCTCGCCGGCGAACTCCACGACCGGCATCTTCCGCGTCTGCGGATTCCACTTGCGCAGATCCGTGGGCGACCGCGGCTCGACGAGCTCGAATGCCACGCCCTTCAGCTGGAGGCCGCGCACGACCTTCTCGACGAAGGGGGAGAGCCGGCTCCCGAACACCTTCACCTGCATCGCACTTCCCCGGCGGGGTCAGCCCCCCGCGGCCTTGATCCCGCGCTGATCCTCCTCGATCAGGCCCTTGAACGACGGCCGCGAGTGGATCCGCTCGACGTACGCCGCGAGCTTCGGCCAGCGCCTGGCGTCGATCTCGCCCCTGCCGTGGCGATAGTTCACGAGGATCGCGCCGACCGCGAGGTCGGCGATCGTGAAGCGGTTGCCGACCAGGGTGTCGTTGCCGCCGAGCTCCTGCTCGAGGTAGTCGAAGAGCGGCGGCAGCGTCTCGTTCGCGGCCTTCTCGACCAGCGCCTCGTCGCCCGGCTTCTTGAAGAAGAGCGGCTGGAGCACGCGCTGCTGGAAGAACGCCACCGCGCCGTTGAGCAGCCCGGCGTCCGCGAACTCCTCGAACCAGATGGCGCGCGCGTACTCGAAGGGCTCGCTCGGGTAGAGCGCGGGCGTCGGCTGGATCCTCTCCAGGTACGCGCAGATCGCGGACGAGTCCGGCAGCGGGCGTCCGTCGACCTCGAGACACGGGATCTTGCCGAGCGGGTGCTTCCGCTTGTACTCGGCCGAGACGCCGAAGGGGACCATCGGATCGTGCTCGTAGGCGAGGCCCTTCTCCGCCAGCGCGATGCGCACCTTGCGCACGAAGGGGGAGAGGCCGGCTCCGATCAGCTTGAGTGTCATGCGGGGACTCCTTCTGGGGTTCGGGCGCGGCTCGGAGATTCGAACCGGAACTGGAACTGGGGCGGGAGGTCGGCGAGCGCCGTCGCGTCGCCCTCGATCGAGGCGCCCTGCGCGCGGGCGGCGTCCGCTCGGAGCAGCCCGGTGAGGAGGGCGATCAGCAGCTGCGGCTCCGCCGTGACGACGACGTCGGCGGGCTCGGCGTCGCCGAGGAAGCGGAGCCCCGCGGGCCCGCCGGCGAAGCGGAGGCGCGTCACGCCGGGGCCGGAGCCGACCCGGAGCTCGAAGCGGCGGGCGGGCGTCGGGCCGGGCGCCGCGAAGGCCTCGAGCCCGAGGCGCAGCCAGTCCACCTCGAAGTGGTCGCCGCCGCTCATCGGGCCGAGCCAGTGGAGGCCGAAGCGCGCGAGCGCGAGCAGCACCGGCCGCGCCGACTCGCCGCGCGGGGTGAGCCGGTAGACGCGCGCCGCGGCGGGCGGCGGGAGCTCCTCCTGCGCGATCACGCCGAAGCCCTCGAGCGCGGAGAGGCGCTCGGAGAGCACGCTCGTCGAGACGCCCGCGAGCCGGCGCCGGAGCGCGCCGAAGCGCTGCGGGCCGAGCATCAGCTCGCGCAGGATCAGCACGCTCCAGCGGTTACCGAGCACCTCGGCGGCGCGGGCCAGCGGGCAGAACTGCGCGTACCGGAACTCGGGCACCCCCCCAGCCTGCCACGCTCAGCTTCGTTTTTCAAACCAAAAGATTCGAAATCCGAACCTGTTCAGCGGGGGAAATGTTTACTGGGGGGACGTTCCTTCTTGTTTAGTTGCTCCGGGAACGGCGTCCGGCTCGGCCGCCCTTGATGCGCTCGAGAATCGGCGCGACGAGCCACTAAACACCCAGGTCCGTCCCCGGTGTTTAGTTCACGCCGTGGCTCGGGATCAGGGTGGCGGGCTCGATGCCGAGGCTGCGGACGGACTGCTCCCAGAGGCGCTCGTGCGCCTCCTCGAAGACGAGGCGCGGGCTCAGCGGCACCACCAGCCAGGAGCCCTCGGCGATCTCGCGCTCGAGCTGGCCGGCGCCCCAGCCCGCGTAGCCGAGGAAGACGCGCGCGTGCCCGGGCCGCGTCTCGGCCACGCGGCGGAGCGCGTCCTGCGAGCGCGACCAGTGGATGCCGGGCGCGAGGGTCACGACCTCGAGGCCCCGCGCCATCGCGTCGTCCATCACGACCCAGCCCTGGTTCTCGCCCACCGGGCCACCCCAGTCGACGTTCTCGGTGGGGCTTCCCCGCCACGGCAGCTCGAGGCTCTCGCAGAGCCGCGCCATCGGGAAGATGCTGCGCCGGTTCACGACGAGGCCCACCGCGCCCTGCTCCTCCTCGTGCTCGAGCATCAGCACGACGCTGCGCCGGAAGTTCGGATCCAGCACCACGTCCATGGCGACGAGCAGCGAGGGGGCGAGTTCCGAGGCCACGCTGCAAGGCTAGGAGACGCCCAGGGGGCCTGCATGCCTCTACCCTGCGGTGGACATGGCAGACTGGCTCTGGCGCGGCCTCGAGCTGCAGCTGCTCTGGGCGCTCCTCGCGCTCGGCGGCGCGCTGCTCGTGCCAGGCGCCGGGCCGAGGCTCGGAGACCGCCTCGGGCTCGGTCCCGGGCGCCTGCGCCCGGCCGGGCTCGCGCTCGGGCTCGTGGGCTTCATCGCGCTCTCGAACGGCCTGCACCGCGCGATCGTCGCGCTCGGCGGGCTCGAGGGGACGGCCCTCGCCGAGCTCGAGCGCCTCGTCCGCGAGGCGAGCGCCCGTGACGCGGCGCTCGCGCTGCTCGTGATCGGCCTCGCCCCGGCGCTCGGCGAGGAGCTCCTGTTCCGCGGCTTCCTGCTGCGCTGGCTCGCAAGCCGCGTCCGCGGGCCCGCCGCCGTGCTGGGCTCGGCCGCGCTCTTCGGGGCGGCGCACCTCGAGCCCGTGCACGCGGCCGCGGCCTTCGTGCTCGGCCTCTACCTGGGCACGCTCGGCTGGCGCGCGGGCTCCGTGCGCGCCCCGATGCTCTGCCACGCCGCGAACAACACCCTCGCGGTGCTCGGGGCCCGGGGTCTCGTCCCGCAGCCCGGCCCCGCGGGCGATCCCTGGCTCGCCGGCCTCGCCCTCGCGGTCGCGGCCGCCTGCCTGGCCCTCGCCTCGGGCCTGCTTCAGCCCCGCCCCCCGCCTGCCGATCCAGACCGGGGTCCCGATGAAGGCCACTCCTCCGGTACTGATCGTCGATGACGGCGAGCTCGACGACGTCCGAGACATCCTCGCGGAGCTCGGCGCCGAGTTCGCCTTGCTGCGCGGCGGCGCCATCCCGGACCAGGTGGCCCCGCCGAGCCGGCTGTTCCTCGCGACGCCGCGGCGCGCGCTCCTCGCGCAGGCGTGGAAGCCGAAGCCCGGACAGCCGCTGCCGCTCTGCGTCGGCATCGTGGCCGAGGACTCGAACACGCTGCGCAGCATGCTCCGGCGCCTCGGCTTCCAGCTGCTGATCCGCCGCCCCGTGAACCCCTATGCGCTCCGGCTCCTGCTGCTCCGCTCGCTCTACGCCGGGGAGGAGCGGCGCGGCGAGGACCGCGTCCCGATCGGCGCGCCGGTCGCGTACCGGGCGGGCCTGCGCCGGCGCATCGGCACCATCGCGGAGCTCTCGCGGCGCGGCGGGCGCCTGCTCACCGACGCGCCTCCCCCCGGCGGCTCGCGCATCACGCTCCAGCTCGTCGTCCCCGGCTCGGACCGCTCGCTCGCGCTCCGCGCGCGCGTGATCCGCGCCAGCGAGAAGCCGGTCGTCGGGGAGCAGCACGCCGTCGCCTTCTCGTTCGAAGAGCGCGAGCGCGCGAGCGACGTCCAGCGCCTCCTCCAGCACTACAAGAGCGGCCCCGCCCGCCTCGAGGCGGAGTTCGAGGACGAGCTGCACGAGGCGGAGGACGAGCCGCGCCTGCCGCTCGCCGCGCCCTCTTCCGACGCCGAGCGCCGCAAGCACGAGCGCGTCGTGTTCCGCCGCGAGGTGATCGGCCTCTCCGAGGAGGCCGCCACGGTGCTGATGGGCCGCGACCTCTCGATCGGCGGCATGCGCGTCGAGGGGAGCCCCGACCTCGAGGTCGGCCGGCGCGTCAGGCTCGCCGTGTTCGGCGCTCCGCGCGAGGAGCCCATCCTGGTGCGCGCCCTCGTGACGCGCGCCGAGGACGGCGGCATCGGCCTCCAGTTCGTGGACGTCGGCGCGGAGGCGGCCTCGCACCTCGAGCACCTCGTCGCCCACCTGCCCTCCGTCGAGTCGCTGGAAGGCGACGAGGCCGAGGGCCTCGGCACCGTCGTCACGCGCATCGTCTCGCGCGAGGACTAGCGAGCGCGAGCTTGCGTCAGCCCGCCGTCGCGGGCTGGGCGAGCAGGGGCGGCGCGGGCTCCGGCGCGCGCGGCTCCGGGGCGAGGAAGCGGTCCGCCGCGTCCGCGCTGCAGCGACCCCTCGGGCAGAAGGCCGTGCGCAGCACGTCGGCGGCGAGCTGGCTCGCCGACCACCACCAGCGCGCGCCCTGCACGGCCAGCGTCGCGACCGCGAGCTTCGGCTCGCCCGCGGGCGCCACCCCGATGAACCACTCGTAGTGGCCCTTCGGGTCCGTGCCGTTCAGGCTGCCCGTCTTCCCGGACACGGGGATGCCGCCCAGCAGCGGCCGGCCGCCGCGCGTGCGGAACGCGCGGCGCGCGGTGCCGCGCACCGTCGTGTCCACCATCCAGCCGCGCAGCTGGCCGGCGAGCTCGGGCGTCAGCACCTGGCGGCTCGGGCTGCTGCCGGGCAGCGGCAGCGCGCGGCCGTGCTCGTCCCAGGCGCCCGCCACCCAGCGCGGCTCGACGAGCCGGCCCTCGGCGAGCGTGGCCGCGA
>Ga0075327_1000283_pt1 | contig 13703 bp, 14 predicted proteins | sample MayberrySE_Catta_2_FD_120056 | JGI IMG/M metagenome (GOLD analysis project Ga0075327, IMG submission 120056) | Natural and restored wetland microbial communities from the San Francisco Bay, California, USA, that impact long-term carbon... | ecosystem: Environmental > Terrestrial > Soil >...
GCGATGTTCACGATGCGGCCGTGCCGGCGGCGGCGCATCTCGGGCAGCACGGCCTCGGCCGCCCACAGCGGGCCCCAGAAGTGGACGCGCATCGCGCGCTCGTAGTCCGCGTCCTCCATGTGCTCCGCGGGCCCCACCTGGATCCAGCCCGCGTTGTTCACGAGCGTGTCGATCGCGCCGAAATGCTGGTGGACCATCGCCACGAGCTCGGCGATCTGCGCGCGCTCGGTCACGTCGCAGGGGACCGCGAGGATCGGCGGGCCCGCGCCGTCGAGCGCGTCCTTCGCGCGCTCGAGCTCCGCCGCGTCGCGCGCGCAGATCGCCACCCGCGCCCCGCGCCGCCGGTACTCGCGCGCGAGCAGCAGGCCGAGGCCGCGCGAGCCGCCCGTGACGAGCACCGTCCCGGAGGCCGGCGTACGCCGGGAGACTCCGCTCGCGACGCCGAGCCCGAGCCCGAGCGCGAAGCCCGCGAGAGCGCGCGCGCTCACGGCTTCAGCACCACCTTGATGCACTCGTCCGTCTTGTGCTGGAAGATCTCGTAGCCGTGCGGCGCTTGCGCGAGCGGAAGCTCGTGCGTGATCACGTCGGTCGCGTCGATCTCGCCGGCCTGGATCCGCGCGAGCAGCGGCTCGAGGTAGCGGTGCACGTGCGTCTGGCCCATCCGCAGGCGCAGCGCCTTGTTGAAGGCAGCGCCGAGCGGGAGCTTGTCGACGAAGCCGCCGTAGACGCCGGCGAGCGACACCGTGCCGCCCTTGCGGCAGGCGAGGAGGGCCTGGCGCAGCGCCGTCGGCCGGTCCGTCTCGAACCAGACCTTGGTCGCGATGCGGTCGTAGAGGGCGAGCGGGCCGTGGCCGTGCGCCTCGAGGCCGACCGCGTCGATGCAGGCGTCGGGCCCGCGCCCGCCGCTGAGATCGCGGAGCGCATCCATCACGTCGACCTCCTCGTAGTCGAGGGGGATCGCGCCGTGCCGCTCCGCGAGCGCGAGGCGCGGGCGGACGCGGTCGATCGCCACGACGCGCCCGGCGCCCAGCAGGCGTGCCGCGCGCATCGCGAACTGACCCACCGGCCCGGCGCCCCAGACGGCGACGACGTCTCCGTGCTGGATCTCGCACTGCTCGGCCGCCATCCAGCCGGTGGGCAGCACGTCGCTGAGCAGCAGCACCTGCGCGTCGTCGAGCCGGCCGTTCTCGATGCGGAGCGGCCCCACGTCCGCGAAGGGCACGCGGACGTACTCCGCCTGCCCGCCGGCGTAGCCGCCCAGCAGGTGCGAGTAGCCGAAGATGCCGGCCGGCGAGTGTCCCCAGAGCGCCTCGGCCAGCGCGGCGTTCGGGTTCGTGTTGTCGCAGAGCGACCACAGCTCGCTCTTGCAGAACCAGCACGCGCCGCACGCGATCGGGAACGGCACGACGACGCGGTCGCCGGGCGCGAGCCGCTCCACCGCCGGCCCGACCTCGACCACCTCGCCCATGAACTCGTGGCCGAGCACGTCGCCCTTGCGGAGCGTCGGGATGAAGCCGGAGAGCAGGTGGAGATCCGAGCCGCAGATGGCCGTCGACGTCACGCGGACGATCGCGTCGCGCGGGTTCACGAGCTGCGGCTCGGGCACCTCCTCGACGCGCACGTCGCCGCGGCCGAACCAGCAGAGCGCCTTCACGGCAGCCTCGCTGCGAGGCGGAGCAGCGAGCCGCCGAGGCGGCGCCCGGCAGAGCGCCGCGCGCTCGGCTGGAGGCTCGTGCGCGCCCGCTCGCCGGTCTCGATGCACTGCTTCACCTGGCGCAGCTGCTGGCCGAGCGAGCGCGCGCCGAGCCCTTCGAGCCAGTGGCCGAGCGCCGCGCCCGCAGCGCCGCCGGGCGGGCGGAGCGTCACGCGGCAGCGCAGCTCGGTGCCGCGCGCGTCCGGCCCCGGCTCGAGCTCGAAGCGGATGGCGTGCGGCAGCGGCGCGTCCGGAGCGGTCTCGAAGCTCGTGCCGTCCGTCCCCCGCACGAGCTCGTACGTCTCGCCGAGGCGCCCGGGCAACGCGAGGCGCACGCGGAAGCGGTCGGGCCCGGCGGCGCTCACCTCCTCGACGCTGCCGGCCGCGCGGCCCCAGCTCGCGGGATCGGAGAGGAAGTCGCGCACGCGCTCCGCCGGCGCGCAGATCGTGATCGAGCGCACCCAATCGATGTCGCGGCGCAGCGGCTCGCCCGCGGCCTCGATGCCGACGCTGCGGTAGAGCGCGGAACGCCCGCGGAGGCCGCGCCACGCGAGCGCGAGCCCGGCGAGCCCGAGCCCGACGCCCGGCGCGAGCCGGCGGCTCCGCAGCCCGAGCCAGAGCAGGCCGGCGCCCGCCGCGAGCGATGCGCCCCGCTCTGCCGTTCCGACGTTGACGTCCGCCCGGCGGACGGTCACGTCGGCCGGGCGGACGGTCACGTCGGCCCGGCGGTGTCCGGGCATCGAAGCGGGCTCCAGCATGGAAGCGGACGAAGCAAGTTCCATGCCGCGGGCCGCAGGCGCGACGCATTTCTTTGTCACGCGCGCATCACGCGGTGGAGCAGGACGGGGGTGCAGGATGTGCAAACGCGGCCCGGGCACGCCTCAGGTGCGCGTCCCGACCGGCTGGCCTCGCGCCGGGGCGTTCCGCCGGCGCGCCGGAGCGGCGCGGTCGCGGCTCACCACCTCGCGCACGACGACCGCGCCCGGCTCGGGCTCGATGCGGCCGCGGTGCGCCCGCGTCCACACCTGCGTGAACTCCGCACCGAAGAGCACGATCATCGACGCGTAGTAGATCCAGACGAGCAGCACGGCGAGCGAGGCCGCCGCGCCGTACGCCTCGCCCGGATTGCTGCGGCCCAGGTAGAGGCCGATCGCGAACTTCCCGATCACGAAGAGGAGCGCCGTCACCACGGCGCCGACCCAGACGTCCCGCCAGCGCAGCTCGACGTCGGGCAGGTAGCGGAGCATCGCCCCGAAGAGCAGCGTGATGACGCCGAACGAGATCGCGAGGTGGATCGCGTGGAGCACGGGCTCGGACAAGCCGCTCGGCAGCGCGCCGGCCGCGCGCTCGCCGACCATCGACATGGCCGCGCTCACGGCGAGCGACACGAGCAGGAAGAACGCCACGCCGAGGATGAGCAGCATCGAGAACGCGCGCTTGCCGAGGAAGTTCCAGAGGCCGCCCTGCTCGGGATCGGGCTGGACCTCCCAGACGCGGTTCATGGCGACCTGGAGCTGCCCGAAGGCACCCGTCGCGCCGAGGAGCAGCGCGCCCGCGCCGAGCAGCGTGGCCACGAGACCGCCCCGGCCGGGCAGCTCGGCCTGCTGGAGCAGCGTGCGCGCGATCTCGCCGCCCGAGGGGCCCACGAGCCCCTGGATCTGCCCCTCGAGCGCGCCGCGCACGTCCTCGGGATCGAGCACCGCCCCGAGCACGAGCAGGAGCAGCACGAGGAAGGGAGGCAGCGAGAAGATCGTGTAGTAGGAGAGCGCGGCGGCGAGGCTGGCGCAGCCGTCGGCGCTGAACTCGCGGGCCGCGTCGAGCGCGAGGCGCGGCGCCCCGCGCCGGCGCGGCGGCGGATCGGAGGCAGTCATGGTCCGCTGCGCTCGCAAGAGGCGGGCCGAGCCCGCGGTGTGCCGGCGTGCGCGCCCGCGGAGCAGCGCGGCCGCCGGGAGCCCCGTTTCTACGAACGAGCCTCTGCGAACGAGCGCCCCCGCGCCGGCTGGCACGGGACTCGCATCCCCGCTGGCGAGGAAAAGCGATGGGCATCGTTCGCTCGGCAGGGGAGTGGGCGCGCGGCAGGAGCCGGCGCGAAGGCGCCGACGCCGCGCCGGGCTCGGCCCGCGCGCGGCGGGCGCGGCGCGCCGCCTTCGTCGCCCTCGCCGTGCTCGTCCTCGTCCTCGCCGGCCTCGCGGTCCTCGGCTCGACGCTCGCCGAGGAGCCCGTGCGCCGCTGGGCCGAGGCGAGCCTGAACGAACGCATCTCCGGCTACGACGTCCGGATCGGGCGCGTCGACCTCCAACCGCTCGCCTTCCGCGTCGACGTCCGCGACGTCGGCGTCGCGCAGGAGGCGCACCCCGAGCCGGCGGTGGCGCAGGTGGCCGAGATCACCGCGAGCATCGAGTGGCGCGCGCTGCTGCGCGGCGCGCTGGTCGCCGACGTCACCCTCGAGCGGCCGGTCCTCCACGTCGACCGCCAGCAGTTCCGGCGCGAGGCCGAGGACGAGACGCCGCTCAGCGAGCGCGGCTGGCAGGACGCGATCCAGGCGACCGTCCCGCTCGAGATCAACCACGTCCGCGTGGTCGACGCCGAGCTGACCTACGTCGACGAGGGCTTCGAGCCGCTGCGCGTCAGCGCGATCCGCGCCGAGGCGGCGAACATCCGGAACGTCGCGTCGCCCGAGCGCGAGTACCCGTCGACGCTCGCGGTCGACGCGCGCGTCTTCGAGGCTGGTCGCCTCGCGCTGCGCGGCGATGCCGACTTCCTCGCGAAGCCGCAGCCCGGCGTGCGGGCGGAGCTCGAGCTCGAGGGCATCGAGCTCGACTATCTCCAGCCGCTCCTCACCCGTCAGCACTTCGAGGTGCGCGGGGGTCGGCTCGCGCTCGCCGGGGAGTTCGAGGTGGGACGCACCGTGCAGCGCGTGGAGCTGCGCGAGCTCGTGGTGAGCGACCTCGCGGGCGACTACGTGCGCAGCGAGGCGAGCGAGGCGAAGGAGCCCGCCGCGGTGCGGGAGGTGGCGCGCGCCGCGGAGCAGGCGACCGCGCGCCCCGAGCTCCAGCTCCGCGCCGAACGGATCGCGCTCCACGATGCGAACGTCGGGATGCGGAGCGTGCAGGAAGCGGGACCGTACCGCGTGTTCCTGAGCGAGCTCGAGCTCGAGCTGGAGAACTTCTCGAACCGCTTCCAGGAAGGCACCGGACACGCGCGGCTCAGCGGGCGATTCATGGGCAGCGGAGCGACCCACGCGACCGCGACCTTCGAGCCCGAGCGCGAGGGGCCCGAGTTCGAGCTCGCGCTCGAGATCGTCGACACGGAGCTTCGCGCGATGAACGAGCTGCTCCGCGCGTACGGCCAGCTCGACGTGACGCGGGGCCTCTTCTCGCTCTACTCCGAGATCCGCGTCGCGGACGGCCGGATCGACGGCTACGTGAAGCCGCTGTTCCGCGACGTCGAGGTGTACGACCCCGCGCAGGACGAGGACGACGGCCTGCTGCGCCAGGCGTACGAGGGCGTCGCGGGCGCCGTGAGCGAGCTGCTCGAGAACCCGCCGCGCGAGGAGGTCGCGACGACCACCGACCTGAGCGGCCCCGTCGAGAATCCGGAGACCGACACCTGGGAGCTGCTCGTGCGCCTCGTCCAGAATGCCTTCGTGCGCGCGATCCTGCCCGGCTTCGAGCGCCAGCTCGGCGAGGGCGACTGAGCCGCCGCCGGATGGGCCGGGCATGTGGCTTGCATCGCGTGAGGCCTCGAACGGAGGACGAGGCGGCATGGCGTCTCTCGCCGACGACGATCTCGACGAGCGCTACGGAGACCTCGGCTGCGAGGAGGGCCGGCTCGCGCAGCGGCGCGCGCGCGAGCGCGCGGGCGCGGGCCGCTCCTTCGCGGGGCGCGGGCCGCGCGGCTACCGGCGCTCGGACGAGCGCATCCGCGAGGACGTGTGCGATCGCCTGATGGCCGACCCGGCGATCGATCCCGGCGGGGTCACGGTCGCCGTCGCGGACGGCGAGGTGACGCTCGAAGGCCACGTCCCCGCTCCCGAGATGAAGCGCGGCGCGGAGGCGTGCGCGGCGAGCATCCTGGGCGTGCGGCAGGTCCACGACCGCCTTCGCGTCGCGGTCGACGCGAGGCAGCCGCTCTAGCCCGGCGGGTACCCCGCTCGAGCCTCCGGCGGGGTACCCGTCTTCGTCCTCGGCTCAGCCGGTGGCGGCCGTGGGCTCCGGCGTGCCGGGGCCGCGCGGCGACTCGCTCTCGGCGGCGGCCTTCCGGAGCGAGAGGCGCTCGGCCGCTCCGGAGAGCTGCTCGATCGCCTCCGCGAACGTCGTGGAGACGCGCACGTCCCCCGCGGCGCGCGCACGCTCGGGAGCGCCCTCCGACCAGAGCCCGAGCAGCACCTCGGCGCTCGAGATCCGCGCGAGCAGGCGCTTGCGCAGGTGCCGCACGGCCGCCGCGCCGCCCGGCGCAGCGACCGAGATCAGCACGGCGTCCGCGTCCTCGCGCGCCGCGCGTTCGACGCGCTCGCTCACGAGCCCGCGCGAGCTCGTCGCGACGCTACGGAAGCCGCGCTCCACGAGCAGGGCCGCGAGCCAGCGCGCGGCCAGCTCGTCGTTCGCGTCGCGGGCCGGCATGCAGAAGACGGTGAGCTGGGACGCGTATGCGAGCGGAGCGACGTCCGCGGGCTCGGCCTCGCTCCGCGTCTCCTCGACGATCAGCCCGAGCGTCTCGCGCATGCGCGCCTCCTGCGCCTCGTCGATCGCGTCGCGCGCGCGCTCGCGGGCGAGGACGCAGAGGACCGGCAGCGCGAGCCCGTCGAGCGCCTCCGCGAACGACGACTCCTTCACGGCGTCCTCGAAGAGGTCCGCGGCCTCGTCCTCGTCGCACGCGAGCAGGCGCTGGTACAGGCGCGTCTGTGGCGACAAGGCCGGCGTGTCGGCGAGGAGCACGGGCAGGAAGCCGAAGCGCGGCACGTAGCGCCCGAACACCACGAGGCAGACGGTGAGCGGGATGGCGAGCAGCAGCCCGACGCCGCCCCAGAGCCACGCCCAGAACACAGCCGCCACGATCACGCCGAAGGGCGAGAGGCCCGTCTGATGCCCGTAGAGGAGCGGCTCGAGCACGTTGTTGCTCACGAGCTCGATCGTCACGAACAGGCCGACGGTGAGGAGCGTCGAGCTCCAGCCGTCGAAGACGGCGGCCGAGAGCGCGATCGGGAGCGAGGCCGCCATCCACGGCCCGATGTACGGGATGAAGCGCAGCAGCATCGAGAGGAGGCCCCAGAGGAAGGCCGTCGGCAGACCGATCCAGAGCAGGCCGAGCCCGATCGCCGTGCCGTGGAGCGTGTTCAGCACGAGCGTGGTCAGCAGGTAGCGGCTGACGCGCGTGCTCGCGTCGTCGAACGCCTGCGTGGTGAGCGTGAGGTTGCGGCCGCCCGAGAGCCGGATCAGGCGGTCGCGCAGGTCCTCGCGCTGGAGGAGGATGAAGATCGTGAAGACGACCACGAGCCCGAGCGTCGCCACCGGCTCGAGCACGGGCGCGAGGACCGAGCGCAGCGTCGCGATCGGGCCGGGCCGGGCCGGCACGACCTCGACCTTCGGCGCCGGGCGCTCCCCGGGAGCCGCCCCCGCGGCGGGCTCCTCGGTGAGCTCGCGTTCGAGCTCCTCGATCTCCTCGGCCGCCTCCCCCATCTGGCCGAGAGCGCCGCGCAGCACCAGGGCCTTCTCGAGGAGGTTGTCGCGATAGCGCGGAAGCTCCTCGGCGAGCGCCGACACCTGCCGCCCGACCACGAAGCCGACGCCGCCGAGGAGCGCGCTCACGAGCACCACCACGAGCAGCACGGCGAGGGCGCGCCGCGGGACGATCCGCTCGATGCGCGTCGCGATGGGCGCGAGCAGGAAGCTCACCAGCACGGCGACCGCGAGGGGCATCAGCACGTCCTGTGCGAGCCGGAGCGCCGCCACCACCACGGCCACCGCCGCGAGCGTCGAGAGGCCGCGCGTCATGTCTTCCGCCCTCCGCCGCGCCGAGCTGATGCGAGGGATGTGCCAGCGCTCGGATGCGCGCCCTCGCACCCTTTTGTCCAAACTGCACGCCGCGGCCCGGGAGACCGCGGGTGCGGGGCCGGGCGCTGGCATGCGCCTTGCTCCGGGCGGGCGCGTGGCCCAGCACGCACTCGCTCCGCCGCCTGGCCCGCCGGTCCTGCGCGAAGGGCACACGTGCTGGAGGCTGCTGCCCGCGGCGCGCGTCTCGTTCCTCGTCGACGGCGAGGCCTACTTCGGCGCGGTCGCCTCGGCGCTCGAGCGCGCGCGTCGGCGCGTCTGGATGCTCGGCTGGGACTTCCACAGCGCGATCCAGCTCCGGCGCGACCGCCCGGACGAGCCCTCCCTGGTGGGGCTGCTGGACGGCCTCGCGCGCCGCCACCCGCGCCTCGAGATCTTCGTCCTCGAATGGGACTTCGCGATGCTCTTCGCCCTCGATCGACAGCTGCTGCCGGCGCTCCGCTTCGGCGGCCGCACGCACCGGCGCATCCACTTCGCCCTCGACGGCAACCACCCGCTCGGCGCGTCCCACCACCAGAAGCTGGTGGTGATCGACGACGCGCTCGCGTTCACGGGCGGCTTCGATCTCGCCGCGAGCCGCTGGGACACGCGCGAGCATCGCGCCGACGACGAGCGCCGCTGCGATGCCGGCTTCGACGCCTACCCGCCCTTCCACGACGTCGGCGTCGTCTTCGACGGGCCCGCGGCGCGGGCCCTGGCGGACCTCGCCCGCCGGCGCTGGCGCGCCGCGACCGGCCGGCGCGTTCGCGCACTCGCGGCAGCGCAGCCGGCGCCCTGGCCCGACGGCGTCGCGCCCGCCCTCGAGCGCGTCGAGCTCGGTCTCGCGCGCACGGTGCCCGCCTGGAACGGCACGCCCGAACGGCATGAGGTCGAGGCGCTGCACCTCGAGGCGATCCGCAGCGCGCGGCGCTCGCTCTACTTCGAGAACCAGTACCTGACCGCGGCCTGCATCGGCGACGCCCTCGCGGCGCGGCTGGCCGAGCGGGAGGGGCCCGAGGTCGTGCTCGTCGTCCCGAAGGGCGCGAGCGGCTGGCTCGAGGAGCGGACCATGAGCGTGCTGCGCGCCCGCCTCGTCCGCCGCCTGCGCGAGGCCGACGTGCACGGCCGCCTCGCGATCGTCCACCCCGTCGTGCCGGGCGGTGCGCGGGTGAACGTCCACTCGAAGGTGGTGATCGTCGACGACCAGCTGGTGCGCGTCGGCTCGTCGAACCTGTCGAATCGCTCGATGGGCCTCGACACGGAGCTCGACGTCGCGATCGAGGCCCGCGGCGAGCGCCGCGTGGAGCAGGCCATCGACGCCTTTCGCGACGACCTGCTGGCCGAGCATCTCGGCACGCGCCCCGAGCACGTGCGCGCCACGCGCGAGCGGCTCGGCTCGCTGATCGGGACGCTCCGGGCGCTCGGCGGGGGCGAGCGCGGCGTCCGCCCGCTCGAGGTCGACGTGCCGGAGTGGCTCGACGACTGGGTGCCCGAGGACGCGCTGCTCGATCCGGAGCGGCCGGTCGACTTCGAGGCGCTCTGCGCGCGCCTGCTGCCCGCGCTGCCGGAGGAGCCCGGACGTCGCCGCACCCTGCTGCGCGTCTTCGGCGTGGCGCTGCTGCTCCTCGCGGTCGCCACGCTCTGGCACTGGACGCCGCTCGCCGACAACCTGCGGCCCGACGAGCTCGCGGCCTGGGCCGCGCCGCTGCGCGACGAGCCGTACGGGCCGCCCGCGGCGCTCCTCGCGATCGCGCTCGGCGGCGCGCTCTTCGTGCCGATCACGGCGCTGATCGTGGCGAGCGCCCTGCTCTACGGAGCGTGGCTCGGCGCCGGGCTCGCGCTCGGCGGGGCGCTCGCCTCGGCGCTCCTCGGGTGGAGCATCGGCCGCCTGCTCTGGCGCGACGCGGTCCACCGGCTGATGTCGCCGCGGCTGCGCCGCCTCTCGCTGCGGATCGCCCGGCGCGGCGCGTTCGCCGTCGCGGCGGTGCGCATCGTGCCGATCGCCCCCTTCGCCGCCGTGAACCTCGCCGCCGGCGCCTCGCACGTGGGCGTCCGCGACCTCGCGCTCGGCACGGCGCTCGGCATGGCGCCCGGCATCGTCGTCTTGAGCGTGCTCGCGGAGCGGCTCGCGCGCGTCGTGATCGATCCCGGCTGGGGAGCGGCCGCCGTGCTGCTCGCGCTCGTGTTCGCGGCGGTCCTCGCCGGGCGCTGGCTGAAGAGACGCGTCACGCGCGCCGCGCCCAGCGCCTGAGCCGCGTCGATGGCGCGCACGCTCGTGGTGGCGAGCTACAACGTCCACGCGTGGGCCGGCAGCGACGGCCGGCGCGATGCAGACCGCACGGCGCAGGTGCTGGCCGAGCTCGACGCCGACCTCGTCGCGCTCCAGGAGGTGCGCTGCAGCGGCAACGACCGCTCGACGCTCGAGGCGCTCGCGAAGCGGCTCGAACTCTCGGTCGTGCGCGGGCTCGTGCTCGAGCGCAGGGAGGAAGGGCACGGCAACGCGCTGCTCTCGCGGCTGCCGCTCTCGCGGATCGAGCGCTTCGACCTCACGGTCCGCGGTCACGAGCCGCGCGGAGCGATCTCCGTCGTCGCCGAGACGGGCCTCGAGCCGCTGCGCCTCGTCGCGACGCACCTCGGCATCGGCGTGCGCGAGCGCCGCCTGCAGGTGCGGCGCCTCGTCGCGGCGGTGGCCGGCGAGGCGCGCGGCCCGCTCGTGCTGCTCGGCGACATGAACGAGTGGGTGCGCGGCGTGGGCGCGCTGGTGCCGCTCCACCGCCTGCTCGGGCGAACGCCCGGCCCGCGCACCTTCCCGGCGCCGCTGCCGCTCTTCTCGCTCGACCGGATCTGGGTCCGGCCGCGCGCGCGACTCGAGCGCCTGTGGGTGCACCGGAGCGCCGCGGCGCGCCGCGCCTCCGATCACCTTCCCGTCGTGGCGGAGGTGCGCCTGGAGCCGCCAGTGGCACGCTCCGTGCACCTCGATGCGTCCCCAGGAGGATCTCGAAATGGATCCGCTCGTCCTGGTTCTCGTCCTGCTCGCGCTCGGGGTGGGCCTGCTCGTGATCGGCAGCTCGATCCGCAGCCGCTCACTCTTCTCGGCGGACCGCCGCCGGCGCGAGCGCGAACGCCGCGAGGGCGGACGCATCGGCTGGGTCGTGCTCTGGCTGCTCGGCGTGCCGATCCCCGTGCTGCTCGTCCTCTTCTTGCTCCGCGGGTGCACGTGACGTTTCTACAACGCGCCGTCACCACGCTCTGCGCCGCGACCGCAGCGGCCTTCCTCGTCGCCGCGCAGGCGGCGCCGCCGGGGCAGCGCGCGGGCTGCCTCGCGAACGCGCTCGAGGAGTGGTTCTGCCCGTCGGACCCGCGCGGCGTCGCGGTCCGCGACAATCTCGGCGAGGTCGTGTGCGCGCCGGGCGCCTGCGTCGAGTTCGAGGACGAGTGGCACTGCGCGGCCAGCGCGGGCGGCCGCGCGGAGCTCGGGCCCGACGGCCCGGTGTGCGAAGGGCGCTGCGTGTCGCCACGCGCCGCGGACTGCGAGCGGATCTAGCCCGGATCCGTGGCGTTCCTACAAAGCCGCCGGCGCTTCCTGCACGCGGCGCCGCCCGCTCGTCCGCACGCGGCACCTTCCTCCCGGCACGCCGCTTGCTTTCTCCCACCCGGAGGAGGAGCGATTCATGGCGACGAGTGGAAACGGCTCCATGGTCCTGCTCGAAGAGGAGTCGCCCTCGATGGCCGAGGCCGTCGAGCAGGCGTTCCGTGCCGCCTCGGCGCTCATGGAGGACCGGCTCGAGCTGGCGCGGCTCGAGGTGAGCGCGCGCAGCTCCCGCATCGGCAGTGGCGTCGCCTTCTTCGGGCTCGCCGCCTTCTTCGCCGTGTGCGCCTGGGTGGCCCTCCTCGTGGCGGGCGCGGCGGCGCTCGGCCGCCTGCTCCCTGCGGACGCCAGCGTCGCCATCGTCGCCGGCGTGAATCTGCTGCTCGCCGCGGCGCTCGCTTTCGCGGGCCGGCGGCGTCTCACCCGACCGCTGGAGGAGCGATGAATCCGGCCGAATACCGCACCACCAAGAGCGAGCTCCAGCGTTCGCTCCAGCTCCATCGCGCGGAGCTCGACCGTTCGCTCGAGACGCTCGGTCGCTCGGCGCGCGAGAGCGTCGACCCGCGGGCGATGGTCGCCCGGCATCCGTATGCCGGCCTGCTGACGCTCGCCGCCCTCGGACTCTGGCTGGGGTCGCGCTGATGCGGTCCCTCGAAAAGGAGAAACGATGAGTGCAACGGAATCCGTGCGCAGCAGCACACAGCACCTCGCAGAGCAGGCGCGCTCCGTGTCGAGCCGTGCGCAGCATCAGCTCGAGGCCCTCGAGCCGACCTTCCGGCAGGTGGACGAGCGCGTCCGCACCTTCGCGCGCGAGCGGCCGCTGCTCGCGCTCGGCGGCGCGCTGATCGGCGGCTATCTCGTGGGCCGCATGCTGGCGGCGCGACGCTGATGGCGAACGCAGGCCAGCAGCAACCCGGAGCAGAAGGCTCGCAGCCGGGCGATAGCACCCGCTCACAGCCGGGCGACAGCACCCGCTCACAGCCGGGCGACAGCACCCGCTCACAGCCGGGCGGCAGCACCCGGTCACAGCCCGGCGTCAACACCGAGCGCCTGCGCGAGCATGCGCGCGCGGTGCAACGCGAGGGCCAGGCCCTCGCGGGCTCCGCACGCGACGCCGTGAACGACGTTCGTGCGCTCGCACAGGAGCAGCTCGAGGCGCGGCCCTACGGCGTGCTCGCGCTCGCGTTCGGCGCGGGCTGGCTGCTCGGCGGAGGACTGCCCCTCCGCATGGTCGTGTTCGTGGGCGGCATCGGCGCGCGCCTTGCGGCGCAGGAGCTGCTCCGCACGCTCCGTGCGAGCGAGGCGCAGGGCTCCGAGGCGTCCTCCGTCCACTGAAGGCTCGTGCCGGGGCCGCCCGCGGCGGCGCCGCCCGAGCCCCGGCTCAGGCGGCGCCGCCCGAGCTCCGACTCAAGCGGCGCCGCGCGGCGCCTCCTCCTCGCGCGCGGGCTCGTGGCGCGACCCGACTCCCGTCGTGGTCGTGAGCAGCAGCGCGAGGCCCGCACCGAGCACGAGGCCCGCGCCGAACCAGCCCCAGCTCGGCCGCGCGGCGATCCGCCGCGTGAGCCGGGGGCGCGGAGTCATGCGCACCGCGTGCAGCACGTCCTTGGCACGCGGCGCGGCGACCGTCCATCCAGGCACGTTCATGTGGCTCTCCCGCGCGTCAGAGTGGCGCGCTCGTGCCGCGGCGGCCCGCGATCAGCGCCACCACGAAGATCACGAGGAAGACGAAGAAGAGGATCTTCGCGATCCCGGCCGCCGCTCCGGCGACCCCCGTGAAACCCAAGAGACCCGCGATCAATGCGATCACCAGAAACGTCACTGCCCAACCGAGCATCGAGATTCCCTCCTCCGGCTCCGACGCGAGGCGCCGGGCCGCTTTCCGGAGGAGCACTGCGAGATTCGTGCCAGCCGCGTGCGCGGAACGCGCGCGCCGCTCGCGCGCGAGCGGCGCTTTGTAGAACCGGCCGACGCGGAGCCCGGGTGCGCCGCTCGTGGCGCGGCGCCCGCCCGGCATGCCGTTTGCTCCGTGACTCGCGCGATGACGGACCCCGAGCGTTCCCCCAATCCCGGCGTGGGCCTCGCATGATCGAGCTGCATCGCTCGCTCGCGCCGATCAGCGCGCGCGCCTGGGAGCGCATCGAGGGCGATGCGCGCGCGGTGCTGCGGACACGCCTCGCTGCGCGCCGCCTCGTCGACTTCGTGGGACCGCTCGGCTGGGAACACTCCGCCCTGGATCTCGGTCAGATCCAGCGGCTCGATGGGGCGGGACCCGAGGGCGCGCTCCTGCGCCTGCGCCGCGTGCGCCCGCTCGTGGAGCTGCGCGTCCCCTTCGAGCTCGACCTCGCGGAGCTCGAGCTGATCGACCGCGGCGCCGGCCGGGTCGAGCTCGCGC
>Ga0075327_1000285_pt1 | contig 13676 bp, 15 predicted proteins | sample MayberrySE_Catta_2_FD_120056 | JGI IMG/M metagenome (GOLD analysis project Ga0075327, IMG submission 120056) | Natural and restored wetland microbial communities from the San Francisco Bay, California, USA, that impact long-term carbon... | ecosystem: Environmental > Terrestrial > Soil >...
CAACGAGCGCGAGGCGTCCGGCCGTTTCGTCGTGCACCATGTGTGGTCTCTGCCACGCCACCGGTTCCTTCTTCACATCACGGCGCCAGTTGATCCGGCGGCGCCGTCGTACCCGTCAATCGCAGCGAAGTATCCGGCGGCGAACTGGTTCGAACGCGAGATCATGGATTATTTCGGTCTGGTCCCCGTGGGCCATCCCAATCCGGTCCGCGTTGCGCTTCATGAGGACTGGCCCGAGCAGTCTTGGGCGCTTCGCAAGGACTTTCCAGACGACCGTATCGCGCCCCGCGTGGCAGGGGCGTTCCACCCGTTCAGGCCGGTGACCGGCGAGGGCGTCTTCCAGGTGCCGGTCGGACCCGTTCATGCCGGCATCATCGAGCCCGGGCACTTCCGGTTCGGCGTGGCGGGCGAACCCATCCTGTACCTCCAGCTCCGGTTGTTCTACGTGCACAAGGGCACGGAGAAACGTTTCGAGCGGCTTCCGTGGCGCCAGGGAACGTTCCTTGCCGAATCGATCTCCGGCGACACCGCGGTGGGCCATGCGCTCGCCCACGCCCACGCCATCGAGCGTCTCGCGGGTGTCGAGGTGCCCCTGCGCGCGCGCGCCCTGAGGGTGCTGTTGCTCGAGCTCGAGCGCCTGTACAACCACACGGCGGACATCGGCGCTGTCGCCACCGACGTCGCCTTCACCGTGGCCGCGAGTCGGGCGCAGGCGCTGCGCGAAGGCCTCGTCCGCCTGCAGGACATGCTGTTCGGCACGCGGCTGCTCAGGGGCACGATCGCGATGGGAGGTGTCAGGCGCGATCTCCCGCCCGGGGGCGATGATGCTCTTCGCAGGCATCTCGACAGGTTCGAGAAGGAGTTCGACGATCTCATCTCCGTGCTCATCGACGCCGGTTCCTTCACGGACCGCGTCGACGGGACCGGAGTACTCACACAGCAGGCCGCGCGCGATCTCGGGGTCGTCGGCATGGCGGCGCGCGCATCGGGCGTGGACACGGACTTCCGGCGGGACCATGCGCACGACGGCTATGACGGTCTGCGATTCGAGGTCTCGGTGGAAGAAGGCGGGGACGTCAGGGCGCGGCTGATGGTCCGGGCGCGGGAAGTGGAGCAATCGTTGTCGATCGTGCGGCAGGTCCTCGACGCGATGCCCGCACGGTCCGACGCCCCGCTCGCGGCGCCGTTACCGAAGCAGTTGCCCGGGCGCGCATCAGCCCTGGGTTGGGTGGAAGCGTGGCGCGGGCCGTGCGTACACTGGGTCGCGACCGACGAGAGAGGCGAGATCGCCCGCGTCAAGATCACGGACCCGAGCTTTCTCAACTGGCCCGGGATCATCCAGGCCGTGCCGGGCAATATCATCCCGGACTTCCCCGTGATCAACAAGAGCTTCAACTTCTCGTATTCCGGAAACGACCGCTGAGCGGCGAGATCAGGACCGTATGTTCCGTATCATCTCGAAGAGCCTGAAGACCGGAGTCCTCACGGAGGCACGCCCGTTCGACGTGCAGCCCTCCTTTGGATTCCCGAGGATCGACTTCAGTCGCTGTGTGGCGTGCGAGGAATGTGCCCGTTCGTGCCCCACGGGCGCCATCCAGACGGCGGATTCCGGGCCGGGTCGAAGGACGGTGGCCCTCTCGTACGCCGCGTGCATTCAGTGCCGCGAGTGCGTCAGCGGATGCCCAGAACGAGCAATTGACGTCTCACACGACGTGGACGTTGCAGCCTACACTCGCCAGCAGCTCGCGCGTACCGCGTCGTTCAACGTCGATCCGGCGACTGGTCGGGGCACGTTCACGGGAGTGGAGGCGCATCCGGGTCCCGGCCTGCACGAGTCAGCCGGCCGTCTCCGCGAGCGCATCCGCGGCCGGCTCGGGCGCTCGCTTCACGTGCGGCAGGTCGACGCGGGAAGTTGCAACGGTTGCGAGCTGGAGATCTCCGCTGCGGCCAACCCGCTCTATGACCTCGAGCGGTTCGGCGTTCACCTGGTCGCGAGTCCGCGCCACGCGGACGTGCTGCTCGTCACCGGACCGGTGACCCGCAACATGGAAATTGCTCTCCAGAAGACCTATGAAGCGACGCCGGAACCGCGAATCGTGGTGGCGGTCGGCGCCTGCGGGTGCAGCGGCGGGATTTTCGGTGAGGGCACGTACGCTGCCGTGGGCGGTGTCGATCGCGTTCTGCCGGTCGACGTCTACATCCCCGGCTGTCCGCCGCGTCCGCAGGCGATCCTCAACGGCCTGCTGGTCGCGATGGGCCTTCGTGAGGCGCGCACCGGCGTGATCGCCGCTCCTGGTTAGGACAGCAGGCTCAGTTCACCAGAAGGGCCGAATGGCCTCGGCGCGTTCAGCCTGGTAGTGGCTGGAACAGGTTCCAGTACGGCAACTCTTCCGGCCCGAGGCCGACATGATCCGGCACCGGGTCGTGTGCGAGAGCGGAAATCAGGCGGTCGACATCCCAAACCAGAAGGCCCATCCGTGACGGCCGGAAATAGTACTGCTTGCGCATTCCTCTGACGCCTCCACAAGGGCTCGAGTGGACGACCTGGCCGAGTGGCGCGGCGGCGCGCTCGCGTGTCAGCGGCTCTCCTCGGGCTTCCGAGGCACGGCCGTCCCTGTCGGGGCGAAGTAGTCCGATCGCGCGACCCGTCGCGCCCGCCAGGGCAGCGTCATCGCCGGCTGGTCCGGGGGGGTCACCTGCACCGTCCCGACGATCTCGTCGCCGGTGACCCTGCCCGTGAACTCGTGTCGCGTCAAGCCGAGCCCATCGAGCGTGACGTTGAGCTTGAACGCGATGTTCTCGCCACGCAGGGTCGCCCCTTCGAGCACTTCGCGGCGGTCGCCCGTGCGCGCCACGCCCTCGACGACCTGAAAACGCTGCTCCAGGACCGATGTATACCGGAACGGCTTTCCGGCGATGGTGAGGTCCCAGTCCCAGGCGCCGGCGACACGCGCCGGCACGATCCACATGTAGATCGGCGTCAGGTCCTTGCTGACCTCGTCGGGCTGCCAGCTGCCGAGATCCCAGGTGCTGGTCAGCACGCGCGTGCCAGGGCGTGCGCGCTCGAGGATGACCGGCCTCAGCAGGCGCATGAGCTCCGGGAAGAGCCACATCGTGATGACCGTCGCGTCGCGAAGGTCCGCGTCGAAGGCGTTGCGGTGCTCGAATCGGACCCGGCCGGCGAGGCCCTCGCGCCTGGCCTGCTCGTTGGACTCGTCCACGAGCTTGGCGTCGATGTCGACTCCCCAGCCGCGCAGCCGCGGGTTCATGCGCGCGGCGGTCAGCGGAATCAGACCGTTGCCGGATCCGAGGTCCACTACCACGTCGTCGTCGCGCAGCCCGGCCAGGGTGAGCATCCGCTCGACGCTTTCCGGCGTGCTTGCCTGGAAGAACGAGAAGCGCTCCTGCGCCGGGGTCGGGACAGATGTGGAGGCCGTCACAATGGTCACGAGCGTAACGAGGCGTGTGATCATGGGTGTTCTCGACCTCTGCGATGCGACCCGGGAGCCCCGCGTGAGCGCACCAGCCACGATCCTGTACGATACGAAATGTGCCGTCGCGCCGCAAACACGGCACCCCAGGCAGCATGAACCTCGCCCTCTTCGACTTCGACGGCACCATCACCACCAGCGACACGTTCACACCCTTTCTCCGCCTCGCTGCCACGCCCGGCAGGATGCTCGCCGGATCCGTGCTGCTCGGCCCGCTGGCTCTCGGATACCGGCTCGGTGCCGTGTCCGCGAGCCGGGCGCGGCCTGTCGTGGCCAGAGTGGCTTTTCATGGCGCCTCGGCGGCGGCTGCGGGCGACCTCGGCCGGATGTACGCGACTGAAGTCCTTCCCGGCACAGTGAGGCGGCGCGCGCTCGAGCGCGTCGCGTGGCACCAGCAGCAGGGAGACGACGTAGTCGTCGTGTCCGCGGCGCTCGACGTCTACCTCCGTCCGTGGTGCGAGTCCAGAGGTCTCGGCTGCATCTGCACCGAGCTCGAGGAGCGCAACGGCAGGCTGACCGGCCGGTACCGTCACGGCGACTGCTCGGGAGCCGAGAAGGTTCGACAGATTCGCGAGCGGTACCCGCTCGAGCGGTACTCTCAGGTCTACGCCTACGGCGACACGAGCGAAGATCGGGAGATGCTCGCGCTCGCGCACCGCAAGTACTACCGGTGGCAGGAGATTACCGACTGGAGCGAAGCGGTGGACCACGGGCACCCGCGGGCGGCGCGGCCGACACGTGGACAGCGAGGATAGAGGAGGTCTATGAGCGTTCGAGTTGTGCGCCTCGGCACCCCCCGCCTTCCTGGAGAGGGCACCAGAATCGGAACGGTGCGCCGTCCGCCGCGCGGCGTACCCAAGACGCAGTTTTCGACCGGGAACTGGTTCGATGTGTGGTTCCCGAACTTTGCGCCGAGCGTCGAGACCATGAAACTCGGGCAGCATGCCGCCACGCCGGCGCAATGGGCGGCGTTCACCAGGAAGTACAAGGCGGAGATGACGACTCCCGAGGCCCGGCACGACCTGGAGCTCCTCGCCGTGCTGTCGCACACGACCAGCTTCTCGGTGGGCTGCTACTGTGAGGACGAGGAGCGTTGCCACCGTTCGATCCTGAGACGGCTTCTCGTGGAGCACGGGGCGAAGGTGGAGTAGGCCGCCGGCACGCCGACAGCCGGTAAAATGGCTGTCTCATGTATCTGGCGTTCCTGATCATCGCGCTGTCGCTGCAGCCGCCGGCCACGCCTCAGGTGCCGCGACGAGTCACGCCGGACGCGTCGCCGGCCGAGAAGCCTGTCTATCGCGAGCTGAAGCAGGGTGAGCAGCGCGTCGAGGGACTGCTCCAGCGGGTCGAGTGTCCGGCCGGCCGTCCGGTCACGTTCGTCGTCAGGCTGAAGGACCGCGTCTCGAAGTATCAGGCGCCCCGCCTCGACGCGGTGGAGTACATCGCGTATACGCCAGACTTCAAGGGACCGATGTCGTGCGGCGGACGGGCGCCGGGCGATCCCGTCTACCTGACATTCAAGATGGTGGGAAGCGCCGCCCGCGCGGTGGCGGTCGAGTTTCTGCGGCGGGAGTAGCGTCGCGGCGTGGCCGCGACGCACAGGCCGGGCCGCAGAGAGAACAGTCTCGCTGCGGCGCTTCTCGGTTATTTCAGGTGTTTGCTCACGAGTTTCGTCATCTCGAACATGTTGACGGTCGCCTTGCCGCCGAAGACCGGCTTGAGCTTGTCGTCGGCCTTGATCATCCGCTTGTTCTTCTTGTCCTGCAGGCCGTTCTTCTTGATGTAGCCCCAGAGCTTCTTGGTGACTTCGGTCCGTGGAATCGGCTTCGAGCCCACGACTTCCGACAGCGCGGCGCTCGGCTGCATCGGCTTCATGAACGCCGCACTCGGTTTCCGCTTGCTCGCTGCTTTCTTTGCCATGTCGTCTCCTTGTAAGAGGTCCACTCGCTCAGGGCGACATGTTAGCTTAGGTGGAGCAGAAAGGGTCACGAATGTCATCGATAGTCGACGTCATCGCGCGCACCGCCCAGTCCTTCACCGGCCAGTTGCTGCAGCCTGCCGACGCGGGCTACGACGACCGGCGGCGGGTGCACAACGGGCTGATCGACAAACGCCCGGCCGCCATTGCCTGTTGTCACAACGTCGCCGACGTGGTCGATGCGGTGCAGCTGGCTCGTACGCTCGGCCTCGACGTCTCGGTACGCGGCGGCGGCCACAACGTGGCCGGCCGGGCGGCGATCGACCGTGGCCTGATGATCGATCTGTCGCCGATGAAGGGCATCTACGTCGATGCGCACGGACGCACCGCGCGCGCTCAGGGCGGCGTCCTGTGGAAGGAGCTCAATCGCGCGACCCAGCTCCACGGGCTGGCGACGACTGGCGGTGTCGTCGGGAGCACCGGGATCGCCGGCCTGACGCTCGGCGGCGGCCTCGGCTGGCTGATGCCGAAGTACGGCCTTGCGCTCGACAACCTGCGGTCCGCCGAGATGGTGCTGGCCGATGGCACGGTCGCCCGCGCGAGCGCCGACGAGAACCCGGATCTCTTCTGGGCGATTCGCGGCGGAGGCGGCAATTTCGGCATCGCCGCCTCGCTCGAGTACACCCTGCATCCCGTGGGGCCGATGATCACCGGCGGCGTCGTGGTCCATCCGTTTTCCAGGGCGGTCGACGTGCTGCGCTTCTTCCGCGACACCTGCGCGTCGCTCCCCGACGAGACGATGCTCGTCGCGGCGCTTCAGACCGCTCCGGATGGAGCGAGGGTGGCAGCCGTTGTCGGCAGCCACTGCGGCTCGCTCGAGGCCGGCGAGGAAGCCTTCCGCCCGCTCAAGGCGTTCGGTCCGCCCGTGATGGATGCCCTCGGACCGATTCCATATGCCACGCTCAACGGGATGATCGATGGAGCCTTCCCGAAAGGCGCGCTCAACTATTGGAAAGCACAGTTCCTGACCGACCTGACCGACGACGCGATTCGCGACATCGTCGCAGGCTTCGAGCGCTGCCCGTCGCCGATGAGCGCCATCATCCTCGAGCACTTCCATGGAGCGGCCAGCCGCGTTCCGGTGACGGCGACCGCGTGCTCGATGCGCGTCACGGGCTTCAACGTGGTCATCGCCTCGCAGTGGATGAGCCCGTCGGACACGGAACGAGGCATTGCCTGGGCGCGCGAGACCTTCGCGTCGCTCACGCCGTATCTTGCCGCGACGCGTTACGTCAACTACCTGGAGGACGATGCCCCGGATCCCGCGGCGGTCGCGTACGGGTCGAACCTGCCGCGGCTGCGGGAGATCAAGGCAAAATACGATCCCGCGAATCTCTTCAGGCAGAACGTCAACATCCTGCCGAAATGACAGTCCGGAGAGGAGACGGAGCATGGGCAGAATCGCCATCGCGTGCTATCGGCCGAAGGCGGGGCAGCACGAAGCGCTCCGGACGCTGGTGCGCGAGCACGTCGCCACGCTGCGTTCGATTGGCCTCGTGACCAGTCGCGCGCCGATTGCGATGGAGGCTCAGGACGGGACGATCGTCGAAGTCTTCGAGTGGGCATCGCCCGAAGCCATCAAGGCTGCGCACGGCCATCCGGTCGTGCTTCGGATGTGGGAAGAGTACGGCAAGGTGTGCGACTACGTGCCCGTCGGCCAGGTGCCAGAGGCGACGCAGCTCTTCTCGGAATTCACTCCCATCGACGTGAAGACGTAGAGACCGCGTAGTGGAGCAGCCATGAAAGCCTACGTCATGACCACCGGCGCGGTGTTCGGCCTAATCACGCTCGCGCATGTGTTGCGCATCATCGCTGAAGGCCCTCACCTGCTGACCGAACCCCTCTGGGTCCTCCTGACCGTCGCGACCGCCGCCCTGACCGTCTGGGCCTGGCGCCTGCTTCGCCTTCCGGCCTGACGATCGGTCGAATTCCGATCCCTTCCGCGGGAAGCAGATCCTGTATTGGCTGTTCTGGACGGTTTCGAACGAGTTCCGCTTCGTCAGCGGATTCACGTTCAACTGGGGAGCACGGTAACTTCCACCGTCGACTCGCCCCTCGGGGAGCGCCCGGAAGGGCGCTCCCTCTTACGCGTTCCCTTCCAGATGCCGGATGCGCCAGTGGACATCCGTTTGTCGGCACAGACAGAAGTTCCTACAGCGTCTTCAAGTACGCCAGCAGCGCCCCGACCCGCGAGCCGAGCAGTCGGGTTTCGATTTCCCTCCGGTCGGCGATCGGATCGAGGCCGGTCGTGTCGGGGCAGAGGTCAGCGCCAAAGGCATGCCCCGTGTTGGCCTTGCCCGGGATGGTCGTGTCGTACTCTTTGATCAGGATCGTGTCGTGCGGCGAGTACCGGGCGCGCGGTTTCTCGGCCCATTCGAAACCGACCAGCGCCTCGTCGTAGTGCAGGTTGCCGCGCAGGAACCTGACGGGGCGCGTGGACGGGCACATCAGCTGGCCGAGCGTCGGTACCGACCCATTGTGCAGGTACGGCGCCTGGGCCCAGATGCCGCGCAACGTGTCGGCCTTGTAGCCGTTCGTGCCCTCCGCGACGCGGCGCGGGGTGTCGCGGAAGTACTCGTCGAGCCGCGCCTGCCAGTCGCCTTTCGGCACGCACCAGTCAGCGCCCGGCTGCCCCTGGTGGTTCAGCCCGTAGATGCTGCAGGCCTCGACGACGAGCGCCGCCAGCCCGTAGCGCGACACACCGGTGTTGACCATCGTGCGATTCGGATCCACGCCGAGCTTCGAGAGCGGATAGATCGCCTGGTTGCGCGGTTTGTGGCAGCCGGCACACGTCGTCCTGAAGATTTCCTTGCCCTCACGAGCCCGCGCCAGATCGACGCTGCCGAAGGGATACGGGGGCGGCGGCAGGTTGTCGATGAACGGATTGAGCGGTTCGTGGATGCGCACGTTGACCATGCGCGGATCGCCGGTTGCCGAGGCGCCCGACGCCAGCGTGCGCGACGAGGCGCCCTGGTTGCCGTCCCAGTTGGCGTGGTAGCGTTCGGCCGCCCAGTTGACGCTCTTGATGTCGATGGGTGCGGGGACCGGTGGGGCCCAGGCCGGAATGTTCCTGAAGATCCGCTCGCCCGCGAGCTTGGGGTCCGTGATGCGATCGGTCATGCCCGGGACGTCGGCCGGCTGGCCGTTGGCCTTCGAGAATCCGGTAAAAAACGGGCTCTCGGGGTTGTCGCGCTGCACGAATTCCAGAAAGCTGTTGTCCGTCCGGCGCGTGTGAATGGCGACCAAACCCGAGGCGATGCCGAAGGCATCCATCTGGCCGGGACGATCCTCGAAGATGTCAGGGCGTGGCTGCCTGTAAGCATTGTTCTTCGCGACGACGTGGTAGATGAAGTGCGTCTTCACGCCAACGGCGATGAGATCCTGGACGACGCTCGGAAAATCTTCGGCAATCGCGAGCGCCTGGATCTTGCCGCGGGCGATCTGCGCCGGCGACGAGCCGTAGAGCGTCTCCGGCCGCAGGCGGGCCTTGTTCAGCATCTCCGTGTAGAGGGCCCGGACGGCGCTCGTGTTCGGCTTGATGTTCGCGGGATTGACGGGCGTGGTGGAGGTGGGATCGAAGCCGGACGCCACGAGTGCCGCGCCCGTGAGCATCAGGAGCTTCGAGTAGTACTGCGCTTCGATCTCCGTATTGGGCATCCCGACAAGAAACTGCGTCTTCCCGGAGACGATCACGCGGCCGACATGACAGGCCGCGCACGAGAAGAACACGCGATCCATGGTGCCTGGACTCCCGAAACCAGGCCGGTCGCGCTCCCAGTTGTCTTCCGTGTCCGCCGTCCGGAGCTTGGCGACGAGCAGGGTGGTGTTCTGAAACACGCGCCGCGCCAGCAGGCGCGCGTCGGCCGCGGCCGATTCGGCGGTGGACAGTGGCTCGAACGTCTGCGGATTCTCGAAGGCAAACCCGTAAGGAAGCGGCGCCTGGCGCTGGTCAGGCGGCCGCGCGACGCCGTCGTGGTAATCATCGGGGTCGGGTCCGATGCCAAGGTGATCGAGCGTCCACGTGCCGGGCGCGGCTCCCGGGACGGCGGCCTCCCGCTTCCAGATCCGCGCGATGGCACGCAGCGCCTGGTTCTCGTGGTTCGGATCGAGATCGAGAATGGTCTTGAACAGCACGTAGGGTACGCCGTTGAATCCGACCGGGTTGTTCCGGAACCAGTTCCAGGCGACGCGGGGATTCTGGCCGGCCCGGAAGCCGTACTTCTCCGCGCGCGCCGAATCGGTATCGTTCAGGTACTCGTCTATGGCCCGCTGTCGCTTCGCGATTTCCGTCGGCCAGTCCGTGACGACCTGACCGTCCACCCAGGAAACGATTTGCGCGGCCGTGTCCGGCGGCGGCGGAGCGACGAACTTCCCGTCGGCCGTTCCGGCCGCGGGCACGTCCGCCGTGCTGTCTTTCGTCGGGCTGCCGCAGGCGCACGCCGCCGCGGCGGCGATGACGACCGAGAAACGCCAGACGAGCTGGTGAGTCGACATGACTGTCCCCCTGTGAGCCGCGGCTTCTACGAGGTAAGAACGCTCCGGGGGCGCGAAGCGAACACGGGGGCAGAAGCCGAATGGGCTGCGGCCAGCTCAGGCGTGGTCAGCCTCCAGGTACCGGATGCGCTTGTGGACGTCGGTGTTGATCGAATGATACGGGTGCGACAGGTTGCCCGAGTCGAACAGCGTGTGGCGCATGTGTTCGGCGTCGTCGTAGCCGATCGCCCCCGTGAAGATCGGCAGCAGGTAGTCGATGCCCGTCGTCGAGGGTTTCATGAGCACGGGATCGTAGAGCGATGGGTGCATCTGGCGCGCGTGAATCAGACCCCAGCGATCGCGGAAACGATTCGCGTCGTAGCCTTCGACGTGGAAGCCCTTGCCTGAGCTGTACTGAAGGATGGACACGGCATTGTTGCGTCCCTCGACCAGCAGGTCCACCGCCTTCGAGCCGAGGAGGGCCGCGTAGAAGCGATCGAAGAGGATGGGTCGTCCCCCACGCTGCGTGTGGCCGACCTTTCTGGTGAAGATCGCCTCGCGCGCGGAGCTGCCGCGGCGATACGTCCGGAAGTAGCCGTCGCCCAGCGTCTGAATCATCTTCGCCCGGAGCGCCTCGGCGGCGCCGCTGAGCGCGACATTGCCTGCCGGGTCGGTGGAGGTCGACTCCGCGCCGAGCTCGGCGCCCTGCGCGTCCACGATCCCCTCGCCACAGACGATGACGACGTTCTTCTGGAGGTCGTAGAGGTGCCGGACGCGCTCGACGAGGAGCCCGATATCGAGCGGATGCTCCGGCACCAGGATGATATCCGGCTGCCCGTATGCGGTCCCGAGCGCGATGTAGCCCGAGTGGCGGCCCATGACCTCGATGATCGCGATCCGCCGATGGCTCTCGGCGGTCGTGCGGATGCGCTCGACACCCTGCGCGGTGACCAGGACCGCGGTGGCGTACCCCGGCGTCACGTAGTTGACGATGTGGTCGAGGTCGAAGACCGCCGACGACGCCGACCGCGTGTAGCGATCGTTCGCGCCTCCGGTGCCCTTGTGCCGGACCCACTCGTCCGGCTCGCTCGGGTAGTTCAACCCGAGATCGTTGTCGATCGTCTTGGGGGCGAGAACGGTCGGGATCCGCTCGGTCAGCGGCTGCAGCCCGTTGAGCGTGCCGTCGCCCCCCACGGCAATCAGTCCCTCGATGCCGAGCCTCGTGAGGCGTTCCGTGACGAGGTCGAGATCGTCCTTCTTCGCCGGGTCGACGTAGTCGCGGGACGAGCCGATGAGCGTGCCGCCCTTGGTGGGGTCGAGCTCCGGGATCTCCTGGAAGAGGGGATTGAGGTGCACGTGCGGCACCCTCGGGTTGAACAGGCAATTGAAGCCCTTGATGAGGCCGTAGACCTCGACTTTCAGCTGGTTGGCGCGTACGACGGCGCCGTGAATCGCGGCGTTCAGCGCCGGTGTGTCGCCTCCCGCCGTGAGTATGCCGATTCGCTTCATCGTGATTGGACCGACCTTTCTTCGACTCCGTCGTGTCGACGGCATCCGCGCTCGCTGCCTCCACCGGACGGCGGAGCCGTCGCAGGGTACTACGCGCGCGCGAAGAATTCATGACAGAATCGCCGGGGATCTGGGGCCATGGCACGAAAACCAGCGGCACAATCGCCAGAGAGACCCGCGACTCATGACGAGTACCTCGCCGGCGTGAGCAGGGACCAGCGAGCCGCCCTCGAGAGACTCCGGAAGACGATTCGGGCCGCGGCGCCAGAGGCCGAGGAGTGCATCAGCTACCAACTTGCCGCCTTCCGTCTCCACGGCAAGCCGCTCGTGGCCTACGGGGCAACCGCGGGTCACTGCGCCTTCTATCCGATGAGCGGGATCACGATCGCCGCGCATCGGGAGGAGCTCGAGGGCTACAAGACCAGCAAGGGCACGATCCGCTTTCAGCCGTCGAAGCCGCTTCCGGCGGCGCTCGTCCGGAGGCTGGTCAAGGCGCGAATCGCGGAGATGGCAACGTGACGGGGCCGGACGGGCTCGGCTGCACTATCATCGGGGCATGCCGAGTCCAGCGACGGACCTCTTTCTCCAGAGCCTGACGCGCTGCCTTGCCGCGCCTGCGTTTCTGGAGGGCTTCTACGACCGCTTCGTCGGCTCCTCGGAGGAGGTGCGTGAAAAGTTCCGCGGCGTGGACTTGAAGCGGCAGGTCCGCATGCTCCAGGACTCCCTGTACGTGTCGGCCGTGGCCGTGCAGGGCGAGGAAGGAAGCCCGGCCCGTGGTGCACTGCCGTGGCTCGCTGCCCGTCACAGCCGGCAGGACCTCGACATCCGGCCGGGGTTGTACGATTTGTGGGTCGCCTGCCTCATCGAAACGGCCCGCGCTCACGATCCGCAGTTCGTCCCGGAAGTCGAACGGGCATGGCGCGAGACGCTCACCCAGGTCGCGGACTACATGAAGGCGCGGTACTGAGGCCCGATCCGCGTGAACGGTCGGTCCGCATCGCCAGACGTTTAGGCCAGCGTCGGTCCCTCGACAAGCTCCATCGCCATCGCGAGCTCGCGTCCCGATTCCTCGAGCCCGCAGATCCTGGTAAGACGAGGATGATTCAGCGCCGAGCGCGTCTGCGGCTCGCGCAGCGACGCGTGCCGGCCGATCGTTGAATGTCACGGGCAGTCTGCCTCCCGCCCGTGACGGGGCCGCCCGCGCAACTGCGCCCGGAAGCACGCCAATTGCTTCGACAGATGAAGGATCCGGATTCCGGCCCGATTTCGCTGTCTGGCGAAGCGCGGGCTGACGGAACCGTGATCGGGGAGACATCTCTGTCTCTCGTCATGACAGGAGGCAAGCAGTGATTCGTCCAGCGTCTGTCGTCGTCATCGGCTTGTGCCTGCTGCCGACGTTGGCGTCCGCGCAGAACGCGGAGTTCACGGTGAACGTCCAGTCGGCGGCTGTTCGCAAGGGTCCGAGCACGGGCAGTCCGGTCGTCGGTCAGGCGCCGCGTGGCGCCGTCCTCGAGGTCACGCGCGACATTGGCGCGTGGGTGAAGGTGACGTGGCCGGAAGCGCCCGAGGGCATCGGCTACGTGCACCAGAGCATGGGGAAGCTCTCGCAGCGCGCGACCCGCGAAGAGCGGCTTGCCGCGGCGTTCGCGTCGCTGCCGCCGCCGGAGTCCATGGCCGCGCCGGAGCCGTCGGCCATGGAGCCCGCCGCGGCGATTGACGCATCGGCGTCGAGGGGAACGATCTACGTCCCGCCGCCGACGCACGTCGTCGGCTTGGGCGGACAGATGAGCGGCGCGACGCCGGGCTTCGGGTTCACGTCGCGGATCTGGTCGCGCAGCCGTCTCGGCGTGCAGCTCGACCTCTCGCGGTCGCGGCTCACCAGCACCGTGTCACCCGAGCGCGTGCAGTCGACGCAGTTTGCGCCGAGCGTCGTCTTTGCGCTGCGGGATTACATGACCGACAGTATCTGGCTGCGACCGTACTTTGGCGGGGGCGCCGCGCTGACGCGGTCGACGTGGAGCGCCGGGACGCCGGAAATCAGCGCGTCGGTGACCGAGAGCGTGGTCGGATTTCGCGGCTTCGGCGGCGCCGAGGTCACGATCCCGAACCTGCCGCGGTTCGCCGTCAGCGCCGACGTCGGCTATCACTGGACCGAGCAGCCGTTTGCCGGCTTCGAGCTCGGGGGCCTCGGTTTCTCGATTTCGGGCCACTGGTACGTGAAGTAA
>Ga0075327_1000287_pt1 | contig 13659 bp, 14 predicted proteins | sample MayberrySE_Catta_2_FD_120056 | JGI IMG/M metagenome (GOLD analysis project Ga0075327, IMG submission 120056) | Natural and restored wetland microbial communities from the San Francisco Bay, California, USA, that impact long-term carbon... | ecosystem: Environmental > Terrestrial > Soil >...
CGCGTCGCGTGCTCGCGTGCCGTCTCGAAGCCGAAGGTCGGGATGCCGCCCGGGAGCGGCAGGTCGTTGTCGATCGTCTTCGGCACGTGGGCGACGCGGATCCGCCCTGCGGCCTCCTCGGAGACGCGCCGGGCCGAGAAGGCGGTGTCGTCTCCGCCGATCGTGATCAGGTGGTCCACGCCGAGCTGCTCGAGCGTGGCGACCACCCGCGCCAGATCCTCCGGCTGCTTCGTCGGGTTCGCGCGCGAGGTCTGGAGGATCGAGCCGCCGAGCAGGTGGATGCGCGAGACCAGCTCGATGTGCAGCTCGTGGCAGTGGCTGGTGTCGCCCTGCATCAGCCACGAGAAGCCGTCCACGATGCCGAGCACGCGCGCGCGCGAGCGGCGCGCCAGGATGGTCGCCGCGCCGATCACGCCATTGATGCCGGGCGCGGGCCCGCCCCCCACCAGGATGCCGAAGGTCGCCATGCTCGCCTCCCCGCGAACGGGGAAGCTAGCCCTTGCCGGCCTTCTTCATCCCGTCGAGGCCCATCAGGACCGGCCAGCCGGTCACCGAGAGCGCGTTGCCGTGGCCCGTGGTGTGGACGTCGAAGGCGGCCTGGAGCGCGTTGTGCTGGCCCATGATGTCGAGCGTGTTGTTCACCATGCGCTTCGCCTGCGCGAGCGCGAAGGGATGCATCTCGGCGATCTCGCGCGCGAGCGCGAAGGCCTCCTCCTCGAGCTTCTCGGTCGGCACCACGCGGTTCACCATGCCGAGCCGGTGCGCCTCGTGTGCATCGAAGCGGCCCGCCGTGAAGAGCAGCTCCTTGGCCTTGCGCGCGCCGAACTCCCAGGTGTGGGCGTGGTACTCGACGCCGCCGATCCCCATGCGCAGCACGGGGTCGCTGAAGAAGGCGTTCTCGGCGGCCACGATCAGGTCGCACGGCCAGCAGAGCATGAGGCCGCCCGCGATGCAGGCGCCCTGCACGGCCGCGATCGACGGCTTCGGCACGTCGCGCCACTTGCGCGAGTAGCCGAGGTAGTGGACGCGCTCGTAGTGGAAGATCGCCTCGAGCCCCTTGCCCTTCACGTCCACGGTGGTGGCCTCGCCGGGCTTGATCGAGATGTCGTGCCCCGAGGAGAAGTGCGGACCGTTCGCCTTCAGCACGATCACGCGCACGTCGTCGTCCTGCGCGGCCTTCGTCCAGCAGGCGTCGAGCTCGTCGAGCATCTGCTTGTTCTGGGCGTTGCGCGCCTCGGGGCGGTTCAGCGTGAGCGCGGCGATCTTGTCCTTGGCCTCGTAGAGGACGAACTCCACCTTCTCTCCTAGTTCGGCGCGGCGCCCGCGAGGAGCGCCTTCAGGTTGCTGCTCATGATGCGCTGCTGGTCGGCCGCGTCGAGCTTCGCGAGCTCGGCCACGAAGTCGAGCGGGTTCGCGAGGCCCTCGGGGTGCGGGTAGTCGGAGCCGAACAGCACCTGGGAGACGCCGATCAGCTCGGCGAGCCGGTCGACGGGCTCCTCGTAGAAGGGCGCCACCCAGACGTGGCGGCGGAACGTCTCGAGCGGATGCCGCCGGAACTCCTTCGGCATCTGCCCGTGGGCGTGCTCCAGGCGCTCGAGCAGGCTCCTCACCCACTTGCTGCCGTTCTCGATGCTCGCGACGCGCACGCTCGGGAAGCGCTCGAAGACGCCGTGACAGATCAGCGCGGCGAGCGCGTCCGCGATGGCGCGGTCCTGGACGGCGAGGCACTGCTTGAGCGGCGTCGGCACGAAGGCGAGGAACTCCCTGCCGCCCTCCCACATGCGCAGGAAGCGGTCGTAGCCCGAGTCCGAGGCGTGCATCGAGACGAAGATGCCGGCCTCCTGCACGCGGGCCCAGAACGGGTCGAATTCCGGGGCGCCCGGCGAGCGGGTGCCCCGATAGCCCGGCACCGGCGCCGGCCGGAGGCCCACGGTGCGGGCGCCGCGCGCGAGCGCCCACTCGAGCTCCGCGACCGCGAGGTCGACGTCCATCAGCGTCACGAAGGGCACCGCGAACAGGCGGCCCTCGCGCGCGAAGCCCCACTGCTCGTGCATCCAGGAGTTCAGCGAGTGGATCACCGCGTTCATCAGCTCGTGGTCGTAGCTCATGCGCTCTTCGACCGCGGAGGCGAGCGTCGGGAAGATCAGGCTGGCGTGGAGGCCCTGCTCGTCCATCAGCTTCAGGCGGTCGGCGCCGTTGCGGTAGGCCGGCAGGCACGCGATCGGCTTGCCGCTGAGCTCGCGCAGCGTGAGGCCTTCCGTGTTCGTGGCGCGGTACCACTTCTCGTGGGCGCCGGGCGCGGCGAGCACCTCGAAGGTCGGGTTCGGGATGTAGTCCGAGATCACGCCGCCGATCGCGAGCTTGGTGCGGCCCTCGACCTGCACGTAGCGGAACTCGTTCTTCCACTTGCGCGGGAGGTGCGCCGTCATGGCCTCCTCCGGCTCGTACAGGTGGTTGTCGGCGTCGTAGACCGGATACGGAAGACGGGCCATGGGCTTCCCTCCGACGAACGAAGCCCGAGTCTACCGCGGCCGCTGGGATCTGACAGAACGTCAGATCTGGTAGAGCGACCCCGGATCGCGGCGCGAGAGCCGGCCCAGCAGCCGCGAGGCGAGCGCGCACGCGACGACGAGCGCGGCCAGCGCGAGGGCCGCGACGAGCAGCTCGAGCGTCAGCAGATCCATGGCGTCTCCTCGGCGGAGGGCCCCGGCGGACGGGTGGGTGGCCCGGCGCGCGGGGCAGGTGACGCGGGCCGTCGCCGCCCGCGGAGCGGACCCCGCCGCCGTGGCCGCTCGGTCGGGGGGAGCGGCGCGGCCACGTGCGGCGGGGTCCTTAGAAGCGCCGCTTGTGGAGGGCCAACACCGCGAGGCCCGCGAGCGAGACCATCTCCACCGCGAAGCCCTCGATCGGGTCGGGAACCAGGAAGCCGAGCTCGATGCCCCGGTAGTGGAGCGAGGCCGCGATCACGGGCGCGGCGAAGGGCAGGACGAACAGCAGCATCGGCGCCAGCACCCAGCCGCGCCGGAAGGCGAAGATCAGCAGTGCGAGAGCAAGCCAGACCATGAGGAACTCCCCGTCACAGGCAAACCAAAGTGCGTGGCCGGGCGCGCGAGGGGGGTAACCGCAGGAAGCGTTCGCGTTCGGCTCTTCGCTGCGTCGTGACTCGGTTCGCCGCTAGCCTCTCGCGCGATGCAGCCGCTCCTCGTGACGGGGTTCGGCCCCTTCGGTGAGCACCGCGTGAATCCCTCCGCGGAGGTCGTGCGCGCGCTCGCGGGGCGCGCGGGGCAGGCTTCCGCCGTGCTGCCGGTGTCGTACCGCCGCGCGGAGGCCGAGCTCGGCGCCCTCCTCGCGCGCACCCGGCCGCGCGCGCTCCTCATGCTCGGCCTCGCGCCGGGCGACGCGATCCGCCTCGAGCGGGTGGCCCGAAACCGCGACGAGGCCGCGGCGTGCGACGTGGACGGCGAGGCCCGGGCGGGCCGCCCGATCTCGTGCGGGGCACCCGAGCGCTACGAGTCGACCCTCCCGCTCGAGGCCTTCGCCGCCGCGCTCGCGTGCGCTTCGCTCCCCGTCGCCTGGTCGTCCGACGCGGGCGGCTTTCTCTGCAACCACGTCTTCTACCGGGCGTGCGAGTGGCTCGAGCGGGACGGGCTCGCGATCCCACGCGGCTTCGTGCACCTGCCGCCGCTCGACGCGCTCCCGCTGGAGCGTCAGCTCGAAGCGGTCGGCGCCTGCCTCGACGTGCTCGCCGCCGGGCTCCCCGGCTAGCGCTCCGGCAGGTACGCGTCGAACAGCTCGCCGAGCGCGCCGTCGCCCGGCCCGGGGACCCGGTAGTACGTGCGGATCGTGCAGGAGCCGTCGGCGTCGAAGCGGTAGGTCTCGATGCTCAGATGGACCTGCGTGCCGCCCTCGCTCGTCACGTGGTTCTCGAGCAGCCACGCCACCTCGCTCCCGCACACGAAGAGCGAGCCGGGCTGGACGCGGAAGCGGACCTTCGGCTGGAAGAGATCGAAGGGGCCGGCGCAGCACGACTCGAAGCCGCGCTTCTCGGGCGTGCCGACCGGATCGAGCATGCGGATCTCGCCGGGCGCGACGCTCTTCCAGTTGCGGATCCAGGCCGCCTTGTCCCCCGCGTTCCAGAGCGCGACGTAGCGCTCCGCCCAGCGGAGCAGCGCCTCGCGCGTGGGAGCCGGCACGCTAGAAGCTGCGCGGCAGCCCGAGGCCGCGGCTCGCGATGATGTTCTTCTGGATCTCGCTGGTGCCGCCGCCGATGGTGTCCACCACCGTGTAGCGGTAGCTGCGCTCGAAGCGGCCGCCGAGCGGGGCGCCGTCCTCGCCGGCGCGGAGCACACCTTCCGCCCCCAACAGGTCGAGCGCGGCGTTCGCGACGCGCTTCCCGCACTCGTTCATGTAGAGCTTGTACTCGGACGCCTCGACGGTCGGCACGCGCTCGCGCAGCGCCGCCGAGATCACGCGGCGCTGGAGCATGCGCGCCACCTCGAGCTCGGTCACCGCGCGCGCGATGCGCGCCCGCACGACCGGGTCGCGCCTCACGGGCGCGCCGTCCCGGAGCGCGCTCCGCGCCCAGCCGACCAGCGCCTCGACCTTCTTCTCGAGCGGGCCGACCGGCATCATCGCGAAGCGCTCGAGATCGAGCGCCTCGGAGATGTAGGTGAAGCCCGCGTTCAGCTGGCCCACGACGTACGCGTCCGGCACGAACACTCCGTCGAAGAACACCTCGTTCGTGCGCTCGTCTCCGATCGTCCAGATGGGGCGGATCGTGAAGCCGGGGTGGTCCATCGGGATCAGGAAGAGCGTGATGCCCTTGTGCTTTTGCTCGGGGTTCGTGCGGGCGCCGACCCAGTACCAGTCCGCGAAGTGCGCCGACGTGGTCCAGCTCTTCTGGCCGTCGAGGCGCCAGCCGCCCTCCACCTGCGTGGCGCGGAGCTGCATGTTCGCGGCGTCGGAGCCGGCCTGGGGCTCGCTGTAGCCGATCGCGAACTCGATCTCGCCGCGGATGATCTTCGGCAGGAACTCGCTCTTGAGCCTCTCGCTGGCGCGCCGGATCAGCGTCTTGCCCACGATGCCGACGCCCTTGCCGGGCTGCGGCGCGCCCCAGCGCGAGAGCGCCTCGGTCAGCACGAAGTCGTAGATGCCGGAGAGCTCGCGGCCGCCGTACGCCTTCGGCCACGACATGCCGAGCCAGCCGCGCTCGGCGAGCTTCCGCATGAAGGCGCGCTTCGCGGGCGAGTCGACGGTCTGCGAGAGCTGCTCGGGGTTCGGGTCCATCACCTCGGGCGAGGCGTTCTCGCGCAGGAACGCCTCGACCTCGGCCTCGAAGGCCTTCTCCTCCGGAGACAGCTCGAAGTCCACCGTCTCAGCTCCTCTTCCCGCGGAGCGCGGCGCTCAGGCGCTCCTCGTTTCGCATCGCCTCTTCCATCCCGTGCTCGGCGCCGAAGCTCACGGCGGCCTTGGCGGCGGCGACCACCTCGGGACGGTGCGCGGCGATCGCGGCGGCGAGCTCGCGGGCCGAGGCCAGCAGCTTCTCCGCCGGCACGACGCGGTTCACGAGGCCGATCGCGAGGGCCTCGCGCGCCGGGATCGTGCGGGCCGTCAGCACGAGCTCGAGGGCATGGGCGCGCCCGACGAGGCGCGGCAGCAGATGCGTGCTGCCGAGCCCGGGCAGGATGCCGAGCTTCACGAAGGCGAGGCCGAGCTTCGCGTCCTCGCTCGCGATGCGGACGTCGAAGGGCAGGATCATGGTGACGCCGACGCCGATCGCGGCGCCGTTCACGGCGGCGACGAGCGGCTTCGGGTACGCGACGAGCTCGAGCGGGAGCTTGCGCAGGAAGTCCTCCTCGCCGAGCCGCGGACCCTTCGACGCGTTGCCGCCGGCCTGGTGCGCCGCGAGGTGCTCGAGGTCGACGCCCGCGCAGAAGCCGCGGCCCGCGCCCGTCAGGATCACCGCGCGCACCGCGGGGTCCTCGCGCCACTCGCGCAGCACCGCCGTCACCTCTTCGCCCATCTCGGTGGTGTAGGCGTTGAGCTTCTCGGGCCGGTCGAGCGTGAGCGTCGCGATGCCGTCCGAGACGTCGGTGAGGATGTTCCGGTGGCCCAGGGAACGCGCTCCGTGAAGCGGAGCGCGTAGGCTAGCTCGTCGCAGGTCCTCGGCTTGCGGCTGCCGCCCTGGACGACGGCCGTGACGGCCTCACGCCGCGGCCATGCCGTGCGCCCGCGGGCGCCGAGGCGTGCGCCTTTCGCAGGCGCGGTGGGTGACGGCTAGCCTCGCCGAGCATGCCGCCCGAGACGCCGCGCGCCGTCCCGAACGGCCGCCGCGCCTCGGCGCGCGCGGCGCGGCTCTCGCGGCTCGGCGCGCTCGCCGCGCTCGCGCTCGTCGGCTGCGTGACCGAGCGCGTGATCACCTACACGCCGCGCACGGCCACCGAGCAGCTGCTCGTCGCCGAGTCGGCGGAGCGCGCGGTCGACGGGCTCGCGCTGCCGGGGATCGCGGAGCGCCGCGTGGCCGTCGAGCTCGCCGCCACCGGACGCGGTGCCGAGTTCCACGACGACCTGCCCTATCTGCGCGAAGCCCTGGAGGGCCGCTTGCGCCAGCGGGGCGCGCGCGTCGTGGCGACCGACGCGGCCGAGCGCATCCTGGCCGTTCGCGTGGGGGCGCTCGGCACCACGGGGACGCGTTCGAGCCTGGGGATCCCCTCGATCCCGCTGCTCGTGGGAGCGACGCCGGAGATCGAGTTCTACCGGCACGAGAAGCAGCACGGCTACACGAAGCTCCGCGTCAGCCAGCGGGCGGCGGACGGCTCCGCGATCAGCGCCGACGAGAGCGCCATGGGCCGCGCCCGTTTCCGGTTCTGGAAGCTGCTCTTCGTGACCGTGACTCGGGCCGAGGACGTGTATCCGGCCGGGCTCGAGCCCTAGCTCTACGCCACCTCGCGGAACCGGTAGGTCGCGGCCGTGATCAAGCGGTCGTCCGCGCCTTCGTCGTGGAGGGTGACCCGGGCGGCGACGGCGCCGTCGCGACCGGCGAGCGGCTCGCCCTCGACCCGGAACGGACCCGCCTTGCCGCGCGCCACGAACATCACGTGGGACGCGACGCCCTGGAGGCTGCCGGTGCCGCACGCTGTGGCCGCCAGCTCGAGCGCGGCGCTCTCGAGGACGACGAGCTGCGGCCCGATGTGGAGCGCTGCGTCCGGCGACGCGAGCTCCACCGCGAGCTCGGGCAGGGCCCAGTGGCCGTCGTCGCGGCGGCGGCCACCGAACACCTGCCAGAGCGGAGGCAGATCCGGCGAATCGACGACGTCGATGGGCGGGGCGTCCATCCGCTCGAGCCCGGCGGGCGGCGTCCCGATGCTGACGCCCTGGCCTTCCGTCAAGGCGATCAACCGCGCGGGCGCATCGGCATCGACGATGCGAGAGCGGCTGTAGGCCAGCTGCCGTCCGCGCCGGAGCACCTCGGAGACGACCTCGATGCGGCGCACGTCCCGCGCAGGATCGAGGATCTGACAGGAGTGGATCACCGGGTTCGGCACCGCCTCGAGGTCCGACATCCCGCCGCCCTCGGGCGAGGCGATCCCGAGCACCGAAAGGAGCACGCCTCCAGTCGCGTCGCGCATGTCGTGACGGAGCGTGACGGTGTCGTCCACCGGCCCGGGATCCATCGACGCGTAGCGGCGCCCGATGTAGCGGTAGCTCAGCAGCCCACCCCAACGTCGCCGCAGCTCGGCTGCGTAGGCGTCCGGTCGTCCAGCGAGCTCTCGGATGTCACGCGGCACCAGGAGGCGCCCTACTCGTCCCCGGTATAGGGCGCCCAGCGCGGCTTCCGCTTCTCGAGGAACGCCTTCGGCCCCTCGGTCGTGTCGGGATGCCCGGCGTAGTGCGCCTCGAGCTCGCGGTGCGCCACGTCGAGCCCTGCTTCGAGGCCGTGGTCGAGGCTTCGCCAGGTCGCGCGCTTGGTGCGGGCGAGCGCCGTGGGCGAGTAGCGCGCCATGATCGCGGCCAGCTCGTGCGCGCGCTCCATCAGCTTCGCCGGCGGCACGACCTCGCCGATCAATCCGATCTCCCTCGCGCGCGCCGCGCTCATCCGCTCGGCGCTGCCGAGCAGCATCATGCGCATCACGGCGTCGAGCGGGATCTTGCGCGCGAGACCCGCCGGCTCGAGCGCGGCCGGCAGACCGACCTCGCAGTGGGTATCGAAGAAGGTCGCCGTCTCGGACGCGATCACGATGTCGCCGTCGGCCACGAAGTGGAGGCCGCCGCCCGAGCACATGCCGTTCACGGCCGTGATCACGGGCTTCCAGCAGCCGCACTGGAGCGCGGTGATCTGGCTGTAGGGCGCGGCCTTGCGCCCGCCCTGCGAGAACTTGTGGCTCTCGCCGGACGCGGTGCTGGTGATGTCCCAGCCGGAGCAGAAGGCCTTCTCGCCGGCCCCCGTCACGATCGCGCACACCACCTCGGGGTCGCGCAGGATCTCGGCCCAGCGCCGGCGCAGCTCCTGCGTCATCTCGTAGTCGAACGCGTTCCGCGCCTTCGGGTTGTCGAGCGTGAGCGTCGCGAAGCCGTCCTTCTTCTCGAAATGGACCTGCCCCGGCACTAGGACTTCCCCAGGATGGCGATCCCGCACGCGGTCGGGTGCCCGCCGATGTTGTGCGAGAGCGCGAGGCTCGCGTCCCTCACCTGGCGCGGGCCCGCCTTGCCGCGCAGCTGGAGCACGTTCTCGTAGATCATGCGGACGCCGGTGGCGCCGGTCGGGTGCCCGAAGGCCTTGAGGCCGCCGTCGGTGTTCACGGGAAGCTTGCCGGAGAGCTCGAAGGTGCCGGCCTCGATGTGCTCCTTCGCGGCGCCCTTCTCGATCAGGCCGAGGTCCTCGTAGGTGAGCAGCTCCGTCAGCGTGAAGCAGTCGTGCACCTGCGCGACGTCGATCTCCTCGAAGGGCCTCGTGACGCCGGCCTGCGCATAGACCTCGGCCGCCGCCCAGCCGGTCGGCTTCCAGGAGAGGAAGTCGTTCTCCGGGTCCTTCTGGGGATTCGGGCCGGCGATCACGGCCACGCCCTTCACGAGCACCGCGCCCTTCGGCGCGAGGTCGGCGCGCGTGATCACTGCGGCCGCCGCGCCGTCGGTCTGCGCGGCGCAGTCGTAGAGGCCGAAGGGCCACGAGATCATGCGCGCGCCGAGCGCCTCCTCGACCGTGATCTCGCGCTTCAGGAACGAGTTCGGCGCGAGCGTGCCGTTCCTGTGGTTCTTCACCGCGATCTTCGCGAGCTCCTCGCGGCCCGCGCCGTACTTCGCGAAGTACGTCGCGGCGCAGAGCGCGAACCAGCCGGCCGGCGTCTGCGGCAGGTCGCGCACGCGGTCCATCATCACCGAGGGCCCGGACACGCCGCGGTCCTTCGGCTTGTCGTAGCCGACGACCAGCACGGTGTCGTAGAGCCCCGCCGCGATCGACATCACGCCGCAGCGGAAGGCGTCGGTGCCGGTGGCGCAGTAGTTCGAGACCATGGTGACGGGCTTGCCGAACAGCTTGAGCGCGTCGCTGCACTCGTGCGGGCCCTTGTTCGAGTAGATCGAGCCGGTGAACACCGCGTCGATCTGGCGCTGCGGGTCCTCGATGCCGGCGTCGGCATACGCCTCGTACGCGGCGTCCACGATCATGTCGGAGGGCGACTGGTCCCAGTTCTCGCCGAAGCGGCAGCAGCCCACGCCGACGACGGCGACCTTGTCGCGGATCGCATCACGCCTCATGGCGCGGCACTCCCTTCCAGTAGTAGTTCGGCCGCCCGCCCACCTGGTGGATGCGGCGGAACACCAGCTCGACCGGCAGGCCGATCCGGACGTCCTCCGGCTTCACGTCGACGAGCTGGAGATGGACGCGCGCGCCGTCGATGTCGGTGATCGTCACGATGGTCGGCGGGTCGGGCGTCGGGAAGAAGAAGTCGAAGGTGTAGGTGACGACGCGGCCCGTGCGCTCGGCGAGCCGCACCAGCTCGAAGTCGTCCTTCGCAAAGCAGCGCTCGCACACGCGCTGGAGCGGGAACTGGAGCCCGCCGCAGCGGTTGCAGCGCTGGCCCCGGAGCGCGATGTCCTCTTCGCGCTCGCGGAAGTGGATCGTCGCGGAGAGGCCCGGCTCGCGGCCGCCGCCCCACTCCTTCGCGTCGAGGCTCCGCGCCTTCAGGTAGCGGTCGTAGCTCGCGACGGCGCGGCCGCGCGCGAGGTGCCACGCCACGCCGCGGCGCGGCTCGAGCTTCTCGAGGTGCGGCGTCGCCGTGAACGCGAAGGCCGCGCCGCCGTCGCCGTAGCTCCCGAGCAGGAGGCGCTCGCCCGGCTGCGCCGTCTCGAGCGCCGCGGCGAGCAGCAGCGGCGCGAACGCGACGCCGGCGTTGCCGAGCCGGCCGAAGAGCGGATCCACGAGCGCGCTGCGCTCGAGCCCGAGCGCCGCCGCGGCTCCGGCGAAGCTGCGCGCGTCCGGCGCATAGAGCGCGGCCTTCGTGAAGTCGCCGGGGGAGGCGTGGATCCGCGCGAGGAGGCCGCGCACGGCCTCCGTGATGCCGGGCGTGTAGCCCTCCTGCACCACGAAGCGCTCCTCCCACGAGTGAACGAAGGGATCGCCCTCGCTGCGCCAGACGTCGACGATCTCCTCGGCGAATGCGTGCGAGCCGGCGAGGTCGGCGATCGTGTCGGAGGCGCCGATCAGGAACGCGGCCGCGCCGTCGCCGAAGGCCTGCTCCTGCGCGGAGCCCGGCGCCCCGAGCCGGCAGTCGCTCGCGACGACCAGCACGCGGCGCGCCGAGCCCGCCGCGACCGCGTCGAAGGCGGCGAGCAGCGCGTCCGTCCCGGCGCGGAGCGAGCCCGACAGGTCCGCCGTGCGCGCGTCGCGGCGCAGGTCGAGCGCCTTCGCGACGAGCGCCGCGCCCTGCTTCTCGCGGAAGGGGGAGGTCGTCGACGCGAAGAAGAGCGCGTCGACGCTCGCGCGGTCGAAGCCCGCGAGCGCGTTCGCGCCCGCGGCGACGGCCATCGTGACCGCGTCCTCGTCGTTCCACGCCACCGCGCGCTCGGGCCCGCCGGCCTTCGGCGCGCGGCCAGCGCTCATGGAGAGGGCGAGGCGGGTGGGGGGGACGTAGGCGCCGTAGGACACGATTCCGGGCATGCCGAGGCTCCGAGGGAGCCGGGCGCGCCCGGCTCCTGGGGCAGGGGAATTTCGAGCCGGAGCGTATCGTAATCGACGGGGGCGGGCCAGACGCGGCACAGGATCGAGGCGGGCCCGACGGGCGCCTCGGTGGTGTACGTGAAGCGCCCCGCGGCGTCGACCTGCTCGTAGAGCGGAACGGTCGCGGGCGGCGGGCTCTCGTCCGGTGCGCAGTGGAAGCGCACGGGCGCACCTTCCGCGGCGTCGCCCGCCACGAGGCGCGGGCTCGCGGCAGCGACCTCCCGGACGGGCACGGTCCCCGCGCGCGGCCGATCGGGCGCGAAGAAGGCGACCTCGCGCGGCGGCGCGCCGCCCTCCTCGGCCAGCGCGGCGAGCGTCCGATGCCGCGGCGGCTCGCCGGGCACGCGGTACACCGCGACCGGCAGGAACAGGCGGGGGTCGTCGAGCGCGAGCTTGTACATGATCTGGTTGTAGTCGTACGCGGGGACCGGACGCGCGGGCGGCTCGGTGAAGAGCGTCGTGAACGTGCCCTCGAGGAGGATCTCGCGACCGCCCTCGCGATCGAACTCCGGGTGCTGCATCGGGTTGTAGAAGCTGTACGTATCGCGGACGGTCCGGCCGAGCGGCGCCCGCACGTCGCGCGAGTGCGTGATGATCTTGCGGCCGTACGCCCAGGGGCCGAGCGGCGTGTCGGCCTCGAAGTAGTAGATCTCCCCGAGGTAGGAGCTCGAGCCGCCGACCCGACCGCGGATCATGACCCAGCGCCCGCGGTACGCGTTCCAGTGGATCGAGCCATGGTGCGGGACGATCGTCTCGCCCGTCTCGACGTCGATCAGCCGGTACGGGCGCTCGCGGGGCGAGACGGCGCCGCTCGCCTCGAGCGCGTCCCACACTTCGTATGGGACCGGCGGCGCATCGCGCTTCCAGCCCCAGACGAGGCGTCCGTCGGCGTCGCGCTCGAGCGCGCTCGCTCCGTCCGAGAGGCGGGCGCCGGGGCGGACCGGAGTGAACGCCTCGTAGGAGGAGAGGTCGCGCACGGCCTCCGCCGCGTCGCGGCTTCGCACGTCCATGTCGGTGCGGAGATACGCGGTGCCCGCTTCGGTGTGGCGGAAGACCTGCCCGGCGGCGACGACGGGGGCGCCGGCCGGATAGGGAGAGACGATGCGGAACACGCCCCTGCTGTCGTCGAACTCGGCGAGACCGAGCTCCACGGTCTCCATCGGGGGCACGATCTTGCGATACGTGGCGAACAGGCGCTCCCTGCCGCGGGAGTCGCGCGTCGCGCGCAGCGCTTCGAGCCAGATCACGGGATGGGCATCGTCGACGAGGGCGCGCAGCTCCGCACCGTCGCGAAGGTAGTGCAGGTCGACGCCGCGCTCGGGGTCGATCCCGCCGCGCCAGGGCAGGAGCGACGTCGCGCCCGTGGCGCGGAGGATCCCGAGCGGCCGCGACAGCAGGTTCGTGTCGCCCCAGACCCAGTACAGCCGGCGCCGGTAGAGGGCCGTGAAGACGCTGTCCGCTCCGGCGGGAACGGGCTCGCGGGGCTGGAAGGGGACCCAGTCGCCGAGCAGCAGGCTGTCCCGGTAGATGCCCGTGCCGGTCACGCGGTAGAGCCTCTGGGCGACGTTCTCGCGCTGCATCAGCAGCACGGCGGACCCGCCGGGCGCGACCTCGAGCGCGACGCCCCGCCAGCTCTCGAAGCCCGGCTCGAAGCGATAGCCGAAGCTCAGCACCTCGAAGAACACGGAGCGGTCCATCAGCGCCGGGTCCGCGAGCGCGACGACGCCGGCGCTGTCGCTCCAGAACGAGCGCGCGTCGGTGGTCCGGAGCTCCACGGCGGGGATGCCGCGCCCGGTCTCCGCGTCGATGATCGTGATGCGGAAGACCGGCGCGGGCGCGACGCGAATCGCACAGCCGAGCGCGATCACCCCGCAGAGAAGCAGCACCCGCACGCGTCCGAGGCCGGTCGGCGACACCGGCGCCAGCCTATCCGATCGGCGGCGCCGGCCGCGACGGCCGCGGTAGAGTGATCGTCGTTGCCACGGGGGGCTCACTTCGTGACCGAGCTCGAGTCGCGGCCGTGAGGCGAGAGTCACGGCGATGGGCCTGAACGCCGCGCAGCAGGAGGGCTTCCGCGAGCGCGGCTTCTTCTCGCTCGGGAAGCCCTTCGCGGCGGCCGAGCTCGCCGAGATCGGGGCCGAGTACGACCGCCTGCTGGCCCGCGCCGCGAAGATCGGCGAGCCGGGGCGCACGCCCTTCGACTACGTCGCGCTGCTCCAGCTCCAGAGCCCCGTGCTGCGCCGCTACGCCGCCTCGGCCGCGCTGGTCGAGCCGCTCCTCGACCTGCTCGGCCCCGACGTGCGCCTCTACTGGGACCAGGCCGTCGCGAAGCCGCCGGGCGCGACGTCCGACACGCCGTGGCACCAGGACAACGGCTACGGCGCGGTCGAGCCCGCCGAGTACGTGACGACGACGCTCGCGCTCGACCCGATGACGCGGGCGAA
>Ga0075327_1000288_pt1 | contig 13657 bp, 13 predicted proteins | sample MayberrySE_Catta_2_FD_120056 | JGI IMG/M metagenome (GOLD analysis project Ga0075327, IMG submission 120056) | Natural and restored wetland microbial communities from the San Francisco Bay, California, USA, that impact long-term carbon... | ecosystem: Environmental > Terrestrial > Soil >...
AACCGGGGCGGTTACTCCTTCGGTGAGCCGATTCGCAGAAACCGGCTGCTTTCCAGAGCGTCGCCGACCGTCCGGTCCTTTTGCCTGAGAGTTTCCGGGGCGGTTGCTCCTTCGGCGCCGGACCGGCCTTTCAGCCGGCCGGTCTCTCCCGGCGGTCGTCGAGCCTGCCGGTTTTTCGGCAGGCGACCGGGGCGCGACGCCGCCCCGGCGAATCCTGAGTTAAAGCGGCAATACAAGGCTGTCAATCGAAGGCATGGCTAAACTCCTTCGTCGAAACCAACATAAATGATGAAATCTTTCTCGTCCGGCGGTGCCGTAACCGGTATCCAGTCGACCACTTGCGAGAAGTTGCCGCCAAGAGTAGGCGGCGTGATCGTTACCGGAACCTTGTATAATTTGGTAAATTTGACGCCGCCGCGCAACTGGGTGATTACGACCCGGAGCGGCAAAGTAACCGCACCCTGGTCGCCTTTCGGACCGGCCACGGCACGGCCTGCCACCCCGACCTTGACGTCGAAGCCATTACCTGTCTTCCGGCACTCCCGGGCGGTCTTGGAAATCGATCCCTGATAGCGGATGAAGGAAGGATCTCCTTCATGCCCGCGCTCGTACACCGTAAAAGCTTGCGTTCCGCCCCTGATACGGACCATGGGGCAATAGGCGGGCGCCAAAAAGTACTCCGGCGGAATATCGTCGGGTCGGTCGTCGTTTTGGTTGAAGAAGCTCGAAACCTTTTGCCCGGTTCCCGCACAGGCCCCAAGAAAAGCGGGGCCAGCAATCAAGACCAAAGCCGTCGCGGCGCCATTCGCCCAGCCACGCACGCCGGCCATCAAAAACTTACGCATCCCGATCGTCCATTTTCAAAGCGGGCAACCTATATCAGCCGTTAATGGGCTTGGCGACCGGCACAACAATGCCGGAAAGCGGCGACTTCGCGGCGATGTGCTTGCCCACCGCGAAACCGAACGGTACGGTCTGGGAAAGTCACAAAGGCAGCGCAACGCCACCCCCGGAGGCCCGGCCCTCAAGTGAAATATGTCAGTACACGCGGATCGGCACCACAGCTCGAATTCGCCGACGTTCTCCTCACCGGGCTTGCCCGAGATGGCGGACTATATGTCCCCGAGACCTGGCCACAGCTGCAACGGGCAAAAATTGCCGAGTTTCGCGGCAAATCGTACGTCGAAGTGGCGGTCGCTGTCGTTCGGCCGTTTGTCGGAGGTGAAATCACTGAGGATGCGCTCGAGCATATGTGCCGCGAGGCATATGCAACCTTTCAAAGCGATTCCGTCGCACCGCTGGTTGAGATCGCGCCCGACCAATGGCTTCTAGAGCTGTTCCACGGCCCGACGCTTGCCTTCAAGGACGTAGCCATGCAGCTGCTGGCCCGACTGATGGACCACGTGTTGCGACAGCGGAACCTGCGGGTAACCATCGTCGGGGCGACATCCGGCGACACTGGCAGTGCAGCAATCGAAGCTTTCAAGGGACGCGACAACGCAGACGTCTTCATACTGTTCCCGAAAGGCCGGGTGTCGCCGATCCAGCAACGACAAATGACGACTGCGCACGCGGCCAACGTCCACTCCATCGCCGTCGAGGGGACGTTCGACGATTGCCAAGCGATCGTAAAAGGCATGTTCAACAACGCCGACTTTCGCGACCGCGTTGCCTTGGCCGGCGTCAACTCGATCAACTGGGCGCGAATTCTCGCACAGATCGTTTATTATTTCACCGCTGCGGTTGCAGTCGGCGCCCCCGAGAAGTCGGTCTCCTTCACCGTACCGACCGGCAATTTTGGTGACATCTTTGCCGGCTACGCCGCCAAACGCATGGGGCTCCCGATCGAGCGTCTGGTAATCGCCACCAATTGCAACGACATCCTGGCGCGCACACTCGCGAGCGGGCGCTACGAGTTGCATCCGGTTACGGCGACGGCGTCGCCGTCGATGGACATCCAAGTGTCGTCGAATTTTGAGCGCCTTCTGTTTGAAGCTGTCGGCCGCGACGGTGCCGCCGTGCGCCGGCTGATGGACAATCTGCAAAGCGGATCGTTTACCCTCGGCGCGGACGCACTGTCGGCCATCCGCCAGGACTTTGTTGCCGGACGGGCGGACGAGCGCGAAACCGCCCGAACAATGCGGGAAATGTACGAGCGGAGCGGTCTTTTGGTTGATCCCCACACTGCCGTAGGGCTAACCGTCGCCGGACGGTTCGCCAAGCCGGGAGTCCCAATGGTCACTCTGGCGACAGCCCATCCGGCCAAATTTCCGGCGGCGGTGCTTGCCGCGACCGGTCGCGATGTGGCCCTGCCGGACGGTCTCGACGACCTTATGTCCAGGCCGGAGAGGTTTACGGTAATCGCCAATAACCAAACCGCGGTTGAGCGTTTCATTGCCGGCCACGCGCGCGCGTCTATGGAGAAGGTCTAGTCGATGTCAGTTCAGGTTTCGCGTCTTTCGTCCGGGCTTAGAGTGGTCACCCACGCTATGGACCACCTCGAGAGCTCCGCTCTCGGCGTTTGGGTCTCAGCCGGATCACGTTGCGAGCGCGAACACGAGCACGGACTCTCCCACCTGCTCGAACACATGGCCTTCAAGGGAACCGAACGACGCACCGCAATCGACATCGCCGAGGAAATCGAGGCAGTGGGTGGCGAAGTCAACGCTGCCACATCGATCGAAACAACCTCGTACTATGCCCGGGTCCTCAAGGAGGATGTGCCGTTGGCCGTCGACATTCTCAGCGACATCTTGCGAAATTCGACGTTCGACCCCGAAGAACTGAGGCGCGAGCAGCACGTAATTTTGCAGGAAATCGGCGCTGCGCTTGATACGCCCGAGGACCGCGTCTACGACCTGTTCACCGAAGCGGCTTATCCGGACCAGCCGATCGGTCGGACGATCCTTGGAACTCCAGAAACGGTCACCGCGGCCGGTTCGCCGATGCTGTCGGCCTATCTTGGCGAGCACTACCAGGGCCCGTCGATGATCGTCAGTGCGGCCGGTGCGATAAGCCATGACCAGCTGGTGGCGATTGCTGAAGAGCGATTCAACGGGCTTGGGAGGGGCAGCTCTCCAACGCCGTCGGCCGCCCGGTACAGGGGCGGCGAGATGCGCGAGTCGCGCGACTTGATGGAAACGCAGATCATGCTCGGATTTGAGGGCGTCCCCTACTCCTCGACCGACTTCCATACCGCCCAGATATTCGCCTCGATTCTCGGCGGCGGCATGTCCTCGCGGTTGTTCCAGGAGGTACGTGAGCGGCGTGGATTGTGCTATTCAATCTACGCGTTTCATTGGAGTTTTGCCGACACCGGGATATTCGGTATCCATGCCGCGACCGGGCCGGACGATCTCGACGAGTTGATGCCGGTCGTCATCGGCGAGCTCGAACGCGCAGCTCATGATATCAGCGAGAAAGAGCTGCAGCGCGCACGCGCGCAACTACGTGCCGGCTTGCTGATGACTCTCGAGAGCCCGGCGGCGCGTGCCGGTCAGATCGCTCGCCAACTCTTGCTGTTTGGTCGTGTCATTCCAACTGAGGAACTGGTTGAGAAAATCGAGTCGATAACGGTCAGCGGTATCCGTGACCTAGCGACCAGGATCTTGACCGGAAGCAAGCCTACACTCGCTGCAGTTGGAGCGCTCAGCGGCATGATGGATCATGCCGAGGTTTCCAGGCGCTTCGGCGCCAAGCTCGACGCGTGACAACGGAGCGTCACAGCCTTGGCATTCCTGCGGACCATATCGAGCAACAATACCAGCCCGATGCTGCGTACATCGCGCGTGACACTACGGCCGCCGGTCCTCGGCGACTTTGCACAGTGGGCCAAGTTGCGGGAAGCGAGTCGAAGCTTTCTGGCGCCATGGGAGCCGATCTGGCCACCGGATGATTTAACCAAGGTCGCGTTCCGCCGCCGCATTCGTCGCTACCAGCGCGAAATCCGTAGTGGTATGGGGTATCCCTTTCTGATCTTTTCTCCCGACGGCGAAACGCTGTTCGGCGGACTGACCCTTGCCCACATCCAGCGGGGTGTCACCCAATCGGCGGTTCTCGGCTATTGGATGGGTGAGCCTTACGCTGGCAAGGGACTGATGACCGCTGCAGTCAACGCAACAATCGAGTTTGCCTTCGAAACCCTGCATTTGAACCGGGTCGAGGCGGCATGCCTGCCTCACAATGCCGCATCAATTCGGCTCCTCGAAAAGGTCGGTTTTACGCGCGAAGGCTATGCGCGGAAATATCTTTGCATCGAAGGACGATGGCAGGACCATATTCTCTACGGGCTGGTCCGCAGCGATCCGCGACCTTGAGCCCGGCTCAACGGGGCCGCCCCTTCGCCGAAGTAATGCCTTGTTCCGGCTGCGGGTTGCCAATAGAAGATCAAAGATTCGGTTTGGTGTGTTGGAGAATCCGGTTGCACTTCGCCCGCCTGGTCGCCCTTCTCCTCATCTGCGCCGCCGCCCTGTCGGGATTCGCCCCTCGAAGCGCCGTCGCCCTCGACGCGGTTAGCGTGCCGCTGGACGGACGGACTCTCGACCTGACATCTGTCATTGATCTTTTTGACCAGCCCAGTGACCGACTGCAGATTTCGACCGCGCCGGGCTCCGACGGAATTGTCCGGCGCATCGAAGTTCGCTCCCAGGAGGGGGGCGTCGGATCGCAATGGGCAGCCTTCGCACTTGCCAACAACGGTGATGAGCAGATCGACCGTCTGCTAGTTGCGCCTCACTTCCGGCTCGCCGGTTCCGGCCTCTTTTGGCCGGACCTCGGCGCATCGCGAATTGCCAACATTACGCCGAGTCAGGGGTTTGCGCCGGATCGCCAACCGAGCCAGGAAGCCGATGTCTTCCGCGTCACGCTCGACCCTGGCGCAGTTGTAACTCTGGTTGCGGAACTGAGGACACCTGACCTGCCGCAAATCTATCTTTGGGACGCCGATGCATACAAAGACGCTTTGAATTCCTACACGCTCTACCGTGGTATCGTTCTCGGCATTTCCGGACTCTTGGCGCTCTTCCTGACAATCGCGTTCGTCGTCAAGGGTACCGCGATGTTCCCCGCGACGGCGGCGCTCGCCTGGGCAGTGCTGATATATTTGTGCATCGATTTCGGCTTTTGGAACCGGATCATTGCCATAGAACCTGGTGAAGACCAGATTTGGCGCGCCGGCTCGGAAGTCTTTCTGGCTGCGTCTCTTGTCATCTTCACCTATACCTACCTCCATCTGAGTCGGTGGCACGTTCGTTACAGCCATCTCGCCATCGGCTGGCTGGCGGGTCTCGCGCTGTTGATCGGCGTCGCTGTGATCGAGCCGTCAGTAGCGTCGGGCATCGCCCGCTTCTCTTTCGGGCTCACCGCCATTCTTGGCTTCACATTGATCATCTATCTCGCCACCCACGGCTATGACCGCGCAATTATGCTAATTCCGACGTGGGTGCTGTTGTTGGTGTGGACCTTCGCGGCGTGGCTGACGATCACCGGGTACCTCGCCAATGATGTCGTCCAACCGGCGCTCAACGGCGGGCTTGTGCTGATCGTGCTCCTGATTGGCTTTACCGTCATGCAACACGCCTTTGCCGGCGGCTTTACGATGCAAGGCGGGTTGGAGGATGCCGAGCGCCGATCGCTGGCGTTAATAGGCGCCGGCGACATTGTCTGGGATTGGGACGTCGGTCGCGACCACATATTCACTGGATCAGAGGCCGAGGCGATTCTCGGCCTCCGCCGCGGTGCTCTCGAGGGACATGCCCGTGATTGGTTGGAGATCCTTCACCCGGGTGACCGGGACCGCTTCAAGGCTACGCTCGATACCGCGGTCGAACTCCGCCGCGGCCGTATCGCCCAAGATTTCCGGCTTCGTTCGGAAGACGGGCACTATCGATGGTTCCATTTGCGCGCTCGTCCGGTTCTCGGTTCGGACGGCGAGGTACTACGCTGCGTCGGGACGCTCCTCGACGTTACCGAGGAGCGCACTGCCGAGGAAAGACTCCTGCACGACGCGGTTCACGACAACCTGACCGGGCTGCCCAATCGCCAGCTTTTCGTCGATCGTCTAAGAGCGGCGATCTTGCGTACCAACGCCGAAAACGCGTCGCGACCTTCAGTGTTCATTCTCGACATCGACCGGTTCAAGCAAGTCAACGACGAATTTGGCCTCGCAGTCGGTGACTCGATACTTCTCACGGTCGCCCGCCGCTTGGCGCGCCTGTTGAAGCCGCAAGATACGCTCGCACGCTTGACCGGCGATCAGTTTGCTTTTCTGATAATCTCCGAAAGTCAACCAGAGCGCATTGCCGCTTTCGCCGAATCCATTCGGCGTACCCTGCGAGCACCCATCACTATCGGCGAAAAGGAGATTTCGCTTGCCGCCTCGCTAGGAATATCCATGCATGACGGCAAGCAGAACGAGGCGGAAGAAATGATCAAGGACTCCGAGATCGGCATGTATCATGCCAAGCGTCTCGGCGGCGACCGCATTGAGGCATTCCGTCCGGCGCTCCGCCAGCACGGGAGCGACCTCGCCTCACTCGAGGCCGACTTGCGTCGGGCCCTCGGTCGCGAGGAGATCAAGGTTCTGTTCCAGCCGATCGTGCGCCTTGAGGACAAGACGATCGCCGGCTTCGAAGCACTAACCCGTTGGGATCATCCGAGCCTCGGCCGGATCCCCCCTTCGGACTTCATCCCAATCGCCGAACGGACCGGCTTGATCATTCCACTCGGCCTGTTCGTCCTCGACCGCACCGCGCGCCAGCTCGCTGATTGGCAGGAAGGCCTCGGACGCTCGGCGTCGCTGTTTGCCAGCGTAAACGTTTCCAGCCGGCAACTCCTACGACACGACCTCATCAATGACGTCAAGTCGGTACTGGTTCGCTCCAGCCTAAGACGTGGCTCGCTCAAACTCGAGATCACCGAGAGCCTTGTGATGGAAAACCCCGAATATGCTGCCCAGGTGCTGGCCCGCATTCGCGAACTCGGCGCTGGGCTGTCACTCGACGACTTCGGAACCGGCTATTCGTCGCTGTCGTACCTGCAAAGATTCCCATTCGACACGATCAAGATCGACCAGGCGTTCGTGCGCGGCAACGGCGCCGGCGACCGGCGCGTCATCCTCAGATCGATCATCTCACTCGCCCACGACCTCGATATGGACGTGGTTGCCGAAGGTGCAGAATCGGAAGCTGACGAACTCGAACTCTACGATCTCGGCTGTGAATACGTGCAAGGATTTCTTTACGGCCAGCCGATGACCGCGCAGGAAGCAAGCCGGTTGATTTTCCGCACTCTCGACGAAGAAGAAGAAGAAGAGCTCGATGCCTGACGAGGTAGTCGTCCCACCCATTTAGCAATCGATACAAACGGCTTTGCTTGACAGCCCGGCGGCTGATCCCCTTATTCAGACTATGAACCCAACGACAAGAAAGCCTCCATTGCGAATATCGCTTTGCGCGCCGCGGGGCTTTTGCGCCGGCGTCGACCGGGCAATCCAGATCGTCGAACTTGCACTCGAAAAATACGGACCGCCGGTCTATGTCCGGCACGAAATCGTTCACAATCGTTACGTCGTCGAGGATCTGAGGTCCAAGGGAGCGGTTTTCGTCGAAGAGCTTGACGAGATTCCGGAGACGGACCGTCCCGTAATCTTTTCCGCTCACGGCGTTGCCAAAGCCGTGCCCAAGGCGGCGTCAGCACGAAATCTGTTCCAACTCGATGCAACCTGTCCACTCGTCACCAAAGTCCATCGTGAAGCCGAGGTCCACTACCGCAAGGGCCGCGAAATCGTGCTGATAGGCCATGCTGGGCACCCGGAAGTCGTCGGCACGATGGGGCAATTGCCTAGCGGCGCGGTCCGCCTCGTCGAAAGCGCCGACGACGCCCGCCGGCTGACGCCGCGCGCACCGGATCGGCTTGCCTGGATCACCCAGACAACTCTCTCGGTTGATGATACCGCCGAGATCGTCACCATCCTCAAGCAACGTTTTCCCGATATAATCGGACCGCAAAAAAACGACATCTGTTACGCCACGACCAATCGGCAGCACGCGGTGAAGCGGGTCGCTGCCGAGGTCGATGCGATGATTGTCGTCGGGGCACCCAATTCATCGAATTCACAGCGCTTGCGCGAGGTGGCCGAACGCGCCGGTTGCCGCATCGCAGCGCTTGTGCAACGCGCTTCCGACATCGACTGGCCCGCTCTTGACGGCGTCGGGCACGTCGGATTGACCGCCGGCGCTTCGGCACCCGAGATTCTCGTCGAGGAGGTCATCGATGCCTTCGCCGAACGCTATGAACTAACCGTCGACGTGGTGACGGCGGCAGAGGAATCAATTGCTTTCAGCATGCCGCGACAGTTACGCAAAATGGCAGCGGAATAGTCGCGTGGCCGTCTACACGGAGATTGCCGACGAGGAGCTTTCGGAGTTCATCGCCGGCTACGACCTCGGCGCACTGCTCTCGGTAAAGGGCATCGCCGAGGGCGTTGAAAACTCGAACTTCCTGCTCGTCACCGAAAGCGGTGAATTTATACTGACTCTTTACGAAAAGCGGGTCAGCCCAGCCGACCTGCCCTTTTTCCTCGGCTTGATGAAGCATCTAGCTGGGCGAGGAATCACCTGTCCATTGCCGGTGCACAACCGTTCAGGCGAGATGCTCGGCTCCCTCGCCCAACGGCCGGCGGCCATAGTCACTTTCCTGCAGGGCATGTGGGTTCGCCGTCCGCGCAACCACCACTGCAGCGCACTTGGCGCAGCGATGGCGCAGCTTCATCTGGCGGGCGACGGGTTCGGCCTGACTAGGCCGAATGCGCTTTCCGTTGACGGCTGGCGGCCGCTTTTCGAGCCATGTGCGGATCGGGCCGACGAGGTCGCCATCGGACTTAGTGCGCAGATTTCTTCCGAGCTTGCGTTCTTCGACGACAATTGGCCGAGCGGGCTCCCCTCCGGCATTATTCATGCTGACCTCTTTCCCGATAACGTCTTTTTCCTTCGCGACGAAGTGTCCGGTCTGATCGACTTCTATTTCGCGTGTAATGATATGTTCGCCTATGATTTAGCGATTGCTCTCAACGCTTGGTGCTTCGAGCCGGATAGGTCGCTCAACGTCACCAAGGCGCGGGCGCTGCTTACCGCCTATTCCGGAGTTCGACCGCTCACTTCGCAAGAGGTCGAAGCTCTGCCGATCCTCGCTCGCGGTGCGGCGTTACGGTTTCTTCTAACCAGACTCTACGATTGGTTGACCGTGCCGGCTGGCGCACTGGTCGTGCCTAAGGACCCGATGGAATACTACCAGAAGCTTCGGTTTCACCGCGGCGTCGTCAGTGCCGCCGATTACGGGTTGACGGTATGAGCAAATCGGACCGCGTAGCGATCTGGACTGACGGCGCCTGCTCGGGCAACCCTGGACCGGGCGGCTGGGGCGCCGTCCTCTCCTGGAACCGGCATAGGCGAGAATTGAAAGGCGGCGCAGCCGAGACCACCAACAATCGGATGGAGCTGACCGCAGCGATCGAGGCACTTACAGCGCTGAAACGCCCCTCAACAATCGACTTCTACACCGACTCGCAATATCTGCGCGGCGGTGTAACCGGCTGGATTGATAGCTGGAAAAAGAACGGTTGGCGAACCAGCGATCGCAAGCCGGTCAAGAACGTCGACCTTTGGCAGCAACTTGACTCACTCAACGCTCGGCATGTCATTACTTGGCACTGGGTGCGCGGTCACGCCGGAACCGAGGGGAATGAGCGCGCCGACGAACTTGCGCGGGCCGGAATGGAGCCGTTCAAAACGGGTGCGAGTTTGGAGGGCAACGGAAACAAAAAAAGACGATCGCCGCAAACTGCTAGAGCTGATCAAGCATCGCCTCCGCGCCGGTGACGGTGACGCCACTACCGCCTTCCGGCTCAAGATTAATTCTCTTGACCACGCCGTCCTCCACGATCATCGAGAAGCGCCGCGCGCGGATGCCCATGCCGGCTTCGGTGCGGTCGATATCCACGCCGAGCGCCTTGGTGTAGGTGGCGGAGCCGTCGGACAAGAAATCGAGCTTGCCGGCGCCGCAAAGCGCCTCGTCCCAGACCTTCATGACATGATGATCGTTGACCGCCATGACGACGATGCGATCGACGCCCTTCGCCTTGATCGCCTCGGCGTTGGCGACGAAGCGAGGGATGTGAGCCTTATGACAGGTCGCGGTGAAAGCACCCGGCACGCCGACGAGTACCACCTTCTGGCCGGCAAACAACTCGTCGGTGGTCACCTTTCTAGCGTTACCGTCACTGTCCTTGACCCGAAGAAAACCGTCCGGGAGTTTGTCACCGATCTTGATCATAATCCGCCATTCCTTTTGACCCGCGCTGCCGGCCGACGAAGGCGGTTGAGATATATCGCCCCGGCAGTTTAGTCGAGTCTGGCGGTATCTTCGATCGCCCCACCGTCGGCCACGACGGTGACCGTGAAGGTATTACCCCCAATCGGTATCTTCGAGCCGAGCCGGTTGAATTCGACGCTGAAGGTTGCGCGCACGTCATCGGAGGCGAGGAACTTGGGCACCGCCGGATACCAGTCCACCGGGCCTTCAACGAAGACCTCGGCATCAGCCGCATCGGCGGCAACGATTTCAATTTCGAAGACCGGCCGCTTATCGGTGCCGCCGGCCAGCGTAACGCCGCCGACCTCGAAAACGCCCGCAATCGGCTGCCCGGGCAGAGCCGCGCGCGCGTCCGCGAGAATCGTTTCAGCCGCTGTGTCGATCTCGCCAGGCGCGAGATCAAGCGTCACATCGTAGTGCTCGGGAATGCAGATTTCGGCACAGACGCCGATATCGAGCGAAAGCACCAGCCTCGTCGCCAACTCTGGATTAGCCGCAGCAATGGTGACCGGAAGGATCACGTGATCCTCATAGACATTGGTAACCGCGTAGCCGTCATCGACTCGATGCGGCACAGGGAATTCAACGAAGACCGGGCCACTGATATTACTTGAGCCGGAAAAATCGATCAGCGGCGCGACTCCGGCGTCGCCCGGCGTGCGCCAATAGGTCTTCCAACCCGGGGCGATACCGATCTCGATTCCAGCGAATATGTAGCCGGCCGCATCGATCCCGGCAGCAATCAGACGCACTTTGGCGTTGCCTTCACCTCGCCAATCGCTGACCGCCGCGCCGGCCGGGCTCGCAGTCAGCGCAACGACAACCATCATTGCCGGCCCGACGAGGTCGCGAAGGCGAGGCGCTACATCTAAGCCCATGCGGCGCACCATAGCGCTTTCACCTGCCGAAGGCGATAAATCGCCGACGGACGCCGGCGTCATATCTTTGTGATTACACCGTTATCGACCGCCGATCGCCGACGGAGGCCTTCCGCACTTTCAATTTTGCGGCATCGTGCTACGCTTCCGTCATGGGAAAGGCTGCTACCGACACAGCGCCGGGCCGGGGCTATTTAGACGGCCAATTCCTCATCGCCATGCCCGGCATGCAGGATTCCCGCTTTGAACGTGCGGTGGTCTATATCTGCGCCCATTCGCAGGATGGCGCGATGGGGATCGCCATAAACCAGCCAGCGCCGCAAATTACATTTCGCGACCTTCTCGTGCAGCTCGATATCATTCCCGACGAGCAACAGATCAGGCTGCCCGAACCGGCCGGCCATATGCAGGTACATCGCGGCGGGCCGGTTGAAACCAGCCGTGGATTTGTTCTCCACAGCGCCGACTATTTTATCGAAAACTCGACGTTGCCGATCGACGACCACGTCTGCCTGACGGCAACCCTCGAGATTCTGAAGGCGATCGCGGCCGGCAGCGGACCGGCAAACGCCATGCTGGCGCTCGGCTACGCCGGATGGGCGCCTGGGCAACTCGAAAACGAGATCCAGGAGAACGGCTGGCTGTTCTGCCGCGCCACGCCCGAACTGATCTTCGACCCCGACCTCGACAGCAAATACGGCCGGGCCCTCGGACTGATCGGCATCGACCCGGCCCGGCTCGCCAGCGATGCCGGCCACGCCTGAACGTCAGACTACGATCGACCGCGAAGGTGCCCGCACGCGTAGATGAAGAACACTGCCGCCAGTCCGCCTGCGAGCCCAAACCAAGTCAGCGCATAGCCGAGGTGATTGTTGGGGAACTGGACGAGCGTCTCGCCGCCTTGTGGCAATCCGCCGGCAACTCGAGGGTCGAAGCTCATGTCGACGGTGTAGGGGGCGACACGCTCTGCCGCCAGGCCGCTCCACGCAGCAAAAAGCGCGGGATCGCGCGAAAACCAGACGTTGCGGGCTTTATCGTCGTCGGTTGACAGCGAGCCAGGCTGGCGCGGTGCGCGGAGTAGGCCGCTGACCGCCACCTCGCTGCTGATCTGTCCGTCGAGGCGGGTCCCCGGATCCTTCCGGTTTTCCGGGACGAAGCCGCGATTGACGTAGACAATCCAGCCGTCGGTGGTCTCGAGCGGGGTCATGATCAGATAGCCCATACCGCCATGGGGCCCGCGCGGCGCGGAGAGCACCGTGAAGACATGTGCTTCGGAGTGGTGGAGAAAGCGTCCGCTAACCGATACCGGCTGGTACTCAAGCGCGACCATGTCGAGGCCCGGCCACTGGTCGGGAACGGGCGCCGGTATCGGAGCGCTGTCGGTGCGCTCGCTGACGCGGGCGATGAGAGCCTCTTTCCACTGGAGCCGATGCACCTGCCAGACGCCGAGCGAGACGAGGATGCCGAAGGCCACCCCGGTGGCGACACCGGGAAGGATGAGGCCACGCCAGGGTGCCGTCATGGCGAGACTCTCTCAGGCAATCTAAGTTCCGGCGATCCGCCCTTCTTCGGCCTTATGCTTGTACTGCTGGGCAATGAGGAAGCCCTTGAGAGGCCTTAACAGACCAATCGACAGGGCAAGAACCAGTGGAACCCAGAGAAGCGCATGAACCCAGAAGGGCGGGGCGATAGTAAACTCGACGAAGAGCGCCAAGCCTACGACGATAAAGCCGACGATCATGATGATGAACACCGCCGGACCGTCGCCTGAATCGACAAACGCATAGTCGAGTCCGCAAACTTGGCACCGCGGCTGCACCCCGAGAAACCCGGAAAACAGCGACCCCTCGCCGCAACGCGGACAACGCCCCCTCATTCCGGTCGCGGTTGGCGGAAGCGGCGGATAGTCAGCCCGATCGTTACCGGTCATTTTCAAAGACACGCCGGGCTTCCTCGATTATTCGAGACCGCCCAGCGCCACCTCAATGAATAGTCGCACCCCACCCGCCCCAGACATAGACGCAGAAGAACAGGAACAGCCAGACCACATCGACGAAGTGCCAGTACCAAGCCGCTGCTTCGAAGCCGAAATGCTGTTCCGACGTGAACTGGCCGAGGTAGGCCCTAAGCAGACAGACGATCAAGAAGATCGTGCCGATGATGACGTGGAAGCCATGAAAACCGGTCGCCATGAAGAACGTGGCGCCATAGATCGATCCGCCGAAAGAGAATGGTGCATGAGCGTATTCGTAGGCCTGAACCGAGGTGAACACCAAACCCAGGATTATGGTAAGCGTCAGACCCCACAACAGCCCTTTGCGGTCACCTTCCAGCAGAGAGTGATGCGCCCAGGTTACGGTCGTCCCCGAGGTGAGCAGGATCAGCGTATTGAGTAGTGGCAAGTGCCAAGG
>Ga0075327_1000289_pt1 | contig 13647 bp, 17 predicted proteins | sample MayberrySE_Catta_2_FD_120056 | JGI IMG/M metagenome (GOLD analysis project Ga0075327, IMG submission 120056) | Natural and restored wetland microbial communities from the San Francisco Bay, California, USA, that impact long-term carbon... | ecosystem: Environmental > Terrestrial > Soil >...
AATTGCTTTTGACCGGTTCGTCGCTTTCCTTCGGCCGGCGCCGGTGCTTCGGCGACCGCCACCACGCGATAGGTCTCGTTCTGCCATCCCGCTTCGGCAGGCGAGGCCAGTTTGCCGCGCGGCCTGTCGGGATCGGGAATCCAGCCGCCGACGGGGAACGGCGCGCCGACGAGAGAATTGTCCGACTTGCGAATGAGGTGGAGTCTGCTCATTGATATGCCTGCACGAGTAGCACCGAGTCGCCGTCATCGTCGACGACACAGTGACAGAGGAATTTTCCGGTGTTGATCGCAGTGAAGCTGTCGCCGGCAACCTTCGTCCAGCCGTCAGTCGTGATAGTGCCGGCCGAGCCGTTGTTGGTAATCGTCAGCAGGCACGCGCCCTTGGCCGTACCCGGGGCTAGGGTAAAGGCCCCGCCGTTGACGCACTTCTGCAAGGGCCGGTCGCCCATGTCGAGGGTCAGCGTGCCCGAAGATTGCGTTCCGAGATCCTTGACCGTGACGGTCGCGCCACCGGCCAGCGTCTGATTTTCGGTAGCGAGCAAAGCCACAGTCGAACCGCCGACATTCGGCGCAACATCGAAGGAATAGCCGCCCGACGCCCCGGCAAAGTCGATCGCGTTTGACGCGTGCGTGACCGTCACATCGCCGCCGGCGAAATCGATCGCACCACCGGACGGCAGCTTGAGCGGCGCGTCAAACACATAGCCGCTCGCCGCGCCGGCAAAGCTCAGGGTGTTAGCCGCATGAGTGAGGGTGACGTCGCCCTCACCCCAGTTGACGATACCGCCGACTGCGAGGAAAAGTTCCGACCAAGGCAGTTCGTTCGTGCCGAGTGAAAGGGCGCCGGTAATCTCGGGCGACCACGCGTTCCCTGCACCGCTGATCGGGCGGAGCAGCCAGCTGTTGGCTCCGGTCCGTTCGAGTATGCCGGTCCCGCTGAGGTCCTCGATCGCCGCGAGATCGGTCGGCGAACCGGCAACCGTCGGGATGCCGCTCAGCCTTTCGGTGATTGTCGTTGCCATGTCTTGTGCCTCGTTTCCTTTCAAAGACAGCGTCGAAGATGTCGACGCCTCGCCCCGCTCGAATTCTCGCTCCCGATCAGCCATGATCGCCGGCACACTTTGGAGAGAGTTGCCGCGGTGAAAAATCGTCCTTTCCGCCAGCGTCTTGGGTTCGCCCTTGCCGGCGTCGGCGCGGTCTGGCGGCGCGAGAAGAGCTTTCGCACTCAGACCCTGCTCGCCGTGGGCGCGGCCGCCCTCGTCGCTCTGCTCCGGCCAGGCCTCGTCTGGGTCGGTCTCGTCGTTGTTGCGATCACGCTGGTGCTGGCACTCGAGATGGTCAATGCAGCGATCGAATATATGATCGACCACATCCACCCCGATGTCGCTCCAGAGATCCGGCGGGCCAAGGACGTCGCCGCTGCCGCCGTGCTGGTGGCAAGCGCCGGGGCGGCCGTCGTCGGACTGTTGATGATAGTCGATTGGCTGGGATCGTGACTTCCGTCGGCTCGCGTCTGCTGCCGGTCGTCAGTTCCCCAGCCGCACCGTGTCGCCGCTTCGCGCCGACTCCTCGATCGCCAACGTGATCGCCAGTGTCTGGCGCGCTTCGCGCGCCGTCGCCATCGGACACGGTCGCCCGCGCGACAGGTGGTCGAGCCATACCCGCGTCTCGTCGGCGACCGGCCCCCAATAGTCGCCGAGATGCCAGTTGCCCGGCGTCGAAGACGACAGGAATGCGGTCTGGAACTCCAGCCCCGGGATATAGGCGTGCGGAATCCCCTTGTTGGTGATCAACAGCTCGTCAGTGTGATCGTCGTTGAGGATCAGTGCCCCTTCCGACCCGTAGACCTCGATGCGTACACCCATACCGAGCTGCGGCGCGTGCGCCGGCAATGCGAAGAAGACCCCAAGATTGACCACCGCGCCGTTCTCATAGGTAACGAGCGCGAAAGTCGCGTCGTTGACGTCGTATCCGGCATCGCGAAATACGGTGCCGTGGCCGCGCGCCGAGACCTCGCGCGGCCGCACACCCTCGAGGAACCAGCCGGCAACGTCGACCCAATAGGTCAAAACGTCGACCACCGGTGTCGCGTCGGCGGAGCGCTTGAGAATCTCGATGCCTTGCGCCCGCGTGTTGCAGGCCCGCCCGGTCAACGCCAGGATGTTGCCGAGCCGCCCCTCGACGATCTGATCCTTGGCCGAAAGATAGCGCCGCTTGAAGCGCTGCGCATATCCGACCCGGAGCGGGGTCCCGGTCTCCTCCGCCTTGGCGATGATCCTGTCGGCGTCGTCGAGCGTCAACGCGATCGGCTTTTCGACCAGCACCGGTTTGCCCAGTTCAAGCGCCTGCATCACCGGGTCGAGGTGCTCGGGTTCGCTGGTCGAGACGATGACCGCGTTGACCTCGGGATGAGCAATCACCGCATCGTTGCTGGCAGAGACGAAACTTGCGCCGGCGGTTCTGGCGAGCGTTTCGGCGCGCGCACCGTCGAGATCGGAAACCGCGAGGAAACGGACAGCCGGATGCCCCGCTGCCATCCGCGCCCGCAACGACCCGATCCGGCCCGAGCCGACCACTGCAATGCCAAGGTCCTTGGTTTCCATGACGCCCTCCCGCTTTTCGGCATCAGAATGCACCGGACGGGCGGCGTTCACAATTGCAGGCGACAGCGCCTCAAACCCTACTTCGCGACCAGCATCCGGTAAATCGCCGTCGCAACGGTCGGCGGCAACGCGTCGAACCACGTTGTCACCGCGTCGATGTCCTCGGCCGTCATGCGCGTGAGGATGCGACTGATGCGGTCGCGGATGACGGCGAGGTTGCGGTTCGCCCTGTGCCCCCACTCTTTCACCATCGCGCTGCCTTCCGGCGTCGAGGCAAAACGGGCGACATCGGTGTCCGAGGCGTTGCGAGCGCTGCCGGCCGAGCCCAGCGCGATCTCCGAGAAGAGAGTCGAACGCGCGCCCCCGGCAGCGCGTCGAACCCAGCGGTGAAGGCGGCTCGCTCGTCCGGATCGAGTCATTCAAGAATCACGATCGCGCCTCGCTGCGCCTGCGCCAGGCGCGCGGTGAAACCGCCCGAAGCTTCCCATTCCGCAACAAGGGCCGGGCCAAGCGCACTGCGCGCCTCGTCCGTCGGCAGGCTCGCTTTGGCCATTCGGCTGGCGACCATAGTGCGATAGCGCCGTTCGACATCCGGGTTGGCAAACCCACTCGCCGGTTCGGCCAGCTGAACCGCTCTATCGTCCTCCGTCGGGACCAGTGCCGCCCCCTCGCCCCAGTCCGGGCGCTCGATCGGCGCCATCATAGCGCCCTCGGATAAAGCCGGCCGAGGTCGCGTTCGGCAAGCGCTTCGTTGGCGACGATCTGTGTCATGCGCGTGCCGTCGGCGAGGCGCTTGACCGCGAAGCCGTTGCCGTACCAGGCAACCGAATAGGTACCGTCGCTATAGAGCGGTCTCAGGCGCTCGGCAAAGCGGATCATCCGCGGCCTTGAGATCACCGCCACTTCTGCGTTGGCCTGCACGACGACGGCGTCAGCCGCCCAACTCTCGTCGAAGGCGACGATGTAGAGGTGATCGTGCTTGCGTAGCGCCACGCTGCGGCTGGCCTGCACGCGCGCCCACAGCGACGGCTCCTTCAGATCGTCAGCAATCGCTCCTTCCGGCAGCCGCACCATAAACTGCCGATAGGCGAAGCTATCGGCGTTCAGCACGACGAAGGCCGGATCGATCACCGGCAGCTTGCGGTCTCTCGGGATCGCAGGGCTTTCGCGTTCTGTCGTCGGAGCGGGTTTTGCGGCCTGAGCCATGTCAAAGTCCTTCTTTGAGTTGATCGATATCTTGCGAAAGCTCTGCGCGCTCATGCGCCGCCCAATCGTCCTCGGCCTTGCGCCAACAGGAACGCCATTCGACGGCACCGAAGCGATAGCGATGGCCGGGTAGCGTGGAGAGAATTGCGACTAGCCGCTGCGACAGCCGGCTTGCCGACGCAGGGCCATCGAGCTTGGCCGGCACCGGCTTGCCGAGACGCCGGGCAAGGTCGCGCATTTCTCCAGCGGCTTTCAGCGTATCGGCAAGGCCGGCGACCAGTTCGCGTGCGCCCTTCTCGGCGCGACAGATCGCCGTCAGGCGTTCGAGCTCCTTGGCGGCGAGATCGTCCAACAGCATCGCGGCGATTCCGTTCAGCCTGTCAGTCTCCTCGTCGCGCTCGCGCCGCACCGACTCGACTTCGGCTTGCGCAAGAGCATCTATTTCCTGCTCGACCGCGATGATCTCGTCGTCGTCGAACGGCTCGCCGTCGAGGACTGCAGCGCCGCGCCGGCGGCGCAACGAATCGAGGCGAGCGAGCGCATCGTCCCTACGCTCGGCAAATGCTGTTGTCATGAATGGCCCTTCCTGTGGTTGGTCATTTCCCTCGGCGAGGAACGCGAGAATCTCCGTGAGCCCGTGGACTTGCGATCCCCGTCCCGAGGCACGCGACGGCGTGAGCCATCCGGCCTCAAAGGACGAGGATCGCGCCCCCCTGTCCGATCAGGCTCGACGTGTTAGGTTCGGCATGCCCAAGACAACAGCCGCACACATCGATGAACGCACCCGACAAGCGCCTCTACTGGGAGGACTTCACCGCCGGTGAGGCAACCGACTTCGGCGAGACCGTCGTCTCCGCCGAAGACATCATCGCCTTCGCCCTCGAGTTCGATCCCGACCCCGCTCATCTCGGCGAGGCGCCCGACGATACTGAGTTCACCGCCAGCGACTGGCACAGCTGCGCCATGCTGATGCGGATGATGTGTGACGACTATCTCAACAATGCCGCCGGCGCTGGCGCGCCTGGCGTTGAACACGTGAGGTGGTTCGGTTCGGTGCGACCCGGCGACGTCCTGCGCGCTCGGCGCACGCCGATCGAGACCCGGGCATCGAAGAGCCGGCCTGAGATCGGCATCGTCCGGATGTACCAAGAGGTCTTCAACCAGGACGGCGCGATCGTTTTGACCTGGCTACCGATTCAAATCTACCAGCGCCGCGATCCCGCCGCCGAGCCGCCGCCGTCGGTGTCAGGCCCCGAGCCGCGAAGCATGAAGCACGCCATCCGCAGACCGCCGGCCGTTTTCACTGACGACCTCCGCAAGCCGGTCGGCGTTTTCGAAGATATCGAAATCGGCGCCATCCTCGATCTCGGCACCCACGTTTTTTCCAGGGACGAGATGCTGTCCTATGCGAGACGCTTCAATACACAATATTTCCACACCGACGAGGAAGCGGCGAAAGCCAGCCTCTATGGCGGCCTGATCGCCAGCGGCTGGCACACCGGTGCGGTCTGGAACCGCCATCGCGTTACCCACCGCCAATACTTCGCCGATATTCAATCCCTCCGTCCCGCCGCCACTTTGTCGATCGCAGTCACCGACATGAAATGGCCGGCCCCCGTACGGCCCGGCGATCGGCTCGCATTTCGAACCAGGATCGCCGGAAAGTCGCAGGTGCCGGATACGCCGCAATGGGGGCTCGTCGAGAGCTTTGACGAAGGTACCAACCAGCGCGGCGAAACCGTCTTCAGCCTTACGCACCGCTACTGGGTCGAAAAGGCCCAGGCTTGATCTCCCGCACCGCCTCAGGCGCAAACCGAGCTATGTGATACAGGGGACGAAAAGTGACATCCACGTTGCCGAGTCAAGCATAAATTTCGACCCCCCCGAAGCCCTCACGCCATTAGCTTGCCGCCCGACACGTTGATCGCCAGCCCGGTCATGTAGTCCGACTCGGCAGAGGCGAGATAAGCGGCGAGTTGCGCGATGTCCTCCGGCTGAGCGATCCGGCCAAGCGGCGTGACCCCCACCGCGTCATCGATCAGTTGCTCGCGATAGGCTTCAATCGTCATATCCTCCGGCTTCAGCCCCGACGCCATGCCGTATACGCGCTCAGTGTCGACCAGCCCCGGACAGATCGCATTGACATTGATTCTATGCGGACCGAGTTCGATAGCGAGCGACTGAGTGAAGCCGATCACAGCGAACTTTGAGGCTGAATAGGCGGCAAAGCGAGCGCGACCCTGCTTGCCGGCACTCGACGACATATTCACGATCTTTCCGCCACCGCCACGGTCGATCATGTGGCGTGCCACTGCCCGGCAACACAGGAAGGTGCCTTTTGCGTTGACGGCGAGGACACGGTCGAAAACGGCCTCGTCGAGATCGACCACCGGCACCCGGTCGGGACCGGCTTTCGAGCCGGCGTTGTTGACGAGGATGTCAATCCGTCCCAAGCGGTCAATTGTTTCACTGACTATCCGTTCCACGTCCGCCGCGTTGGTGACGTCGCCGGGGCAGCCGAGCGCCTTGCGGCCGAGTGCTTCGATCTCGCCGACCACCTGCCTCAGCCCGCCCCAATTGTCGACAGGTTCGTCGCGGACATCGTTGACCGCCACATCCGCGCCCTCGCGCGCCAGCCTGAGCGCAATCGCCCGTCCGATCCCGCGCTGGCCGGCCGCACCGGTGACCAGCGCCATCTTGCCCTCGAGGTCGTACATCGGTCTTCCCCCGCCACCGTTCAAAGATCCGGATCGGGCGCGGCAATCGACGGGCTGGTGACGTTCATCATCCAGCAATAGAACTCGATGCGATGTCCGTCGGGGTCGAGAAAGTAGAAGGCGTGGCTGCCGCTGCCGCCGGTGAAGCCGCCCTCCGGCAGTCCTTCCGGTGCATGCACCAGCGGCCCGTTGACGAAATCCACGCCACAACCGCGAACATGCTCGATTGCCTGCAGCCACTTCTCACGCTCGGTAAATTCGAAGGCGATGTGATGCAGTCCGCCGACCCGTCGCTTGGCTGTATCGGAAGAATCGAGCTCGGACCTGTCGACCTCCTCAGGCAACTCGTTAAGAACCAGGTTGTGATGCATGGCATCGATGCGCATGAAGCATTGCCGTCCCCTGGCTGGGTTGCCCCACAGTCCGGTGACCTTGAGCCCCACGACTTTCCGGTAAAACTCGACTGATCGATCCATGTCGGTGACATGGATACCGACGTGACCTACTTGGCTTATACCAAGTCCCATCGCAATTCTCCTCCCATGGGATTGCCTCTATGCGAGGTTGCCAATTCGAATACGGCCAAGCCCGTTTATCCGAAAGTCGTCGGATTTCGGGCAACTTGGCACCGGCCGCAGGCTAGCGCCTCTTGCCAGCTCTGCGCTAGGCTCGCCTCGGCCTTTCCAACCTTGCGAGTCGCCCGATGCCCCCGCCAAACACGGAACTTCTCGTTGACCCAAGTTGGTTGGAAGCGCGCCTCGGCGATCCAATTGTCCGGGTCTTCGACTGCACGCTGACGCGCGTCCCGCAGCCGTCCGGCGCATCGCTTTGGCAGAGCGGCCGAGCCGCTTGGGAGCGAGAGCACATCCCCGGCGCCTTCTATCTGCATATGGTCGAGGATCTGTCGGCGCCGAAAGGCACGGTTCCCTACGGCTTACCCGAGCCCGATGCAGTCGCCAGCCTTCTCTCCTCCTTTGGCGTCAATGCAGACGCGACAGTTGTCCTTTACGGAAACGGCGGTCAATCGGTCGTCCATCGGGTCTGGTGGGTCTTGACGGCGTCAGGCGTCGGCGACGTTCGTGTCCTCGATGGCGGCTGGCAGCGCTGGCGCGCTGAAGATCGGCCGATTGAATCGGGTGTCCCGAAACTGCCTCAGAAAACTGGGGAATATCGCTGCCACCCTCGGCCCGATCTGATGGTCGAACGTGACGATGTCGCGCATTCGCTCGATGACCCCGACGCTTGCCTCATCCACTCGTTGAGCGCCGAGCAATTCGCTGGGATCGGCGGCCAGGTGTATCGCCGCGCGGGACGAATACCGGGCAGCATAAACATCCCTGCGAGCAGCCTTCTCGACCCCGAGACAGCTTGTTTCCGGCCGATCGATGAACTCCTGTCCACGTTTGCAGCTGCCGGTGTCGACCGCGCCGGGACGATTATTCCCTATTGTGGCGGCGGCATTGCCGCCACGACTGTCTTTCTGGGGTTGACGATCGCCGGCTATGACAACGTCCGTCTTTATGATGGCTCCCTTCTCGATTGGACGGCCGATCCGAACGCACCAATGGTCACTGACGCCGACCCGGCATCGGTACCGGGGCGGTAGCGAGCTAACGCGCCACCGCCGCAGCCGATCACGTTGAAGGGGAACGCCATGAAAACACACGCCATCCGAATTCATCAGACCGGCGATCCGTCGGTCATGACTTGGGAAGAAATCGACATCGGCGAACTCGGACCGGATGAGATCCTCCTGCGTCATACGGCGATCGGCTTCAATATGATCGATACCTACCATCGCAGCGGTCTCTACCCGACTCCGCCAAAACCTTGCGGACTTGGCGGCGAGGCCGCCGGCGTCGTCGAGGCCGTCGGCCGGAAGGTAAGGAACTTCAAGCCGGGCGATCATGCCGCCTATGGCGGCAGTGCCATCGGGCTTGGCGCCTATGCCGAGACGCGGATAGTGAAAACCGATTGGCTGACCAGACTGCCTCGATGGATGGACGACCGGATCGCGGCGGCTATTCTCACTAAGGGGCGCACGGTCGAGTATCTGTTCAATCGCACCCATAAGCTCAAAAAAGGCGAAACCGTCCTTTTCCATGCCGCTGCCGGTGGCGTCGGTCTGCTCGCCGGCCAGTGGGCGAGGGCTGTGGGTGCTATTGCAATCGGCGTCGTCGGCTCGCCGGAAAAAGCGAAAATCGCCAAACGCAACGGCTACAAGCACGTGATCGTCGCCAGCGAAGCCGATGTCGCCAAAGAAGTGATGCGCATCACCAGGGATCGCGGCGTCGATGTCGTCTACGACTCCGTCGGCAAGGACACCTGGCAGGCGTCGCTCGACTCGGTGAGGAAACTCGGTCTTGTCGTAAGCTTCGGCAGCGCGTCCGGCGATCCGCCACCCTACAACGTTTCCCTCGACGGTCGTAAGAATTCGGCCTTCATCCACCGCGCCACCATGCCGAACTACATGACCACACCGGAGATCGCCGCAGCCAGCGCCAGAAGAGTGTTCGCTATGATCAAGAAAGGCGCGATCAAGGCACGGATCGACGACAGTTACCGGCTGAGGGACGTGATCCGGCTGCACCGCGACGCCGAGGCACGCAAGACGACAGGTCAAGTCGTAATCCTGCCCTGACGGATTTCCGTATTTGCGCGACTACTGCGCTGTCGCTGTCACCCGAGTGCCGCTGATCTGATTGGGGATCGGATCTTTCAGGTTCGCCGGGTCCATCGGATTCGCGTCGATCGGCATAAAGTAAATCTTGATGTCGGCGCTGAGCTTGCCGCTCTCTTTATCATAGACCGCATCGTAATCCAGTCTGGCGATCTTCTGCTCGGGAAACGCCTCGGTCTTGTGCGTAAAATCGAGCACCGTTGCCAGAATGTGAAGCTCGCCTGCCTCATCGGAAAAGCAGCGCCAAGCCCCGCGGCCTTCGGTAAAAGGCGCAAACCCCGCCTCGCCGCCATCGTTGGAATCGGTGAGGAAGAAATGCCCCCCGTTGGTCAGGGAGACCAGGCTGCGGCCGACCTCTACACCGCGGTCGGGGTTGATATTCGTCGTCAGGAAGGTCCCGACCGCATCAAAGCAGGCCGAGAGCTCTTCGTCCGCCGAATACGCCGACGGCGCGCCGAAAAGCAAGTATCCTGCGCCGACAACGACCCCAAACCATCCGCGCATCCTGCGTCTCCTTGCTGTTGAGTTTGCCGGCAAAACGGCAGCTGCATCACCTCAGGCCCAGCGATCACTGTGCTGTCACCCGGATACTGTCGAAGGTGAACCCCCGCACTTTCCCTGACGCTGCCGTGTCAAAGGGATTTCCATCGATCGGCACGAAATAGAACGTAAAATCTCCTGAGAGGCTGTCGCTACCCTCGTTATAGACAGCATTGAAATCGATTCGCGCCAGGGTCTGGTCGGGATACTCCGGCGTCTTGTCGCTGAAGTCGATCCCCGTCGCCACGACATGAAGCTCGCCGCTATCCTCGGAGACGCAGCGCCAGGCGCCGCGGGTCTCCGTAAACGGCGCATATCCCTCTATCCCACCCTCGTTGGAGTCGGTTCGGAAAAAATAACCGCCATTGGTCAGGGAGATCAGGCCGCGCGACGTGACCTCTTTGGTCTCGACATCGGTGTTTGTTGTGAGGAATGTCCCGACCGCGTCGAAGCAGGCCGACAACGGCTCGTCGGCGGCAAAGGCGGTGTTTGCGCCACCCAGCACAGCCACCGCAAGAAGCCCGCTTGTGACGCATCCGCGCATTCGCTGTCCTCCTCAGCTAACCGTCGACCGGCCCTGATAACCTAGCGTTGTCGGCGCGAAGGTGAAAGCGTGCAGATTGCCCTGCCGATGGCGAATCCTGGATTTGCCGCTCATCGTGAAGGCGTCAGCGCGTCTCGGGATCAGCGTCGAGGACCTTGCGGTACGCCGCCGGCGCGCCCGGCGCAAAGCGGCACCGGCTCCATTGGCCGGAGGCGCGAAGCGCCCGCCACGCCGAGCCGTCGAGGTCTTGCTCGCTGGCGAACTCGGTGACCAGGAGATGCCGCTCCGGCCCCTCCATAGCCAGATAGCGCCGGAGCCGCTTGAGACCCGGAATGTCGGCGCAGGCCAGCAGAAATTCGGTTTCGTACCAGATGTTGAAATTCTGGATTTCGCCCGGCGGCAGGTCAAACCGATCGATCACGATCACCGGGGCGAGATGCCGAGCGTCCCCTTCGATGCCGGCCCCGACCCAAGCCGCGGCGTAGCGCGCCTGATTCTGCATGCGTTGATGATAGGCAGCGTCGCGCGGTGCCCGCTTGGTCCTGAGGCCTTGATAGGGCCCACCGTAGAGATCGCCGAGAGTCGGAGCAACATAGCAAGTCACATAAGCCTGTGGTTTTCGCTGCGGCTCTGCCACGGCTCCGAGAGCAGCCCCCTCAATGACATCGAAGCTAGCCGCCGGACCGAAGCCGATCGCAACACGCGGGGGAAACATATCCTCCGCCAGCCACGGTCGAAAGTCGCTCTGCCATTCCGGTGCGAGATCGCAGAACACGGCCAGTAGGCCGGTGCCGATGCGCGGCGCACTATCCATGCTTTCCGAGATCGTACCGATTGCCATAGCCGGGACCCTGCCGCCTTTCCTATTCGCGCCATAACTCCGGCCGGCTCAGCGCTTCGGCGCAACGCACGATACCCGATATCGATTCGACATCGGCTCCTCCGATCGTCTTGACCATCCACGCCTCGGCATACGCTGGCGGGAGCTCATGCGGCGCTGCCAGGCCCCGTCGCCCGGCCGGCGCGAAACCGAAACGGCCGTAGTAGTTCGGATCGCCGAGGACGAAGACCAACGCTACGCCTGAGCGCGCCAGCCGATCGAGCCCATCCTCGACCAGCCGGCTGCCGTACCCGCGGCCTTGCGCCTCCGGCACGATGGCGAGCGGCGCCAGGATCGACGCGCGCACTGGCCGTTCCTCGCCGACTACCCCGACCGCCGTGAAAAGGACATGACCGACCGGCTTGCCATTCTTTATCGCCAACAGGGACAACAGCGGCGCGGCGGTCGCGTCCATCAGCAGGTCTCGGACGAGGTCTGCTTCCGTCTCTTGCGCGAATGCGCGACGCGCGACATCGAGCACGGCGTCGAGATCGTCGCCCGTCGCTTCGCGGACCGTCAACGGCAAGGCGCAGGTTCCGACAATTGAGAAAGCCTCCGGTGGGGCGGTAGGAAAAATCTGCGCCGCCTGTTGCGTTGAGGCCCCGCCGCGGGCCAGTCTATGTCCGATCTTCCGCCGCGGCCGCGGACTGGCGCGGCCTCCATCCGACCTAAACAATCAGAACCGGCAACGTCGCTCAAGGAGCTTGGACATGGAATACACCTATCTTGGGAAAAGCGGGCTGAGAGTCTCCCGCATCTGCCTCGGCACGATGAATTTCGGCGACTCGATGGACGAAGCAACGGCCGCCGACGTGGTCGACGCCGCCCGCGAAGCCGAGGTCAATTTCGTCGACACTGCCGACGCCTATGTCAACGGCGCCTCGGAGACGATCCTCGGCAAGCTGATCGAGAAGGACCGCGATGCCTGGGTGCTGGCGACCAAGGTCGGCCAGCAGGACGGCAAGCCGCAGCGCAAGATGGGCCTGTCGCGCAAGTGGATCATGGAAGCCATCGACAAGAGCCTCGAGCGGCTGCGCACCGACTATGTCGACATCTATTATATGCACCATCGCGACCGGTCGACGCCGCTCTCCGAGAGCGTACAGGCGATGGGCGATGTGGTTGCCAGTGGCAAGGCGACCTACTGGGGCTTTTCCAATTACTACGGTTGGGAAATCGGCGAGATCATGCGGCTTTGCGATCAGACCGGCACGCCCTACCCCGTGGTCGCGCAGCCGATGTACAACTACGTCATGCGCCAGGCGGAGAACGACTATCTGCCGGCCTGCGAATATTACGGCATCGGCGTCGCGCCGTTTTCGCCGCTCGCCCGCGGCGCGCTCACCGGCAAATACAAGCAGGACGCCCCGCCGCCGAACGATTCCCGCGGCGCCCGCGGCGATTCCAGCCTGCTCAAACGCGACCTGACCGATGCGGCATACGACGTGGTCGAAAAGATCCGAGCGCACGCCGACAAGCGCGGCATGTCGCTGATCGATTTCGCCATGCGCTGGGTGCTCAACAACAAGACCGTGTCGAGCGTCATTGCCGGACCGCGCACGGCCGAGCAGTGGACCGCCTATCTCGGCGCCTTCGACCACGAATTCACGGCGGAAGACGAGGCGCTGGTCGATGGTCTCGTCGCCAGCGGTCACCCGGCGGCGCCGGGACTTATCTGGAGCCGCCACCCGCCGATGGGCCGCAAGCCGCTGACGGGGTGACATGCGCTAAACGGGATCGACCGCACCCCGGAGGAGCTGACGCCATTCTCGTACAAGTCCTCCTCCGGGTCGATACGTTCGGTTGGAGATAGAAAGGCTCGCGCGATCGGCCGCCTTCAGCAAGAGATCGCCGGGCAGTGAGCCCGCTGGCGAACGACAGCGTCGCCTCGAAAACCTCCAGGACGACCTGGCAATCAAGGGAAATCCCCAAGTTCCAGTCGGTTCTTCGGCAGAAGCGGCCAGGATAGAATTTTGGACAGCTGCAACCGCCAAATCTGGCTCCGCCGGCCAGTCGACCTTGTCTTCGAGTTATGTCTTCTTAGCGAATTGGAGTGGTCGGTATTCAAGTAATCGTTCTGCAGGCTAAAAATCTTGAAGTCGGCCGAGGCTCTGTTGTACTTGTCGGCAATAAGGACGTATTTGACCTTGGTAGTGTGACCGGTACGTTTCCTTATCTCTTTTGATAGTTCAATATTGAGCTCGTCCACTTCCCGATTTAAGATGTCCAGCGGTTCTGCCACACCCTTCACTATTTTGCAGGAGCTCGTTCCGGAATACGCTCGTCCTATTTCCATTTTCACAATGAGCTGGTCGTACTGGCCTTCCGCGGAAAGGCGCACAAGTTGAGCAATCGCTTCCAGAATTTCAGACCGTCGATCAGTCCTGGTCATTTACTGTCTTGTTCGCCTTGTTCTGATTCACCAAGCCCATGCCGCAATTATGTTCGCGGCATCCAAGTCGGATTTTGCGGATG
>Ga0075327_1000290_pt1 | contig 13646 bp, 11 predicted proteins | sample MayberrySE_Catta_2_FD_120056 | JGI IMG/M metagenome (GOLD analysis project Ga0075327, IMG submission 120056) | Natural and restored wetland microbial communities from the San Francisco Bay, California, USA, that impact long-term carbon... | ecosystem: Environmental > Terrestrial > Soil >...
TAGGACGGAGAAGTTTATTCTCAGGCCCAGGTGCAGGTTATTGTCACCACGGAGAGGACGGGGCGGTGGCCCATCAAGGCACAAAACCATTGACCGCGATCGGAAGGGCTTGGCCTTCGGTCGCTTTGTTAGTTACTTAATTATGGACTCCTTAATAACTTAGACTTCCTGTTCCATTCGGAATAACTCAAACTGAATCCAGCGGAGGACGTCGTGAGCTGTTACGATCTGAGCCGTTTGATGTTCGATCTCAAGATGAAGGATTCGGTCTACCAGCGATCATTTGAAGACTTTGAACAAGTGATGGGCGAATATGATCTCACGGCCGAGGAGAAAGACGCGCTGCGCGCCGGCGATCCGCGCAAACTCCGGCAACTCGGAGTCCATGGCATGCTTTGCCTCTATATCAAACGTCTCGAACCGAAGTTCCGCGACAATATCTACTGGTCGCAGAAGTAAGACTAACGATCACAGACCGGAGGTCAGAAGTCAGAGATCGGAGGTCATCCGATGAGGAGGTAAACTTTAAAAGGCCGATGCAATTGAATTCAGCTAAAGACTTGGATGTGTACAAGAAGGCCTATCAACTAGCTATGACAATCTTCCAACTCAGCAAGACCTTCCCCGATGAAGAGCGTTTCGCTCTAACCGGCTAAATTAGACGATCGTCGCGCTCGGTTTGCCTAAACCTCCGTGAAGCATGGTCAAAGCGCAGGTATGAGGCCCACTTTGTGAGCAAGTTGACCGATTGTGATGGTGAGAACAGCGAGACTGATTCGTCTCTAGATTTTGCAAAAGATTGTAAATATATCACTCTGGAATGCCACGCGGAACTGAGTGCCGTCTGCCAACAGATTGGCAGGATGCTTGGCGCCATGATCAAAAATCCTGGGCCCTTTCTCACGCGCTGAGGGTCTGTTGACCGTTGACTTTTGATCTCCGATCTCGTTTTGTTTCGTTTATTCGCCCATCGAGGTCTCGTCTCGCTGAATCTGGATTTTTGAGATCTGATGTCTGGGTCTGTTGACCTCCGACTTCTGATCTCCGGCCTCGTTTCTTTTGACCCTCCGTCGGGCCTTTGCTAGTATCCGGCAGACGTAAGCTTCCAGGGGGACAACAAGAATGGATTTAGGATTGAAGGGCAAGGTTGCTTTGGTCGCGGGCGCCAGCCAGGGGATGGGACGGGCATCGGCCTTAGGTTTCGCGCGCGAGGGCGCGAAGGTAGCGATCTGCGCGCGCGGCGAAGCGGCCCTGAACGACGCAGCGGCGGCAATCCGCAAGGAAACTGGCGGCGACGTGCTGGCGATAACCGCCGACATGAGCAAGGCGGATGATATCAAAGGGTTCGTCAACGACAGCGCGAAGCATTTCGGACGTCTGGACGTCATCGTCAACAATGCGGGCGGACCGCCACCGGGCGATTTTATGAAGTTCAGCGACGAGGATTGGCAGAACGCCTTCAACCTGAGTTTCATGAGCACCATGCGCATGACGCGCGAAGCGGTGCCGCACATGCGCAAAGTGGGCGGCGGCAGGGTGGTCAATATTACGTCCTACTCGGTGAAGGAGCCGATCGCCGGATTGGTGCTGTCCAATGCCGTGCGCAGCGCGGTCATTGGCCTGGCGAAAACTCTTTCGCGCGAGCTGGCGCGAGACAACATCCTTTTCAACAACGTGTGCCCGGGGCGCATCGACACGGAGCGGGCGCAGAAGCTCAACCAGGCGCGCGCCGACCGCGTGGGCAGGCCGGTTGCAGAGATCAATCGAGAAATGGCCGAAGAGGTGCCCTTGGGCCGGTACGGCACGGCCGAAGAGACCGCCGACTTGATCGTGTTTCTCGGTTCGGACCGGGCCAGCTACATCACTGGAACGACGATCGCGATCGACGGCGGCTTAGTGCGAAGCATTCAATAACCGGAGGACACGGCGATGGTGCACTTCGTCATCCAATGGGATCTGCCGGATCAGAAGGCCAATCTAACGATCTATTCGAACAAGGCGAGGAACGATTGGCTGCCGACCACGCTGGCGCACACGGGCGTGATCGAGATCCGCAATTATCGCAATCCCCTGGAGGTGACGCCCCACGTGGCGATCACCATCGACTTCGAAACCCTGGACAACTGGCGTGACTTTATCGACTCGCAGGACTATATCCGCATCATGCGCGAGTTGCGTATTCTTGGCTGCAAAAATTTCGCGGTCAACGTCTGGGCGCCGTCGAAGTACTTTCCCGAGTCGATGAAGCCGTAGCTTCAGAAGCGTTATAGACGTTCAACCGCCCATTCCAATCGCACAATACTTCAAGCTGATCGACCGCAGTTTACACCGGCTGGTAGGGCCACAGCTGTCGCAGTCGCAGGATGTGGATGCCGTGGTTTTTATCGCTCAAGTAGATGCAGCCGCGTCGGTCGACCAGCACGTCTTCGGACTGAGCCACTAACCGGCTCGGCTTGGGACCGATTCTCACCGCAGGGTCAGCGGGAACAAAGTAAGCGAACTCTTTGGGCGTGCGCGCATCACGGATGTCGTAGACGCGCAAACCGGCGTTGAAATAAGTTAGATAGGCAATATCGTCGCGGTCTTCGAGACACGCCTGGTGATTGGAGTGGTGATGATTGTGTGGTCCAAAGCGGCCGGCTTTTTCATAAAAATTCTTTAGCTCGCTTTCCGGCGCCGGCTCGGGCAGCGGGAAGAGCGACAGCATGCGTGGGCGCTTTTCGTCGCTGATGTCGACGATGCCGGCCATATTCAAGTTCTCATCGCCATTCTCCCGGATCGCCTCGTCATTAATCAGCGCGATCTTGCGACGGGGCAGCGGCAGATAGGTATGAATGCCTTGGCTCGCGGTAATGCCGCGAAAGGCGATCTGGCTAACCATCTTTGGCTGCGAAAAATCCGCAACGTCGAGAATAATGCCGCCGCCGTCGCCGTAGGAAAGATAGGCGCGCTCGCCTTCGATGTGTGCCGGACCGTGGCACGAAAACTTCAAGCCGTTCGTGCTGGCGCCGTCGGCTTGCTCGGGCAATGAGAAGCGGCCGATCTCACGCGGGTTACCAGGATCGGCGATGTCGACGATGCGGTAAATTTTCCCGATCAGCCCGGGAGCGCCGCCGGCAACGTGAACCAGATTGCCGCCATCGTAAAAATTACGATGCGAGCCGGTGCTGCCGGTTTTGAAGTGGCCGATCTGCTTCGGCTCGGTCGGCCTGCCTACGTCGAAGATGAAGAATCCTTCGGCGAAGGGGCGGCCATCGGCGCCGCCCCAGCCGGGCGCAATCCGTTCGAGCCCCGTGATCATCTTGCCTTCGGCGACCTGAATCTGAATCGTCCAGGTGTTTTCGGGGCCGGGAACATAGGCGCAGTATTCCGGGGACGTCGGGTCCGTCACATCGAGCACGCTCCAGCCGCGATGCCAGAGGTGGGCGACATAAAGATACCAGCGGTTGTTCGCTTCCTGCATCGCCAACTTGAAAGCCGGCTTGCTATGCAAATCGTGATAGCCAACCGGCTCGATATCGTGGGCGAAGTAACCAGCGGGAGTTTTCTGTCCCATATCTATCGCCTCACTGTTACGCCGATTCGTCGGCAATAGGTCTTGATCGGGCACTGACTGCACACCGGCGAGATCGGTCGGCATAGGTGCTGGCCAAAGCTCACCAGAAGATCGTTGTACTCGATCCAGTACTTCTTGGGAAGCTTGCCCCGCAAAGCAAACTCGCTCTTCTCCGGTGTTTTGGTCGCGATGTAACCCCAGCGATTCGAGATCCGATGGACGTGAGTGTCGACGCAGATGCCCGGCTTCTGGTAGCCAAGGGTCACCACTAGGTTGGCGGTTTTGCGGCCGACTCCTTTGAGCTGCAATAGCTCGTCGATGCTGTCTGGAACTTTACCGTCGTATTGATCGACCAAGGTCCGGCAGATCTCGAGAATGTTTTTCGCTTTGGTTTTGTAGAAACCGACGGGGTAGATCAGCCTTTCGATCTTCTTCGCGGTGAGCTGCAACATTGCTTGCGGCGTGTCCGCCACCGCGAATAAACGGTGGGATGCTTTGGCTGTGGTCGCATCCTGCGTCCGCAGGCTCAGGATGCACGAGATCAGCACGCGAAACGGACTCTCATAGGTTTCCGCCATCAAGGTTACGATCGGCGTGTCCCACTTGGGCACCTCGCGGCGGAGGATCCGAATTGCGGAGTGAATATCGCGATCTTTCAAGGTACTCCAGCCCGGGTTATTCCTACTACGAGGCCAACTCAGGACACTGTTCCAGGGTCGGCTCAGGGGCGCTTGTCATCGGCGCGCATGAGTTCGTTGCGCGCTTCGCGCAAGAAAGAGAAATTCAACACCGCCTCCGGACGAATGGTCACAGGCTCTTTGTTGCCCGTGTCCTGCATCATGCCGAAGATTTGGCGCACCTTCTCCACGCTGATTTCGCCGTCCGCCGTCAGTATCTCCAGCGCGTTGGGATAGGCCTTGGACGCGATCTTTTGGGGAATCGTGAAATGTGCGGCGAGAAAATCGATCGCAAGAGCCTTTTGTCGGCGAAAGGCATAAAGCGACTTGAGGCAGGCGCGCACCATGCGTTTGACGTCGTCCGGCTTGGCCTTGATCTTTCGCTCCGTCGTGACGATGCCGTTGGAGGAGGTGGCGTCGGGCACGGACTCGCCTAGAAAGGTGAGCAGGGTCAAACCCTTTTCACCGGCCATGACGTTGAACGGCGGCGCGAGCACCGCAGCATCCAAGACGCCGCCCAAAAGACTTTGCAGAGCGATCGGTGAGAACTGTCCGGCAACGTAAGAAACATCGCGATCGGGATCGATGCCTTGGCGTCGCAGATATCGCTTCAGAATGATTTGCGGCGTATCACCGGGAAAACTGACTCCTATCTTTTTTCCTGAAAGCTGACGGACATCCTTTATTTGCGGCCGCGCGACCAGCCAGAACGGGGTCTTATGATCCAGGGCAAAAATCAGCTTCAGCGGAAAGCCCTGGGCCGCGGCGCGCAGCGCCGCGCCGCCATGGGTGATATAGTCGACGTCGCCGGTCCCCAGTGCGGCGATCGCCAGGTCGGTGCGCATGGTCATGAATTCCAATTCCACGCCTTCGTCAGCGAAGATGCCCTGATGGACTCCGAAGTATAACGGAGCGTACATCATGGCGATCACCGGTTGGGCCAGGCGAATCTTGCTTGCCGCGGCGCAGGGAGGCGCGGCAAACAGCAAAATGACGATGAATCCGCTTAGAGATCTGCGCAAGAGACGGATTCGACTGTCCGCGTAATGGCTCATCAGTTTGGTTGACCGGTGACGAATTTGGGTTTCAGCAAAGCGATCAATGCGGGCAACAGCAGCAAACCGCCAAGCATGTTCATCGTTAGAATGATCAGCAGCTGGGTGCCCATCTCAGACTGAAAGCGCAGCGGCGAAAAAGCCCAGAAGGCGATGCTCGCCGAGATCAAAAATGCGGTGTAAAGGACCGCCTTGCCGGCCGTGGCCACGGCATCGACCAAAGCTTGCGTCAGATCGTTGCGACCCTGCCGCTGATATTCTTCGATTGCTCGGGAAACAACGTAAATCCCGTAGTCTTCGCCGAAGCCGATGCCCAAGCTTATCACCGGCAGCGTATTGACGTTAAGCCCGACGTTCCAGTACGCCATCAGCGCCATGCCAAAAGTATTTGACATCAAAACCACGCCGACAAACAGCAGACCCGCGGTAAGGGATCGAAAGCCGATGGCGCAGAAAACCAACTGGGCGAGCAGCATCAAACCGAGAGTCAGTTTGTCGGAGCGGGCGATCACTTCATTGGCCGCCGCGAGCACTCCGGCATAGCCGCTGGCGAGCTTGAACTCTGCCCCTTCCAACGGGTGTTTGTCGATGAATCCGGCGGCCCGGTCGATGACCTCCCGTAGAGTATCGCCCTTGTGATCATAGAGAAAGAACGTCACCCGGCCATGCTGGAAATTGTAGTTGACCCAGCGGTCAAAATCGCCGGGTTCGCTGCCGTGCTCGGCGACCATCAGGATACCGCCGGTTTCATCGCTCGAGCGCGGCAGCAGGCCCCAGCGCGGATCGTTGTAATGTAACACCGTATTGATCTGGCGCGTAAGATCGACCAGCGAGTCGCTGGAGCCGACGTGGGGCGAGCGCAGCATGTGACGCTGGAAGGCTTCGATTTTTTCCAGCACTTGGGGCGCCTTCATGGTGCTTTCGGTCTTGCCCTCGACGATGACATAAAGATGGTCGGTGCCTTGAAACTTCTCGTTGACGTGGCGGACGCTTTGGTTGTAGGGGGCGTCGGGCCACAGCAGCGGCGAGCCGGGGCGCGAATCACCGACGGTGAGAAACTGGTACCAGTACAAACTCCAAACGATCACTACTAAGAAACCGGCGATGCTAATGATCCGGCCCGCCGGACCGACGCAAAAACGAGCGACAGCGCGAAGCGGCGCTTCGAGCCAATGGCCCTCGCCGCCTTTCGGCACTTGCCGCGGGGTGGGAAAATAGCAGCAAAGAATCGGATCGAGAATAACCACCGTGACGAGATTGCTGAGCACCCAAAAGCTTCCTGCGATAGCGAGTTTCGTGAGAATCGGCATCGGCGCGACCAGCAGAACGGTCAAGCCTATGGCATCGGTTAATATCGAGATGCTGCCCGGCATAATCAATCCAGCCGCCGACTCGATGGCGGCTTTTTCTTTGTCGCCGTAACGCTCAAGTTCCTCGAAAAAGCGCTCGCGAAACTGGATCGAGTGGCTGATCGTCCGGGCCGCGATCAAAAACGGCACGACCAGAATCAGAGGCTCGAAGTTATAGCCCATCAGAGCGGTAAATCCGGTTCCCCAGAGGAACGTGATCACTGCCGAGAGCAGCGGAATCATGACGCCGTTGAGATTACGGTAGTAGAGAATCAGAATGGCGAGCATGCCCAGGCAGGTGAGAGCGATGATCAGCGCGATCGAGCGCAGATGATGGTAGATCCAGCCGTAAAGAATCGGCTCGCCGGCGGCGAACACGCGAACGTTGGTGTCCTCCGCTTCGTCGATCGCTCGTTGAACGCGTCGAAACAAGGCCGCGTAGTCCAGGCGCTCTTCGTGAAATGCCGCGGTGATGAGCGCAGCTTTGCCGTCCTCCGAAACCAGCCGCCCGACAATGGTTGGATTGGCATAGACGATGTCGCGCAGCCGCTCGATTTCGTCCGGGCTCCGCGGCACATTCGGCCACATCACAGGTTGCACTTCGATGCCCCAAGCGGTGGCGCGCACATCCTTTACTTTCTGGCGCGCGATGGAAAAGATCTGGTAATGGTTAGCGCCGGGAGTCTGCTCAATCACCTCAGTGAGCTTTTTTATCTTCTCCAAGACCGGAGCGTTAAAAATATCGCCTTCGGACACCTCCACCGACAGCAGCACCACATTGGCGCCGCCAAAAGTCTTCCAAAACCGGTCATGGATGCGAATGTACGGATGGTCCGCGGGCAATAGATCCGAGAAGGCAGTATACATCTCGATCTTGATCGAAAGGTAAGCAAAGCCCAGGGTCGCGGCGATGATGAGGCCTAAAATGACGGCGCGCTGTTTAACAATAAAGGTGGCGAGGAATCTCATCGGCGATGATTGCCTGACAATAGGGAGTTGAGCTTGAGCCGCTGCCAACTCTTGCCGCCGTTTTCCGTGCGCAGCACGAGCCCGCGGTTGCCGACCGCGAGGCCGAAGCCGTCTTTGGCAATGGCGATGTCATTCAAGCTCAGGCGCGGGATCTGAACCTCGGCTTGACGCCACGGATTACCGGAATCGGATTGCAGCAATGTGCCTCTCTCCCCCACCACCGAGATGCGGCCGTTGAAAGCCGCGGCGGCGAACAGATGGTGGGTTGCGCCGTTGCTGTTTTCGCGCTGCCGAAGGATTTTCCAATGGGTGCCGTCGTCGGTCTTGAGCACGACTCCGTCGAGACCGAAAGCGTAACCGACGTTCGGGGCTGTGAAGAGCAGCGAGAATAAATTCTGGCTTGCGCCGCTGGCAAAAGAAACTTCGACCGGGCTTTTTTGCTTCGCCCAACTTTTACCGCCGTCCAACGTCTGGAAAATTACGCCGAACTCGCCGGCAAGCCAGCCGCGCAAAGCGTTGACGAAATTGACCGCGCTGAAAGTGAAATCACCCGGCACTGTAGACTTAGTCCAGGAGCGTCCGCCATCGCTGGTTCGCATCGTCATGCCCCGGCTGCCGACGATCCAGCCGTGCGATTCGTCGATCCAGTGCGAAGCGAAAAGATGTTCTGAAGTGTCGACCGTGTGCGCGCGCCAGCTCTTGCCGCCGTCGCGGGTCTGCAACAGCGTGCCGTAGCTGCCGCTGATCCAGCCCTTTGCCGGTGTGACGAATTGTACAGTGAATAGCGCGCGATAGGTCGGGCTTGCTTGAATTTGCCAAGTTTGACCGCGATCCGCGGAATGCAGGATCGTGCCGTAATAGCCGACGATCCAGGAGTGATCGCCGGAGATGTAGACGCCGTAAAAGTTCTCTAGGAGCGCGGGCTCTTTCGCGCCGCCGGCGGCGCAAAGGTGAAGATTGATCGGAGCCAACCCGAGGATCAGCCCGATGAGACAAGCAATGGCAAAACGCATGCGGCGAAATTAGCAGGCTGGTGAGTATGCTTCTTTGCTACAACCCATCTCGGTAAGCACGCTTTCTCCTGGCGTGTGCTCAAGCCAAGTCGAAGTCGATTTTCGCGTGCCGTCTCATTCGTGGAGCAGCCTGCAACCTTAGGAAATCGCCATTTCAGCGGTCATTCGATCGATCCTCCCCGCATGATGCTTTGCAGCGTCGCCAGACTAAACATGCTCGCCGGGTAGCCTTGATTGTACGCGCGGGTAGCCGTGACGATGGTCGAGCGGCCGTTTTGCACGTTGACGATGACCACATCGCCCACCGACCAGACCTCGCGCCCATCGGCGAGCTTCACCGGGGTAAAAAAGCCGAATTGTTCTTTCCAGTATTCGCCTCGTTTGTCCCAGATCAACGTCCAGTGGGTGTCGAACGTGACCTTGTTCAAATGGAGAAGCTTTCGCGGATAACAGTAGTTGGAATCCTTCGGAGTGATTTCAAGGACATAGGTATCGACGACCTCCCACTTTTCATTGAGCGGCAGGTAGTCACCCGGCTTGCGCGCGAACGGCAGATTCTCCTGGCTGATATTGGCCAGGATCTTCTTGTCGCCTAGGTACTTGTAATTGAAGTCGGTGATCTTGCCGTTGAAGCTGTTGATGTCGTCGAGATTGAATTCACTCGGTGCCAGCGTCTGGCATCTTTGCGTCGTGGTGGCGCGCCGGATTCTGCGGATGCTCGGCAGATAGATGTAGAGGTCGTCCGCTCGTTTGGGATCTTTGTAGCGAGTTTCCAAGGTCGTCGTGCCCGAGGCGTCCCGCGGATAGCTGTCGACGCGCAGCTGGATGTAGTCGATGTGCTCGTAGCCGGGAATCACCGGCTTGGGATTCAAGCTGTAGCGCGTGCTCGGAAAAAGAAAATAGGAGACCAGATCGGCGCGCCGCTCGGAGCCGTCCTTCTCGATCGCCGCTCGGATAATCTTGCCCCCTTTGACGGCGCCGCCGGTCTTGTAGTCATCGCCCAACCAGCGATAGAAAAAATTCCACGCGAGCTTCTGGCCGATCTGAGGATCGCCTGAATCGAGTTTGGGAAATGGCTGGCCGGCCACGTAATTGAGCAATTCTCCGTCCGGCCCGAGTCTCACCTTGCCGGAATATTTTTCGGTTGCCTCGGCGTATTCCTTGAGCGGCTGGTAGATCTTGGTCGGCTTGATTTGAAGAGTGTAGCCCGACTTGATTCGACTGAGCAGGTTTTCGCCGACCATGCCCTGGATCCGCTGCCAATTTTGCGGACCGATGGTTTCTCCGGGCTTGATGTCCGGATCGGCGGCATGGATGGTCCATGGAGCGACAGCGAGTACGCCAAGTATCAAGAAGAGGTAAAATTTGATCGACACATTATTCGGAACGGATGACGCTGATGAGCGGAAATTTCGTGCTGGCATCGTAACTCTCATGCAAGCCTCCAAAGCGCTGGATCAAAACTGATAACGCAGCTTAAGATAAACCGAATCCTTCTCCGAGAAAAAGCCCAAGCCGCTATACTTGTTGTGCCCCCCGTAGATGACAGTGGTCAGGCTGATTTTGATGTTTTCGTTCCACGGCGGCTGGTAGGCGATCCCCGGATTGACCGCGTAATACCCGGCCGGATCGTAGGCAAAAAAAACATCCGGAAGGATCGTATCGCCCAAATATCCGGTGCCGACCCTGAACGTTAACAGGGTCGTTACTTTTTTGATTTTGCTTGCGTGTCCGAAATTTCGGATACCATCCTCGTGATCCAAGATGATGCTCTGAAAAATCTGGAACGACATGCGGAATGCGCGCCAGGGGTCGTCCTGCAGAAATGGGATGAACGTCGAGCGGTCAAAGCCGAGTGCGTACCGGAGGGTATTTTTTTCGACCAGATTATCGGAATGCTTGCAACTCGGGCCGGCTCGGGCGGCGAGGGCGCCGGTTAAAACTTGGCCGGTGGCGCAGTTTCTCGCCGGAAACTCGCTAACGTTGTAGGGTTTACTCGGATAGAAAGCGAACTCTCCCCTGAGCGCCGATTTGATGGGAATTCCCAACGGGTCGCCGATCGGATAATTCAGGTGCGCGGCAAATATATTGGTCCGGTCGTTGACAAGATTGGCACTGACAGTGGTAGGGAGGAATGGTCCCGCAGCGCCGATCCGGCAGGACGGACCGGTTGCAGGCGGGAGACAACCTATCCCCTTGGTCTTAAAGACCATGTCACCCGCTTGTGGGTTGTAGCCCCAAATGTAACCGATGCCGACGTTTAACTCGCCGAAATTATGGGTCAGTCTGGTACCAATTTTCCAGTTATCGCCGGCATCAGGATAATCCCGGCTAAAAGTGGGGACCACCACCGGTACCGGTCCTGAGGGGGTGGCAAGCAGTCGGGCTACCGGTACTCGATCTTCGGGATGCGATGACCACCTGCCGTAGCGCAAATCGCCGTCCGCCCTACCATCGCCGATGTCGTTTGTCGGCATGAATTCATCTACTCTCTGCTTCTTGGGCTCAAAGCCAGGATTGGCAAAGAATTCAAAGATTGTGTTGCTTACGGGCCGAATCGTGTAGAGCATCCTCAGGCCCCACTGCGGCACCCGAGTTTCATCCAGATCGAAAAGGTTGACCGCCGCGGGTGGCCCAATCGTTAGATCTTGCGGATTAATGACATCCAAGAGCCGCTGCCCATCGGTCTCTCCCCAAGAGATGAATTGGCGGCCGAGTCGCAAATGCAGGCGATCCGCAGGAAAGATGTCCGCGACCGCCTCCCATGGAACGCCTTTGTACTCCGACCAGAAATCGACCGGCAGCGGCCCGCCGCTTCCCGCCGGCTGCACGGACGCTTCCCGGCTCTTGGTTTCGGCGCTGTAGCGCGGCTCGGCGACGAATCTCCAGGAGAGGAAGAGCTTTAGGCTGTCGTGGAATTCGACATTGAACTCCGGCTGAACCGTGAACCGGTTCATGATGAACCGGTTGGAAGTGTTGAAGAAGCGGCTGCCATGGCTGATGGAAACACCTGTGGTATTCTCAATGAACCCGCCGAAGGAAACTTTTTCTTCGAGAAATTTTTCCCAGTCGTCGCTGAATATGGATTGTCCGCCGGCGGAGCCGCAGAAAAGAGCCGTTGTCAGAACAGCGATGGCCGAGGTCGAAAACTTTTGTCGCATCCAGTTCATGGGCACCTCTGCTTGAGCTGCGCGAGCGATGTTTTCACGCGCGGTTCGTGATAATTTTTAACCCGGAATGCTTCACCATAGTTTGCTTATGACGGCAAGGTTGATGTTATTTTCCTTATAGCTTGAAATTTCATATGTCAAGTAAATACCCGGCATCTTTCTTATCGGCGATTTTGTTGGCTGCGCCCTTCCTTGTGCCGAGTCTGTTCCCGCTCGCGTGGGTGGCGTTTGTGCCGCTCTTTTGGGCTATCGATCAAGCGCCGACGTTGCGCCGCGCGAGCTTCTACGGTTGGTCGATGGGAGTCGGCGCGCATCTCATCGGCTTTTACTGGCTGGTTTACACAATCAGCGCGTTCGGCGGTTTTCCCTACGCCGTGAGCATCGCGGTGTTTTTTCTCTATGCGGCATTGCAGGCGGTGCAAATGGGGCTGTTCGCCTGGCTCGTGCGCCGCGCCGGCTTCGGGCCGTTGCAAATCTTTCCCGCGCTATTTTGGGTGCCGCTCGAGTTTTTGTTTCCGCTCTTGTTCCCTTGGCACGTCGCCAATTCGCAGATTGCTTTCTCGTGGTTCGTTCAGAGCGCCGACCTCGTCGGCCCGTACGGCGCCAGCTTCATTGTCGTCTGGGCGAATGCGGCGATCTACCGAGCGATTTTATCATTCAAACACGAACGGCGGATCGCCGTGCTGCCGTTCGCGTGCGCGGCGTTGAGCGTGATCGTTTCATTGGTCTATGGGTTCCAGAGGCTCGGCAGCGTCGCCGCCGAAATCGCCAGAGCGGGCAAACTTTCGGTGGCGGCGGTGCAGGGTAATGTCGATATCGACCTGAAATGGAACCCGGAGCTGGCAAAAAAAAATCTCGACAAGCACCGCCGCCTGACCGCCGAGCACGCCCAAGCGGTTTCATTGGCGATTTGGCCGGAGTCTGCGATCGAGCTCATGATTCCCGAAATATTGCGCCAGCTGCCGGCGGAGCTGATGCCGGTATTTAAATCGGACCGGACATTTTTTATCTTCGGGGCGAAAAGTTTTCGCGGCGATCTCGGCCGCCCGGGCGCTAAAATCTTCAACACGGCGTTCTTTACCGATGCGCAGGGACGGATTCTCGGTCACTACCACAAGCAGGTACTGCTCGCTTTCGGCGAATATTTGCCGTTCGCGAATCTTCTCTCTTTGCTGCCGGCAATGCCGTTCGCCGATGGTTTCACGCCCGGACCGGGACCGGTGGCGTTTCATCTCTCCGGCGCCGTCAGCGTCGCGCCGCTGATCTGTTACGAAGATTTGATGCCGGATTTGTCGAGGAAGTTTGTCCGAGAAACCGGCGCTAATGTGCTCGTCAATCTCACCAACGACGCCTGGTACGGCCGCTCGGTCGGGCCCTGGCAACATTTGTGGCTAGCGCAATCGCGTGCTATCGAGACCCGGCGCAGCCTGCTGCGCGTCACCAATACCGGCGTTACATCCTTAGTCGATGCGACGGGCGAGATTGTCCAGACATTGCCGATGTTCACCGAGGGTGTGATGCACATGGACGTCGATATCCTCAAAGGCGAGACGTACTATGTTCGCTTCGGCGACTGGTTTGCTTGGGCGCTGACCGCGATCGGGATCGCGATTGTGTTAGTTCAGTTTATGCGGAAGTAAGAAATCCGAACTCCGACAGGTCCGGGCGTCTGCGCTGAGATGTCCCCTGCTTCGTGGGCCGGCGTGACCGCCTGCATCGATAGATCAGTCTTACTTATTAAGGAGTCCATAATTAAGTAACTAACAAAGCGACCGAGGGCCGAGCCCTGGAGATTGCGGGCATAGGACGGAGAAGGTTATTTTCAGGCCCAGGTGCAAGTTATTGTCACCACGGAGA
>Ga0075327_1000291_pt1 | contig 13608 bp, 14 predicted proteins | sample MayberrySE_Catta_2_FD_120056 | JGI IMG/M metagenome (GOLD analysis project Ga0075327, IMG submission 120056) | Natural and restored wetland microbial communities from the San Francisco Bay, California, USA, that impact long-term carbon... | ecosystem: Environmental > Terrestrial > Soil >...
CATCCTGGTTCAAACCCAGCAGTTCTTTCCCCTTGAACAACGTGCGCCCTCCAGTGCAGCCGACCAGACCGCTGGCGAGACGGAGAAGCGTGGTTTTGCCACATCCCGAGGGACCGACGATGGACGTAAACTTGTTCCTCTCAACCGTCAGCTGCACGTCATCCAGGACGAATATTTCGTTGCCGTCAAGTTTGAAAACTTCACTGACGTGTTCAAACTCTATCATCGGCGTGGTGCTTCGATTTGTCATTCGTGATTCTACTTCTTTGTTTTGTTAGAGGTCGTCTCATAACAAATCGCCGTGAAGTGATGCAACAGGAAGAAAAATCTTTGCTGTGGCAGCCGCTCACGTTTGAGCACGTTTATGCCGGCAACTGGAATACAACGCATCACCGGTGCAGAACCCGAAAAACGAGTTCCCGGTTTCGGCATACGGGTTTGCAGAAACGGACCTGCCGAGGACGGGCGCGGACAGCGGTCTTCCGGGCGTCGCCGAAGAAGCGTATAACTATATGGTCGACAGCCTTTCTGCCGACGGACTTGTCGAAGACGCAGTGAATGCGATACAGACGGCGAGAAAAATGCTCGGCGTGAGCAAACCCGTAAGTCCGGCCGAAATTGTGGACTACAGCTTTCTCCGCGACGTCCTGCAAAAGGAAAAATAACCACGACGATCGCCCGAGATGATAATAGAGCGCCGCTATTAGGCTCGATCTCAGTGGATACTCAACGCGCAGACGGGCATCATCGCGATTGACGCAGTGATTCGAGGCCGTATTCAATCGATGATTAGAAAAGTTGGCTTTATCGGTCTGGGGACGATGGAGAAGCCGATGGCGATCAATATCGCACAGGCGGGCTTCGATCTCATCGTCTATGACATCCGCGAGGCGCGGCTGCATGATCTGAAACTGGATCGTGGGGATGAATACGCTCAGCGTGATCGGTGAACAAAAGCGCCGAAACCGTTTCGTCTTGCGGGACGAGTATCTAGCCTGCCTGCGGGATAGCCGTGTTTACTGTGCTCACACATGACGTGTGCGTTTATAAAACTCCAAGCGAAATGAAATTTCAACAGCGGCGGCACTTCTGCGACAGGCAAACTTTCGGGGTGCCATTTCTGTTCTTAGCGCCACAATCCTTGTCAAGGATATGCGCGTGTGTTAAGCGTCGACTTGCGCAGAAAACTGTGTCGCAGAGTCGGGTCATTTTCGGGGAGAATCTATGGAACCCAAATTCATTTTTCATGAACCCCCGCGGCGGTATTCCAAAGCGTGTGTTTACGGCGACTTGATCTTTCTCGCCGGTGAGGATTCCAAAGATCCGACGACGCAGAAGGTGCAAGGAAACACGGTTGCCGAGCAAGCAGAATATCTATTCCGCAATATGAAGGCTACTCTTGAGAGCCTCGGAAGCTCGCTTACCAGCGTTATTAAGACGACCGTTTATCTGAAAGATCCGCGCGATCGGGCGAACTATCAAGAGGCTCGCGCCAGGTACTTGCCGCAAACTCCTCCGAGCACGCTGATTATGGGAGTCCAACTTGCCGAGCCCGAGATGCTGATCGAGATCGATGCGACCGCGGTCATATCAGGAGCCAGATAACGCGGCAAGCTGCTAACGACAGCATGGCGAGGATAGTTTTTCCAACAACACCAACCTGAGGGGAGAAATGATGAGAATCTTGCGTGAGGTCCGACGGCCACGAAGCGTCCGGCTTCCGTGGCAAATTCTAGTGTTTTTGCTCCTGCCAACTCTGTTTGTCACCGACTTCGGCGCGAAGCCGTTTTCAATGAAACTCGCTGTTGCCGCAGAATCTCCGAAGGGCAAGCAGGCGCTCGACGCGCTAGTGGCGAAGGCCAAACAGGAAGGAGAACTCGTTGCGACGATCCAGTCGAGTTGGAGCAAGGGGCTGATTCAGCCTTTGACGGATGCGTTCAAGAAGCGCTTCGGGTTGGATATCAAGATAACGATTGCCAATGTTAACTCCGCCCGGCATTTTCCTGTGGCTATTGCGGAAACTCAGGCGGGAGCGCCGGCAACTTACGATGTCGTTCAAGGAGACGACGCCGAGACGATGTCCATCGTCGGCGCCGAGGCGACGCAGAAAGTTAGTAATTGGGCGACGCTTCTGGCCGAAATCAACCCGCTGGTGCGCTCCGGCAAAGTTCGGTCCGACGCAATCAGCCGCGGACCATTTCAAGACCACTCGTTTGTGTTCATGGCTAATGTGAAGCAGCTTATTTACAACACCAAGTCGATCTCCGAAAAGGATTTGCCCAGGACGCACAAAGACCTTACCGATCCCAAATACAAGGGCAAGTTTGCGCAGCCGCCCTGGACATCTCACTGGGAGATCGCTCCTGTCGCCTTCGATAAGTTCGATCGGAACGAGTGGCTCGAAGTGGTGCGACGTGCCGGCAAAAACAGCGCGGCAGTGATCGGAGAGTCTGCCGCGGTGCAGCGGGTGGTCCTCGGAGAGTTTGCTTTTGCGCTAGCGCAAGATCGATACACACGGCAGATTCTCGCCAAAGATCCGAAGGCGCCGATCGCCGCCCGGTTTTTTGACGACTACAATGAGCTCAACCAGGTGTATTACTCGGTCCGCACCCGAGCGCGCCATCCGGCCGCGGGGACGCTGTGGGCGTTGTGGATGACTACCGCCGACGCGCAGAAGATTTGGCAACCCAGTGATTTGCAAGCGGTACCCTACGGCGACAGCGATCTCGATCGAGAGTTTAGACAAGGCATCGAAAAGTCGAAAGCGCGGGTGATCGGTTTTCTGGACAACGAAAAGACGATAGAGCTGTTGAAATGGTACCGGACCGAAGAGGGCCGTAAGTATTTAGACGCCTTGGCCAAGGCTATCAGAGGAGAATAGACGCCTGATTGTTCCAGCCGGTGAAAGCTTCTTCTAATCGACGGGAGCACGCGGTCGGCGTGGATGCCATACCGCTCGCATTCTCCTGGTTGCTCCTGTCCGTCATCATTGCCCTGCTCGCATTTGTCCTTTACATGACCTTCGTGCCGGGTTTGCCGACCGAGCCCGGCTTTACGTTGCGGCACTGGTCGAACGTCGCAAGTTCGCGTCTGCTCACCTCGGTGATTCCAAACACCGCCATCGTCGGCTTTGGGACGATTTTCATCGGCGCCTTCTTCGCCCTACCGCTTGCCTGGCTACTGAACCGAACGAATCTCCCGCTCCGTACCATCTTCACAGCCATCATCGGCATCGTGCCCGTCATTCCCGGTTTTATCCTGGCGATGGGATGGATCATGCTTTTGGATGAGCGGATCGGTTTGATCAACAACGCGCTGGCGAGCGTGCTAGGGATTCCGAGCGTTGCATTGAGTGTCAAAGATAGCCCGTGGGGAATCGCTTGGGTGCTGGGATTAATATTAACCGCGCCGATTTTTTTTTTGATTGGCGGTCCCTTGTGCCGGATCGACCCATCATTGGAAGAAGCGGCAAGTGTCAGCGGGATGAAACATCTCACGGTGCTTCGGCGGGTCACTCTGCCTTTGGTCTGGCCCGGCATTCTGGGCGGCATGATCTATACGTTTATGACAGCGGTTTCGATTTTCGAGATACCGGCACTGTTGGGCGCGGCAAGCGGTAAGGTTCCAGTGCTGGCAAGTGAGATCTTCTATTCTGTTAGGCCCGGAGGACCGATAACGGCCACGTTCGCGTACGGGGCAGCGGGAGTCTACGGCACGTTGCTCGCGGTTCCAAGTCTGCTGGCGTTGTACCTTTACTTGCGCGTTCTTCATCAGGCAGAGCGTTATCAGGTTATTACCGGAAAGGGTTATCGCTCTCGAGAAACGGATCTTGGTGCTTTCGCCTGGGTGGGAGTTTTGTTTGTTGTTCTCTATCTGGCGTTGGCCGTGGGGCTACCCATATTCGTCCTGGTCTGGGCGTCGCTCATGCCGGTATTGCAGATGCCATCGCGCGAGGCGCTCGCGAAACTTAGTTTCGAAAACTATCACGGTCTGCTGGAAGAGTTGGGGGGGACCGACGTTATTTGGAACACTGTCTTGGTCATGGGTTGCGTGTCACTGCTCGTCATTTTTTTCAGCTTTATGATCTCCTGGGTGGTCGTCCGGACCCGAGTCCCATCACGCAAGACGATCGATATGCTGGCGATGCTGCCTCACGCAATTCCGAGTTTGGCGTTTGCTTTTGCGTTGGCGATGATCGCCATTTTAGCCTCCCGATGGCTTCCCTGGTTGCCGCTTTCCGGGACGCTCGGGATCATAATGATTGCCCATCTTGTCAACCGAGTGCCTTACGGAACGCGCGTCATGAATTCTGCTCTGGGCCAGGTGCATCACGAATTGGAGGAGGTTGCTCAAGTCTGCGGTACGAGGACGCCGACGATCATGAGAAGGGTGGTCCTGCCGCTCATCAAACCTTCAGTAGTCTACCTCGCTGTTTGGACGGCCATGCTAAGCTTCCAGGAAGTGACGATGGCGCTTTTTCTTTCTGGGCCCCACAATAGCGTGCTATCGGTAAGCATCTGGGGACTATGGGAAGCGGGGAGCTTGGGAACGGCCGCCGCCGGAGCCGTTGCGATGGTATCGATCATGGGAGTTTTGATGTTCGCTGTTCTGAAGTTTGTGGGCGGTTCAGCGACCGGTCTCGTCGGCCGAGGCACTGCTGTCCCTCCTCCTTCTGAAACACGATGATTCGAGTCGTCAACCTTCACAAGGATTTTTCAACCCAGCAGGGGACCCACGCTGCGGTCCGGGGCGTTGACTTTGAAGTCCACGCGGGCGAGATCTTTATGCTCTTGGGACCCTCCGGCTGCGGCAAGACCACCACTTTGCGCTGTATCGCAGGTCTGGAGACTCCCGACGACGGAGAGATCCGGATCGATGACCAAATGGTTTTCGCGAACCGGGGTCAAACTATTGTCCCGGTTTATAAACGCGGCGTGGGCATGGTGTTTCAATCCTATGCGATCTGGCCGCACTTGACGGTATTCGAAAACGTCGCATACCCGCTGCTCTATGGGATCAATAAAGTCGGAAGGCGGCAGGTGAGAGAGCGGGTACAGAAGGCTCTGACACTGGTTGGCTTAAACGGATTTGAAGATCGTGCGGCGCCCTTGCTCAGCGGCGGCCAGCAGCAGCGAGTTTCTTTGGCCCGGGCTCTTGTTTATGAGCCGAAGGTGTTGCTGCTGGACGAACCGCTCAGTAATCTCGACGCCAAGCTGCGCGCGGAAATGCGCGTGGAACTCAGGGCTTTGATGAAAAGGCTCAAAATCACCGCCATCTATGTAACCCATGACCAGGAGGAGGCGCTGGTGCTGTCAGACCGGGTCGCGGTCATGTATGCGGGGCAGATCAGGCAAATCGGAACTCCACGCGATATCTACGTCAGTCCGAAAAGCGACGTGGTGGCCGGATTCATCGGCATGGCCAACCTACTGCAGGCAAAGGTCGAACGACTTCCGGTTAACGGGGAGGACGGCACAGTGACGACTGTTTTGGGAAAGCTGAAGTGTAAACTACCCGCCTCGCTGTCTGTCGGAGAGACCGTAACCGTCATGTTTCGCCCCGAGGATGTTGTCATTGGCGATCTCCCTCCGCGCTGCGGCGACAATGTTTTTCTCGCCAATGTCGAGGAGGCAATGTTTGTGGGCAGTCGATTTCAATGCCAGTTTTCTTTGAACGCGCACAAAATTCAAGGCGAGGTCTCCAAAACTCAGGTGGTCGAGACGGGCCAGCCGGTTATGATTGAGATTCCGCCTCATGTCATTCACGTGCTCCTCTAGTTTGACCAATTGCCCAGCAGCCGCGAGGCTCCGACATCCACCACCGCGCCGCGATCCGCTAGTGGTTCAGTTATTAATGAGTTCATTGGTATGTAGACATGTGACATAGGCGGCGTGCTTCGGGACAAGCCCTTCCGAACGCAGTCAATGGGCCTGTGGCTTGTAGGCCACCACGCCATCCTCCCCAAGGGTGCTCATTGGGGGCTCGGGCCGGAACGCAACCGGTACGCTCCTGTGCCCGCGTTCTCCAGGGCTCGTCCCTCGGTTGCCTGATGACTACTTACTTTTGAACTCCTTAATAAGTCCACCACAAATCTTAACGCAGAGCTTCCTCGCTTCGGATTGGTACGACTAACTGCTTTGTGATCTCGAATGAAGTGAGAGATTTCGGTTAACTGAATCAGTGCCACTACTTCAAGTTGATTGATTTCGAGAAGAGCGAGTTGGAAGAATCAAAGTGCAGCGACCGGTGACAATTTGCTTATTATCTTGGTTTGTTCCTTGAAGGTCACAAATAACCCACGGATCTGCAGGGTCGGTCGATTTTTCTGCGATTCGCGCACTAAAGCGCATCATATCTCCTTCAAACGTGGAGTAGGTGTGACGAACGCTAATTTTTCTCAGCCATCCTCGCGGCCCGATCCAATCGGTCAACATGCGCATGAGTAGGGCCTGCCGATAAGCTCCGCTCGCGATAAACGTCTTGAGTCCGTTATGCTCTCGGACATGGTCTCTGTCATAGTGAAGATGCTGCCAGTTTTCCTGCAAACCGGCCCAGCGCACAGTATCGACAATGGTCAGCGGCCCGTATTCGCGCGCCGGGATGGAATCGCCAACGGCTACATCATCGAACATCGTTGATTGGTTCACGGATCCCTCTGATTTCAATCGGATAGATTAAACATCGTGTCAGCATCGGAAACAGGCAGCAACTCTGCCAGAATTTCCTCGTTGTGTTCTCCGAGCCTTGGCGCCGGGCTGAGCCGAGCACCGAGAACACTGGCAATGGCCCCCTGGGGAAAAGGGATCTTACCGAATTCAGGATGATCTATTTCGGTTAGAAACCCGCGTGCGATGAGTTGCGGATCGTTGACCAGGTCGAGCGGCGTGGAGACCGGTGAAGCTGGAAAGTGCAGTTGCTGGGCCTGCTCGACCAATTCCGTTTTCGTGAAGCGCTTGGCCCAGTCGTCCAACCGTTGCATGATGAAGTCGCGGCGCTTATGTTGGTTTTCTTCTTCGGCTAACGAGGGATCGCTGCTGAGCTCGGGGTCCCGTACCCACTCGACGAACTTCGACCAGCGGCCGGGCCGATGGATTTGGCTGATCACCCAGTGACCGTCTTTGCACGGCATCGCGCCGGAGACTGCCGTGATGGCGCCCCGGCTACCGCGCCGCTCGGTAATCGTTCCAGAAAAACTATACTCAACCATCGCCTGCTCGACGAAGGACGCGAGCGAGTCCCGCACTGAAACCGTCGCGACTAAACCACGGCCCGAACTTTTACGCGCCAGCAGGGCGGCGGCCGTGGCAACGGCGACATAGATACCGACCGCAAGATGAGGAACATGACCGCCCAACGTAACCGGCGGGCGACCGGGGTGACCGGTAAGCGACATCAGCCCCGAACGCGCAACGGCGCAGAGCTCCGGCGCATCGTCGATGATCTTAGTCAAAACGAGCTTGGGATTGGCTGCCAGACACGATGGCTCGTCGAAAGGCGTGCTGGCTAGCAACACGTCGGCTTGGCCGAGCAGATTGTACAGGATTTTTTTTCCAGTATCCGACTCGACATCGACAGTCACGCTTTTCTTGCCGGAATTTAAAAACTGATGGTACGCGCCGTGCTCCAGATCTTGCTTGTCTCGCAAAAACGGCGGTAGCCGCCTCAGTTCGTCACCTTCGGGCGGTTCGATACGAATCACCTCGTGCCCTTGCTCGACGAAGAGCCGGGCGGCGTAGGCTCCGATAAACGAAGTCAGATCGAGGACACGGAGCATTTAGCTTCGATTCCCCTGCCTTTCAGCGAGCTTTTTCTCTGGAAAGACCGCGAGCGTGTGCCGGCGACGAAGCACGATCTCCTGCTGGAAATTCAATACCTGCTCTTCCTCGCTGATGTAAATTCCCAGGCCCGCCTTACCCTGCCGCGCGACAATGTCGATGACGGAACTTTGGGTAGCCAACTGTTCGCCCAAGTAGGCAGGCTGCAGCCATTCAGTTTCCGAGCCGGCATTGCGCACATTCGTGTATCCGGCGGGTAGCGGCAGTTGACGGCGCAGATCGGTCAGATCCGTGATAGCGCGCTGGGTGCCTTCCTTAAAGCTAAATGGCACCCAGCCGACGAGAGTCGGCGGAAGTATGCGGCCGCGATAGCCGGCACTCCGCGCATAATCGTCATCCAGCCATAACGGATTGGCGTCACCGGTGGCGTCGACATAACGGCGAACGTCCGATGCGTTAATGATTTCGAGATTGGTCAACGGCGTACTGCGGCCGATCCAGCTGCGCAGCTCTGGCGTAATAATAGATTCGGCAGATTCAGTCATTGAAGGACCTCTTGCTGCTGGATTAACTCGATCTCCGTCGGCGAACAATTCAACCAGGTGCGTAACACATCCGCGCTATGTTCGCCCAAACTCGGCGCGGTCTGAGGCTCGGGAAGGTCGACGAGGGATAACGAGAACGGTAACTTGGTGGTTAGCATGGAACCCATTCGCCGCTCGGCCATTTTGCAGAAAACAGCGGGAGCATCCGGGGAGTCGATCACATCATTGATGCGCCGCACCCGTTCGGCGCTGATGCCGGCCGCTTTCAATCGCTCTTCGACTTCTTTGCTTGAGTATTGTTTGCTCCAGTTCGAAATTGCTCGATCGATCTCATCATGGTGCTGCATGCGGCCAGCGACAGTTGCAAAGCGCGGCTCTGCGCTCCAGTGTTCCCGGCCGATCAATTCTGCCAGCGCGTGCCATTGATTTTCAGTCGCGGTACAGATGGCGCACCAGTTATCCGTACCGGCGCAAGGATAAACCCCTTGCGGGGCAAAACGGTCCGAGCGGTTGCCAGGTCGAACGGGCGCCTTACCGTCAACCGCACTGCTCAGTAACAAAGAGCCGATCATCGACGCGCTGCATTCGAACTGGCTCAAGTCAATCAGGGTTCCTTGGCTGTCGGCGGTGCGCTTATCAAGCGCCTGCAGAATGGCGAAACACGCATGCAGACCGCCGATGTAATCATTCCACGAGTTGGAGATCGCCGTCGGCGGATCGCTTTCGGCTCCGGAGACCATCATCAACCCGCTATACCCTTGCAAGTTCATGTTCATGCTGGTCCAGTCACGGCGCGGGCCGTTGTGGCCGTACCCGGACATACTGATGTAGATGACCTTCGGATTCGTCGCTTTTATTCGCTCATAACCGAGTTTAAGCCGATCCATTACTCCGGCGCTGAAATTCTCGATCACCACATCTGCGACGGCGGCCAAGCGCGCGGCAATCTGTTGGCCTGCTTCCTTCTTTAAATCGATGGCGATGGAGCGCTTGTTACGATTGGTATTGAGATACGACGCATGGCGCCCATCTTCGCTGATAAACGTTGACGGCCAGGGATGATCCGGATGCTTGCTACTTTCGACCCGAACCACGTCGGCGCCCAAATCGGCGAGTAGGCGAGTGCAAAAAGGTCCAGCAAGCACATGCGTGAAATCCAAGACTCGGATTCCCGCCAATGGGGCGGGCAAGGTTCGTTGAGCGTTGGCGGACATGAGGTTTATCGAATGTTCAGTTCTTTTTGCGCTTGTAAAAGCAGATCACGGCTCGCCACCTGAGATAACGGAATTTCTTTTTTTACAGTGCCGCGATCCAGTTCGTACTGAACCAAATCGCGCAGTGCTTGATCAGTCAAACTTCCATCAGCGCTGTAGCATGGTAAGTAATTCGCGAACGCCGCCCGTGTCGTTGAAACATCCAGCTTCAGCCACTTTGCCGCGATAGCGATGCTTTCCTCCTGATGCTCTCTTATAAAGCGGAGAGCCTCGATGGTTCCTTTGATCGTGCGCTTTATCTGTTCCGGCGACTGTTTCAGTTTTTTGTCCGTGACGACGATGGCATTTTGGGTAAGCGGAACATGGTCGCGCGTCCATAACAGCACTTTGTAGCCTCTCTTCATTCCAAAAATATCCGCGGGCGACGATACGAAAGCCGCATCGATCTTTCCCGCATCCATCGCCGCCAGTCTGGCTGTGTTGTCTCCGCCCGGTAAAAGATTGACATCCTTGCCGGGTTCTATGCCGGCTTGACGAAAGAGCGTCACGCTCGTGAGATATAACTGGCTGCCAAAGGTGCTGATGCCGATAGTTTTGCCGCGCAGGTCGGTCAATTGTTGCACGCTGGGCTTAACCAGGAGGAGATACCCGAGCTTATCCTGCGTGACCATAACGAGTTTGATCGGCAACCCCCTGATAGCACCGGATATACCAGGCCCGGTGCAGACCGCGTAATCGAGATCGTCGGACAACAGCGCGTTGGTCGCAATCGCGCAAGCAACTTGGACATGCTCGGTGACGAGCCCGTGCTTTGCGTAGAAGCCTTTCCTCTCGGCGACAACCGTCGGTAAAAAACCTAGGGATGCTGTCGATATCCCGATGCGCACGCGATCCTGGGAATGTACCGCCGCTGGCGGCCAGAGGCTGAACAAAATGAAAGATAAAAATAAAGCCACGGTATATAGGCTCTTCATTTTTCCTCCGGGATCATCAAAGGCTTCGTTTTCGAGTGTGTTTCGGATACATCAAAAAGCCCGAAGATCCTCATCCTCTACCATTAAATAAATTGTTTGCTTGCGCGGAACAGCGCCAACAACGAAAACCATACCGAAACATACGGTTCCTTTCCCAAGCCGGATCGAGCGAAACCGGAGAGCTGCGCCGTAGATAAGTTATTTGGCTTAGGCAGTCAAATATATTATTTTCATGACCACGTCGCAAAGGATTCGAACCACACTGCGTCAAGCCTAAGCGCAGCGTGCGCCGCGGCTACGCTCGGCTCTAGACAAGGCCTTAAAGCCGGAACCGCGGCGGACATGGAGTATCGAAAAGAACACAATGACCGGCTTGAAGAACAAGTGCGCCATCGTCGGAGTGGGTGAGACTACCGTGGGAAAGCTTCCCACCATGAGCAGCACGGGTATTCAACTCGAGGCCATTCGTTTGGCGCTTAAAGATGCCCAGCTGCGACCTGCTGATGTCGACGGTCTCCTCGCAATCCAACCGGCTGATGATCCGCGCCGCTCTTATGCGCTGTCTGTCGCCCAGGCGGCGGGCATTTGTCCTAATTATGCAACCGATCTTGCTTTGGGCGGCGCGACTCCGGTCGCGATGGTAGCGCATGCGGCGATGGCGATTTCTGCCGGCCTTTGTGAAGTTGTCGTATGCGTTTTAGGCCACAAGCAAGCCACGGGACGTCTCGGCGATAGACGGGGGCGCCTCCGTGATGGACTGGAAGACTTTGAAGAGCCGTTCGGAGTGCTGGGAGCTCCCGCGGTACATGCCGCAGTAGCCGCCCGCCACATGTATGAGTTTGGGACGACAAGCGAGCAGCTGGCGGCAGTGGCCGTGGCCGCTCGCCGCCACGCCAGTTTGAACGCCAACGCGACCATGCGCCAGCAGATCACGGTCAAGGACGTCCTTGAATCGCGCTGGATCGTTAAACCATTTCATCTTCTCGATTGCTGTTTAGTCTCGGACGGAGGCGGTGCGGTTGTCGTCACATCGAGCGAACGTGCTCGGGACTTGCCGCAACGGCCAGTTTACATTCGGGGTTTCGGCGAGGGGCATACGCAGGGGCCGTTGGAATCGCCGACGTTGACGACTCTCGGCGGCAAGCACTCGTCGGAAGGAGCCTACAGAATGGCCGAGGCCGGCCCAAAGGACATCGATTTTGCCGAGCTCTATGATTGCTTCACGGCGATTACGATCGTGACACTGGAGGATTATGGTTTTTGCGCAAAAGGCGAGGGCGGTCCGTGGGCCGAGAACGGGCGCATCGAGATCGGTGGCGAGTTGCCGGTGAACACGCACGGCGGCCTACTATCGCAGGCCCACATTGAAGGAATGCTGCACATCACAGAGGCGGTCAAACAGCTTCGCGGCGGCGGCGTGGAAGTCGAGCGGCAAGTTAAGGACGCAAAGTTAGGTATCGTCAGCGGGCATGGGGCGAATCTCGGCGCGCATGCAACGTTGATACTGGGTAGGCATTTAGACTGAGATGTAGGATTGCGTAACTTAATGGTTGACTATCTAAAGCCGCTGCCGGTGCTCGATATCGAGGGTCGGTTCTTCTGGGAAAGTTGCAAGAAGCACGAAATGGCGCTGCAGCAATGTCTCTCGTGTAAACAATTTCGCTATCCGCCGCGGTCCTTGTGCCCCAGGTGTCACTCTCCGGAAGCGCAATGGGCTCCAATCAGCGGCAGGGGTCAAGTCTATGTAGCACTCGTGATGTGCCGCAGCTATGGCCCCGCATGGGAGCACGATGTGCCGTACAATATTTCGTTGATTGATCTGGAGGAGGGAGTGAGGATGTGGAGCAATGTCATCGGCTGTCTCGCTGAAGAGGTCAAGATCGGCGATCGCGTTGAAATCAGCTACGACGATGTAACTGATGACATAACTCTGCCCAAATTCCGCAAAGCTTGATCCGAATTCGAAAGGGGACTGACAATGGCCATTTGTGTATCGCACGGCGGCACAACCACTTATTTGTCGAAAGCACCATCATCTGAATTATTCGTCGGAACGGTCGATGGCGTGGCGGTTCTGCGAAAGGGCGGCGATGGACAGTGGAGCGTTCATGCCAAAGCACTTGAGGGTATGCATGTGCACGCGCTCCTGATTGAGCCGACGAGCGGCTTTATTTTTGCGGGTATTCACAAAGGAACAGTCTATGCTAGCAAGGACCGGGGACTCACCTGGGAGAAGAAAGATAACGGCATAACACAGAACGACATCTATTGCCTTGCGGTTGCCGTTGTCGATGGCAAAACCAGGCTTTATGCCGGCACCGAACCTGCTCATCTTTTTCAAAGTGACAACCTGGGTGAAACCTGGAACGAAATCAAATCGCTGCGCTCAGTTCCCAGTGTCTCCAAATGGACTTTTCCGGCACCTCCTCACATTGGGCACGTCAAAAACATCGCCTTCCATCCAGAGGATAGCCGAAAGATTTATGTATGTATCGAGCAAGGCGGTCTGCTGAGAAGCGACGATGGCGGTTCAACCTGGGAAGAGCTTCATGGCTTTGATACAGATTTAAAGTTCGATCTTCCCGAAGGTGCATTTCCTGACGATATTCACAGGGTTCTGATTCCTCCGACCGATCCAAACCGGGCGTATATTTCCAGCGGCATTGGAGTTTGTTGCAGTCCGAATCAAGGAAAAAATTGGGAGCATCTCACGACCCCACAGATGAGAATTGGGTATCCTGACCCACTTCTACTTCATCCGCGCCGACCATCCCTTATGTTTGCCGGAGGTGCGCGCGACAATCCGCGTACTTGGCGTACGACTCACGACGCCGATTCAACAATTGGGCGAAGCAGAGATGGTGGAAAAAATTGGGAGTTCTTGGAAAACGCGCTGCCGGGACACCTGCGAGGCAATATTGAAGCGATGACTATGGAAGTGTGCGAAAACTCATTTTCCTTGTTCGCTGCCACGACGGATGGGGAAATTCTGTACAGTGAGGACGAGGGCGATAACTGGTCGAAGATTGTTGAAGGTCTGCCGGCTGTATCTAAAAACGGTCATTATTTGAGACTGCGCTAACGGTCGATGTCACCGAAG
>Ga0075327_1000292_pt1 | contig 13574 bp, 8 predicted proteins | sample MayberrySE_Catta_2_FD_120056 | JGI IMG/M metagenome (GOLD analysis project Ga0075327, IMG submission 120056) | Natural and restored wetland microbial communities from the San Francisco Bay, California, USA, that impact long-term carbon... | ecosystem: Environmental > Terrestrial > Soil > Wetlands...
CCGCAGCACGAGCGCCAGCAGCACGCCGCACGCCGCGCCCGCGCCGGCCCCGAGCGCGAGCCGCGGCACGAGCCCCATCGCGCTCGCGGCGAGCGAGCCGGCATCGGGCGCGAGCACGGCCTCGAGCGCGAGCGCGGCGAGGATGGCGCCGATGGGGTCGATCAGGACGCCCTCCGCCTCGAGCACCGTCGCGACGGAGGGCTTCACGCGGAGCGTCCGGAGCAGCGGGCCGATCACGGTCGGGCCCGTCACGATCACCATCGCGCCGAACAGGATCGACGTGTCCCAGCTCCAGCCGAGGATCCAGCGCGCGGCGCAGGTGCCTCCCACCCAGGTGATGAGCGCGCCGGTCGTGACCAGCGAGCGGATCGTCCGGCCCTCGTGCCGCAGGCGGCGCAGATCGAGGTTCAGCCCGCCTTCGAAGAGGATCACGGCGACGGCGATCGCGACCAATGCGAAGAGCCCGTCGCCGAGCGCGCGCGGCTCGATCCAGCCGAGCCCGCCCGGTCCGAGCAGCAGCCCCGCGCTGAAAAGCAGCACGATGCTCGGAACGCGCAGCAGCGCGGCGAGCGCCTGCGCGAGGACGCCGCAGCCGAACGCGACGGCGATGACGGTTTCGGCCTCCACGTTCGTCGCCGCGCCCCCGCTGCGGATCCTCGCGGTGTGTCCCTTGCCGGTCGGGCCACTAGCACACGGCAACCGGCGTGGCGATGGCCGGCGCGCGCTCAGCCCTCCGCCGCCTTCGCCTCCGCGCCTGCGGCCGTCTCTTCAGGCGCCGGCTCCACCTCCTCGTCCGCGATGCTGACGTCCTCGGCGGCCGCCACCAGCGCCACGACCGGGAGCTGCGGCAGCAGCGTGTCGATGCCCGCGCCGAACGGGTCCTCCGGGCGCATGCCGGAGAGCCGCAGCGGCATGAACACCAGCGCGGCGTCCCGGGAGTGCTTCACCACGGTCTCGGCGTCGGCCTCCACGACGCTCTCCACGGCCGCGTCGATGCGGCTCTCCTCGAGGCGCCGCTCGAGACTCGCGGCGGCACGCTGCTCCTGTCCCGGCTCGGCCACCACGAGCACGCGGAGCGCTGCCTCGTCGAAGGTGTCGCTGCGCGTCGTCAGGTACGCGAGCAGCAGCATCAGGCGCGACGACTCGTCGTCGAACCACCATACGTCGATGCGGCGCTCCTCCTCGCGCAGCGCGTCGACCCGCTGCCAGGCGCTCTCGTCCGCATCGAGCACGACCACGCTGCGCCGCAGCCGCAGGGCCTGGCCGAGCGTGCGGCCGTACCAGAGCGCCGCGCTGCGTGTACCGCTGCTGTCCGGGCCGAGCCAGTTCACGACCACCAGGTTCGAGCGGATCGGCCCGGCGCCCCAGCTCTGGAGGATGGTCCCGAGCGCGTCTCGCAGGTCGCGCGCGGCGACGACGAGCGGATAGGCGTCGAGGCCGAGCTCCGCGATTTCCGCGCGGAGCGCCTGCTCCGCCTCTTCCCCGCGCGTGCGCGCGGCCCGGGCCCCGCGCTCGTCTTCGATCACCTGCACCGCCGTCACGAGCCCGGTGCCGCCCGAGATCCAGGAGGCGAACCGGAGGAGCCGCGCCCGCCGCTCGGCGCTCTCGGTGAAGACCATGATCTGGGGCTGCCATTCGCGGGGCTGCTCCTCTCCGCCGGCGAGCGCGCGCAGCCCCTCGCGCACGAGGCGGAAGCGGTACGCGCGCATGCTGTCGCGCCAGCGCGCGGGTACGGCGGTCTTCCGGAGGTACTGATAGACGGCGGCCAGCAGGGCGACCGCCACGCCGCCCGCCAGCGGATCGATCGCGAGCATCGCGCCGCCGCAGAGCAGCACGCCGAGCAAGCTGGCGCGCGCGTGGAAGAAGCGGAAGCGCGGGCGGAAGCTCGGGCTCGCCGCCGTCGCCTCGACGTAGGTCGCGTAGTTGAGCAGGCCGTACGAGATCAGGAAGAACATCGAGACGAGCGCTGCGATCGCGTTCAGGCTTCCGAGCGCGATCGTGACGACGGTGATCGCGCCGGTCAGCAGCACGGCGCGGCGCGGGTTCCCGGTGGCGCCGTGGCCGCGGGCGAAGAAGCGCAGGCTCGTGAAGACACCGTCGCGCGACAGGGCCTGGAGGATGCGCGGCGCGCCGAGCAGCGAGGCGAGCGCGGAGGACAGGGTCGCGGAGAGCACGCCCGCGTCCACGAGCCAGCGCCGGGCGGCGACCTGGCGCAGGGCGTCGGTCTCGCTGGCGAGGGTCGCCGCCGGCAGGGCGCCGCCGAGCAGCGCGATGACGGCCAGGTAGACGAGCGTGGAGACGGCGACCGCGAGGAAGGTGCCGAGCGGGAGGCTCCGGCCCGGGTCGCGCAGATCGCCCGACAGGCTGACGCCCTGCGTGAAGCCGGTGACCGCTGGGAAGAAGATCGCGAAGAGCGGCCAGAAGCCGGGCGTCTCCACCGGAGCGCGCCAGTTCGCCTGGAGCGTCGCGAGCTCGAAGTGTTCCGCGGCCCCCGCGAAGAACGAGGCGAGCGCGAGCGTGAGCACGGCCATGATCACGAACTGGAAGCGGGTGGCGAGGTCGGCGCCGACCCACGCCACGGCGAGCAGGACGAGGCCCGCACCCGCCGCGGCACCCGTGACGACGCGAGGGGACGCGGAGCCCAGCATGGCCGCGACGCCCTCGCCGAAGCCGATGCAGTAGAACGCCACCGAGAAGGACTGCGCCGCGAACAGCAGCAGGCCGAGCGCGCCACCGGGCGCGATGCCGAGGCTGCGCGAGATCAGGTAGTAGTCGCCGCCCGCCCGGACCTTGCGGTTCGTGGCGATCGCCGCGAGCGAGAGGCTCGTGGTCACCGAGATCGAGGTCGCGAGCGCGAGGATGGCGAGCGTCCCGAAGACCCCGCCGTGGCCGATCACGAAGCCGAGGCGCAGGAACAGGACCAGGCCGAGAATCGTGAGCACGCTCGGCGTGAACACGCCGCCGAACGTGCCGAGGCGGCCGCGTCTCCAGCCGCCGCGGCTCATCGTTCGCCTCTCGTGTCGGCCCGCTGCTGCGGCATGCGCGCCCAGCCTAGAACGCCGCGCGCCGTCCTTGCGACGGGGCCGCGCCCGTGGACATGCGGGCCGCGGCGCCGTTCCCTAGGCTGCGAAATCCGATGCCCCCCCGGCCCACACGAGGCCACCTCGTGGTCGTCAGCAATCGGCTGCCCGTGAGCGTGCGCACGCGACGGGGGCAGACGAAGCTCGAGCGTGCGCCCGGCGGGCTGGTCGCCGCGCTCGACCCGGTGCTGCGCGAACGCGGCGGCATCTGGGTGGGTTGGCCGGGAGGCCAGCTCCCGCCGCGGGCCGAGCTCGAGCGGGTGGAGGAGGAGTCCGGCTACCGGCTCGTGCCGGTCTCGCTCTCCCAGAGCGAGGTGCGGCGCTTCTACCTCGGCTTCGCGAACAGCACGCTCTGGCCGTTGCTCCACTCCTTTCCGACGCGCATGGAGCTCGACCGCGAGGAGTGGGCCACCTACGAGGAGGTGAACCGCCGCTTTGCCGCCGCGGCGAGCGCGATCGCGGCCGAGGGGGACCTGTTCTGGATCCACGACTATCAGCTGCTCCGCGCGCCGCGGCATCTGCGCCGCGAACGCCCGGACGCGCGCATCGCCTTCTTCCTGCACGTGCCCTTCCCGCCCTACGACCTGTTCCGCATCCTGCCCTGGGACCGCGAGGTGCTGCGCGGGCTGCTCGCGTGCGATCTGGTGGGCTTCCACGTCCCCGGCTACGCCGCGAACTTCCTCGACTGCGCGGAGCGCCTGCTCGGCGCGCGCGTCGACCGCGAGGCCGGCAAGATCGAGCACGGCGAGCGGACCGTGACGATCGGCGCGTTTCCCCTCGGCATCGACGGCGATCGCTACACCAAGTGGGCGAACGAGGCGCCGCCGCGCGAAGCGGGCGACGAGCGCATCGTGCTGGGCGTCGACCGGCTCGACTACACCAAGGGCCTGCCCGAGAAGATCCGCGCGTTCGAGCGCCTGCTCGAGATGCATCCGGAGCACCGCGAGCACGTCGTGCTGCTCCAGATCGCGGAGCCGAGCCGCGATCAGGTGCCCGAGTACCAGCGCCTGAAGCGGCAGGTCGACGAGCTCGTCGGCCACGTGAACGGGCGCTTCGCGACGAGCCGGTGGACGCCGATCCGCTACCTCCATCGCTCGGTGCCGCCCGAGGAGCTCGCCGCGCTCTATCGCGACGCTCAGGTGGCGCTCGTCACGCCGCTCCGGGACGGCATGAACCTCGTGGCGAAGGAGTACGTGACGTGCCAGGTGGGAGAGCCCGGCGTCCTCGTGCTGTCGCGGCTCGCGGGCGCCGCGGAGACGATGCAGGAGGCGCTGCGGGTGAATCCATACAACACCGACCAGGTCGCCTCCGCGCTCCACCAGGCGCTCATCATGGACGTCACGGAGCGCACGGCGCGCATGCGCGCGCTCCAGCGGCGCGAGCGCCGCGACACGGTCCACGAGTGGGTCGGCAACTTCCTGCGCACCGCGCACGCCCCGCTCGAGAGCATCCGCCCGCTCGGCACGGACGATTTCGCGCGCTGGCTCGGCCGCTTCTGCGAAGGGCAGCACCTCGCGCTCTTCCTCGATTACGACGGGACGCTCGCCCGGATCGTGCAGCACCCGAGCCAGGCGCGCATCGAGCCTTCGATGCGCGAGGCGCTGCTCGCCTGCGCGCGCCGCGACGACACCGAGCTCGCCATCGTGAGCGGCCGCGCGCTCCATGACGTGCGCCCCTTGATCGAAGTCCCGGGTGCGCTGCTGGTCGGCAACCACGGGCTCGAGATCGAGGGGCCGGGCGTCGCGCCCTTCACGCACCCCGATCTTCAACATTTCGCCAAGCGCCTGGAGGAGCTGGCGCAGGAGCTCCGCGTGAGGTGCGAGCCGGGAACGTGGCTGGAGGAGAAGGGCGCCTCCCTCACGTTCCACTATCGCGGCGCAGAGCCCGCTCTCCACGTCCGCATCGCCGAGCGCGTGCGCGAGGTGGTGCGGCGGGCCGGCTTCCAGGCACGCGATGCGATCTGCGCGGTCGAGGCGCGTCCTCCGACGGGCTGGGACAAGGGCCACGCCGTGCTGCACGTGCTCCGCGCGCGCCACGGTCCCGCCTGGAGCGAGAACGTGCGCGTCATCTACGTGGGCGACGACGAGACGGACGAGGACGCCTTCCGCGCGCTCTCGGGGCTCGGCATCACGTTCCGCGTGGGGCACGCGGAGCGGACCACGCTCGCCTCGCACCGGCTTCCGAACGTCGACGCGGTGGAGACGCTGCTGCGCTGGATCGCCACGCGGTGATCGACGCCGCCCTGGTGGCGGCCTTCGCGCTGTGGGCGCTGGCCGTGGGCTTGCGCAGCCGGCGCGAAGCCTCGCGCGACCTCGAGTCGTACTTCCTGGCCGGGCGCCGCCTCACGTCCTGGGAGAGCGGGCTCAGCATGACGGCCACGCAGTACGCGGCCGACACGCCGCTGCTGGCCGCGGGGCTCGTGGCGACGGGCGGCGTGTTCGCGCTCTGGCGGCTCTGGAGCTACGGCATCGCGTTCCTGCTGCTCGGCCTGCTGCTCGGCGCCGCGTGGTGGCGCTCGGGCGTGCTGACCGACGCCGAGCTCTGCGAGACGCGCTACGGCGGGCGCGCCGCCGTCTGGCTGCGGGGCACGAAGGCCGTCTACTACGGCCTCGTCTTCAACTGCGCCGTGCTCGCGATGGTGCTCGCCGCGGCGGTGCGCGTCGCCGAGCCCTTCCTGCCCTGGCACGAGTGGCTGCCGGCCGCCTGGCTCGCGCCGCTCGAAGCGCTCGTGCGGAGCGTCGGCGTCCCGCTCACGGCGAACCCGGACCCCTCCGGCCTGTGGACGCGGAGCGCGTCCAACCTGATCTCGGTGGTCGCGATCTTCGGCTTCACGCTGCTCTATTCCGCGACGGGCGGGCTGCGGAGCGTCACCCGCACGGACCTCGGCCAGATCGCGATCCTGAGCGCCGCGACCGCGCTCTATGCCTGGTTCGCGGTGCGCGCGGCCGGCGGCCTCGCCGGTCTCCCCGCGGCGCTCGCGGAGAGCGTCGGCGCGGCGCGCGCCGACGAGCTGCTGAGCTTCCACCCGTGGGGCGCGGCCGAGGCGGGCGGCGCGCTGCTCGCGGTGTTCGGCCTGCAGTGGCTCCTCCAGATGAACAGCGACGGCACCGGCTACCTCGCGCAGCGCTGCATGGCATGCCGCTCGCCGTCCGAGGCCCGCAGGGCGCCGCTCGTGTTCGCCTTCGCGCAGATCGTCGTGCGCTCGCTGCTCTGGCTGCCGATCGTGGTCGCGCTGCTGGTCATCTTTCCGCTCGCGGAGGGGCAGAGCGTCGCGGAGCGGGAGCTCGCCTTCGTACGCGGCATCGAGACCTTGCTTCCGCCCGGCGTCCGCGGCCTGATGCTCGTCGGCATGCTGGCCGCGCTCGCCTCGACGCTCGACACGCATCTGAACTGGGGCGCCTCGTACCTCGCGAACGATCTCTACGCGCGCGTGATCTGCGGGGGCCTGCTCCGGCGGCGGCCGCGGCCGCGCGAGCTGGTCTGGGTCGCGCGCGGCGCCTCGCCCCTCCTGATGGCGATCGCGCTCGGCGTGATGGCCTCGCTCGGCTCGATCCAGGCCGCGTGGCACGTGACGCTCCTCCTCGGCGCCGGGCTCGGCGTGCCGCTGCTGCTGCGTTGGCTCTGGCACCGTGCGAACGCGTGGGGCGAGCTCGCCGCGCTCGTCGTCTCGGGCGCCGCCGCGGCGGCACTGCTGCCGATGGCGGTGTCCGAGACCGCGCGCCTGCTCACGGTGGCCGCGCTCGGCACGCTCGCCTCCGTGCTCGCCTCGCTCGCCACGCCGCCCGAGGACGAGGAGCGGCTCGCCGCCTTCTACGCGCGCGTGCGGCCGCCCGGCTTCTGGCGCACGCCCGAGGCGCGGCGCGCGCTCGTCGAGCGCCTCGTCGCCGTCGCGGCCGCGGCGGGAACGCTCTATGGAACGCTGCTCGGCCTCGGCGTCTGGCTGCTCGGCGCTCCGGCGCCCTTCGGCTCGCGCCCCGTGTTCGTGACGTGCACGCTGCTCCTCGCCGCCGCGCTCGCTCCGCTCTGGCTGCGCGAGCTGCGCTCGGACGGCGCCTGAGGGGTCACGACGCGGCCCGCGCGCGCATCTCCTCGAGCGCGGCGCGCGTCCGCTCCGGGTCGAGGCCGTGGTCCTCCGCCGTGTAGATCGTCTGGGAGGGGAAGGCGAAGCCGGTCCCGCTCGCCCCGACTGCGTCCATGATGGCAAGCAGGAGCTCCTCGCGGATGCCGAGGAACTCGTCGAAGTCGCGCGTCCGGACGTACGCGAAGACCTCGAGGTCGAGGCTGTGTGCGCCGAATCCGACGAAGCGCACCCGCGCCGGCACCGGATCCACCCGCGGGTCCGCGCGAAGCACGTTGCGGAGCCCCGCGAGCACGTGGCGCAGCTGGTCGGCGCTCGTCTCGTAGCGGAGCCCGAGCAGCGCGTGGAACCAGATGCGGTCGCGCTCCGTGAAGTTCTCGAGCGAGAGCGCGGAGAACTCCGCGTTCGGGACCGTCACGAGCGTGCGGTCGAGCGTGCGGACGCGCGTGGAGCGCAGGCCGATCTCCTCGATGGTTCCGAGCCGCCCGCCGAAGCGGCAGAAATCGCCGACCCGCACGGGCTGATCCGCGGCGAGCGTGAGGCCGCCGAACAGGTTCTCGACGGTCTTCTGCGCCGCGAGTGCGACCGCGAGGCCGCCGACGCCGAGGCCGGCGAGGATGCCCGTCACGTTCACGCCGAGGTTCTGCAGCACGGCGATGACCGCGAGCACCACGAGGAACACCTGCGCCGCGCGCCGGCCGAGCGGCACCAGGCCGAGCGCGCCCGGGCGTCCCGCCGCGCTGAGACGCTCGGTGGCCACCTGCGCGGCGACGCCGACGGCGCGCAGCAGCCACCAGGTGACGCCGAGCACGACGAGCACGGTGAGGACGCCTTCGAGCGCGCGGTCGACGGGCAGCGCGAGCGCGAGGAAGGGGAGGCCGGCGGCGAAGAAGAGCGCGGCGAGGAGCAGGCGCACGGGGCCGACGGAGCCTGCCACCAGCAGGTCGTCCCAGCGGCGTCGCGTCCGGCGTGCCACGGCGCCGGCGACGAGTGAGGCGGCGAGCGCGGCCAGGAGCGCGAGGAGCACCGCGGCGGCGAGCAGGACCGGCAGGCCGAGCCACTGCCAGAGCGCGAGCTCGAGGAAGCGCGTCTCCACCCAGACGGCGGGCAGCCGCTCCTCCACCCAGTCGAGCCCGAGCTCCTCGCTGAGCGCGGGCACGGCGGCGAGCGTCTCGGACGAGATGCGCCAGGCCGGCGTCCCGGAGGGCGGCGTGCGCCGCTCCAGCAGCACGTCCACGGGCCGCCCCTCGGCGCGCGGGATCGTGCCGACGCGCTCCCGGCTCGGCGGCAGCCCGTCATCGAGGTCGCCCTCGGGCGCGTCCGAGAGCGCCTCGAGCTCGACCCAGAGCGCGCGGTCGAGCACCGCCTTGAGGCGCCGCGCGAGGCGCGGGCCCTCCTCGTCGCGGCGGCCGGGCGGCAGATGGCGGAGCTCCAGGTAGCGCGCGGCCTCGGCCGGGTCGCCCGCCCGGCTCGCTTCGAGGAACTCGCGCATCGCGGCGCGCGGGCTCGCGCCGAGCGCCTCGCCCTCCGGCGCCGCGGCGAGCCGGCCGCCGGCAAGGAGCGCCACGAGCGGGATCGCAAGGATGATTCGTCCAGGCATGAGAGGTCCTCCGGCGAGCGGCGCGCGGCTCCGCCCCGGGGCGAGGCCGCGCGCGGCGTGGCAGCGTCAGCGGGCGGCGCCGTGCTGGTAGAGCAGCCACAGCCCCACCAGATAGGCGAGCAGGACGAGCGCGCTGTCGGGCTCGATCATTCCGAAGCGCCGCTCGGCGCGATAGAGGATCGCCGCGAGGCTGAGCGCCATCAGCACCACGGCGAGCAGGGCGGAGGCGGCGTGCGCGGCGTCGAGCCCATGGAACACGCTGCCTGCCGACACCAGGTCGAGCGGCAGGAACAGCGCCATGTTGACCGCGTTCGAGCCGAACAGGTTGCCGACCGCGAGGTCGAAGGCGCCGCGCCGCACGGCGGCGAGCGACGTCACCAGCTCGGGGAGCGAGGTGGAGAGCCCGACCGCCCACGTTCCCACGAAGGTGTCGCCGAGCCCGCTCACGACGGCGACCCCGTGCGCCGACCAGGCGAAGACCGGCGCCACCGCGATGAGCCCCAGCGCCGCGAGCGCGAAGAGGCGCCCCGCCCGCCGCAGCGACGGCGCGGACGCATCGGCTTCGTCACGGCCCGCCGCCGGCGTGCCGCCGCGGAGGGAGTTCCGGTACAGCACCCGCGTGCCCGCGAGATACGCGCCGAAGACCAGCAGCGAGCCCGGCGCGATGCGCAGGACCGCGAGGTCGGACCCGACCACGAGGAACACCGCGGCGAGCGCGTTCAGGGCGATCGCGAGGCTCGCCGCGAGCGCGTGATCGAACGCAACCCGCGACAGCATTCGCTGGCGCCGCAGCATCAGGTCCACGACGGCCAGGATCAGCATGTTCGCCATGCTGGAGCCGAACAGGTTCCCGACGGCGAGGTTCGCCGCGTCGAGGCTCACGGCGGAGATGCTCGTGCCGAGCTCGGGCAGGGACGTCGCGCCGGCGAGCAGCACGGTGCCGATCCAGACGCTACCGATGCGCGTGCGCTCCGCGATCACGTCGGCGCTCTTCGCGAGGGCCACGCCGAGCGCCCACACCGCCGCGCCGCTCGCGAGGAAGCAGAGCAGGAGCCAGCTCCCGCTCAACGTCCTTCGCTCCGCCGTGTCTGCTGCGGCGCCATCCCGCCCTCCGCTGCGGGCCACAGCATCGAGCACACGTCCGCGGATCACCAGCGCGGCGGCGGTCCCGCCGTCCCGCCGCGAGCGAGGCGGGGCTGGAAGACCGCGCCGCGAGCCAGCATCCTCGGGCCGGGTGCCCGAAGGAGCGGGCCGCATGTCCTCTTCGCGCTTCCGCTATGCGTCTCCGGAATCGCGCCAGACCCTGCGCGAGGGACTCGAGGAGTACTACGCGAACGAGCCGGGGCTGCTCGAGCCCGCCCAGCTCTCCGCGGAGGCGGCGCAGCTCTTCCGGCAGCACGACGCGGCGCACGTCGTCTTCGGCTGCGACACCAGCCTCCGCGGCGAGACGCTGATCGACACCTGGACGATCTTCGGCACCACGATCGGGCTGCGCGGCTACCTCGAGTACCTGAAGCTTCCGCAGGTGAACGCGCTCTTCGCGAAGACGGGCGCCCCGCGCATCGCGCTCGAGCTGATGCGCTGCGCGGGGGACGTCGTGCGCGTCGTGGTGCGCAGCCGGAGGCTCCGCCGCAAGTGGCCGTGGCGGAGCTGGGCGGAGCACCTCGACGAGCCGCTCGCGGACATTCGCGCTCGCTTCAACATCCAGGTGCTGTGAACGCGGTCCGCTAGCGCTCCGGCTCGTCGCTCGGCGCGAAGGGCGTGCCGGAGAAATCCGCCCGGAGCGGGAAGCCGTCCCAGCGCGGCAGGCCGCGGTGCCGGCCCATCGGCAGCAGCCGGCCCTTGTGGAACTGCGAGCCGCCGTCGACGGGGAGCGTCACGCCGGTGACGTAGGCGGCCGCGGGCGAGAGCAGGAACACGATCGCCGCCGACACCTCGCTCTCCGTGCCGAGCCGCGCGGGCGGGGAGTCCGCGGCGCCCTTCGCGGCGATCTCCTGCACCTCGCGCGGGTAGGTGAGCATCCCGCTCGACAGGATCGTGCCGGGTGCGACCGAGTTCACGCGCACACCGGCTGCCGCCCACTCCATCGAGAGCGTGATGGTGAGGTTCGCGACGCCGGCGCGCGCCGCCGCCATGTGCGCCATCGCCGGATAGCCGGTCCAGACGTCCGCGATCACGTTCACGATCGAGCCGCCGTGCGCCTGCATCGAGTGGCGGTAGACGGCGCTCGACATCAGGAAGGTGCCGTTCAGGTTGAGGTCGATCACGGTCCGCCAGCCCTTCGGCGAGATCCGTGCAGCGGGCTGCACGAACTGGCCCCCGGCGTTGTTCACCAGCCCGTGGATGGGGCCGTGCTCCGCCACGAGCGCCTCGACGGCGGCGTCGACGGCCTTCTCGTCGCGGATGTCGAGGACCGTGGTCCGGCAGCGGCCGCCCGCTCCCGCGATCTCGGCCGCGGTCGCGCCGAGCGGCTCCGGACGCCGCGCCGCGATCACGACGTTCGCGCCGAGCGCGGCGAGCTCGTGTGCGGTGCAGCGGCCGATGCCGGTGCCGCCGCCGGTCACGAGAACCGTCTTCCCGTCGAACAGGCCGGGCCGGAAGATGCTGTCGAAACGCTCGGCCATCGCCGCCCCGGGCGCCGCGCGCCGGCGGCGTGGCGGCCAGCATAGCCACCTTGCCGGAAGCAACGCGCCCCGCCACGCTTCCGCGGATGCGCCTCCGCCGGACGGGCCGTCACGCGACTCTCCTCCTCGTGCTCCTCGTGGCGGGGTGCGCGAACCTGCGTGCGCAGGTGCCGCTGCTCCGGGCCACGGCGCCGGCCGGCGGAACCACCGCGGCCGACCTCCACGCCGCGCTTTCGGGCTGGGCGGCGATGTTCCAGGGGCAGGTGGTCGCCGCGAGCGACGAGATCCGCGCCGCCACCCGCGAGAGCGACCCGCGCCGGAGCTCGCTGATCTGGCGGATCCGGATGATCCCGCTCTCGAAGCAGGCCGCGTTCCGTCCCAACGCGCAGCAGGCCTACGTGGCCTCGCTCGCGCTCGCCACCGCCCAGCACGAGTATCTCGAGCACGGCGAGGGCCGCGCGCTGTTCGGCCCGCAGCAGGGGATCGCGGTCGAGGCGGCGCGGCGCATCGAGGAGAGCGCGCTCCGCATCGGCCACGCGTTCCTGAACGATCGCCAGCTCGAGCGGCTCCAGCGGGAGGTCGACGAGCTCGTCACGCAGAACCCGATCCGCGGCAACTTCGCCGCCGACGCGCTGCTCCACGGGTTCAGCGAGCGGAGCACGGGCGGCGCGTTCTCCTGGGTGATGGAGCTCCCGCTCGTGCCCTTCCGCGCCATCGCGGGCGTGAGCGACACAGCGCAGGCCGTGAACAACTTCAACGACACGGCGCAGGAGTTCACGGAGACCGTCGCCGATCTGCCGCACCTGACGCGCTGGCAGCTCGAGCTGCTCCTCTACGACGCCGAGGAGCTCGAGGCCGTGGACCGCGCGCTCGCGGCGGCCGAGAGCTTCGCCAGCGGCGCGGAACGCATCTCGGCCGCGGCCGAGACGCTGCCCGCGGAGCTCGGCGCCGAGCTCCAGGCGGGCCTCGAGCGCGCGCGGGGCACGCTCGCGGAGCTCGACTCCGCGCTCGCGCGCGCGGAGACGCTGTCGGCGCCGCTCTCGCACGTGGCGGACCGCGTCGGGGAGGCGAGCGCGCAGTGGACCGCGCTGCTCGCGGAGCTGGACGAGGACGGCGACGGGGACGGCACGGGCCGCCCCTTCGACGTGCGCGAGTACGAGGCCGCCGCGGATCGGATCGCGGACGCGAGCCGCGAGCTGCGCGCGCTCGTCGCCGAGGTGCGCGCGCTCGACGCGAGCGGGGCCGGCGGGCTGCTCGATGCCGCGCTCTGGCGCCTCGTGCTCCTGATCGTCGTCTTCTTCGGGGCGCTTGCCGCGTATCGCTTCGCGACCGCGCGCGTGCGCCGGCCCTAGCGCGCCCAGCGGCCCTTTCGAGCCTGACCCACCCGCCGCGCTGACGAACGTGCCTGGACTCGACGCCTAGCGCGCGGGGGTACCGGGCCCGGTGGCGACCGAAGGCGCTCCGCGCTCGCGCTGCGCCGCGACCGCCTCGGGCGCGTTGTGGTAGCGCATGTAGCGCGCGGCCTCGTAGAGCCCGAGAGCGAGCGCGCGCATCTCGGCCGTGGTCTCCGGCAGCTCGGCGCTCACGTCCTCGCGCGGAGACTCGGCGTCGATGCGGTACAGGCGTTGCTCGCTGCCGTCGGCGGCGCCCTTGAAGTAGAACTCGCGCGAGACGAGCCCGACCAGCGGGCTCTTCTCGAGCCGCTCGACCGTGAGGGCGACCCGCCGGTCGGCGAAGGCCGGATCGAGCAGGTCGCGGCCGAGCGTCGAGTTGATGCCGCTTCCGCCGGCGAAGCGCACCACGGTCGGCAGCACGTCGACCTGGCTCGCCACCTCGTCCACCACGCGCGGCGGCAGGTGCTTCGGGCTGTAGAGCACGAGCGGAACGTGGTAGCGCGAGAGCGCGAGCTGGCCGTCGGCGGCGGGCCGGTGCTCGGGGCTTGCGGGCGAGCCGTGGTCGCCGTAGAGCACGAAGAGCGTGTCGTCGAAGTAGTCCGCGCTCCGCGCCAGGCGGAAGAAGCGGCCGAGGCCGTGATCGAGCAGACGCATCGCGTCGTACTCCGGGACGGTGTCGAAGCCGAAGCGGCTCACCGTCTCCTCGCTCTCCGAGCTGCGCTCGAAGCCCTCGCTGTCTTCGGGAATCGTGTACGGCTTGTGGTTGCCCGCGGTCTGGACGATCGCCAGGAAGGGCGC
>Ga0075327_1000293_pt1 | contig 13564 bp, 13 predicted proteins | sample MayberrySE_Catta_2_FD_120056 | JGI IMG/M metagenome (GOLD analysis project Ga0075327, IMG submission 120056) | Natural and restored wetland microbial communities from the San Francisco Bay, California, USA, that impact long-term carbon... | ecosystem: Environmental > Terrestrial > Soil >...
TCTTGATCTCGCAATAAGATACCATTTCGCGGCAGTCGCGGGCAAAATAGACTGCAACGCCGAGAATCAGGACGGTCGGCCGGGCTCGCTCCGCGGCCGCGCCCTCGGAAATCGGCAACCAAACGCCGCCCGGGCGGTTATGCGAAGAGCATTCCGAAGCCCGTGCCACACCAGGCAAGTTATGAGCCTCAGGCAAGGTCGAACGACGTCGGAGCACGACGGTCCCCGCTACCAACGAGCGACCGACGTCTATGCGCGGCTGGTCTCGGTCGTTCTGATGCTGTTCGGCCTGCGCGAATGGGCGGTCATTCTCGGTGTGGCGACGAGCTACGGAGGGCCGTTCGAGACAATGACGATCGCCTGGAAGATGGCGACCATGTACCTTGCTGTCGTAGATCTGGTGGCTGCCGTCGGATTGTGGATGCGGGTCGCTTGGGGCAATGTGCTGTGGGTATGCGCCGCCGCCGCGGAAGTCGCTTTTCATACATTTTTCATGAATACGTTTGGAAGTGACTACACGATCGTGGTCTTCCATCTGTTCGCGCTGGGCGGTTATTTGACGCTCGTCTTGCTTTCCCAAAAGGAGCGGCAAGCCTGGCCTTTCGGCCCCCGTTGAAGGGCCTTGAGGAGTTCCGACAGGGCAGAAATCCAACGCCGTTTGGTAAGTCGGCGTTAAGCGTGCCTTTTAAGTCGATTTTCAAACGGAGCGCGTATGGTGTTGCCTCAGGTGGGAAGATACCTGCCGCGGAACAGAGAGGCATGACCAATGGTTAGTGTGAAAAGGGCGGTGCCGACCGCGGACGCACCGGCACGGGGGACGGACCTCAAGCCGCTTTACCTTGAGGCGTTGACGCTCGTCGAGCGTCTGCATCGGCGACTGCTGGATGTGATCAAGGACGAATTCGATCGCTCGGGGCGTTCCGACGTGAACAGCGTGCAAGCGTTGCTGCTGTTCAACATCGGCGATTCCGAGCTGACTGCGGGCGAGTTGCGAAGCCGCGGCTACTACCTCGGCTCGAACGTCTCTTACAACCTCAAGAAGCTGGTCGAGATGGGGTACATCCATCACCAGCGCTCGCGGATGGACCGCCGATCGGTTCGGGTCAGCCTGACCGACAAGGGTCTCGAGGTCGCGGAAATTGTCGGCGCCCTCTATGACCGGCAGATTCGCTCGATCGATCAGGTCGGTGGCATCGACATCGACGATTTTCACGCTCTCAACCAGTCGCTTCAGCGTCTGGAACGCTTCTGGACCGACCAGATCCTCTATCGGCTCTGAGAGCGCTCCGCCACGGACTTCTGGAGAAGCCCGGTCTCGACCGGGCTTTTTCTTTGAATCGGCCCGGGATTGTTGGGCGATTGTGTCACAGCAGCCACATCTTGCGAGATATTTGTGCCAGACCCTGGCGACACGGAAGCGCCACATTACATCAGCTAATTGAACGCGCCTGAATTTCGGTCTTCACCATCGGTAAACTTCGCGCGATTTAGGTGTTCGGCCTAGGTGAGCCGCTGCGATTCGGGTATTTTGCCCAGCAGTGGACCCCTGTGTTAACTAACGAGGTGGTTGGCTGCCCGAAACCGGTTGTCGCTGCTTCGAGGAAGAATTTGATTGCCATGGAACTTTCGAACCGCACCGCATCTTCACTGATCTCAGGCCGAGCCTGGGGAACGTGGCTTGCCGCCGCGCTTGCCTGGGTTGTCGTCGCCGGGATGCCCCATTCAGGCTACGGACAGTCAGGCGAGCCGGCTTTTCAATACCTCGGTGGAAATGGAAGCGAATGGTCTGACGGCTTCGACTCGGCATCGACCGGCGCCGCCGACGTCCGAACCAGCACGCCAATCCTTTCCTCCGCAATCGTAGATGCTAGCCAGATTGCAATCGCACAATATTCCGACATCGTCGCGCGGGGCGGCTGGCCGGTCGTGCCGGCCGGCAAAGCGCTGGGACTTGGAGTCCGTGATCCTGCCGTGATCACGCTTCGTCAGCGGCTGGCGATCAGCGGCGATCTCGACCGTGCGGTCGGCCTGTCCGACATCTTCGATTCCTATGTCGACGCGGCCGTCCGGCGGTTTCAGGCCCGGCACGGTATCCCGGCCGACGGCATTGTTGGCGAGTCGACACTGAACGCAATGAATGTGCCGGCGGGTCTGCGTTTGTCGCAGCTCGCCACCAATCTGACCCGGCTCAAGTCCCTGACTGCGTCGCTGCCGGATCGTTTTGTCGTGGTCAACATTCCCGCGGCAGCGGTCGAGGCCGTTGAGAACGGACGCGTCGTTTCCCGCCATACGGCCGTCGTCGGCAAGGTCGACCGGCCGTCGCCGATCGTCAACTCGAAGATCCACGAGGTCAATTTCAACCCGTTCTGGACGGTTCCGGCCAGCATCATCCGCAAGGACCTGATCCCGCTGATGCAAAAGGAGCCGGACTACCTCACCAATCAGCACATTCGTATTTACGATCAGAAGGGCAATCCCCTGGCGCCCGAGCAGGTCAACTGGTACGGGGACGAGGCGACGAAATTCCTTTTCCGTCAGGACCCCGGTGACTTCAATTCGCTGGGTCTGGTCAAGATCAACTTCCCGAGTCCCGACGGCGTCTACATGCACGACACGCCGAACAAGGATCTGTTCACCACCGAATCGCGGTTCTACTCCTCCGGCTGCGTCCGCGTTCAGGGAATCCGCTCGTTGATAAGCTGGCTGTTGCGGGACACGCCCGACTGGCCGCAATCCCGGATCGAAGCCCAATATCTTTCCGGAGAACGGATCGATGCCAAGCTGGCGAAGCCGGTCCAACTCTACTGGACCTACATCACGGCTTGGGCGGCAGAGGCGGGTGTCGTGCAGTTCCGCGACGACATCTACAACCTCGACGGTCTTGACGTTTACGTCGCGCAGCAGAGCGGAGTACCTCTTTAAGGCGTCGTCGAGGATCAAACCTGACCTTTTGCATCTTTGGCCAGTATCCGGTTGTACGGGCTATCCAGGCAAAATATCGGGATAAGTTTGATCCATCGCGGAAAATGGCGACGATGCGGGGCGTCAGATTCGCAACCCCACGTCTCCAGCATTCGCCGTTGCGGCGGGCGTCGCCTTGGCGCTCGTCGGCAGGTATGTTAAGGGCGAGCCGGGACCGGAATCGGGCCGGTGACCTGATGGCTCGCCGGCCGGCGCTTGCTTCCGACAACAGGACTGACTGCCGATGTCTTTGACCGACCACGCGACGGGCGTTCGACTATCGCCCGGGTTTTTCACCGACAGCCTCGTCGAGGCTGATCCTGAGATCGCCGATGCGATCGCAAAGGAGCTTGGTCGGCAGCAGCATGAAATCGAGCTGATCGCTTCGGAGAATATCGTCTCGCGGGCCGTGCTCGAGGCGCAGGGCTCGGTCATGACCAATAAATATGCCGAGGGGTATCCGGGACGGCGCTACTACGGCGGGTGCCAGTTCGTCGATATTGCCGAGCAGCTTGCCATCGACCGGGCCAAGAAGCTGTTTGGCTGCGATTTCGCCAACGTCCAGCCCCATTCCGGCAGCCAGATGAACCAGGCTGTGTTCTTGGCGCTGCTCGCGCCGGGCGATATCTTCATGGGTCTCGATCTCGCCGCCGGGGGGCACCTCTCGCACGGCTCGCCGGTCAACGTTTCCGGCAAGTGGTTCAAGGTCGCGCCGTATGGCGTGCGGCGGGACGATCAGCTTCTCGACTACGACGAGATTGCCCGAATCGCGCAGGAGGCGAAGCCGAAGCTGATCATCGCCGGCGGAACCGCCTATTCGCGGATCTGGGATTTCAAGCGGTTTCGTGAAATCGCCGACTCGGTCGGCGCGTGGCTGATGGTGGATATGGCCCATTTCGCCGGCTTGGTCGCCGGCGGTGCGCATCCGTCCCCACTTCCGCACGCCCACGTCGTCACCTCGACGACGCACAAGTCGCTGCGCGGGCCTCGCGGTGGTCTGATCCTGACCAATGACGAGGCGCTCGCGAAGAAGCTGAACTCGGCCGTGTTTCCGGGGCTGCAGGGCGGTCCGCTGATGCATGTCATCGCCGCCAAGGCGGTTGCCTTCGGCGAAGCGTTGCGACCGGACTTCAGGCTTTACGCGAAGAACGTCGTCGAAAACGCGAAAGCACTTGCCGAAACGCTGCGCAGTGCGGGTTTCGATATCGTCTCCGGCGGGACCGACAACCACCTGATGCTGGTTGACCTGCGCCCGAAGGGGCTGAAAGGCAACGTCTCGGAAAAGGCCTTGGTGCGAGCAGGACTGACCTGCAACAAGAACGGCGTCCCCTTCGATCCCGAGAAGCCGTTTGTTACTTCCGGGATCCGGCTCGGGACCCCGGCCTCGACGACCCGCGGCTTCGGCGTCGCCGAGTTCAAGGAGGTCGGCAACCTGATCGCCGAGGTGCTCGATGCGGTTGCCCAGTCGGAGGACGGTGCCGCACCGTTGGTCGAGGCGTCGGTCAAGGAAAAGGTGAGGGGACTCGCCGGCCGTTTTCCGATCTACGGCGACTAGGGTGAGTACGCTCCATGCGCTGCCCCTATTGCGGGAATATAGACACCCAGGTGAAGGACTCGCGGCCGTCGGAGGATAACACCTCGATCCGGCGGCGGCGGGTCTGCCAGGATTGCGGCGGTCGCTTCACCACCTTCGAGCGCGTGCAGTTGCGTGAGCTGATGGTTCTCAAACGAAGCGGACGCAGGGTTCCCTTCGACCGCGACAAGCTGGTGCGTTCGGTGCAGGTGGCCTTGCGCAAACGCACCGTCGACCCCGAGCGCGTCGAGCGCATGGTCAGCGGCATCGTCCGCCAGCTCGAAAGCACCGGCGAGAGCGAAATCGGCTCCGAGCAGATCGGCCTCCTCGTGATGGAGGGCCTGCGCGGCCTCGATGACGTCGCCTATGTTCGGTTTGCCTCTGTCTACCGGAACTTCCGCGAGGCGAAGGACTTCGAGGCCTTCATCGGCGAATTGTCGGGAGAACCGATGGCCGAGCAAGACGAGACCTGACGGGCTCGACGATGTCCGACGAGAGCCAATTGCCGGCCGAAGCCGTGCCTGCCGACCCGCAACGCGACCGGCGGCTTATGGCCGCGGCGTTGCGCATCGGACGCCGCAACCTCGGACAGACGCACCCGAACCCTGCCGTCGGGGCGCTGGTCGTCCGGATGGAGGGCGGCCAACCGATCGTCGTCGGCCGCGGCTGGACCGCCAGGGGCGGCCGTCCTCACGCCGAGACCATTGCGCTCGAACAGGCGGGCTCCGCTGCGAGCGGCGCGACGGCCTACGTCACGCTTGAACCCTGCGCCCACCAGGGCGAGACCCAACCGTGTGCGCAAGCCCTGGTCGACGCGAAGGTCGCCCGGGTCGTCACCGCGATGGAGGATCCCGACCGGCGGGTTGCCGGAAAGGGGCACAGGTTGCTTGCCGAGGCCGGCATCGCCGTGGCGACCGGTGTGCTGGCCGAGCAGGCGGCGCGGGCCCATGCCGGCCACATCGCCCGTGTCACCAAAGGACGCCCGCACGTCACGCTCAAGCTCGGTGTATCCGCCGACGGCATGATCGGGCGGCGCGAGGGCGAGCGGATGATTATCACCGGCAAGGCCGCCTTCGACGCAGTCCAGGCGATGCGCTGCGAGGCCGACGTCGTCATGATCGGCATCGGCACCGCTCTGGTCGACGATCCGCGGCTGACGGTGCGCTTGCCCGGTCTTGCCGACCGCTCGCCGGCCAGAGTCGTGCTCGACGCCACCGCCCGACTGAAGCTCAACTCGAACCTGATTCAGACGGCTCGGGACGTTCCGCTGACCGTCGTCGTCGGCGCCAGCGCGTTTGACGACCGCAAGAAGGCGTTTGTCGACGCCGGCGCCACCGTGCTGGAATTGGGTGACGGCGACGAGGCGATCGATATCGCAGCGGTGCTTGACCGGCTCGCCGAAGACGGCTTTACGCGGGTTTTTGCCGAAGGCGGTTCGCAAGTCGCGTCGTCGCTGATGGCGGAGGACTTGATCGACGAGGTCGTGCTGATTCGGGCGCCGGTCGTCGTCGGTCAGGACGGCGTGCGGGCGCTCGACGGCTACGCCCTTTCGGCGATCGAGCGCAGCCCGCGCTTTCGCCTGATCGAGCAGGCAACTCTCGGTGACGACCAGATGCGCCGATACCAGCGCACGTCATAAGCCATGTTTACCGGGATCGTTACCGATGTCGGCAAGGTCGTCGCGGTGGCCGAGCACGACGCCGTGCGGCGTCTTTCGATCGCCAGCGCCTATGATCCCGACACGATCGCTGTCGGAGCGTCGGTCGCTTGCGCCGGCATCTGCCTGACCGTCATCTCCTGCGCCACAGGGCCCAACGGCGGGTCGGTATTCGAAGTCGACCTCGCCCCCGAAACCCTTCGGGTCACCACCGCGTCCGACTGGCAGACGGGCACGCTGGTCAATCTCGAACGTTCCTTGCGTGTCGGCGACGAGCTCGGCGGGCACTTGGTCAGCGGCCACATTGACGGCGTTGCCCAGGTCGTGGCCCGTGTGGAGCTCGGCGATGCCAACCAATTTGCCTTCGCGGTGCCTCGTCATCTTGCCCGCTTCATTGCGCCTAAGGGCTCGGTGGCGCTCGACGGGACCTCGCTGACGGTCAACGGCGTTTCCGACAATCGTTTCGATTGCATGCTGATCCCGCATACCCTCCAGGTGACCACCTGGGGCGGCCGGCAGGTGGGAGACAGGGTTCATCTTGAGGTCGATCAAATCGCGCGCTATGTCGCCCGGCTCGCCGAGGCGGCCGCCGCAAATGCGCGACAGAATGATTGAATATGCGCGGCCGAGGCTCTAAAGCGCTTGGACCAAGCCGGAAAGAGTAGCCATGGCCGACAACCCTCCGCATCTTCTGGTGATCGAGGCACGCTTCTACGAGGACATCGCCGACGAGCTTCTGCGCGGAGCGACCGCCGCGATCGAGGCCGCGGGCGCCACCCATGAGCGGATCACCGTGCCGGGAGCGCTCGAAGTTCCGGCGGCACTTGCCATGGCGCTTGATGCGATGGAGCGCGGTGTCATGCATTTCGATGGTGTCGTTTGCCTTGGCTGCGTCATTCGCGGAGAGACCAAGCATTTCGATATCGTCGCCGAGCAGTCGGCACGCGGTCTGATGGACCTTGCATCCGACGAGGCATTGGCGCTCGGCAACGGAATCCTGACCGTCGACAACGACGAGCAGGCTTGGGCCCGGGCCCGGGTCAGCGAGCTGAACAAGGGCGGCGCAGCGGCGGAAGCGGCATTGGCGATGGTGGCGCTTCGCAAGCGGCTCGGCTTGTTCGGATGACCAATCCCACCAAGGCGATGCCCGGCAAGGTCGGCCGCCCCGCCAACCAGCGTGGCGCGGCGCGGCTTGCCGCCGTCCAGGCCTTGTACCAGATGGATCTCGGAGGGGCGACGCTGGCGGACGTGCTCGCCGAGTTCGAATCGTTCCGCCTTGGCAAGGAAGTCGACGGCGACCAGTATCGCAATGCCGATCCGGCGTTCTTCCGCGCCATCGTCTCCGGCGTCGTACACAATCAGAAGGCGCTCGACCCGGTGGTCCATATGACCCTTGCAGGCGACTGGCCGCTGGCGCGGATCGATGTCACGTTGCGCGCCATCCTGCGGGCCGGGGCGTATGAACTGACCGAGCGCAAGGACGTCCCGGCGCGCGTCGTCATTGCCGAATATGTCGATGTGGCCAAAGCCTTTTTCGACGACGAGGTGCCGGCGATGGTCAACGCTGTTCTCGATGCGCTCGCCCGCCATTTGCGGCCGCAGGAGTTCACTGCGGCCGATCGATTGTGAGGTCGCGGTGTCGGCGGCGGAGCGGCGGCGGCCGGGCGAATTTTCGCTGATTGCCAAATATTTTCAGCCTCTTGCCAAAGGCACTGAAGGGGCGTTTGGGCTCCTCGACGACGCCGCCCTCTATCGTCCCGCTTCCGGCTCCGAGCTGGTGCTCACTCTCGACACGATTGCCGCAGACGTGCATTTCGGCGCCGACGACGCGGCCGAGTCGATCGCCCGCAAGGCGTTGCGTGTCAATCTGTCCGATCTCGCCGCCAAGGGTGCGGAACCGGTCGGCTATCTCCTGTCGTTGGCGCTGCCCGACGACTGGACCGAGAAATGGGTCGGTCGTTTCGCCAGGGGACTTGCCGCCGATCAGCGAAAATACGGAATCGGGCTGCTCGGCGGCGACACGACCCGCGCCTCCGGCGGACTGACGATTACCGTGACCGCCGTCGGCTCGGTGCCGAAGGGGAAGATGGTTTTGCGTTCCGGCGCCAGACCGGGCGACGTGATCTTCGTTTCCGGGACGATCGGCGACGCCGCCCTTGCGATGGCGGTGCGGCGGGGAGACATCAAGCCGTCCGATCAGAAAGTCGCGGCGCGGCTGGAAGAGCGTTATTTGCACCCGCGGCCAAGGGTCGCCCTGGCGCCGGTCCTTCGCCGCTGGGCCAACAGCGCAATGGATGTCTCCGACGGTCTCGTCGGCGATCTCGCGCATATTTGTGAGGTGTCCGCGGTCGGGGCCGAGATTGCCGCTGCCAACGTGCCCCTGTCGTCGGCAGCGAAATCGCTTGCGGCCGGTAGCGAGGCGGCATTGAGAACCGTGCTGACCGGCGGTGACGACTACGAGATCCTCGCGACCGTCAGCCCCGACAAGGCGGAACGGTTCCGGCGCGACGCGGCAGCAGCCGGCGTCAGGGTGTCGCGTCTTGGCATGATCGTCGAACACGGCCGGCATCTCCCGGTGGTCTTCGGCCGCGACGGAAGCCCTATCGCTTTTGATGGCCTCGGACATACGCATTTTTGACGAGTGTCCCGATGTCAACCTGCAGCAAACGACACAGCGAACCTCAGAACCGCAACGCGAGCCGCAAAATCTCGGTTAATGGTGGCGGCGCCGGTCGGTGGCGAGTATTGAATTGTCGAGGCCCGGAACAAGAACAAATGGATCAGACGGTCTCCTTGTCGCCCCCCGATACCGAAGCGGATGCAGACGCGGACGCGCGCCGTAATGCCGTCATTTACTCGATTGCCCAGGCGATCAACGGCTCCGTCGCGCCGATCTCCTTCAGCGTAGGAGCGCTCGCCGGCTATTATCTGCTCGGCGAGGACAAGTCGCTCGCCACTGTTCCGGTGACCGGATACACCGTCGGCATTGCCCTCGGCGCGCTGCCGGCGGCGATCCTCATGCGCTGGATCGGCCGCCGTGTCGGTTTCTTGCTCGGGTCGATGATCGCGATTTTTTCCGGCATCGCCGGGGCCGTAGCGATCTTTCAAGGTGCTTTCTGGTTCTTTACCGCCGCCTTGGTCGTCGCCGGCGTATCCGGGGCCTTCGTCCAGCAATACCGCTTTGCCGCGGCCGACAGCGGCGGACCCGAGATGCGTGCGCGGGCGATCTCATGGGTGCTGGCCGGTGGCGTCGCCGCAGCGGTAGTCGGACCGCAAACCGTCATTCATACCCATGATTTGCTCGATCCAATTCCATTCGCCGGCTCCTTCCTGGCCTTGTCGGGCTTGGCGGCTCTCGGCCTGATCGTGCTGTTGTTTCTCCGCGGCGATGCGCGCCAGGCACCCAAACGGCCCGCCGGAGCCTCAGGCGGCAGGTCTTTGGCCGAGATCGCGCGGCAGCCGCGGTTCGTGGTTGCCGTGGTCTGCGGCATGGGATCCTACGCGCTGATGAGCCTGATGATGACCGCCGCTCCGCTCGCCATGGTTGCCTGCGGACTTGGCGAGGATAACGCCGCCCTTGGCATCCAGTGGCATGTGCTGGCGATGTTTGGCCCGAGCTTCTTCACCGGCCACCTTATTGGCCGCTTCGGCAAGGAGCGGGTTATCGTGGTCGGCATGGCGCTGCTGGCCGGTGGGGCCGTGGTTGCCCTTTCCGGCATTGGCTTGTTCCATTTTTGGATTGCGATGGTGCTGCTCGGAGTCGGCTGGAATTTCGGCTTTATCGGCGCCACTGCGATGCTCACCGAAACCTACCGGCCGGAAGAGCGCGGCAAGGTCCAGGGAGTCAACGACTTTCTTATCTTCGGTGCGGTTGCCATAGCGTCGTTCTCATCCGGGCAGTTGCTTGCCGGTATCGGCTGGGATTGGCTGAATATCTTCTTTTTCCCGGTCATCGCCATTTGTATCGGCGCCCTGGCCTGGCTCCATATTCCGGGTCGCCGGCAAGCCTATTGAGGGGCGTCCCTCCGGGTGCGCGTTGTGAATTGCGGACCTTGACGGGCTCGAAAGCCCCGTTCATACCCTACCGCCGATTCAAGCGAGGGGGCGTCGGGCGTCTGGTTGCGCCGCGTTGCCCATCAGTCGGAGCGACTCTGGACCGGTCGGATGATCGGTTGCGGTAGCATTTGGAGGAATCCTAGGTGCTCTACATCATCATTCTTTGCGGTCTTCTGTCGGTTGCCTACGGCGTCTGGGCGGGGCGCGAAGTGCTCGCCGCCGACGCCGGCAACGAGCGCATGCAAACGATTGCCGGCGCCATTCAGGAAGGCGCAACGGCTTATCTCACCCGCCAGTACACCACGATCGGAATCGTCGGCGTCGTCATTTTCATCATCGTTGCCTGGCTGCTTTCACTGACTGTCGCGATCGGCTTTGCGATTGGCGCGGTCCTGTCCGGCACGGCGGGGTTCATCGGGATGACGGTGTCGGTCAGGGCGAATGTGCGCACGGCGCAGGCCGCCAGCCAGAGCCTGTCGGCGGGACTGGGCATTGCCTTCCGCTCCGGGGCGATTACCGGCATGCTGGTCGCTGGCCTGGCGTTGCTCGGCGTCACCGTCTACTTCGTGGTTCTGACGCAATTCGCAGGCCATTCGGCCAGCGATCGCGTCGTGATCGATGCTCTCGTGGCGCTCGGCTTCGGGGCGTCGCTGATTTCGATCTTTGCCCGTCTTGGCGGCGGCATCTTCACCAAAGGCGCCGATGTCGGCGGCGATCTCGTCGGCAAGGTCGAGGCAGGGATTCCCGAGGACGATCCGCGCAATCCCGCGACGATTGCCGACAATGTCGGCGACAACGTCGGCGACTGTGCGGGCATGGCCGCCGACCTGTTCGAAACCTACGCGGTAACCGTCGTGGCGACGATGGTCCTCGCCTCGATCTTCTTTGCCGACAGCGATCTCCTCGGTGTGGCGATGGGTTATCCGCTGGCGATCGGCGGCGCGTGCGTCGTCACCTCGATCATCGGCACCTTCTTCGTCAGGCTCGGGTCGAACAACTCGATCATGGGCGCCCTCTACAAGGGATTCATCGCCACCGCGATCTTGTCCCTGATCGTGCTCTATCCAGTGACCTGGTACGTCTTCGGCTCGATGTATGAGCCGGTCGGCGAGGCGTCGTTCAGGCCGATCGATCTCTATCTGTGCGGCGTCGCCGGCCTCGTGGTAACCGGCCTGATCGTCTGGATCACCGAATACTATACGGGTATCACCTCCAGGCCGGTGCTTTCGATCGCCAAGGCGTCGCTCACCGGTCACGGCACCAACGTCATCCAGGGGCTTGCCGTCTCGCTTGAGGCAACGGCTCTGCCGGCGATCGTCATCATCGCGGGCATCCTGACCACCTATTCGCTCGCCGGCCTGTTCGGCATCGCCATTGCGGTGACCACCATGCTGGCGGTCGCCGGCGTGGTCGTGGCGCTCGACGCCTTCGGTCCGGTGACCGACAACGCCGGCGGCATCGCCGAGATGGCCGACCTTCCGGCGGAGGTTCGCCACACGACCGACGCGCTCGACGCGGTCGGCAACACCACCAAGGCAGTAACCAAGGGCTACGCCATCGGCTCGGCCGGGCTCGGTGCGCTGGTTCTGTTTGCCGCCTACACCCAGGATCTCCAGTTCTTCGCCGCCAATGGCAACCGGTTTCCGTACTTCGCCGATGTCGGAACTGTCGATTTCTCCCTGTCCAACCCTTACGTCGTCGTTGGCCTCCTGTTCGGCGGCCTGCTTCCCTATCTCTTTGGCGGAATCACGATGACCGCAGTCGGTCGCTGCGCCGGCTCGATCGTCGAGGAGGTTCGCCGGCAGTTTCGCGAGAAGCCGGGGATCATGGAGGGGCGCGACAAGCCCGATTACGGCCGTGCCGTCGACCTTCTGACCCGATCGGCAATCAAGGAAATGATCATTCCCTCGCTGCTTCCGGTGTTGTCGCCGATCGTCGTCTTCGTCGTGATCGATTGGATCGGCGGCAAATCGGCAGCGTTTTCGGCGGTGGGAGCGATGCTGCTCGGCGTCATCGTCACCGGGTTGTACGTTGCCATCTCGATGACCGCCGGCGGCGGCGCCTGGGACAACGCCAAGAAATACATCGAGGACGGCAACTACGGCGGTAAAGGCTCCGAGGCCCATAAAGCCGCGGTGACCGGCGACACCGTCGGCGACCCTTACAAGGACACCGCCGGACCGGCGGTCAACCCGATGATCAAGATCACCAATATCGTCGCCTTGCTGCTGCTCGCCGTGCTCGCCCATTAGCTAAGAGCGGTGTCGGGCAAAAGCACGCCCCGGGCGAAGATCCGGGATGGGAACCGGTTTTCCGTTTGGCATTGCGTGAAAAGAAAACAACCGGAGCAAAGGCCGATTCATTATAATCGGACTTTGCTCTGACTGGCGGCATGGAGCCCTGACGAAGAGGCTGCCCGTCTACCTGCCGAACGGGTTGGTGCCGCCGCCGATGGTGCTGCTCAGCACCTGTGAGAGGAACTTGTCGTCGTGGCCGCGAGTCGGCGTCGTCTGGGTAACGAAGTCGAACACCTTGCCGTCCTTGAGGCCGTAGTCGGCAATCCGGTCGACGGTCTGCTCCTCGTTGAAATAGATCGCCAGGACGCGCTGGTCGACGAGCTTGTCGGGCATGAAGGCGACTGCCCGGCGGCGGGTTTGGCTGATGTAGTAAAAGACCTCACCGCCGAAATCGGCGGTGGTCGACGGGGAGCCCAAGGCGATCAGAACCTGGTCGCGGCTCGATCCTACGGGCACCTGTTGAAGCGCCGTCTCCGACACCACATAACCGTGATACGTGGTTTCGCTGACGCCCGTGCATGCCGCGAGGCCGGCAACCATCGCCAATATTGCTGCCGCGCCGACGCCGGCATGCGCATGGCTCCTGATCGAGCGGAGGCTGATTCCCATCATTTTCGGACTCGGTTCACTCTTGACCGTTTCCCCTAACCCGAGCAGCGGCGGCTTGCAACTTGACTGCCCGGTGATCACCGTCCGTACGCCAGGCTTTCGGAGAAAAGCAAATGTTTAGCCGGTTTTTCCCGCGTAGCCGACGCGATCGTGACAATGCAGCCTCTCTTTACGGCGCGATCGTGGCGCAGGCGCGGTCACCGGCGCTTTATGCTGCGATCGGGGTTCCCGATAGCGTCGGCGGCAGGTTTGAAATGGTAGTTCTGCACATGATTCTGGTGACCCGGCGGCTTGAATCGGGCGGCGAGGCGGCGCGGGCCGCCGGCCAGGCGGTTTTCGATCATTTCTGCAACGAGATGGATAATGCACTCCGCGAGATGGGGATCGGCGACCTCAGCGTTCCAAAGCACA
>Ga0075327_1000294_pt1 | contig 13520 bp, 18 predicted proteins | sample MayberrySE_Catta_2_FD_120056 | JGI IMG/M metagenome (GOLD analysis project Ga0075327, IMG submission 120056) | Natural and restored wetland microbial communities from the San Francisco Bay, California, USA, that impact long-term carbon... | ecosystem: Environmental > Terrestrial > Soil >...
ATGGAGGCGATGCCAAGCGAATCCGACACGATGAAGGTGCCGCGTGACTTCAAGGAATAAAGCCAGTTTCAAAGAACCTATGCATTCTTTTCAAAATGTTGGAAGGTTTCAGGGAGTGGGGTTGCCCGCCAAATACGGCACCAAGCAACCTCCTCCTAAAAGAAGTTCTATTTCTATCCCTAAAGGGATTCCTCCTCTAAAATTCAATTAATCACTTTACTTTTTTTGTCGCCTATCTAGAATGAAGATTTAAAGATGAAGACGTCAAGAAAAGAATACCAAAGACAGTATTATTTAAAAAATAAAGAAAAAAAAATTGCCTATCGAAAACAATATTGTGAAAAGAATAGGGATAAAATCCGTGAATATTTTAAAGAATATTATAAAAAAAACAAATTTTCCTACAAAATTTGGCGCGCCCTATCTTATCGAAAATTTAAAGAAAAAAGAATTATTTACTCTCGATTAAGAAATCAGGCTGCAGCCTTAAAAAAAGCAAATGAAAACTGGCTTTTAGGATTAAAACCCAATCCCCCTTCTCTTGACCATCCGTGGAGGCATTGGAGGTTTTATTAGAAAATATAGCTAGCTTAAAGGGAAGTTTTTACTTTTATCTGCCCGTATTTTTCTTCTAAAATACAAAGCCTTCCGTGAAAATCTCGACTTTCTTTTTTAACATCATCCCCGACTTTTTTTATATCGTCTCCAACTTTGATTATCATTCCCCTCAATTCTTTCGCATCTGCACTGGTTTCACGCCTTACCCACATGAACATTCCAAAAACCGCTGTAATAATAGTTAAAACTTGTACCCAAATCATCTGTTTTTCCTTTTCCGCTTCTTTTTGAACTTTTATTTATTTTTCTTTCCAGGCGTTGCAACATCCATAATCGGGATCGATATCTCCTTTAACCAATTCGCATTGCCGAGGTTGGCCATAGAATTGGCATACGCCGCACCGTGGGCCTTTAGGATACTCAACATACCCTGATTCTTTTTGCGTCAATGGAGGCATGTTAAAAGGCCTTAGCCGCGGTTTCCCTTTCACCCATAGATTGCATGTCCCATTCACCCCGTCTATGAGTCCTTTCACCAGCAAACATTTTCCTCCTTCCACAAAGTATTTACATTTGTTACAGCGGGGTGGGAAAGGACGGTTGTCCACGTAGCCAAAACTCGATTTATCGGCTTTTAACTGAGGAAGCACAGTATTAACCTTTAGCTTTAGATTTATAAATTTCTCTTATCTCCTCTTCTTTTAGCTCTCCTTCCTCTTTCCTCAGCAACTCCCATGGTCTCTTTGTATATTTTTCAATGCATTCATGGACAAAAGGATCGGCAAACATCTTTCCTGATTGATAGAGTTTAAAAGAATTTTCATTAGGTATTGTCCAAATCATCTTGGCCGTTCCAGGGTCTTTCGGATCGACTTGCATTAAGGTCGTTCCTGGCAAAGGGTCTGGTTTTGTAAGGCGCGGTTGCATATACATTTTCTTGATCCCGCTTAGATCATCCACCCTTTTTACAAACATATAGACGTAAAATTTATGAGCGCCGAAAGGCTTTTTTTGGATTAAATCATGAAGCGTTTCTACCCAATCCCTTTCCGAATTTTCTTTCCAGTTTATTGTCGAATCTAACGCTTCTGGTTTTGTTAAGGAGAATTTTTGCAAGTTAACTCCAAATATGATAATTATAATTTTAATTTAACATAATGTGGGTCGATCGTCCACATAGTGAAAAATTTAAAAAAAGGTGTAAGCAGCTCACCACTGCATAGGAGAAATCCATGAATCAAGGCGTAAATGATCAGGCACCCGCCAAGCCTGAAGAGAAGGGCGCTCAAGTTCAAGAGCCTCTGAGTGATAAGGAACTTAATTTCCGGCGACTGGAAGCCGCTAGGGATAAAGAAAGAGAAGCTCGAATAAGAGCCGAAATGCAAACCGAAAATCTGATGAAGGAAATCGAAAGCATCAAAACGATGCTCATTCCTAAGGAAAAAGATCCCTTGGAAGAAATCGAGGATATCGCAGATTTAGACCGCAATAAGCTTAAAGAGATTCTCTCCAAGCGAGAAGCCCAGCTTCAAAAGAAGTTCGAGCAAGCGCTGCCTCAGAAGTTTGAAGAATACGAGCGCAATAAACGTAGAACTAACTTCCGCGATGCGCTGAGGGAACGGTATCAAGATTATGACGCGGTCATGAATCAAGAAAATCTTACAGCCATACAGGAAAAGGAACCGGATGCGATTGAAGCGATTTCAGCTATCGAAGATCCTTATATCCGTTGCGATAAGGCGTATCTTTTCGTAAAAAAACGTTTAAAAGAACGCAAGCCGGATTCGGAAGCGTTAAAACAAAAAGTAGAGGAGAACCAACAAAACCCCTACTACTTCCCTTCGGGCCAAGGATCAGCTCCTTATGCAGTAGATTTTGACGTCCGCTCTAAAGAAGCTAAGAAAGCTGCTTATGCTCAACTAAAAGCCGCTCAACGCAAAGGCATCCAAGGTCAGCCAATGCGCGCTTAAGCCATTGCTTCCTCTGACCGCAAGTTAGTTCACAAACTTGAACAGAGGAAAAACATGTCAATTACAACAACAAGCAACCTACCAGCTCCGATTTTGCAGTCGCTGGCTCCAGGGATGCTGTCTGTTCCGACGCCGAATTTTAACTATATAATTCCCGCGGAAAAGTACAGCATGCCTAGGCAGGGTGGAACGACCATGCGCTTCTTGCGCCCCGTTCCTCTTCAGCCTCCAGTTGTGCAGCTTGGAAATACTGGTATTGAACCGCCTAGTCAAGTAGCGACTAGGGAAATCATAGATGCCGCTATGTCCTTTTACGGGACTTCGGTGATCCTAAGTTTGTTTGGGATCGTTAAATCTTTTCTGATGGACTTGAAACTCTTAGCACGTAACGGTGAAGACAACAAGGCGCAAGCCGGGCTATATGCCCTTGCAGCGTGAACGTAGCAAGCGAAAAGACACTCGAAGGAGTGATGCGGTGCTCTGAACATTATGGAAACATAGTGAGGGATAAGTAGAGAAAGTCCCCGCCTAGGAAACTAGGTCATAAAAGTAACAGATTGTAACGAACAAGTGGTGATACAGGATCAAGATCCTGTGCTCTCGTGGGTCACGGAGCGTTTAGGGGTTTCGATGCGCCAAGCAGAAGATATTATATTAAGAGATTTTTTACTTTCTGCAGCTTCCGTGTACAACTGTGTAGGCGGAGTCAACGGTAGACAAAAAGGGTTTATTGCCGTTGTAAAATCTTTCCTGATGGACTCGAAACTCTTAGCACGTAATGGTGAAGACAACGAGGCGCAAGCTGAGCTTTGGGCTCTTGCAGCGTGAACGTAGCAAGCGGAAAGACACTCAAAAGAGTGAAGCAGTGCTCTAGACTCTATGGAAACATAGAGAGGCTGGCAGAGATGATCAGCCCGCTTAAACATTATTAACACCTTTGGAATTTAAGAGATGAATTTCTTTCACAAGCTTTTCTCTGGTCGCCAAAATAGACAAATAAGATTCTTTAAAATCTTGAGATTGTCTATCGCCTCCATTTGGAATAGTAGTGTTATGAAATTCAATCAATTTTTTACATACTTCTTTTTTAGAACGAAGATAAGGAAGAATTTTAGGAAGAAGATGAGAAAGTTTGTCTCCCGACAAATGCCAACTAATTTGATCGCGATGACGAGGATTTTTAACGTTTCTCTTAACATGAGAAATGCTTCCTCCAAACCTTTCCATCAACCAATAAAAAATTTCGGGATTGGTATTGTTACACTGAAGAAGAATTTTATAAACATAATTTGGATTGGATTTAGGCTTATATTTGCTAATGCCCAAACAGCACTCGGCATCTATAAAACCCGCCAAGTAAGGATAATCCAACTTGTTTGTAACTCCTTTTATAGGAATGTTTCTAATTTCAGAAACCACCTTTTCAGTGATTTTATTAATACCTCGAAACTTTTTAATTTCATTCATAAAAAAATCCTTATTTGTCTTGTTCTTCCCCTTAATAAACTTAATGAAATTCAAACATTCTTTTTTTCGTTCAACCAAAAAAGAAAAAATTTGTTTCGACAATTCCAAAGCATATTTTCCTCTAATTATCCAGTGATAAGAGGGTTTCCAGTTAGATTTTCTAAAAGGAAGTTGGTAAATACTTCCTTGAAAAGAAGATTGAAAGCTCTCCAAGAGGGAAAAAGAAGTGGAAGCAATTATAAGATGGGATCGGTATTTGATAGGATGGAGTTCTTTAAAAAGGTAAAAACATCCATCTCCATCAATATATCCTGCTATATAAGCCAAGTTAATTTTCATAGGCATAATATGCCTACGGAATGTGTTTAAGTCAACAAGTAATAGATAGGACAACCCCACAGAGCTCACAGTCCGCGATATAAGCGCGGTTGCCTCCGCCCTGGATACAGCGAACGCGTTTAAATTCTTGTCTGGAAAAGAAGGCGAAGACCGTTTCGGGACAGCACCGGTCAGAGCAGCATACTTTTTGCTTTGCTCGACTGAATTGCAACCGACGTTCGACGCAATCCAGCAATTCACTTCATCTTGGAACTATCCGAATCAAAATGATGTGATTTACAGCGAATACGGCGCACTTCTCAATGCCCGTATCTTAACAAGCTCTGAATCCGCGGTGCAGCGCAATGCATCGATGAACGGCAACGATGTTTTCAACAACATGATGATTGCCCGTGAATCCTATGCGCACATCGATCAAGACGGCTACAGCTCTCAATTGCTTTACCGTCCGCCTATTTTTAGCGGGCCATTGGCTCTTAATGGAACCCTTGGGGTGAAGTTCGCTCAAGCCCAAGCAATCTTGCAAGAAACATGGCTTCGAAACGTCAGATGCACTTTAGCAGCATAAAGGAGGAATCATGACTGAATATAATAAAATTGCCGAAGGGCAGTTTACCTCTACAGGTGTTGCTGAATTTGTAGAATTGCCGTTTCTCCCCAATAGCTTTGAGCTATGGAATATAACGGCTGCGGGAACGCCCACCCAAAACGAAATCTACCATGCGATTAGCTGGGAAGATGCGGTTGCTGGGACGGCCACTGTGGAATATTTCGATGCGGGGCCTGACCTTACTACCCTCAATTTGGCAACGGGCGGTCTATCTTTCATAGAAGCCGGAACGTATCAATACGGGCCTACGATAGCAATTACCTCGGTAACCCAGGCAGCAGCTGCAGTTGTGACAACAGCAGCGCCCCACGGGCTTGCAACAGGCGATGCCGTATTAATTTATGGAACGACCGGCATGTTACAAATAGCCGGTGAAGTCTATACCGTAACGGTAACAGCGCCGACGACCTTCACAATCCCCGTCAACTCAGCTGGTTTTGCAGCAGCGGCGACAGCTGGATTCATGAAGCGGTTGCTCTACCCTGACCTATACGTTCCCTACAGGGCCGCAATAACAGCCGTAACAGCAGGAGCGACTACTACCATAACGACCGCCGTCAACCACGGATTTGTCGTCGGGCAAGAAGTCTTTTTACAGTTTCCGACTGTAAGCGCCACCGCTTGGGGCATGTTCGAACTGGATACCGAAACGTTCAACAACGCAAACGTAGTGCCGCAACAGGCCTATGTTACCGCTGTTGGCGCCGCTAACCAAGTCACGATTAATGTGAATAGCACCGGCTTTACCGCCTTTGCTTATCCGACAAGCGCGCAAGCCGCATTAGGCATGACCTTCCCCGCTATTTACGGGATTGGGGATCAAAATTTCGGCCCGACAGGCCCGCCGCCTTTCACAGCGCCGATCACGATTCCTGGAGCGTTTTACGCCAATACGCGCCAAGGCGTGTTGATTGGATTAGGAAACGGTACTCAGCTTTTACACCAAACGAACGATGTTGTTCGATGGAGAGCTACGTACCCAGACCTTATTTTACCTTAACCAACTAAAGGGTGGGGACAAAAAATCCCCTCCCTTTTTTTAAAATTTATGACTTTAAACCGTTACAATTTTGGTCTTTTCAATAGCGGAACCTACATACCCTACGGAGTAGATATTACTTCTATCTCCAAGGGAAATCCCACTACGGTGACGACCTCTACTACCCATCGGTTTCAAGTCGGCAACCTAGTGCAGTTTCAAATCCCAAAAGAATGGGGGATGCGGAAATTAAATGCCTTAAAAGCTTACGTATTAAGCGTTCCAAATGATCTGCAAATCATTGTGGACGTTAACACTTTAGATTTTGATGACTTTCTCATTCCGGTTCTTCCTCCATTTGTGGGGGTAAGTCCTGCTCAAGTTTTTGCTGTTGGGGATGGCAACTTCAACGATTTCCTCCCCAATAACAACACCCGTTTGCCCCGAACCATTCAAGGGGCGTTTGTAAACATTCCACCATAGGAACTCATGAAAAAAGAAACTGAAAAATTAGCAAAAGCAACCGTAAGTTTGCAAGAAGATTTAAGCAAACTCTCCCTTGACGAAATCAATCGATCGGCGCCCAGCGACGAGCCTGAAGCTCAAGAAAAGAGTTTAGAGATGATAGCCCGCAATGAAGGGGCGATTTATGTAAAACCGAAAAGAAGGTTATCCCCTCCTTTAGGTTCGCTTGATAGTTGCAAACATCCAGAAAAAATAAAAAAAGAACATGAAAGAGCCTGGGAATACGTAAAAGGGGTATATGAAAATCTAGCCATACCTGGAGAGCCCCTGACGTTTGCTTTAAGATTGTTTCCTGGCGACGCCGATTATCTATGGGAAATCCCTTGCAACGTTCCCGTCTACGTACCCCGTATGGTGGCCAACCATCTGGAAGAAGCCCAAAAGTTTCATACTTTCGGCCACGTGCAAAAGCCTCCAACGCATTGGCAGCAAGATGATTTTACCCATCAATTCCAGCCTACAGGGACTCATTACAGGGGTAAATTCAGACCTTTAGGAGCGTTCGCATGACAATAGCGCCCGTTGGAGGAGGCATTTTCAGCGAGATAATAACATGGGTGAGACGGATAATTAAAAGTCCGTCCCCCCAAGCCATCAGCGATGGGGTGATTTCCGATTATATCAACCGCTTTGCAACGTATGAAATACCGGAAAGAATTTTACTATTAGAATTAAAAAGGCAATATGTTTTTGAAACGCAAGCCGATATTTTTGAGTACCAAGCTCCCTATTTTTCTGCGGCAAGTCCTTCTTTTCTTTCAAACCCTGTTCCTCCTCCTTTTTTAAATTATCCTACCCCTCCTGCTACCCAAGAACAAACCCCTGTTCCTATGTTTCATGAATTCCGCCCTCCCATTTATGCCGACGGGGTGCAAATGGGGTGGTTTCAAAATAATGAGCAATTTTATCAACTCTACCCTGAATTAGTGCTCAATGAAATTCCTATTGAAGGAGATGGAACCACAGGGCCTTATACGGTCACTTTGGGGCGCTCTCCCATTTTGAGGGGGTTTGTGGATGCTCTTGGGAATTTGCAGCCCTACGTATTCATTACTTTTGTAGATGGAGCAGGGCTACAGCACTATATCGTGGATAGCGGATACTTAAACCCAACGGGATTAGGGATTTTAATAGAAACAGATTCTACCTTTCAAAATATAAATGGCGCTCCTTTTACCCCCATTGGAACCTATCCGCCGACAGGAGGTGGGGCCGGAACGGTAGATTATGAAACGGGCATTCTCAATTTTACTTTCGCTTCCTCTGCGGTGCCTGCTCTCACTCCCATAAACGTTCAAACCTCTCCTTTTTCTTCGGGCTTTCCTCGTGTAGCCTTATTTTTTAATAATATCTTCAAACTCTATCCCGTTCCCGACAGGCCCTACCGGATTACTGTGGACGCCTATATTACCCCTTCGGTCTTCTTTAATACCTCAAATGCCATTCCATATGCCTACATGTCGGAATATATCGCAAGAGGGGCAGCGCGTAAGATTCTTGCGGATAATGGGGATTACGAACAGATGCAATTTTATGAACCTCTTTTCCGGGAGCAAGAGAATTTAGTATTAAGAAAAACGAGCCGGCAAAATGCGATTGTGCGCACGCCGACTATTTTTAGCGGTCAAATGCAAAATAATTCATATATTTACACTCAATATTAGGTAACCAAAGGAAAAAAAATGGCAGGACACGAAGTTAAGATCGGGAAAGGAATGAAAGTTTCCCAGGGAAAAGAAAAAGAAATGAGAAAAAGAGCTGGGGGCTCGAATGTAGGGAGATATAAAAACGTGCCCAAAAAAGATTTTGCAGGGCCGGCCGGGGGCGCGCCTCAAGGCTCTTACCCCATACCCACCCTATCCAAAGCAAAATCAGCTCTTAAACTGGCCCATAATGCCCCCAATCCGGAAGGGATTAAAAGAGCTGTTTACCGAAAATTCCCAGAACTTAAAAAGAAAAAAGATAAATCATGACTTACAACCCAAATATTCCCCAACCCGGGGATGATCCTTCAGATTCTCAGGATCAAATTTTACAAAACTTCCAGACTCTGAATAATTTATATGGTATCAACGGCGATCATTACCCATGGACTAATCAAACCGGCGCCGAAGGGGCAAAACATGCAAAAGTAACGCTCCCTGGGCTTCCCACTACGAACGCCCCTGGTAATGTCGTACCCGTTCCAGCCAATAATGAGCTTGTAGCGTTTGCCCTAACAGCTGGCGGTGAAACGAGGCCCTTTTACAGGCGCGACACTCTTTCGGATAATATCCCGTTAGCCCCGATCATTGCGTTTGCCCGAGCTAATAATACAGCTGGAGGAACTCTTTTAGGCATCCCTTTTAATATTCAAATGGTCGCTTTTGTTTCTCCGGATTGGACGTTTACATTTAACAACCCAGAACCTGACGATCTTTATCAGGTATTCGCTTTCCCATTTGGAGGGGGGGGAAATATTAATGCGGTTGGAGTAACTGCTCTATCTATTGATGCGGGGTCATTTACCATTAGGGCTTCAACCACCATCAGCCAACTTATGGTGGCCGCTTTGCGTTATACATTATAGGAAAATATGTCTTTACAAAGACTTGTCATATCAAATTTAAAAACTGGGCTAGAAACTGACTTAGAGCCTTTTAATATCAATAATGACGCCTTTCCAAGACTTACGAACGCCTATATTTGGCGGGGTAAATTATTAAGAAAAAGAGGGATTCAATTTTTAGGGCGGTTAAGGCGCGATTTAGAAGCTCAAAATTTAGGAAATACCGATGGACTGGGGGATTTTACGACAGCGCCTGGTACTATTTTCTCCATTTTAGGCTTGGATCTTCTCAGCCCCGACGCCTCGGTAGCCTTAGGCTCTATCTCGATTACAGTCGGCGCCGAAACTTTTATAGAAGCGGTTCCACCAGATGGTACGTTAATAGGCTCGCTAGGAGGCAGTGGAACTATCAATTATCAAACAGGGCTTTTAACGTTAACCGGCGCCCCAGCCGCAACGGCTGTTGTCCTTACATTTGCCTATTATCCCAATCTCCCCGTTATGGGGTTAGAAGATTTTGATATAGGTAATAGCCCCCAACCCATCATGATATCTTTTGATACCAAATATAGTTATGGGTTCAACCAAGGCACCAACTTTTTTTATGACGTCAATTTTTATAAAGTCACGGGACTCCCTTTTGTTTGGAATGGGGCTGATTATCAGCAATTTTGGACGACGAATTATTTAGGTACCCCTACAATCGTGAATACGGCAACCGCTACTGGGTGCATGTGGGCGACAAATGGAAATCCTGGATTTCATTTTCAAGCCATCTTAACGGTAACAAACGCCAATCCAACCGTTATCACGACAGCAGCAGCCCATAACTTAATCACAAATGACTGGGTTTGGTTCAATGAAAATTCTAGCGCCGATGGCATTGATAACTTAAATGGGCGCTCTTTCCAAGTGACCGTTACAGGCGCCAATACCTTTACGATCCCCTTAGATTCAGCAGCGTTAGCTATCAATAATACAGGAATTTTTCAAACCCTCACGAATAGCGGCATTACCCCGACACTGGATGGGATCCGCTGGTATGATGGGGATCCCACATCGGCAGCCCCCCCCAATAATCCAGGATGGGTGAATTTTGCCCCACCCTTAAGTGAATACCATCCTATGAGAAATGCTAATCCTCAATATTTAGTGGGAACCAAAATCATTCTTCCTTTTAAAAACCGCCTCTTATGCGGCGCGGTGTATCTGCAAACCTCTATAGGCCCTGTTCAATTTTTCCCAAATCGTTTCGTTTTTTCTCAAGTTGGTATCCCTTACTACACAAATCCCATGCCTGCCGATTTAGCCTCAATTCAACCCGATGTCGCCGCTTGGTACCAAATAGCCGGAAGAGGAGGCTTTATAGGCGCGCCTATTCCTGATCAAATCATTTCGGCAGTAGAAAACGAAGATATTTTAATTACTCTATTTGAAACACAACCCTTAAAATTGATTTTTACCTCCAATGATACTCTTCCCTTTATTTTCCAAACCATCAGCGCGGAATTGGGGGCCTTAAGTACTTTTGCAGCCTTGAAATTGGACACAGGCGTTTTAGGGGTGGGTTACTATGGGTTTACTTTAACTACTTCAACAAGCGTCCAAAGAATCGATCTGCAAATACCCGATCAAGTTTTTGATATTGCTCAAGCTAACAATAAGGCTTTAAGGATAACCGGCGTACGGGATTATCGTAATGAATTTGTCTATTTTACTTTTTGCCCCTCTAACCGCGTTAACGATAATTTTAATACGCGCTCTTTGGTGTATAATTACCGGGAAAATAACTGGTCTTTATTTGAAGAGACCTTTACCACTTATGGCACTTTTAGAAGAACCACAAACCGAACCTGGGCAACGATTGGGCTGATTTATCCTACATGGTCGCAATGGAATACCCCATGGAATTACGGCATAGATAATGCTTTCGCCCCTATTATCGTCGGAGGCAATCAGCAAGGCTTTGTCATGCAAAGAAGTTTTGGAACCTCTGAGCAGCCTTCTAAATACATTCAAGCCATTTCTTCCAATTTGATCACTTCCCCCGACCACGGCCTTCACGACGGTGATTTTATCGTAATTAGCGGGATGATCGGCTCAACCAATCTCAATAATACGATTCAGAAAATCACAGTAGATACGACAGCGCCCCAAGATCGTTTTTTTATAAATGATGCAGCCGTGGGAGTATATTTAGGCGGGGGAGTTTATACCCAATTAAGCCGCCCTTTTGTCCAAACCAAACAGTTTCCTGTTTTTTGGGAGCTTTCTAGGCAAGCAAGAATTGGAACGAGTAAATTTTTACTTGAAGCCAATTCTTTTCCCCAAGAAGGAAATGAACCGCCTCAAATAACGGTAAATCTTTATGCTAGCCAAAATTCCTCTTTACCTTCCAATGATCCTTCTGTTCAGCCTTATTTGGCTTTCTCTAATATTGTCCTCACATGCCCAGAAATAGACACCGGCTTTGGAGCCGCCCAATCGCAAATTTGGCATCGGCTGAGTACGAGTATTAATGGAGATACCGTTCAACTAGGCTTCACCTTATCCGATGAGCAAATGGAAAATATCAATATTAACCAACAAGAAATCATTCTGCATGCTATTGCAGTCGATTTATACCCTGGGCCCGTATTATCATGAGTTCTAATTCTTCTCTTTTTCAATCTCCTTTTTTAATCACTTCAAGAAAATTTCCTACAGCCAGTGAATCCGAATTACAATCAGTTTTAACAAAATCTTACACAGATATTTCTAACAACGTGAATATCAGTACTTCAGGGATTTATGAAAAATTACAGATTGTAACGCGAAACAAATATTTTAATGATAACAACTCACAGCAACAGAGGCAAAGCTACAGGCAAACTTATTCTTTAGACGCTCTGCCTAATGCCGGAACCGCGACTATCCCCTTAAATATTGATTTACTCCCCCAGTCTGAATTTGTACTGATAATGGGAACAGCGAATGAACGAGAGGTGCGTTCTGTTCCGATTCCTTTTGTAAACGTAGCCGCGCCAGCAGATGGCATTCAAATAGAAGTGGATTGGGTTGGGCCCCCTCCTCAAATAATTATTACCACAACAACTGGTAATTGGACGGCTTATAGTGCTATTATTGTATTAGAATATATTTTAGGTTAGGAGAAACCATGAGCGCAGGATCCATGGCCCCGAGAGGCAATATTTCCGGCTACAATTTAAGAAATATTCCTCAATACGGCCCTCAGCAAATGCAACTCTTCGAGCGCCTTTTAGGGAGCCTTTTAGGAGGAGGGGGGTTAGAAGGGGGAGTTGATTTTTTATCGAGATTAGCCGGAGGTGATGAGTCGATGTTTGAAGAACTCGAAGCACCTGCTTATGCTTCTTTTCAAAAAACATTAGGCGATCTAGGCAGCCGGTTTGCTGGTCTTGGAGCTTTAGACTCGTCCGGATTTCAACAAGCTACTTCCGGCGCAGCCTCGGAATTAGCGCAGAATTTACAAGCGCAACGATTAGGTTTGCAAAGCGGGGCGATTGAAAGGCTTTTAGGCTTATCGGATAGAGCGTTGCAAGCGCGGCCGTATGAAACTTATTTGGAAGCAAAACCCGATTGGCTAGGGGGTCTTGGTAAATTGCTCGGCGGTGGATGAGGGGCTTTTGGAGGGCCTTTTTTGGGAAAATTAGGAAAAGGGTGGGCGTCAAAATTATTAGGATAAAAAAATATGGTACAATTTTTACCTGCAAGAGGCTTTTTAGCGGGCCTTGTTGAAGAAGGGCCAAAAGCTTTACAAAAAGGTCTTGAGAGATTTTTGGGTGAAGAAAAAGATATTGAAAAAGAACAACGAAAATTGGCGCAACAAAAAGCTACTGCTAAAGCCTTGGGATTACCGGAGGTTCCTATGGATCCGGCTGTCCAAGCAGCACTTTTAAAAGAAACTAAAAAAGAACAAAGACATAAGAATATTTTAGATCGTTTACAAGGATTAAGACGGCCTTCCGATGAAGAAATTGTAGGGGAAGAAGAAGATATTTCCCCTACCGGGCTGTCCGATTTAGATATTTTTTCTATTGGTTTAGAAGATCCTCAACAAGGCGCTTTACTTCAACGACAAAAAGAAGCCCAAGAAAAAAAAGAAAGAGATGTTCAAAAAGAAGAATCGAAAAAACAGGCTGCTCAACGCGTTGAGACTCTTCCGATTCGTAAAGAATATGCTGATAAAGGTAGAGCAGCCGAACAAGGAATACGAAATAAAACTGAATTAATGCGCCTAATTGAGGAAGGTAATTTAGATGATCCAACTTTTGCGGCCTTTGCTCAAGCCCTTCCCTTAAGACTGGGAGAACGGTTATTATCTCCCGATTCGGTTTCCTATCGTGCTGGAATGATAGATGAATTTAGAGACTTAAGAAGTATTTTTCAGGGTCAAACTCGTATAAAAGAAATTGATTTATTAGAAGATAAAATAGCCGGACTTTATTTAACAGATGCCCAAAAAAAAGCTGTCTTAAAATCCCGTTTAAATGCTCTCCAAGCAGA
>Ga0075327_1000295_pt1 | contig 13519 bp, 15 predicted proteins | sample MayberrySE_Catta_2_FD_120056 | JGI IMG/M metagenome (GOLD analysis project Ga0075327, IMG submission 120056) | Natural and restored wetland microbial communities from the San Francisco Bay, California, USA, that impact long-term carbon... | ecosystem: Environmental > Terrestrial > Soil >...
CTCGCCGCTCCGGGCCGCGACCTCCTCATCCTGCATCCCGGGCCCATGAACCGCGGCGTGGAGATCGACTCGGACGTGGCCGACGGCCCTCACTCCGTCATCCTCAACCAGGTCACCAACGGGGTCGCCGTGCGCATGGCGGTGCTCTACCTCCGGGCCGGCGGGCAGCCGGAGAAGGCCGAGGCGGCCAAGCTGGGGGGTGAGTCGTGAGCCACGTTCTCCTCCTCGAGGGCGGCCGCGTCGTCGACCCCAGCCAGAAGCTCGACGAGAAGCTCGACGTGCTCCTCGTGGACGGCCGGGTCGCGAAGCTCGGGAAGCGCGTGCGGGCACCCGAGCACGCGGAGGTCCGCGACTGCAAGGAGCTCGTCGTGGCTCCCGGGCTGATCGACGTGCACGTGCACTTGCGCGAGCCGGGCGAGGAGCACAAGGAGACGATCGCCACGGGCGCCGAGTCGGCCGCGGCGGGCGGGTTCACCGCGGTCTGCGCGATGCCCAACACCGACCCGCCCATCGACGACCCCGCTGCTGTTGGCTTCGTCGCGGCGGAGGGGAGGCGGGCGGGCTCGGCTCGGGTCTACCCCGTCGGGTGCATCTCGGTGGGTCGAGAGGGGCAGCGTCTGGCGCTCATCGGCGAGATGGTCGAGTCCGGTGCGGTCGCTGTCACCGACGACGGCAACCCCGTCATGGACTCGGGGCTCATGCGCATGGCGCTCGAGTACTCTCTGGCGTTCGGAATCCCGGTGGCCGACCACCCCGAGGACCTGGGGCTCTCCTGGTCGGGCCACATGAACGAGGGGCTGGTCTCGACCCGCCTCGGCCTACCCGGCAAGCCGAACGCCGCCGAGGACATCCACATCGTGCGCGACCTGCTGCTCGCGGAGCTGACCGGGGGCCGCATCCACCTCCAGCACGTCTCCACCCGGTTCGGCGTCTGGTCGATCCGGGAGGCCAAGGCCCGCGGGGTGCGCGTGACGGCCGAAGCGACGCCGCATCACCTGGTGCTGACGCACGAGGCGGTCAACGGCTACCGCACCGAGGCCAAGATGAACCCGCCGCTGAGGACCGCCGAGGACGTCGAGGCCGTGCGCGCCGCGCTGGCCGACGGAACGCTCGACACCATCGCCACGGATCACGCGCCGCACCACTACGACGAAAAGGAGGCCGCGTTCGCGGAGGCGCCCAACGGCATCGTCGGGCTAGAGACCGCGCTGGGCCTCATACTCACGCGAGTGGTGGGCGAGGGAGTCATCGACCTCGCGACGATGGTCGACCGGATGAGCTGCGCGCCCGCGCATGCGTTCGGCCTTCCCGGCGGCACGCTCGCGGTGGGGAGCCCGGCCGACGTGACCGTCTTCGACCCCAGCGAGGAGTGGACCGTCGACCCGGCTGCGTTCCGCTCGAAGAGCCGCAACACGCCGTTCGCGGGCTGGAAGCTCGTGGGACGGCCGCGGCTGACCGTCGTCGGCGGCCGAGTCGTCTTCGAGGCTCGACGGGCAGCGCGGGGGTGAGCCCCGTGCGGACTGGAACGGAGGGGAGCAGCCCGGAGGGGCGGCGGAGGTCCCTAGGCGGGGAGCGCGCCGACGTGGCGCGTCAAGCTGCTCTTGATGTGCGCCACCCGGTTGGCCGGGATGAGCCGGCGCGTCGCCGCGCGGTCCAGGAGCGCGACAGCCTCGCGGAGGCGGGGCTGGGCGGCCTCGGCCGACTGGGCCTGGCGGACGTTCTTGATCGCCGTGCGGATTCGAGTGCGCTCGGCCCGGTTCTTGAGCCGGGCTTTGGCGCTCAGCTTCATCCGCTTCTTGGCGCTCTTGAGATTCGGCATGATCTACTCGTGCGGGCACTGCTCTGGGACTGTTCGGAAGCACGCAAAGCTAGGGGAGAGCCGCCACGCGATCAACGGGCTGGGGAGCCCGCCGGCCCGGGGCTAGGTTAACGCCCCATGGAAAGGACCCTGGAAACCTTCATCCTCGTCGCCGTCCTCATCTTCTCCGTGGTGGTCCACGAGGTGGCGCACGCCTGGCAGGCCCGCAGGGAGGGTGACGACACGGCCGACCGGCTGGGTCGCATCACGCTGAACCCCATCCCGCACCTTGACCTGCTCGGGTCCGTCATCTTGCCGGCGCTGCTCGCCTACACGGGCGGCATCATCTTCGGCTGGGCGAAGCCGGTGCCCGTCAATCCGCTCAACTACCGGAGCTACGTGGCGGGCGACATCCGCGTGTCGCTCGCGGGGATCGTCTCCAACCTGGGGCTGGCCGCCCTCGCGACCGTGCTCGCGGGCGTGGTCCTCAAGCTCACGAGCCTCGTCGGGACCCTCGGGGGTGTGACCGACCTGCTGTTCACGACGCTCAGCTACGCCATCTTCATCAACCTGATCCTGGCGTTCTTCAACCTGATTCCCGTCCCGCCGCTCGACGGATCGCACGTCGTGGCGCACGCGCTCCCCCAGCCGCTCGCCGACCAGTACCGTCAGCTGGGCCGCTACGGTCTCCTGATCGTGATGGGGCTGATCTTCTTCCTGCCGGGCGCGATCGACTTCATGCTCTCGCCGGTCTACTTCCTGCAGGGCGTCGCCGACCGGTTCATCCGCCTGTGGATGTGACCGTCGCGACGCACGGCGCGGAGCGCGAGGGCTTTTTCCTCGTCGAGATCGATCGCTTCCAGGGTCCCCTCGATCTGCTCCTGCACCTGATCCGCACGCAGGACATCGACATCTTCGACATCCCCATCGCACGGATCACCGACCAGTTCCTGCGGGCGATCCGGAGCCTCGGCGCCGACGATCTCGATGGGGCGGGTGAGTTCCTGGAGATGGCGGCCACGCTCATCCGCATCAAGGCGCAGATGCTGCTCCCCCGCCTCGGCGAGGACGACGACGAGGACCCGCGCGCGGAGCTAGTGCGTCGCCTCCTCGAGTACGAGCAGATCCGCGAGATTACCTCGCGCCTCCGAGTCGCCGAGGCCGACCGGGAACGGCGTTTTGCCAAGGGCTACATCCCGCCACGTCCCAAGCCCGTTCTGGCAGACGTCCCTCTCGAGACGACGTGGGAGGAGGTCTTCGCCGCTGCGCTGCGCGTCGAGATGCCGCTGCCGCGCCACGTGGAGCACCGGGTGACGACGCGAACCGTATCGATGGAGGAGAAGGCGATCCTGATCCTCGACGCCCTCCGCGGGACCGCGCGCGTGCAGTTCAGCCGGTTGCTCGCGGGGTTCAAAGAGCGCAGCCACGGCGTCATGACCTTTCTGGCCGGGCTCGAGCTCACGCGCCGGAGGGTCCTGGTGCTCCGCCAGGCGAAGCCTTTCGCCGAGCTCTGGCTCTACAAGCGTGACGAGGAGACGGGAGACGTCGACGAAGGAGTCGAGGAGTGAACGTGCATCAGATCGTCGAGGCCGTGCTCTTCGCCTCCGACGCGCCGCTCACCGCGAGCGAGATCTCGCGGGCGGACGGGACGCTCGACGAGGATCAGGTCGAGCAGGCGCTCCAGGCGCTCCGGGCCGAGTACGACGAGGCGGGCCGGGCCTTCCAGCTCGTCGAGCTGGCCGAGGGGCACCAGATCCTCACGCGCGCCGAGTTCGCGCCGTACCTCGAGCGCTTCGACAACGTGCCGCGGCCGTCGCGGCTCTCGGGTCCGGCACTCGAGACGTTGGCGATCATCGCGTACCGGCAGCCGATCGGCCGTCTCGAGATGGAATACATCCGCGGCGTCGGCGTCTCGGGGGTGATCCGTACGCTGCAGGAGCGCAACCTGATCGACGTCGTGGGCAGGGAGGAAGGCCTGGGGCGCCCGCTTCTCTACGGCACCACGCGCCACTTCCTCGAGCACTTCGGCTTCCGCTCGCTGGAGGACCTGCCGAGGCCGGAGGATCTCCCGATCGTGCTGCGGGAGCGCGTCCCTCTAGGTCCCGAGGACCCGGCGGCCGAGCTCGTGGCCGGGGAGACTGAGCCCGGCGCCGATCAGGGGTCGCTGGACTTTCCCATCGAGCCCATGGAGCCCATCGAGTCCGTCGATCGCGTGGAGCCCATCGTGCCCATGGAGGGCGCGTCGGCGGAGGACCTCGACGCAGCGGTCGAGCGCGTGCGCTTGGCGACGGAGCGCGACGGCGACGAGGTCTTCGAGCCGGATCCGTGAGCGAGGGCGTCCGGCTCCAGAGGTACCTCTCGCGCGCCGGACGAGCCTCCCGCCGGGAGGCGGAGAAGCTCATGCTGGCGGGTCGCGTGCGCGTTAACGGTCACGTCGCGTCCGAGCTCGGCACACGCGTCGTGCCGGGGCGGGACGTCGTCGAGCTCGACGGCGAGGTGGTCACGGCGCGTCCCGCGTCCTGGATGGCCTTCCACAAGCCGCCGGGGGTGCTCACCACCCGGCGCGATCCGCACGGGGGCAAGACGGTCTACGACGTCCTCCCGTCGCACCTTTCCGAGCTGCGCTATGTCGGCCGCCTCGACAAGGATGCCGAAGGGCTGCTGCTGCTCACGAACGACGGCGAGGGAGCGCATCGCGTGCAGCATCCGAGCCGCGAGGTCGAGCGCGAGTACAGGGCCGAGGTAGCCGGCACGCTGGATCGAGGAGTCGTCCGGCGCTTGCTCGCGGGCGTCGAGCTCGAGGACGGCCCGGCCCGGGTGCGGCGGGCCACGCTGGTCGAGGCCGGAGCGGTCACCTCGACCGTCGACCTGGTGCTGACGGAGGGACGCAAGCGCGAGGTCCGGAGGCTGATGAGCGCCGTGGGGCACCCCGTGCTCCGGCTCCTGCGGACGCGCTACGGACCCGTGCGGCTCGGCGACCTCGGGCGCGGGCAGGTCCGGCCGCTCACCGAGGACGAGATCGGGGGGCTCCTCGACTGAGGCGGCGGGTCCGACCCGTTTCCGTGCGGTGGACCCGGGGCTTAAGGTAGCATGCCTGACACCTCTTCCCGACCGGCCGATGTCCGAGCTCGCCAATCTGATCGTCATCGATCACCCGCTGATCCGCCACAAGGTGGGGATCCTACGCGCCACGACCACCCCCAAGAAGCTCTTCCGCGAGCTCGTCGAGGAGCTCGCGATGCTCATGGCGTACGAAGTGACGCGCGACCTCGAGGAGCAAGAGGTCACCGTGGAGACGCCCCTGGAGACCACAAAGGTGCACCAGATCGCGGGCAAGAAGCTGGTCATCGTCCCGGTCCTGCGCGCGGGGCTCGGCATGGTCGAGGGCATCCTCAAGCTCATCCCGAGCGCGCGGGTGGGGCACGTGGGCATGGCGCGCGACGAGGAGTCGCTCGAGCCGGTCGAGTACTACTTCAAGGTCCCTGCCGCCTCCGGCGTGCGTCGGCTCATCGTGGTCGATCCCATGCTCGCGACCGGCGGATCGGCCGGCGCCGCGATCAGCGGCCTGAAGAAGCGAGGCGCCCGACGGATCACCCTCATGTGCCTCGTCGCTGCCCCGGAAGGGGTGCGCGCCCTCGGCCGGGCGCACCCCGACGTGCCGGTCTACGCCGCCGCGCTCGACCGCGAGCTCAACGCCTCCGGCTACATCCTGCCGGGCCTCGGCGACGCGGGGGACCGGCTGTTCGGAACGAAGTAGGGAGCTCTGGCGCAGGCGCAGCGGCCGCGGCTTCCGCGGCGCGCTAGTGGTACGACTTCCGCGCCTTCCACGTCTCGGGATGGAACAGCAGCAGCACGGTGTAGATCTCCAGCCGCCCGGCGAGCATCAGGAAGGTCAGCACCGAGAGCTCGGCGCCCGACATCCATCCGTAATGGTCAGCGGCACCGACGAGGCCGAAGCCCGGGCCCACGTTGCCCACCGTGGCGAGCGTCCCGGTGATCGCGGTGAGTGGATCGTTCCCCATGATCCCGAGCAGCAGCGCGCCTCCCGCGCACAGCAGCAGGTAGAGGATCACGAAGCCGACGACGTTGGCGAGGACGTCCTCCTTTACCGGCTGCTGACCGACGCGTGTCACCAGGATCGCGCGGGGGTGGAGGTGCTTCCGGAGCTCATTGGCGGTCTGCTTGAGGAGCAGGAGCACGCGCATCGTCTTGATGCCACCGCCCGTCGAGCCCGCCATGCCGCCCACGAAGAAGAGCGAGAAGAGCACCATCTGGGACCCCGGCACCCAGAGTTCGTAGTCCGCGCTGACGAAGCCGGTCGTGGTCGTGATGGAGGTGGACTGGAAGAGCGCGTCGCGCACGGCGGGCTCGAGCGCCCCGTAGTCCCCCGACCAGAGGTTTGCCGCCGCGATCACCGCGGCGCCGGCAGCGATGATCAGCGTGAAGAAACGCCACTCCTGGTCGCGAAAGTAGGCTGGTCGGCCGGTCGCGGCCTTGAAGTGGAGGGAGAAGTTCACGCCCGCCAGGTACATGAACACGATCGTCACCCAGTGGATGTACGCGGAGTCGTAAGCGGCGAGCGACGCGTTCTTCGTGCTGAAGCCGCCCGTGGCGAGCGTGGCGAAGCTGTGGTTGACGGCGTCGAACAGCGTCATCCCGCCGAGGACGAAGAGGACGGTCTCGGCGACCGTCAGTCCGAAGTAGACGAGCCAGAGCAGCTTCGCGGTCTGCGTGATCCGCGGCCCGAGCCGCTCGGGCGTCGGGCCGGGCACCTCGGCCCGGAAGAGCTGCATGCCTCCGACGCCGAGGTAGGGGAGCACCGCGATGACCAGCACGATGATGCCCATACCACCGAGCCAGTGCGTAAGGGATCGCCAGAACAGGATTCCGTGCGGCAGGGCCTCGACGTCCGCGAAGACGCTCGCACCCGTCGTCGTGAACCCCGACATCGACTCGAACACCGCGGCAGCGGGGGACTCGATCGTCCCCGTGAGCAGAAAGGGGAGCGCCCCGAAGACGCCCGCCATCGCCCACGCGGACGTGACGATCGCGAAGCCTTCGCGGGACGTGAGGTGCTTCTGAGCGCCGGCGCGCTTGGTCAGGCGATACGTCCCGGAGCCCACCACGAGCGTGATCCCGGCGGCCAGGAGGATGCCGCGCGCGTCGCCGTCTCCGTAACCGAGCGCGACGGCGCCGGCGGGGAGCATCGCGAGAGCGACGAAGACCTGCAGCACCCCGACGACGTTCGCGACGCTGCGGAGCGACATCAGCCGAAGAGCTTCTCGACCTCGGGAATGGCGGCGGGCATCGCGAACACGATCACGTCGTCTCCGGGGAGCACGACGTCCTGGCCGCGCGGCAGGATGATCTCGTTGCCGCGCAGGATCGTCCCGACCACGCCTTGCTTGGGGAAGCGCACGTCGCGAAGCGCCTTGTTCGCGATCGCGGACTTCGCATGCACGGCAAACTCGATCGCCTCGGCGTCGATCCCGCTCAACGTGGCTACCGTCATCACGCGCCCGCGGCGCACGTAGCGGAGGATGGCGTTCACCGCGGCGATGCGCGGCGAAACGCTCGCGTCGATCCCGACGCGCGGAACGAGCCGTATGTACTCGAACTTGTGGACCAGGCTCACGACGTTGGTGGCTCCGACCGATTTGGCGAGCAGGCTCGAGAGCAGGTTCGTTTCGTCGTTGCCGGTGGCCGCGACGAAGCCGTCGATCCCGCTCACCCCCTCCATCTCGAGGAGCTCGAGGTCCGTGGCATCCGCGTGGAGCACCAGCGAGTGGGGGAGGCGCTCGGCGAGCTCGACGCAGCGGCGCCGGTCCCGGTCGAGGACCGTGCATTCGATGCCGTTGTCCTCGAGCAGCTCGGCGAGGAAGAGGCCTTCCTGGCTCCCTCCCGCGATCATGACGCGCCTCAGCCGGAAGCGGTCGTATCCGGCGAGCGGCGGCACGTCCGGGATCTCGTTCGTGGGCGCGAGCAGGTAGATGTGGTCGCCCGCCTCGATCGTCGAGTCGGCGGTGGGGATCTGCGTGCGCCCGTTCCTGCGGATGGCCGCCGTGACGTAGTGGTAGCCCCCCGCGAGCTCCTCGGCCCGCAGGTCGGCGATCGTCCTCCCGGCCACCGGGGCGCCCTTCTTCACCTTGAGCCCGATGAGTTGGACTCGCCCGTCCGCGAAGTCGGCGACGTCGGTGAAGGCCGGCGTCTTGAGGAGCTGGAAGGTCTCCCGGGCGCACTCCCGCTCCGGGTTCACCATCAGGTCGATGCCCATCTGCTCGCGTGAGAGGACGGAGCCCCGGCTGTAGTACTCGGGGTTCGAGATGCGCGCGACCGTGTACTCGACGCCGAGCCGCTTCGCGGCGAGGCACGCGATCAGATTGACCTCGTCGCGGCTGGTCACGGCCAGCACGATGCGGGCGTTCTTGACCTGGGCCTTCTCGAGGACCGGCAGGGAGGCGCCATTGCCCACCACGGTCATCACGTCGAGCTGCTGGCCCGCGAAGTCCGCGCGCTCCGGGTCCGACTCGATGAGGACGACGTCCTGGTTCTCGCGAGAAAGACGTTCGGCGAGGTGGTAGCCCACCTCCCCGGCGCCCACCACGACCACTCTCATCGCGTGAGGCTCGAGGCCCGTTGTGGCGTGGATGCCCCGCCCGGCCCGGGCGGCGCTAACGCACGGAAGCTAGTGCGGCGGGGCGGGAGGTCTAGGTGCCCGCGGCGGCGGACGGCGGCTATCTTGGGCGCTCGGGCCCGTAGCTCAGTCGGTTAGAGCAGCCGACTCATAATCGGTAGGTCCCAGGTTCGATCCCTGGCGGGCCCACTAGGGGGACGACGGTACGGCATACGTCGTCATCGTGCCGAAACGTACCAATATAGAGTGACAGCGTCGTGTCTAAGCTGCATCCTTGCCGAGGCGTGAGACTCACTCCTCGGCAGGAGGCTCTTGATGCGGCGGTTGGTCGTGCTCGCTCTTCTGACGTTCGCCGCCTGCGACCTCTCGGACTCGCCCACGTCGCCTGGGGTCGACGCACCCGCGGTCCCGCCCCGCTACAGCTTCGGCGGAGGGGCTGGCAAGGTCCTCGCCAGCACGAACCAGGGCGAGCTCGTCGAGATCGACCTCGACCTCGGCATCGTCACGCTGATCGGTGACGTCGGCACGTTCGGGGGCGACCAGCTTGGCTGGACGGACATTGCCGCTGACGACTCCGGCCGTCCCTTCGCGATCAGTCGGATCTTCACCGAGACCGAGTTCGAAGTGCACCTCTATGAGATCGACCCGTCCACCGGCGCGGCTATGACAATCGAAGACAACTAATGGGCATACAACTGCGGTCTCATCTCAGGATCGAAACCCGTGGAGCGTATAGGGTAATTGCCTTGTTGGTGCTGGCAGCGTGCGCGCGTTCGGAAACGAGCAGGGACACTCCTCAGTCAAGTGACTCCCGTGGCTCCGATACGACTGTGTCAATGGACTCGGTGGTACGAGCGAGTGAGCTCACCTCCCCCGTCTTCCGCCTAGTCCCCGACTCGGTGCTGGTGCAGCGGGGGGCGTGTCCATTCGAATGCTGCATCTACCGGGGTGGAGTCGCCCGAGGCGCGGTCGCCCTACTCGGCATGGAGCGTGACACGCGCGACACAGTGGTTGTCCTCCAAGCCGGAGACTCTGTGTCCGCGCTGACTGGAAACCTTCACACCACGGCGGTAGCGCACGTGGTCGTGACCCGCGAGGTATACGAAGAGCCGTCCCTGCGCGCTGGGCGGTTGCTCCAGCCGGGTGACACGCTGCTCGTCCTCAACTACTTGGGGGAGGGGTATTATCGCGCTTGGATGGACGGTGCGACCTACACACCTCAGGGCTTCTGGGTGGACCAGACGGAGTGGACTCCTGAAGCATCTGCCTCGGGCTACCGCGTCGGCGACTACTCCACCGAGTGGTGGGTCCAGGTGCGCACACCGATGGGCGCGGAGGGATGGATCCGAGGGGCCGACGCATCTCGCATCGACGGTCTAGTGTCCTGCCCGTAGCATCGCAGGGAAGGGGTACCTGTTTCCGTATCAGTTGGGAATCCCAGAAGTTTCGGCATCTCCGGTCCGCTGAGGTGGGCGCCACCGGCAGCGAGCGCCTCGCCCTAACGGTTCTTCCCGTATTTCGGCGGCTCCCGCCCAGGCCTCAAGCCCCTGGCGGGCCCACTGCGGGGGACTTCGATCCGCTTGATGGATCAGCGCTCGGTTTCGTCAAACCGTACCCGATTGACAGTGACAGCGCCGTGCATGAGCTGCATCCTTGCTGGGGCGTGAGACCCATTCCTCGGCGGGAGGCTCGAACCATGGCGCCTTCGGCGGCACTCCTTTCCGGCATCTGCCTCGTGGCGATCTTGGCCGGGTGCGGAGAACAGAGCTCCGCCGGATCCGGCCAGCTCGGCACTCTGGACGACTCACCGGCCGCATCTCCGTCACTGGCTACGCAGGCGGTTCGGCCCGATTCGCCACCTGGGCCCCAAGGCGTCGATACCGCCGCGATAGCAGCACCACCAGTCGAGGATGCTTCGGCGGCCGAGGTTCGGTTGGCGACCGTGGCCGGTACTTGGCGCTTGCTGGTACCTAGGGCGGTGACCGCCACACTCGGGGCGCAACTACCGGACTTCATGCCTTGGACTGCGCGCCACTATTGGCAGCCCATCACCGAGTACGGCTTCTTCGAATTCAACGAGTCTCAGGCCATGTTCGCCGCCGTGGGGGATTTCAGCGGAGACGGCGTCTCCGATGCGGTCGTTGACGGAGCCGCCGGGAGTGATGCACTCCGTATCCTTCTCATTTCGACCAACGACGGCTACAGCTTGTCTGAGATAGCCCGACGCCCGCTCGGGCCCGGCGAAGCCACGTCCACAGAGGCCATCGAGTTCCTATCCCTTGCCTCGCCCGATGATTACTCGGAACCCGCGTACCTTGGCTCGAGGAGGGTGAATCTCCTCGCGGACGGGTTCATCGTGACGTACTTCGAGAAAGGAGCCACCCTGTACTATATGCGCGATGGCAGTTGGCAAGAGCTGACGCTCTCCGACTGATCGCGGTCTGGCCTGTAGCAGTTTCCGTATCAGTTTGGGTACTGGAAATTCCGGCGTCCCCGCCTTCCCCGATGTGGGCTTCGACGGCGTGAAGCGGACCGTCTTATCGGTTCCGCCCATGTTCCGGCCTCTTCCGCACAGATCTCATAATCGGTAGGTCCCAGGTTCGATCCCTGGCGGGCCCACTTAATCAGACGCAAGTCGAGCGAATAATCGCGTCATGGGGAGGTCCCCGAGGGCATCCTCGCCGCAGACTGTGCCTTCGATTGGTCGTTTGCCTTTCGAGAATCCTTGCCGCTTTCCGATCACGAAATTGAGACGCTCACCGGTGTCCTGGCCGTAGGGAACTGGCTGACCCGTGTGTCGTGCCCCCCCCGGAGGTCCGGTCGAGACGGAGCGCTGAAGCCCTTCCCCAGTTGATAGGCGCGCGCGAGGTAGCCTTCCAAGGTCTTCGGGTCCGCCATGTTCACGGCATAGAAATATTCGTGCTCGACCGTACGGATTCCCGGGTAGTGCAGAGCGAACTCATCGATGAGCTTCCTCATCGCGTCGCGCAGCCCCGCGTCGTACGCTCGCTCGTTGAAGATCGTCGTGCTAATGATCAGCGCCTTCTCGTGGCGGAGGAGGGGAATCCGTCCGTCGATATCGCCGTGCCATCCGGCCGAGGACAGGGAGAAGGCGCATTGGAGTGTGAAGACGCGCTCGATCCAGCCTTTCATGATTGCGGGGAACCCGACGAACCAGACCGGCGATATGAATGCTAGCGCCTCCGCCCGCGCGACCCGTGCTTGGTGCCTCCGAACGTCCCGAGGCCCCCTTCTCCTCAGCTGCGCGATGACCTCCAGTGGAGTCTTGTTGCGAAACATCAGGCGCGCGACAAACCGCTGCAGTGCGTTGTCGCCACCCACCAGCACCCGCTCCCTGACCACCTTTTCGGCCACGTCGGGCGCATTTTGGTCGGGGAGCCAATTGGCGAGGTCGCGAACTCTCAGCACGGGATCGAATCGCTCTGCGTAGAGGTCGATCACCTCGTGCTCGTGTCCTGCATCGGAGAGGCCTCGCGTGAACTGGCCCAGAACCGCGTGACAAAACGACTTCGGGTCGGGATGAGCGTACACGGTGAGCACTCTCATTGTTGTCTCCCCGTCGTGAAGTCCTCACGCTTCCGCGTCGCGGACAGCAAGAGAGCGATGCCGGCGATGATCAGCACTACTGGGGTTACGCTGAACTGGACCTCCAACAACTCCCACACACCGCCCAATACAAAGAGAAGGCCGGCAACGAGCCAGAGAGCTTCTACGCCCAGATCGAAGTGCTTTCTTACGGCCTGTCCGCCCAGCGTGATAAGTCCGACGCCGAGAAGGCCGAGCCCCGAACCGAAGCCGGCAGCGAGCACGATCCCTATCCATACGAAGAACAAGCCCCATGCGACTGCATCGAGTCTTCGCGCAATCGGAAAGGGCTTCCCGCCGGTCGGCGTGGGCGGCTGCTTGAGTGCAGGGGTCGCGAGCGAAAGCATACGCACCTCCTCGGCGACTGGCTCTGTGGACTCGTAGTCTGTCCGTTGATCGATCGGGAGTCTGTCGGGCAGCCAACGATTCGCCGCGTCGGGCAATGGTCGCGACGTGGGGGGCGTGCCTGCCGGCGCCGCTGGAGCTGAGGTCCGGACGGAGGGGCCGCTGCGGCTCACCTGGGCGACGCTACGGGATCTCGCCGCGTTTCGGCCCGTCCGCAGACTTCCGGGCGAGGTTTCGGTACGGCCCCATAGCGGGGTATCTCCCTACGCGGACGCCGGGGCATCGACGACAGACGTGGATCCCGCACGGCGCTATCATCCCTCCGAGGGGGAGGTAGGGTGAATATGCGCCGTATTACCGTCTCAATGACGGGATTCGTTTCGATGCTCTTGGGCACGCTCGTGCTCCCCTACCCGCTCTCCGCCCACTGTGACTCCATGGACGGCCCGGTAGTGACGACGGCCCGGAGAGCGCTGGAAGGCAACACGGTCGAGCTGGTCCTGGTCTGGGTCCTTGCCCGGCATGAGGCGGAGATCAAGGAAGCGTTCGAGCGAACCATGCGTGTGCGAGCCGCCGGGGGCGAGGCCCAGGAGCTGGCCGACCTGTGGTTCTTCGAGACGCTGGTTCGGATCCACCGCGCGGGCGAGGGGGAGCCCTACACTGGCCTGAAACCGGCCGGATCCGAGGTCCCGGAGGGCATCCTCGCCGCAGACCGTGCACTCGAGGAGGAATCGGTAGAGGAGTTGGTGAGCCATCTGGGAGGCCTGGCGGCGTCTGCACTCCGGGAGCGGTTCGATCGGGTTCTGGATCTCGGGAATTACAGTCGGACGAACGTCGCCGCGGGACGCCGCTACGTGGAGGCCTACGTCGAGTACATGCACTTCGTGGAGCAGCTGTTCGGGCTCGTCACGGGCGAAGACGAGAGACATTGGAGCGAGCACGGCGCTCACGAGCCGTAGGTCCGAAGTTCCTGGTGGACTTGGAGGCAATCGGAGGCTTCCATGCTGTTTTCGGCAGAGAGCGTCTGGACAATGGTGCACGGTGTCGCGCTCGGGGGCGGAGCGCTCATGGCCCTGGCCGCGGGCCTCTTCGCCCTCTTCTTCATGGGTGCGCGTACGGGTTCGACCGTACCGGCC
>Ga0075327_1000296_pt1 | contig 13514 bp, 11 predicted proteins | sample MayberrySE_Catta_2_FD_120056 | JGI IMG/M metagenome (GOLD analysis project Ga0075327, IMG submission 120056) | Natural and restored wetland microbial communities from the San Francisco Bay, California, USA, that impact long-term carbon... | ecosystem: Environmental > Terrestrial > Soil >...
CGGCCCCGCCGGATCACGCGTGCGGCCATCGTGAAGCTCGCGGAGACGCCGACCTCGCACGCGCTCTCGAAGGCGCTTCGTGCGGAGGGCTTCGTCTTCATCGGCCCCACCACGATGTACGCCTTCATGCAGGCGATGGGCCTCGTGAACGACCACCTCGAAGGCTGCGCTGCGCGCGAACGTGCGCTCTCGGAGCGTGCGCGCTTCCGCCCACCCGAGGCATCCGCATGAAGAGCGTCTTCCTCGCACCCGGTTCGGGGAACGGGCCGCGCGGGACCCGGCGCACTAAGCTTCTCCATCGGCGCCCGGGAGGAGAGCGATGACGACGCGCCTCGGCTTCCAGATCCCGAACTTCAGCTTCCCCGGCGTCCCGAACGAGCGGCTCTTCGAGCAGGTCGCTTCGATCGCGAGCCGGGCCGAGACGGCCGGCTTCGACACCGTCTTCGTGATGGACCACTTCTACCAGCTGCCGGCGCTCGGCTCGCCGGATCAGCCCATGCTCGAGGCGTACACGCTGCTCGGCGCGCTCGCCGCGCGCACACAGCGCGCGCGGCTCGCGACGCTGGTGTCGGGCAACACGTACCGCAACCCCGCGCTCCTCGCGAAGATCGTGACGACGCTCGACGTGATCTCGGGCGGCCGCGCGCTGCTCGGCGTCGGCGCGGGCTGGTTCGAGCCCGAGCACGTCGGCTACGGCTTCGACTTCCCGCCGATCAAGGAGCGCCTCGACCGGCTCGACGAGGCGCTCTCCATCATCGTGCCGATGCTGCGCGGCGAGAAGCCGAGCGTCTCGGGCCGCTTCTACCGTACGCACGAGGCGCTGAACTCGCCGCCGCCGCTCCGCCCGGGCGGGCCGCCGGTGCTGATCGGCGGCAGCGGCGAGAAGCGCACGCTCCGCCTCGTCGCGAAGTACGCGGACGAGAGCAACCTCACGTGCGCGCCGGCGGAGATCCCGCGCAAGCTCGAGGCGCTCGAACGACACTGCAAGGAGCTGGGCCGCGACCCGCACGGGATCGGCAAGAGCTGGCTCGGCTCCTTCATCGTGGCGCCCACCCACGAGCAGGCGGAGGCGCTCCGCAACGAGTTCCTCGCGCGGCGCGGCATGCGCTGGGAGAGCCTGCCCGAGCCCGTGCGCGCGATGGTGAACCGCGCGCTCGTGCTCGGCGACCCCGACACCGTCGGCGAGCGCGTGCAGCGCGAGATCCTCGCGCCCGGCCTCGACGGCGTGGTCGCGAACCTGCCCGCCGACGCGCACGCCGAAGGCGCCGTCGAGCGCGCCGCCGCGACCCTCCGCAAGGCCCTGGGCTGACCGGAAACGCGGAAACGGGGACGTTGGTTGAAAAGGTCAAAAAGTTCCGGGAACGATTCAACCTTTTCAACCAACGTCCCCGGCCCGACTACTCCCGGTCGAGGGTGACGTCGAGGTCGCGGAGCAGGCCGTCGCGTACGTCGTAGATCCAGCCGTGCACGGCGAGCTGCTGGCCGCGCCGCCAGGCGTCGCGCACGACGGTGGTATCGCCGACGTTCCGCACCTGCTCGACCACGTTGAGCTCGCAGAGCCGCGCGCAGCGCTTCGCCTCGTCGGAGACCCCTGCGAGCTCCGCCCGGTGCTTCGCAGCCACGTCCTGGATGTGGCGCAGCCAGTTGTCGATCAGGCCGAGCTTCGCGTCGCGCAGCGCGGCCAGCACGCCGCCGCAGCCGTAGTGACCGCACACGATCACGTGCTGCACCCGGAGCACGTCGACCGCGAACTGGAGCACCGACAGGCAGTTCAGGTCCGCGTGGGCGACCACGTTCGCGACGTTGCGGTGGACGAACAGCTCGCCGGGCGCGAGCCCGACGATCTCGTTCGCCGGCACGCGGCTGTCCGAGCAGCCGATCCAGAGGTACCCCGGCTCCTGCTGCGCGGCGAGCCGCTCGAAGAAGGCGGGGTCGCCGCGCGTCTGCTCGGCGGCCCAGGCGCGGTTGTTCTCGAACAGCTCGGGGAGCTTTCGCATCAGATCTTCCGCTCGCGGCCCGCCCAGTACGAGTCGCGGAGCCTCCGCTTGTAGAGCTTGCCGTTCGCGTCGCGCGGGAGCGCCGCGGCGAAGTCGAGCGAGCGCGGGCACTTGTAGCCGGCCAGCCGCTCGCGGCAGTGCGCGAGGAGGAGCGCAGCCAGCGCCGGCCCGGCGGCGACTCCGGGCGCGGGCTCGACCACCGCCTTCACCTCCTCCCCCCACTCGGCGCTCGGGATGCCGAACACCGCGGCGTCGCCGACCTCGGGGTGCGCGAGGAGCGTGGCCTCGATCTCCGCGGGATACACGTTCACGCCGCCCGTGATGATCATGTCGATCTTGCGGTCGACGAGGAACAGGTAGCCGTCGGCGTCGAGCCAGCCGACGTCGCCCACCGTGAACCACTCGCCGCGGCGCGAGGCGCGCGTCTTCTCGGGGTCGCCCTTGTAGGCGAAGTCCATCGTCAGCTTCAGATAGACCGTGCCGACCTCGCCCGGCGGGAGGTCCTTGCCCTCGTCGTCGAGCACGCGGACGCCCGCGCCCGGCCAGGGCCGGCCGACGGTGCCGGGCCGCTCCAGCCACTCGGCTGCCCGCACCAGCGTGCCGCCGCCTTCCGAGGCGCCGTAGTACTCGGTGATCACCGGGCCCCACCACGCGAGCATCCGGCGCTTCAGCTCGACGGGGCATGGCGCGGCCGCGTGCATCACCTGCCGGAGCGACGACACGTCGTAGCGGCCGCGCGTCGCCTCGGGCAGCAGCAGCAGGCGGTGGAACTGCGTCGGCACCATGTGCGTGGTGGTCACGCGGTAACGCTCGATCCGCTCCAGCGCGGCCTCGGCGTCGAAGCGGTCCATCAGCACGACGGGGTGGCCGAAGTGGAGCGAGAAGTAGCCGAAGGAGAGCGGCGCCATGTGGACCATCGGCGCCGTCACCAGGTGGACGTGGTCGCCGCCCGGCGTGATGTCGTAGCGCGACAGGTTCGGCGCGAGGAGCGCCGCCATCTGGTCGGGATCGAGGGACGGCGTGCTGCGCTCGACCGCCTTCGGACGCCCGGTCGTGCCCGAGGTGTACTGCATGAACTGGCCGGCCCGCCGGTCGGCGGGCCGCGTCGCGGGCGCGCCGGCGAGGAGCGCCTCGAAGGACGCGAAGCCGGGCACGGAGCCGACGGCGATCCGGCCCGCCGCGGCGACGGCGGCCTCGTCCGCCGCGGCGCGCGCGACCTCGGCGAAGCGCTCGTGCGCAACGAACGCCTTCGCGTGCGAGTCCGCGAGGATGAAGGCGACCTCGGCCGCGGTGAGCGAGGGGTTGATCGGCACCCAGTGCCAGCCGGCCTGCATCACGGCGAGGAGTGCCGTCACGAGCGGCTCGCCGTTCGGCAGCAGCACCGCGACCGCGTCGCCGTGCGCGAGCCCGCGCGCGCGGAGCGCGTGCACGAGCCGGTGGCAGCGCGCCGCGAGGGCGCCCGCGCGGACGCTCCGCCCGTCCGGCTCGACGAGCGCGAGCCGCTCGGGCGCCGCCTCCGCGCGCAGCCAGAACGAAGTCGAGGCGGGGACGTCCATTGACTCGTTGACTCGTCTCAGCGGTAGCCCTCGACCACGGGACGGCGCGGCAGCTCCCACCAGGCGTCGTCGCAGAGCTTGCGCAGCTCCGGGTCGAGCTCGAGAGCGGCGCCCGCGAGCGAGGCCGCGAGCTGCTCGGGCCGGCTCGCGCCGATGATCGCCGACGTCACGCCCGGCTGCGCGAGCACCCACGCCACGGCGACCGAGACGAGCGCCTGGCCGCGCGCCTCGCACTCCTTGGCGAGGCGCTCCACGACGCGGAACTGCGCCTGCTGCCAGTAGCGGTGTCGGTAGATGCCCGCCGCGCTCCCGAGCGTGAAGCGCGTGCCGGCCTCCGGCTCGCCGCCCGCGGCGTGCTTGCCCGAGAGGAAGCCGCCCGCGAGCGGGTTGTAGACGAGCACGCCGAGCCCCCCCGCGCGGCAGAGCGGGAGCAGCTCGGTCTCGATCTCGCGGTAGAGCAGGTTGTAGCGCGGCTGCACCGAGACGTAGCCCGCGACGCCGAGCCGCTCGGCCGCGCGCAGCGCCTCGGCGAGCCGCCAGGCCGGATAATTCGAGCAGCCCACGTAGCGGACCTTGCCGGCGCGCACGAGGTCCTCGAAGGCGCGCAGCGTCTCCTCGATCGGCGTGGCCGGGTCGAAGGCGTGGCTCTGGTAGAGGTCGATCCAGTCGGTGCCGAGGCGCCGCAGGCTCGCCTCGACGGCCGTCACGATGTGCTGGCGCGAGAGGCCGGCGTCGTTCGGCCCCTTCCCCATCGGCCCGCAGCACTTCGTCGCGAGCACGATGCGCGCGCGGCTGCCGCGCTCGCGCATCCACTCGCCGAGGATCTCCTCGGTGCGTCCGACCGTCTCGAGGCTGCCGCCGAGCGGATAGACGTCGGCGGTGTCGAGGAAGTCGAGGCCGTCCGCGAGCGCACGGTCGAGGATCGCGAAGGAAGTCCTGCGGTCGCACTGGAGCCCGAACGTCATGGTGCCGAGACAGAGCACGGGCACCGAGAGCCCCGTCCGGCCGAGGCGGCGCACCTTCATGGCATCCCTCCTGCGATGCGGCAGGCGAGCATACCTCGTACGCTCGCGGCCGTGCCGGAGCCCGCCCCTGCCCCGCGTTCGACGCTGGCGACGCTGATCGCGCTCGGCGCCTACGGCCAGGCGGCGCTCACGCTGCCGATGTTCGCGGCGCCCGCGGTGGCGCGGAGCTTCGCGCTCACGGACCGGGACCTCGCGCTCGTGACGGGTGCGCTCTCGCTCGGCGCCTTCGGCGCCCTCGCGCTCGCACGGCTCGCGGACCGGAGCGGGCGCCGCGCCTCGCTCCGTCTCTCGGTCGCCGGCCTCGGGCCGCTGCTGCTCGCCTCGGCCGCGGCCCCGGGCGTGCTCGTCTACGCGCTCGCCCAGCTCCTCGCCTCCTCCTTTCACGGCGCGCTCCGCTCGGTCAGCGTCGTCGGCATCACCGAGGTGGCGGCCGAGAACGCGCGCGCGCGCCTCCACTCGGTGTTCGGCCTGATCGCGGGCCTCGGCAGCAGCATCCCGCTCGCGCTCGCCGCCTTCCTCGGGGACCGCCCCGAGGGCTGGCGCGTCGGCTTCGCCGTGCTCGCCGCCCCCGTGCTCGCGCTGCCCTGGCTGTGGCGCCGCATCCCCGAGACGCACCGCTTCGAGACGGCGCAGCGGGACGGCCGGGTGCAGTCCGCGCGCATGCGCGATCTGCTGGATCCGCGCTACAAGCGCAAGGCCGTCGGGCTCGCGTGCGTGGGCCTCCTGCGCGGCGCCGCGCTCGGCGCGCTCGGCTTCTACACCTTCCACCACGCGGTGCGGAACGTCGGGCTCGATTCCGCGACGGTCGCGGCGATCTTCGTCGGCGGAGGCACCTTCAGCATGGCGGGCAACCCGGTCGGCGCGATCCTGTCCGAGCGCTGGGGACGGCGGCCGACGCAGGTGACGTTCGTCGTGCTCACGGTGCTGGGCGGCCTCGCGTACTATCAGGTGCCGGCGGGCCTCGGCTTCGCGACTCCGCTGCTGCTCGCGCTCGCGTTCTTCGTCCACACCTTCGCCATCCAGGCCTTCGGCGTGGCCGACCGGCTCGTCGACACCGAGCTGTTCCCGACCGCGCTCCGCACCTCGTATGCGGGGCTCCGGCTCGTCGTCGAGGCGGGAGCGACGGCCCTCGGCAACTTCGGGCTCGCGTTCTGCCTCGGGCTCTTCGAGACGCTCGGCGTCGCCCTCGCCGTGCTGGTGCCGATCCTCGTCGTCCCCGCCCTGGCGATCTTCTGGTGGGCCACCACCGAGACCCGCGGCCTGCTGCTCGATCAGGCCGCGCTCGAGCGCCAGCCCGAGACGCCCTGAGCCGCCCGCCTCAGCGGGCGTCTCGAGGGGGGCCGGAACGCCCGCTCAGGTAGACGGCGACGATGGTGGCGACCGTGAACGGCACCACGAACTCGAGCATCACCGCGCTGAAGCGCGCGAGCGCCGCGTGCTGCTGCTCCGCGAGCACGAGGTAGAGCAGATAGGCCGCGTAGTACGCGAGGAAGAGCGCGCCCTGCCAGCGCGGGATGCGATGCCCGCGCGCGAGGAGCGGCAGGCACGCCACCGCGACCGCGGTCATCACCGGCAGGTCGAAGCTCTCGATGGCCGGGTCGACGGCGAGCCCGCGGCCCGAGACGAGCGCCGTGACGCCGAGGATGCCGAGCAGGTTGAAGACGTTGCTGCCGACGACGTTCCCCGCCGCGATGTCGCGCTCGCCGCGGAGCGTCGCGGCGACCGAGGTGGCGACCTCGGGCAGACCGGTGCCCGCGGCGACGATGGTGAGGGCGATGACCGCCTCGTCGACGCCGAGCTCGCGCGCGAAGATCACCGCCGCGCCCACGAGCCAGCGCGCACCGAGCACGAGCGCCGCGAGCGACGCGAGCAGCACGGCCGCCTCGATCCACACCGAACGGCGCGGAGCGACGCCCGCGGGCGCGAGGCTCTCGTACTCCTGCTTCACCTCCGGGCTCTCGCGCCGGCTCGCGCGCAGCGAGTCCCAGCAGAACCAGACGAGGCCGAGCGCGAGCAGGGCGCCCTCGAACGCGCTGATGCGGCCGTCGAGGCCGAGGAACAGGACGAGCAGCGAGGCCGCGATCATGACGGGCACGTCGCGGAACACGAGCTGCTGGGCGACGACGAGCGGGCGCACCAGCGCGCAGACCCCGAGGATCGCGAGCACGTTGAAGATGTTGCTGCCGACCACGTTGCCGACGGCGACGGCGTCGCGCCCGCCGAACGTCGCCGTGAGGCTCACCACGAGCTCCGGCGCGCTCGTCCCGAACGCCACCACGGTGAGTCCGATCACGAGCGGGGGGATGCCGAAGCGCCGTGCGATGCCGGACGCGCCGCGCACCAGCCCGTCGCCCCCGAGCGTGAGGAGCAGGAGACCGAGCCCGAACATGCCCGCGCTGCCGAGATCCACGCCGCCTCGCTCGCTAGGGCGTCGCCGCGCCGTCGCCCAGGTGCTCGCCAGCGCCGGGAGAAGCGACGGAAGAGGAACCTCCCTCTCGCGACGCTTCCGCGAAGAGCTCGAGCAGGGCGCCGTGGACGAGGCGCGCGGTCTCGGGCCCGGCCGAGACGATCTCGCCGTACGTGGCCTCCTCGGCGCCGTAGAGGTACGGGCGCCTCGCGTCCCACTCGCTCTTCGGGATGAGGTAGCCGAGCGCATCGTTCGCGAGGTTCACCATCATGTTGACGCGGCCGCGCATCGCCGAGCGCAGCGGCGGCACCTCGACCGGCGCGACCCGGTGGTCCGCGCCCTCGGGGTTCTCGATCCCGCCGACGGCGATCTCGGGATAGAGCTCGCCCGGGATGCACACGAGCCAGAGATCGCCGATCTCGACCAGCGCGACCTCGCTCTTCGTCCGCGCTCCCCAGCCGAAATCGAGGTCGCGGTCGAGCACGCCGATCAGCGCGCCGAACACGAGCGGCCGGTTCGCGACCGGCACCTCGATCCCCCGGCGGTGGACGGCGAGCCGCGGCTCGGCCGCGGCGGCGAGGCCGCCGGACGCGGCCGTGTCGAGCACGGCCTCGGCGATCCGGTAGCCCTGCGCGCGCGCCTTCTCGAAGGAGGGCACGGCGATCGCCTCGCCGGAGCGCACGTCGAGCACGCCGGTCTCGGGGCCCGTGGTGATGAGGCCCCCGATGTTGCCGGTCAGCCAGAGCGTCGTGCCGCCGAGGCCGGGCCGGAACAGCTCGCCGTCGTAGTCCAGCCCGCGCGCGAGCCCGCGCCGGGCGTAGCCGGCGACGTCGGCCGTCAGCTCGAAGTTGCGGTCCCAGAGCAGCTCGACGTGGTTGCCGAAGTTGAGGAGCGTCCCGAGCACGCCGTCCCCGGCGGCCTCGCGCAGCACCGCCACCCGGATGCCGTCGTCGATCACGTGCGGGAGCCGCGTGTCGACCGTGCCGATGCGCCGGTCCTGCCCCGTGATCTCGGCGCTCTCGAGCCGCGCGGGAGCGAGCGCCGCCACCGCCTCCGCGAGCGCCTCGCCCATGCGCGTGCGGAGCGTCTCCATGTACGCGTCGTCGATGCCGCTCCGGAGGTAGGACGAGCCCCAGATGCCCTGCGTGTCGGGGCCGTTGTGATTGTGCGTCGAGTGCACCACCAGGTAGTCGAGGCCGAGCCGCTCGGCGTGCGCCCGGCGCACGCTCTCGACGTAGCCGTGCGAGAGGCCGACCACGTCGGCGGCGACGATGCCGACGCGGAGCGCGCCGTCGTCGAGCACGGCCGCGACCGCCTCGAGCTCGTCGTGGACGCCCGCCGCGGCACGGCGATTCTGGAAGCCGGCGAGCCACACCGCGTCGAAGCGCCCGTTGCCGTTGCGGTCCTCCCAGCGGTCCTTGCGCGTGAACTTCCCGTCGCCGTCCACGTCCGTCCACGTGTCCGGCGCGTCCGGCGTGATGGACGCGCTGCCGAAGCCGGCGCGGAGCGGCGCCCGCTCCTCCGCAGCGGCCGGCACCGCCACGCAGGAGAGGAGCAATGCGAGCCCGAGGCGCGGGACGAGCACCATCGCGCGCAGTCTAGGCACTGCCCCACGGAGCCGGTCAAGGCCGCCGCGGCGCCGCTCAAAAAAGGGGGTGGATCGCAACACCGTCTGGCGCGCGCTCGGCTTCGCGGGTGCGTAGGCCGCACGCTCAGACCGGGGCGCCGGCCGGCCGATGCGAGGGGCATGGCGCGCCTGCTCGCGGTCGCCCTGGTCGTCGGCGGCCTCGTCGTCTTCCTGACCGTCCATACGCAGGGCGTGGACCACGCGTTCGGCGGCGCGCTCGCCCGCTTCTCCCGCGAGGACCCGCCGCGCTCGAGCCGACCGGCGCAGCCGGTGCCGCGCCGCAGCGTCTCGGAAGGTCTCGAGCGCGAGGGGCGCACGCTCCAGCCGATCGGCCAGCGCGTGCGCGAGCGCGTGAACCGCGCGATGGAAGACGGCGCCCGCCGCCACGGCGGCGGCTAACCCGCCTTCACCCCCCACGAGCCGCCGGCCGTTTCGGGAACGCGGAGCGGCAGGCTGGGGCGCCGCTCGATCAGGAGCTCCGCGCGCGGGATCAGCACGCGCTCGACGACCTCGGGCCAGGCGAAGAGCCGCGCCGTCGAGCGGCCGGCGCGCCGCATCGCGCGCGCCTCCGCGGGATGGGCGCGGAGCCGCGCGAGCCAGCCCACGAGCTCGCGCGGATCCTCGGTCTCGAGCACGACGGCGTTGCGGCCCGGCACGGCGTAGTCCTCGCCCGTGGCCCCGGTGCACGCGATGCCGCCGGCGGCCATCGCCTCGAGCCCGACCAGCCCGAAGGGCTCGTGCGCGCTGTTCGCGAGCACGGCGTGGGCGCCGCGGAACAGCAGGCGGCGCTCCTCGGGCGCCACGTGCGAGCGCACCATCACGACGTCCGCCGCGTCGAGGTCGCGCAGCGCGGCGAGGAGCCCCGCCGGCCCCGGCTCCCGCCAGTCGCGCTCGACGCTCACGAGCCCCTCGGAGCGGATGCTCTCGAGCACGTCCCTCCCGTGCGGCTCGCTGCCGCCGCGCGCGACGAGCAGCGGCCGCCACCCCATGCGCTTCATCGACGCCACTGCGCGCACGGCGGCGAGCCAGCGCTTGTCGGGGTCGAAGCGGGCCATCTTCACGAAGACCGTGCGATCGCGGAAGCGCCGGCGCAGCTCGCTGCAACCGGCGCGGTCCGGGACGTCGAAGGCGTCCGCTGGCAGGCCGTTCGGGACGACCAGCGGGTCCACGCCGAGCGGCCACATGCGCTGCTTCATGTAGCGGCTCACGGTCGTGATGCGCGCGGTCTGCCCGAGCCGCCGCCAGTCGATGCTCTCGAAGCCGAAGGTGTTGTTCGCGTTCCAGAGCAGCGCGACCCGGTCGCGCAGACCCTCCGCACGGAGCAGCCAGTCGAGGTGGAAGATCGCGTCGACGGTGTGCCACTCCTCGGCCAGCACCACGGCGCGCCCGCCCGAGGCGAGGTGCGGGCGCAGCCACTCCGCGTGGAGGTGCGGCGGGACGGTCCGCGCGTACTCCGCGCGCTTGCCGTGCTCGCCGTCGTAGACGCCGCCGCGGTGGTGGCGGCTCACCCACTGCGCCCAGCGGTGGAGGTGGAGCGAGCCCCGCAGCTCGTACCCGGGCAGGTCCGGGTCGCCCACGAACCAGAGGTGCGTCTCGAAGCCGAGGCCCGCGAAGGTGTGCGCGAGACCGTCGACGCGGGTCGCGAGCCCCCCCGCCCGGGAATAGGGATCGGGTCCCTCGAACGCCAGAATGTGGAATTGCATCCGGAGGGCTTTCCACGAGCCGCGCCGCGCATGCACCGCGGCGGGCCCGATGCGGCCTCGCGAACACTCCGCGCGCCATGCGCGGCTCCGCCGTCGCGGGGGACGGACCCACGCGCGCGCGCGAGTGAACTCGGTCGGCAGACACGGGGGATCCCCCAGCGTTCGAGCCGAGTCGACTGCAATCCACGTGCCGTCAGCGGGGAGCGCGGCGAGGGTATCACGCGCTGCGTGCGAGCGGTGGCAACTTCCATCGCTGCGGCGCGTGAGGCGCCCTGTCTCGAAGGGCGGGGGCCGTGCGCCTCAGCCCGGCCCATACGATCGCGCCTTCGCGCGGTCGGAGCGCCTCGCTCGCGCCCGCCCAGCGGAACAGTGTTTCGGCGCCCGGGCCCACCGCTGGTGCGGCCCCGCGACTCCGGGCTCTCCGCCCGGCCGCCCTACACCATGAGACCGTGCTTCTGGAGCCGGTACACCACGGCGCCGCGCGTGAGCGAGAGGCGCCGCGCCATCTCGGCCACGTTGCCACCGCACGCCGCGAGCAGGTCGATCAGCTCCTGACGCTGCGCCGAGCGGCGCGCGGCGCGCTGCGTCTCGAGGCTGTCGCCGCGCTTCGCGATCACCTCCTCGATCGCGTCGCGGATCGCGGCGACGCCGATCCGCGGGCTCTTCTCGAAGGCGCCCGCCTGCTCGAGCACGTCGCGGAGTTCGCGGAGGTTGCCCGGCCACGAGCGCTTGCCGAGCTCCGCCATGGCGGCCGACGACAGCTCGAGGCTCTCGCGTCCGAGCCGCGCTGCCGCCTCGCGCAGCAGGTCGGTGACGAGCGGCTCGAGGTCCTCGAGCCGCTCGCGCAGCGGCGGGATCTGCAGCTGGAAGCGAGCGAGTGCGCTCCAGAGCTCGGGGTGGAAGCGCTTCGCGGAGACCGCGTCGTGGAGGCCGGGGCTCGCCGACGCGAGCAGGCGCACGACCACGCCGGGACGGCGCTGGCTGATGCGCCGGATCTCGAGCAGCCAGCGCTCCTGCTCGGAGCGCTCGAGCCGCTCGATGTCCTCGATCAGCAGCACGCACGACTCCTGCGGCAGCTCGAGCGCGCCCTCGTTCCAATGGACGAGCGGCAGCTTCGCGAGATCGGACGTCGCGTGGATCGCGCGCGCCACCTGCGAACGCCCGGAGCCGGGCTCGCCCGAGAGCAGCAGCGGAACGGGCAGCGAGGCGAGCGCTCGCACGCGCGAGCGGAGCTCGCGCGCGGCCTTGCCGCGGCCCGCGATCATCCGCGCGGCGGCGTCGTGCGGCTCGCCCGAGCTGTCGCCGAGCAGCTCGCGGGTGCGCGCCACGAGCCGCTCGAGGTCGTCCGGGAAGCGCAGGTAGTCGTCGGCGCCGGCCCGCATCGCCGCGACGGCGAGCGGGATCTCGCCATACGCCGTCAGCAGGATCACGGGGAGATCCGAGACCGCGCGAATCCTCCGCAGCAGATCGAAGCCGTCCGCCTCGGGCATGCGCACGTCCGTCACCACGAGATCCGGCGGCGCGCTCTGGAAGCGGGCCCAGGCCTCGGCCCCGTTCTGCGCTTTCGCGACGCGGAAGCCGGTCGCGATGAACTCGGCCTCGAGCACGTCGAGCGCTTCGGCACAGTCGTCCGCGAGAAGGATGGACAGCTCTCGCTGCATGCGCACTCCTTCGCCCCCGTCACCTGCGGTCCACGATGCCCGGCACGTCGCGGCGGGTCTCGAGCGCCGCCGTCGTGAACAGGGCGTCGTCGAGCGGCGCGTCGGTGCGCAGCTCCGAGATCACGAGCTCGGTTCGCGTGCCGCGCTGGTCGTCCTCGACCCGGATCAAGGTCGGCACCGCGCAGCGCTCGCCGCTCACGATCCGGGCCCGCGGCATCGCCATGCGCTTGTACGGCAGCTCGGAGCTGCGCTTCCAGTAGTGCGTCGCGAGGATCGCGCGGTCGCTCTCCGCGACCACGTACTCGACCCTCGTGTACGGAGCATCGAAGCGCGGCTCCATCCGGACGCGCAGCACGCGCTCGCCGGCGAAGGCGCCGCGCGAGAGACCGAGCGCGCGATAGCGATCCGGGCGCTGGCGCTGGAAGTCGTGGTAGCTGAGGTCCGTGCCGAGGAACGAGTCCGAGGGCTGGCTTCCGCTCACCCGCCGGATCTTCCGCAGGCTCGGCAGGTAGACGAACTGCTGCTCGCTCGCATGCGGGTCTTCGGGCTCGACGCCGAGGAACGTCATGCCGCGCACGTACTGCGGCTCGCGGAACACCGCGTACGTGTGGAGGCGGCCGTCGAGGAACTTCGCGGCGATGTGGAGGCGCCGCGTGAGCGCGTGCATCGAGCCCTTGCTCGTCGCGATCTCGACCACGCCGGTGATCGCGCACGCGTAGCGCCGCTCGAAGGCCTCGCCGATCACGCGTTCGGCGCGCGCGAGCTCGTCGCTCCCGCGCGCTTCCTCCGCTCCGGCCGGCGGAGGGCTCGCGAGCGCGAGCGCGGCAGCGAGCACGGCGGCAGGGCGGGTTCGGGCCACGGGATTTCTCTCCCGGAGCCATCGTACTGCCGGGCCGGCGCCGGGAAGCCAACAGAAAGCATCAGTTTCGCGTGTGAGACCGCGGGACTGCAGGGAATCCCCCGGGGGTAAGCGGAGATTTACAATACGCTCCGTATCGTATAGGATCTCTCCGCCCGCCGCCCTGTCATGGAGGTGTCCCGTGGACTTCGCGCTCTCCGCCGAGGAGCAGGCCTTCGCCGACGAGGTCGAGCGCTTCCTGGACGAGAACCACGACCCCGAGGTGATGGACCCGACCAAGGAGAACTTCGCGCAGCTCGTCGACACGCCCGCGCGCCGCGCCTTCATGAAGAAGCTCGCCGCGCGGGGCTGGCTCGGCATGACCTGGCCGAAGGAGTACGGCGGCAAGGAGATGAAGGGCGTCTACGAGTACCTCCTGAACGAGGCGCTCGCGCGCCGGCACGCGCCGCAGATCGGCAAGGGCGTCGGCATCATCGGCAAGACGCTGATCCGCCACGGCAGCGAGAAGCTGAAGCGCGAGTTCCTGCCGCAGATCATCAACGCCGACGTCGAGTTCGCGGTCGGCTACAGCGAGCCGCAGGCGGGCAGCGACGCCGCGAACATGCAGCTCAAGGCCGAGCAGGTCGACGGCGGCTGGAGGCTGAACGGCCAGAAGATCTGGACCACCTCGGCCCACTTC
>Ga0075327_1000297_pt1 | contig 13497 bp, 23 predicted proteins | sample MayberrySE_Catta_2_FD_120056 | JGI IMG/M metagenome (GOLD analysis project Ga0075327, IMG submission 120056) | Natural and restored wetland microbial communities from the San Francisco Bay, California, USA, that impact long-term carbon... | ecosystem: Environmental > Terrestrial > Soil >...
TCTCCTCGAAGCCGATCCACTCTTGGGCGAGCGCCTGGCTCACGAAGATTTGCCTGGCGTGCCAGCGGAAGCAACCGGCGTTCGAGACGAGGCGCACGAGGAAATGCTCGGGGGACTCGGGCTTGGCGATTCGATCGGGGTAAGGCCGGTGTGAGGGCTGCCACCGACTCGCCGGCGTCGCGTCGCCGAGCGCTTCGTGCGGTCGCTCCTCGTTGTACTCGTGGCCGAGCGCGCTCCTCGGCACCTGGGTGTACTCGATCACCTCCGAGGCTCGCGTCCTGATCGTGACATACGGCTGCTCCGAGATCGCCGAAGTGGAAACGGTGCTCAGTCACGAGCACAAGCAGCTCCAGTGGTTCCCGCTCGCGCAGGTTCCGGCCCTCCGCATGCCGGAGGGGTACAAGGCCTCCGTCCGCAGCTGGGCTCGGGCGCGCCGGCCGCGGCTAGCGCGCTCCATTCGCCGCTGCCGCTCCGGGGCGATAGGTTCGCCCCGTGGACGCGTGCTGCGAGGCGAAGTCGCGCGAAGTCTCGGCGCTGCGCGGCCGGCAGGCCCGTGTGCTGCGGATCGTTCTCGGCGTGAACGCCGCGATGTTCGGTGTCGAGTTCGCGGCGGGCCTGCTCGCCGGCTCGACCGCTCTGCTCGGCGACTCTCTCGACATGCTCGGCGATGCGCTCGTGTACGGCTTCAGCCTCTACGTGCTCGACAAGAGCCTCGTCTGGCGGGCCCGGGCTGCCCTCGTCAAGGGGCTGGTGATGCTCGCCTTCGGCGCGGGCGTCCTCGTCGAGGCGGGCGTCGCGCTGTCCACCGGGCGTGTTCCAGCCGCCTCCGCCATGGCGGGCGTGGGCGCCGCGGCGCTCGCCGCGAACGCCTTCTGCTTCGCCCTGCTCTGGCGCCACCGCGCAGACGATCTGAATCTGCGCTCGACCTGGCTCTGCTCGCGCAACGACCTGCTCGCGAACTCCGCGGTCCTGGTGGCCGCCGCGCTCGTGGCTCGGGTCGGGTCGGTGTGGCCCGACGTTCTGGTCGGTGCGGGCATCGCCTGCCTGTTCCTTCGCACGGCCACGCTCGTCCTGCGCGAGTCGGCCGCGGAGCTCTCGCTGCTTCGCGCCATGCACGGCGCCGGCTAGCGAGGCATGGCGCTCCGCGTCCTGGCCGACCTGACGGTCGTGCTCCACGTCGCGTTCGTGCTCTTCGTGGTGCTCGGCGGCCTGCTCGTGCTCCGCTGGCCCCGGGTCGCGTGGCTCCAGCTGCCGGCCGCGGCCTGGGGCGCGTGGGTGGAGCTCGCGGGCTGGGTCTGCCCGCTCACGCCCCTCGAGAACTGGCTTCGCACGCGGAGCGGCGGCTCCGGGTACACCACGAGCTTCGTCGAGCATCACCTCCTGCCCGTGCTGTATCCCGCGTCCCTCTCGCGCGAGGCCCAGCTCGCGCTGGGAGCGCTCGTGCTCCTGGTGAACGCGCTCCTCTATGCCGCCGTCGTGCGCCACCGGAGTCGCGGCCGGTGCGAGCGTGCTTCGCGCGCGGCTGCATCGCGCCGCGCTCCGAACGGCTACGCTGCGCCCGAGTTCCTCGAGCCGAAACCTGGAGCCGAAGACGGTGAGCCAGCCGCCAGGACCACTCGAAGCGTCGCGACTTCCCAGCTTCCTCTCGAGGTCCGGCATGCCCTCCGTCATCATCGTCTCCGGCTGCCCCGGCAGCGGAAAGACCACGCTCGCGGCGGCCCTCGCCCGCCGGCAGCCGGGCGGGGTCCACCTCCTCTCGGACGTCTTCTACCGCTTCCCGGTCGCTCCGCTCGATCCGACTCGTCCCGAATCCCACGCGCAGAACTCCGTCATCATGCGCGCGATCGGGTGCTCGACACGCGCCTTCGCCGAGGGCGGCTACCACGTCGTCCTCGACGGCGTGATCGGGCCATGGTTCCTCGCGGCGCTCCGTCCCGAGCTGTCGGGCCCCTGGCCCGTCTCGTATCTGCTGCTCGATGCGCCGGAGCGCGAGGCGCTCCGCCGGGTGCGCGCGCGGGAGGGACCGGGCGCCAGCCCCCAGGTGCGACACATGTTCGCGGCGTTCGCCGAGCTCTCCGCATGGCAGGCGCATCGCGTTCCGACGGGCGGGCGGTCTCCCGAGCAGGTGCTGGAGAGCGCCGTAACGGGGCTCGCGGAAGGCCGCTTCCTGCTCGAATGAGCGTCGGCGGCCGGATGCTACGGTGCTTCCGCGCGCGCACGCCGACGGGGTCGACAGCGAGGGCTCGGTGAAGCTCCGAGACGCGACGGCCGACGATCTCCCGCTCCTCGGGGAGTGGAACCACCAGCTCATCCGGGACCAGCGCTCGCCGAACCCGATGTCGGTGGCCGAGCTCGAGGAGCGGATGCGCGGCTGGCTCGCGGCCGAATACCGTGCGGTGGTCTTCGAGCTCGGGCCGGAGCCGGTCGCGTACGGCGTGTTCCGCCCGGCCGAGGACGGCGTCCATCTCCGGCAGTTCTTCGTCGTCCGCCATCTGCGCCGGCAGGGCGTCGGGCGCCGCGCCATCGAGGCGTTCCGCGAGCGTCACGTGCCGCCCGGCGCGGCGCTGACGCTCGAGGTCCTGTCCCACAACGAACGGGGCCTCGCCTTCTGGCGTGCGCTCGGCTTCCGCGAGGAGAAGCGGTCGTTCCGCTGGCCGCCCTCGCCCGCGGTCTGAGATGCCGAGCTGGGCCGAGTTCGAGACGAGCGCTCCCGACTTCGGCGCCGCCGGCCGCCGCCTCCTCGTCGGGCCGGACGGAGTCGCGATCGGCTTCCTCGCGTCCGCGAGCGCGGCCGGCGTGCCACATCTCGCGCCCGTCTGCCCGGTCTTCTGCGGCGCAAGCCTCTACCTGAGCACGGGCGCGCGCACGCCGAAGGCCGCCGACCTGCGCGAGTCCGGCGCCTACGTGCTCCACGCGTTCCTCGGGGCGAAAGACGAGGAGTTCCAGATCGCGGGGCGCGCGCTCGAGGTCCACGCTCCGGCGGAGCGCGCCGCGGTTCACGAGGCGATCCCCTTCGCCGCCTTCGACCGCACCGACCCGATCTTCCGGCTCTCCGTCGAGCGGGCGCTCTGGGTGTCCTGGGAGCGGGTCGGGCGGCCGGACACGAGGGCCGTGCGCCGGCGCTGGCCGGGCGCGCGCTGAGCGACACGCCCAGCGCGCCGACCTACGCGCCCTCGAGCATCATGCGGCTCGTGCGCCAGCCCGCCTCGCCCTCGACGGCCACCGCGACGCCGGCGCCGCGCTCGTCGAGCTGCACGAGCCGCGCGCCGCTCTCCGACCAGATCGCGCTGCCGCCCGCAGACGGGAGCCCGCCGGACGGGCCGCCATAGTTCGAGAAGACGACGGCCATGGCGTGCTTCACGGCGTGGGAGCGGAGCCGCTCGACGTCCGTCTCGAAGTCGGCCGGGATCACGAAGGTGCTCGCGAGGTAGGTCCGCGCGCCGCGCGCCGCCGCCCGCTCGGGGTGCGAGGCGCGGCCGGTGTCGGCGCACACCGCGACGGCCGCGCGCTCGTCGCCGAGGGGGACCAGCGGGTCCCGGTCGCCGGGCTCGAACACGCTCGCCTCGGGCGGCGGCACGACGCCGTGCGGGCTCGCGCTCGGCGGGAAGGCGCCGAGGTGGCGCTTCGTGTAGAGCGCGGCCGCGCGCTCCGGCCCGACGATGAAGGCGCCGACGTGGAGGCGCGCTCCGAGCCGGACCGGGGCGCCCACGACGAGGGTCATCTCGAGGGTGGACGCGCACTCGAGGAGCGGGCCCAGGCGCGGATCGCGCTCCGAGAACGCGAGCGGCTCGGCGAGCTCGAGCTCGTAGCCCGTGAGCGAGAGCTCGGGGAACACGAGCACACAAGCCCCCGCTTCCGCGGCGACCCGCGCGAGCCGCACGTGCTCCGCGAGGTTCGCGGCGACGTCGCCTCGGACCGGCAGCGTCTGCGCGGCAGCGAGCGCGCGGGATCGCGTCACGGCGGCAGGCTAGCCCTTGCGCCGGCCGGCCGGGCATCCCGCGTTCGATATGCTCGCGCCGGAACGGGGCGAGGGAGGATGCCATGGCGGGCGCCGAGCTGCGCGAGGTGACGGACCAGAGCTTCGCGAGCGAGGTGCTCGCGGCGGAGACGCCGACGCTCATCGACTTCTTCGGCGACCACTGCCCCGCGTGCCGCCAGATCGCGCCCCTGCTGAGGCAGCTCGCGGCGGACTATGCCGGGCGTTTGCAGATCCTCACGATGCACGCGGCCGACAACCCGGCGACCGCGGGGCGCTTCGGCGTGCGCGCGATGCCGACGGTGCTCGCGTTCGCGCGGGGGCGCGTGGTCGGGCAGCTGGTGGGCGCGCGTCCGAAGCCGGCGTTCGTCGAGCTGATCGACCGCGCGCTCGCGGCGCCCGCCGGCTGAGGGCGCGCCGCCGTGAACCCGGACGTCGCACTCTGCCGCCACCTGGCCTCGCTCGAGGCGGGTGGCGCCGGCTTCGCGCTCGCGCCGGACGAGATCCTCGACTGGGACGACGGCCCCGTCGAGGCGATCGTGCGCTGTGCGCTCTGCGGCGCGCCCGCGTGGCTCGAGGCCATCGACGGCTCGCGCGACCGGAGCGTCCGCGTGTTCGCGCTCGCGGGCCTGCGCGCGGCCGACGTGGCCGTCTACCAGCGGAGCGCGGGGAAGGGGAGCTGCGATCCGAAGCGCCAGCCCGCCGAGCGCGCGGCGCTCGCCGCCGCGGCCGGCCCCTTCGAGCGCCTCGTCGCCTTCCAGCTGCGCGAGGAGCGCGTGCTCGCCGCGGCGCCGCTCGCGCCACCCGAGCGGCTCCCGTCCGGCGGCTGGCCGGCGCGGCTGCCGGCGGCCGGCGACGCACGCTGGTTCGAGCGCCTCGGCCTCGACAAGGCGAAGCCGCTTTGAACGGGCCGAGCGGGCCGCGTCGCACGGCGGCATGACGGCGCTCCGCGGCGTGCTCCCCGCGACGCTCGCCCTCGCCGCGCTCGTGGTCGCGCTCTGGTGGGCGCTCGCGTGGGCGGGGCAGCGCGCGGTGCTCTTCCCGCGCGGCGCGATCCCGGAGGCGCCGGCGGATCCCGCGCGCCTCGGCGGCGAGACGCTCTGGCTCGAAGCGGGCGGCCGGCGCACCGAGGCGTGGTGGCTGCCGGGCCACGGGCGAGCCGAGCGCGGGCCGCTGCTCCTCCACGCGCACGGCAACGGCGAGCTGATCGACCACTGGCTCGACGCGTTCGAGCCGGCGCGCGCGCGCGGCATCTCCGTGCTGCTGGTCGAGTATCCCGGCTACGGCCGCTCGGAGGGCGCGCCCTCCGAGGTCTCGATCCGCGAGACGCTCGTCGCGGCCTTCGACCGCGCGGCCGCGCGGCGCGACGTCGATCCGCGCCGCATCGTGGGCTGGGGGCGCTCGCTCGGGGGCGGCGGGGTCTGCGCGCTCGCCCGCGAGCGCCCGCTCGCGGCGCTCGTGCTCGAGTCGACCTTCACGAGCGTGCGCAGCATGGCGGCGCGCTTCGGGGTGCCCGGCTTCCTGGTGCGCGACCCCTTCGACAACCTCTCCATCGTGCGCGGCTTCGGACGGCCGCTGCTGCTGCTGCACGGCGAGCGCGACGGCATCGTCGCCGTCGACCACGCACGCTCGCTCCACGCCGCGGCGCCCGGCTCCGAGCTGCACGTGCTGCCGTGCGGGCACAACGACTGCGCGCCGCCGTGGAGCGAGGTCCTCGCGTTCCTCGCGGCGCACGGGGTGCTGTGAGCCGCCCCGCCGATCCGCGCAGAGGGAGGAGAGCGATGCGACGCTGCATCGGCTGGCTACCGCTCCTGGTCGCTTGCGCGGGCCAGCCCGCGCAGGGCCCGGCCCTTCACTTCGATCGTTCGCCCGAGACGGCCGCCGCGGGCCTGCCGTTCTCGGACGCCGTGCGGGCGGGCGGCCTCGTCTTCGTGTCCGGGCAGCTCGGCGTGCGGCCCGGCACGAACGAGCTCGTGCCGGGCGGCATCGAGGCCGAGACGCGGCAGTGCCTCGAGAACGTCCGCGCCATCCTCGAGCGCAACGGCTCGAGCCTCGCGCGCGTGGTGAAGTGCACGGCCTTCCTCGCCGACATGGACGAGTGGGAGCGCATGAACGCCGTCTACCGCGGCTTCTTCCCGGAGGGCCTGCCGGCGCGCAGCGCGCTCGGCGTGGGCGACCGGCTCGCCTTCCACGCGCGGATCGAGCTGGAGTGCATCGCCGCGGTCGGCGCGGGGCCGCCGCCCGCGCACTGAGCGGCGCCCGCGCTCAGACGTCCGGCACGTCGCGGTCGAGCACCGTCATGCGGCCCTCGCGGCGCGCGTTCTCGATCGCCTGGTCGACCACGCGGCGGACGATCTCGGAGAGCGGCTCGAGCACGCGATCCGAGGTGTTGTAGCCCGAGCGCGCGCGCACGTAGTCCTTGAGCCGGCTCGCGACGACCAGCACCTCGGCGAGCGCGGGGTCGGCCTTCTTCGCGGGCGCGCTCACCACGATGCGGCGCGTGCCGCGCGGCTCGGACGCCGCGGCCGCACCCGGCTCGGGCGTCGTCGGAGCCCGGCGCTCCACCGCCCAAGCCTCCCGGTGGTTCGCGCCCGGCAGGTGCACCTCCCAGCAGTGGAGCGTGCAGAAGGCGAGCGCGGTGCGCTTCTGGTTGCAGGTGGAGACGTTGCAGACCCAGTACACGGCGCCGAGCGCGATCGGCTTCTTGCAGGCGCTGCACCGGCGCCAGGGAGTAACGTCCGCCACCGCGCTCCTCCGTCGGGACGGCAGATCCTAGCGAGCCGAAGGGAGGCCTCGATGGCCGAAGCGATCCGCATCGTGGACCAGCCCGAGCCGCGCGACCTCGCGCGGCTCGAGGCCGAGATCGACGGCTTCAACCAGGCCGCCACCGGCTTCCGCGACGGCCGCTGGCTGGCCGCGTTCCTGCGTGCCGCGGACGGCCGGCTCCGCGCCGGGCTCTCGGGCCACACGTGGGGCGGCTGCTGCGAGATCCGCTTCCTCTGGGTCCGGGACGGAGAGCGGCGCGCCGGCCTCGGCAGCGCGCTGCTCGGCGCCGCCGAGCGCGAGGCGCGCGCGCGCGGCTGCGACCGGGTCGTGCTCTCGACGCACAGCTTCCAGGCGCCCGGGTTCTACCGGCGCCACGGCTACGTCGAAGTGGGACGCGTGGCGGGCTACCCGCGCGGCCACGCGCAGATCTGGCTCTGCAAGGGGCTCTCGTGAGGGGCTCGGTCCCTCCCGCGCCGCCGCTCCGAGCGGGCCGGAGCGGGGAGGTGTCGCGGCACCCGAGCCGCCATACTGCCCGCGGTGTTCAAGACCTGCCCGCAGTGCGGCGGCGAGTTCCAGGCGTGGGTCGTGGACTGCCCGGACTGCGGCGTCGCGCTCGTGACCGACGCCGGCGCGGTGGTGCGGCGCCCGGTGGAGCCGCTGCCGCCCGCGAGCGAGCTGGTCCCCGTCGAGCGCGGCGACCCCTGGCACCTGCGCGAGCTCGCCGAGCGCTTCCAGCAGGAGGGCCTCTCCTGCCGCATCGACGTGTACCCGCCGGACGCGCCGCGCCGCCCGCCCGCACGCGGCGCTCCGGCCGGCGGCACGCGCTTCGCCGTCTACGTGCGCGAGGTGGACGTCCCCCGCGCCGAGTGGATCCGGAGCGAGCACTCGAGGACGAGCGTGCCCGACGGCCCGGCCTCGCCCGCGGCGCCCGGGACGGCGCTCGCCGCGTGCCCGGCCTGCGGAGCGCCGCTCGCCGAGGGTGCTTCGGGCTGCGCGTCCTGTGGGCTAGAATTCCCCGAGCTGGGCGCGGACGAGTGATCGTGTTCGAGGCGCGGTCCTCGCTCGACGCGCGATGGGGGGTGCCGTGAAGCGCATCGCACTGCTGCTCGCGCTCTGCCTCGCGCTGGGCGCGCCGGCTGCGCTCGCGGCCGAGGAGGCTCGCGTCGGGGCCGCCCCCGACACGGTCGTGCTCCTCCACGGGCTCGCGCAGAGCGACCTCTCGATGCGCCTCCTCGCGATGCGGGTTCGCTCTGCCGGCTTCCGGGTGCACGCCCTCCGCTACGAGTCGACCCGCAAGGAGCCGCCGGCGCTCGTGCAGGACCTCGCCGGCGAGCTCACGGAGTGCTGCGCAGAGGCGCCCCGCCTCCACTTCGTGACGCACTCGCTCGGCGGCCTGCTGCTCCGCGCGTATCTCGCCGAGCGCGAGCTCCCGAACCTCGGCCGCGTGGTGATGCTCGCGCCGCCCAACCACGGGAGCGAGCTGATCGACAGGGTGGCGGGCTGGTGGGTGCTGCGCATGCTCTTCGGTCCGATCGCGCCGCAGCTCGGCACGAGCCCGGAGAGCCTGCCGAACCGCCTGCCGCCCGCCGACTTCGAGGTGGGCGTGATCGCCGGCACGCGCTCGCTGAACCCGCTCGGCGCCTGGCTGATCCCGTCGGAGAACGACGGCTCGGTCTCCGTCGCGAGCGCGCGCCTCGACGGCATGCGGGACTTCGTGACCGTGCCGGTCTCGCACACCCTGATCCTCCTCTCGAGCGCCGCCGCGCGGCAGACGGTCGCCTTCCTCGCCGACGGGCGCTTCGCGCATCCCGACGCCACGAACTGAGCGCGTCGCGCAGCCGCGAACCCCGCCGGCGCGGCTGCTCTATGCTGGGCCGGTCCGCCGAGGAGGGCCGATGCCCCGCGACACGCTCCGCCCCGGGATCGCGCACACCTTCCGCTACCGCGTGCCCGCGGACAAGACCGTCCCCGCGCTCTATCCCGAGTCCCCCGAGTTCCAGCTGATGCCGCGCGTGTTCGCGACCGGCTTCCTGGTGGGGCTCATCGAGTGGGCCTGCATCCAGGCGGTGAAGCCCCATCTCGACTGGCCGCGCGAGCAGACCGTCGGGACACGCGTCGACGTGACACACACGGCGCCGACGCCGCCCGGCCAGGAGGTGACCGTGGAGGTCGAGCTCACCGCCGTGGACGGGCGGCGGCTCAGCTTCCAAGTCTCGGCCCGCGACGACGCCGCCCGCATCTGCGAGGGCCGGCACGAGCGCTTCGTGATCGACGCCGAGAAGTTCAACGCGCGGCTCGCGCCGCGGCTCGGCGCCTGATGCAGCTCAGCTCGGCGCAGTGGCTCTATCTCGCGATCGGTCAGCTCGCCGTCCCGGTGCTGATCAACGTCGTGCTGAACGGCGCGATCGGCTTCGCGATGTTCCGCGGCGCGAGCGAGGTGCCGTGGCTCGGCACCCAGAGCATCGTCGGCGACACGCTCGGCACGGGCTTCTTCCTGCCCGCGATCACGTGCCTGATCGTGACGCCCCTCGTGCGCGGCCACGTGAGGAAGGGCGCGGCGGAGCCGATGCGCGGCACGCTGCCCCGCTGGCTCGGGGCCTTCCCGCGCGCGCTCGTGCCGCGCGCGCTCGCGCTCGGGCTCGCCGGCGTGGCGATCTCCGCCGCGCTCCTGCTCGCGCTCTCGGCGCTGCTCGGGCTCGAGTCGCTCCGCTTCGCGCCCTTCCTCGGCTTCAAGGCGGGCTTCGCCGGCCTGCTCGGCGCGCTCGTCACGCCGCCGATCGCGCTCCTCGCGCTCGCCGACCGCCGCGCCTGATGCCGGAGGCGAAGCTGGCGCTCGCGCCCGCCGGAGCGGCCGATCTCGACGAGCTGCTCGCGATGCTGGCGCGCTTCAACGCGGGCCAGGGCTACGCCTTCGACGTGGCCACCGCGCGCCACGCGCTCGGCGAGCTCCTCGCGAAGGCCGAGCTCGGCCGCGTCTACCGCATCGTGCGCGACGGCGAGAGCGTCGGATACGCGGCCCTCTGCTTCGGCTGGAGCCTCGAGTGGGGCGGCCGCGACGCCTTCGTGGACGAGCTCTTCGTCGAGGAGGGCGCGCGCGGCCAGGGCATGGGGCGCGCGGCGCTGCGCGCGCTCGTCGAGGAGGCGCGCCGGCTCGGCGTCCGCGCGCTCCACCTCGAGGTCGAGAACGACAACGAGGCCGGCCGTGGCCTCTACCGCTCGGAAGGCTTCGTGGGCAACGAGCGCCGGATCCTCACGCGCCGCCTGGATCGCTAAGCTCGGGGCGCCTCGCGAGAGAGAGGGAGTTTGCGTGCGCGTCACGATCCACTACTGCGTCCGCTGAAACTACCTGCCTCAGGCCACCGGTCTGGCGGCCGCGATCGAACGGGAGCTCGGCGTGAAGCCCGAGCTCGTGCGGGGCGCGGATGGCATCTTCGACGTCCACGTGGACGGCGAGCGCATCTTCTCGAAGGACGAGGCGCACCGCTTCCCGGCGCCCGCCGAGATCGTGGCCGCGCTGCGCCGGCGCGCGTAGCCTCCGCGACGCGCCAGGAGGACCCATGGTCGGCTTCTTCGTCCGTCTCGCCATCTGCGCGCTCGGGCTCTGGCTGGCACAGGCGATCGTGCCGGGCATCGAGATCCGCGGCACCGGCACGCTGATCGCGGCGGCGCTGCTGCTCGGCATCGTGAACGCGCTCGTGCGGCCCGTCGCGATCCTGCTCACGCTGCCTCTCACCGTGCTCACGCTCGGGCTCTTCCTCCTGGTCGTGAACGCGGCGATGTTCGGCCTGGTGGCCGCCCTGCTCGACGGCTTCCACGTGGCGGGCTTCGGCTCGGCGCTGCTCGGCTGGCTCGTGGTCGCGCTCACCGGCTGGGTGGCGTCTTGGAGCATCGGCCCGCGCGGGCGCTTCGAGGTGATGGTGGTGCGGCGTTAGGCGCGCGGCGACGCCCGCCGCGCGCGCTCAGCCGAGGCCGAGCTCGAGCAGCAGGCGGAAGAAGGGCTCGGGCACCACGTCGAGCCGCACGCCGAAGCCGCCCGAGAGCACCTGGCGGGCCGAGCGGTGGGAGCGCTTCTCCCGCTTCACGCGCCCGACGATGTCGTAGGCGCCTTGCGGATCGCGGAGCAGGAGGCGGAGCTCGGTGCCCGGCGGGATCCGGTGCGCCGTCTCGATGAACAGGCCGCGCGCGGAGACGTCGGTCACGATGCCCGCGCGCTTCTGGCCCTCGTGCATGAACTCGCACGGGATGCGACGGGCGAGCCTCGAGAACGTGCGACGCTCTGCGGCGGATCTCGAACTCTTGCGGGTCACCGCAGGCGGCATCGGCACACCGGGAGCGCGCCCTGAGCGGGCACGCGGCGCGTGGTAGCCTGCGGCGAGCCGCCGGAGGGAGCCCTTGGTGATCGGAATCTTCCGCAACCGGCTGCGCGAGGACGCCGCCGGCTATCCGGACACCGCCGAGCGCATGGAGGCGCTCGTCGCGGAGATGCCGGGCTTCCTCGGCATCAAGACGTTTCGCGCCGAGGACGGCGAGCGCGTGTCGCTCTTCGCCTTCGAGACGCTCGCGGCCCTCGAGGCGTGGCGCGACCATCCCGCGCACCGCGAGGCGCAGCGGCGCGGGCGCGACGAGTTCTACGCCGAGTACACGCTCCAGGTGTGCGACCCGATCCGCGAGCTGCGCTTCGCGGCGCCGGCGCGCGGCCGGGGCTAGGCTGGCGTTCTCTCCGGAGGCCCGCCTCATGCGCTTCACCTTCGCCGAGTCGATGTGCGATCCCCGCCAGTACGCGACGCTCGCCGTCGAGGCCGAGCGGGCCGGCTTCCACTCCTTCACCGTGCCCGAGAGCCTCTGCTACCCGAAGCGGTCGGACAGCAAGTACCCGTACACGGGCGACGGCGACCGCAGCTTCCTCGAGGACAAGCCCTTCATCGAGCCCTTCGTGCTGATGGCCGCGCTCGGCGCCGTCACCGAGCGGCTCCGCTTCACGACCTTCGTCGTGAAGCTCCCGATGCGGCATCCGGTGCTCGTCGCGAAGCAGGCCACCTCGCTCGCGGTGATGACCGACAACCGCTTCGGCTTCGGCGTGGGGCTCTCGCCCTGGCCCGACGACTTCCGCGTGATGAACGTCCCCTGGGAGGGGCGCGGCAAGCGCATGGACGAGATGATCGAGATCATCCGCGGGCTCGCGAAGGGCGGCTGGTACGAGTTCCACGGCGAGCACTTCGACCTCGAGCCCGTGAAGATCTGCCCGGTGCCGACGCAGCCGATCCCGATCCTGATCGGCGGCCACGCGGACGCGGCGCTCCGGCGCGCGGCGCGGACCGGCGACGGCTTCATGCACGCCGGCGGCGGCAAGGCGCAGGACCTCGACGCGCAGCTCGCGAAGCTGGCCGCGTTCCGGCGCGAGGTCGGGCGTGAGCGCGAGCCCTTCGAGATCCACGTGATCTCGCTGGACGCCTACAGCGTCGACGGCGTCCGGCGGCTCGCCGAGAAGGGCGTGACGGACGTGATCGTGGGCTTCCGCAACGCCTACGAGCCGGACACGATGCCGCTCCAGCAGAAGGTCGATGCGCTGCGGGGCTATGCCGATCGCGTGATCGCGAAGCTTTGAGGGCCGGGGCCGCCGGCCGGAGGCGCCGCCGCGGCCGCATCGCGGCGGGGAAATCCCTCGGCCCCTCCGACCTCGAATGAGCTTTCCTTTGCCGCGCGCGGGTGTCATGCTGCGGCGCGCGCAGGGAGGCCCGCATGTCTTTCCGACGCGATGGCGCGCTGCTTCTCGCCGCTGCCGTGCTCGCCTTTGCGCCCGTCTCGCACGCGGCCCCGGACTGGAGCCAGGTCGCGGACCTCGACACGGTCGAGGTGATCAGCACCGATCCCGAGGGAGGCTCGCGTCTCACCACGGTCTGGATCGTCGTGCTCGACCACGAGGCGTACGTGCGCACGGGCGGCACGCGCTGGGGCGACAACGTGGAGCGCGAGGGCCGGCTCCGGCTGCGCGTGCCGGCGGGGGAGCACGAGCTGCGCGCCGAGAAGGTGCTCTCGGAGGCGGAGCAGGCGCGCGTGGAAGCCGCCTTCCGCGAGAAGTACGGGAACAGCGACTGGTGGGCGGGGCTCGTCCGCTTCGGCGAGACCCGCGTCTTCCGTCTGGTGGAGTAGCCGCCCGCGCCGCCCGCCGGGATCCAGCTCTTCGCCTACGGGACGCTCGCGCTGCCCGAGGTGATGGAGATCGTCGCGGGCCGGCGCATTGCGTCGTGTCCGGCGCGCCTTTCCGGCTACCGGCGGCGGCTGCTGCGCGGCGTCGTGTACCCGGGCCTCGTGCCCGCGGCCGGCGACACGACCGAAGGCGTGCTCTGGCAGGGCCTCGGGCGCGCCGCGCTCGCGCGCATCGACCGCTTCGAGGGCGACCTCTACGTGCGCCCGCTCCTCCGCGTCGAGCTCGCGAGCGGCGCGGCGCACCGGGCGTTCGTGTACGTGCTGCGGCGCGATCGGCACGCGCTGGTGACGGACGCGCCGTGGAGCGAGGCCGAGTTCCGCGCGCGTCATCTCGCCGACTACCTCGCCGCGTGCCGCGCCTTCGCGCGCGAGGGGGCGTGATAGACTGCGGGACGCGATGTCCGCCCCCCCGCTCGCGACGCGCCATCCCTTCGACCCGGGCGTCCTCGCGGATCCGTGGGACTACTACCGGCGCGTGCGCGAGGAGGCGCCGGTCTGGCGCGAGCCGCACACCGGCATCTTCCTGATCTCGAGCCACGCCGCGGTCA
>Ga0075327_1000298_pt1 | contig 13487 bp, 15 predicted proteins | sample MayberrySE_Catta_2_FD_120056 | JGI IMG/M metagenome (GOLD analysis project Ga0075327, IMG submission 120056) | Natural and restored wetland microbial communities from the San Francisco Bay, California, USA, that impact long-term carbon... | ecosystem: Environmental > Terrestrial > Soil >...
ATCCTGGCGCCGTCGGGCAAGAAGCTCTCGAAGCGGCGCGACCCGGTGTCCGTCCAGAGCTTCCGCGAGCGCGGCATCCTGGCCGACGCCCTGCGCAACTGGCTCGTGCGCCTCGGCTGGTCCCACGGCGACGAGGAGGTCTTCTCGCGCGACGACATCGGGCGCCTGTTCGACCTCGAAGCGGTCGGCCGCTCCGGCGCCCAGGCAGACCCCGACAAGCTCGCCTGGCTCAACCACCACTACGTCCAGACCCTGCCCCTGGACGACCTCTTCACGCAGCTCGAGCCCTTCCTGACCGCCGCGGTCGGACGGCCCGTCCCGCGCAGCGAGTCCCTCGACGCCCTGGTCGATCTGAACCGCCAGCGCGGCAGGACCCTGATCGAGCTGGCGGAGCACACGGCCTGGCTCGTGCGGGAGCCGGTCGCCTTCGACGAGAAGGCGGCCCGCAAGCAGCTCACCCCCGCCGTCGCCGAGCTGCTGCGGGAGCTGGCGGGGCGTCTGACGGACGCCCGGAGCTGGGACGAGTCGGGGCTCGCCCCGGCCTTCGAGGCGCTCTGCGCCGAGCGCGACCTCGCGATGGGCAAGCTCGCGCAGCCGGTGCGCGTCGCGCTCACCGGGGGCACCGTCTCGCCGGGGATCTACGACACCCTCGCGGTCGTCGGGCGCGAGGCGAGCCTGGCCCGGATCCGCGACGCCGCCGACCGCGCCGCCCGCGGAGATTTTGGCTAAGTTCCGCCGCCGAATCGTTCCCCGGTCGTCTAACGGCAGGACAGCGGACTCTGAATCCGCGAATCGAGGTTCGAATCCTCGCTGGGGAACCATTTCCGCAAGTCGCGCACGGCGCGACTTGCTCCGCTCAGGGCTGTTTCCGCAAGTCGCGCAACGCGCGGTCGGGGGATTGCGGTAGGCGCCAAGTGCTACAGGATCTGGATGTGGCCGTTGGGTGAATCGAGGCGGATGTCGGCGAAGTCGGCGGCTCCCTCTCCCTTCTGGAAGATCGAGACGGCGATCAGCCAGACGGCGACGATTCGCTCGGGGGGATCGCCGATCGCCTGGGCGTAGTCGGCGCGGACGTGGCGCTGCTCCCGCTGCCACTCGCCGAGTCCGGCCGGACCGCTTCGCACCACCCAGTGGGTCTCGCGCCGGTCCCAGCTCGGGAGCGGACAGCGGTAGCAGGTGCCGGGCGGCAGCGCGGCGGACCAGTACCAGGTGAGGTCCTGCCCGTTCTCGAACTCCAGGGCGATCGAGAGGTAGTCGTGGGTGGGGAGACTGTCCTCGGCCTTCGCGCTGGGCAGGCTCTCGACCCGCCAGCGCCAGCCGAGGGTCGTCTCCTCGCCGAGCGGGAAGTCGACGGCGCGCCGCAGGATGCCGACGTCGTCCCGGGTCTCGGCGCGAATACCGGGGCCGCCCGACGCGCGGCTCGGGCGGTAGATGTCCGCGGGACCCAGGAACCACAGGTACTCCCAGCCCTCCGGCACGGGCACCGGGCTCGCCAGCCGGCGCGCCTCGGCGACGAAGGCCGGGACGTCGGGAGCCGCCTGCGCGAGGGCCTCGGCGCCGCTGCGCGCGTCCCCCTGCCAGCGCACGGCGAGCACCTCGAGCCCGCCGCGGAGCAGCGCGTAGCCCTCGACCGGCGTCGCGAGCTCGCCGTCCCGGGTGCCCCACTCCCCGGAGTACACGCACAGCTCGAGGGGGCCGGCGCGCGGACTCTCGAAGCTGACCGTGTCGCGGGCTCCGTTCAGGAGCGGGCCGCGCCCGCCCACCCGCGCCCACAGGTGGAAGCGGGGACCGTTCCACAGCCCCGCCTCCTCGGACAGCACCACCCGGCCTGCCGCGTACAGGCTGAAGGCGTCGCCCGACTCGAGGGCGAGCCCCGCAGCGGTCCACGGCGGGACGTTCGCCGGCAGCTCGAGCCACACGGCGTCCGCCACGTGCTGGGCGCGAACGGATTCCGGAACCGCCTCGAAGGAGGCCTGCAGGGACACGCGCGGGAGCGTAACAGGCTGCCCCCGCGCGGGACCTCCGCGATGCCGCGCCTCAGTAGAGCCAGCTGCGCAGGGGAAAGAGCAGGGCCCACAGCGCGCCGAGGGAGATCGCGGGGCCGAAGCCGAAGGGCGCGCTCCAGCGCCGGGTCACCGCGGCGTACCCGAGCCCCAGCACGAGGCCCAGCAGCGAGGCCAGCACGATCGTCTCGAGCACGCCCCAGACGCCGAGGAAGGCGCCGATCATCGCCAGCAGCTTGACGTCGCCGAGTCCCAGGCCGGGGAACCACAGCCAGTAGTCGGCGCTCGACGGCCGCGGCAGCGGCTGCCCCTCGCCCGGCCAGTGCGCGAAGCGGCGACCGAGGGCGACGGACACGCGGGCGTGGAAGAAGCCGACGCTCCACAGCAGACCGCCGCCCAGCAGCGCCCCGATGGCGCTGCCGACGAGGGCGTCGAGGTAGTCGCGGCCCTCCAGGGCCGCCGCCAGGGGCGCCAGCACCAGGCCGCAGGCGAGCCCGCCGAGGGAGATCTCGTCCGGGATGATCTGGTGGTCGAGGTCGATCATCGCCGCGGCGATCAGGGCCGCGGCGAAGATCGCGTACAGCACCGTGAGCCAGCTCGCGCCGAAGCGCCACGCCACCGCGGCGAACACGAGCCCCGTGAGCAGCTCGATCGCCGGATAGCGCGCCGAGATGGGCGCGCGGCAGGCGCGGCAGCGGCCGCCGAGCCACAGCCACGACAGCACCGGGACGTTGTCGCGCACGCCGATGGCCGTGCCACAGGCCGGGCAGTGGGAGCCCGGCGACACGAGCGAACGGCCCTCGGGCAGCCGGTAGACGACGACGTTCAGGAAGGACCCGATGGCCAGTCCGTACAGGAGCGCGAAGCCGATCCAGAGCCCCGACCCGGTGGGTCCCACACGATCCCCCCTCCCCCGGATGGCTTCGGCAGGCTAGCCGGCGATCCTGCGGATCGCCCGTACGGGCGCCCGAGACTCCGTCTTGGGTCGCCCTTCTAGCGGAAGTCGCGCCGGCTGAAGAGGTGACTCGCGATCACGAGCAGCACCACCGTGTAGCCCAGACCGTAGACGATGGCGGTCACCACCACGTCCGGCGAGATCGGGAGCTGGTGGACCGCCTCGAGGGTGACGTTGAAGCTCTCGAGGTCCGGCAACACCTCGAACAGGAAGCTCACCACGGGCCTCACCGCCTCGGCGTCCGCCTGGTCTCCCAGCTGGCGCAGGTTGCGCGACAGGTGCCCCAGCAGGTAGACGCCCACGGTGAAGAGCGAAGCCAGCATGGGCGTGGTGAAGGCGGAGAAGAGCGTCGCCACGGCCACCATCACGAGCAGCTCCATGCCGATCAGCAGGAAGGCCGTGGCGTGGCCGCCGTCGAGGGGCGCACCGTAGCCCAGGGACACCCCGGCGAAGGCGACGGCCATCACCCCGAGCATCATCCAGGTGGTGAGCACCAGCCCGACGTACTTGCCGAGCAGGAACTCCACCCGGGACACGGGCTTCGAGAGGATCGTATAGATGGTGCGGCGCTCGACCTCGCCGTGGATCAGCCCCACCCCGACGAAGACGGCGATGCCCACGCTCATGAGCCGGATCGCCGCCAGGCCGACGTCCTGCAGGATCCGCTCGCCCTCGACGTAGGACAGGGTCGAGACGAGCACGCCCGTGCCGATCAGGGCGATCGCGAAGAAGAGCAGCGTGTAGAGCAGCTTGTTGCGCACCGCCTCGCGGATGGTGTTGTGGCCGATCGTCCAGATGCGAAGGATCACGAGTCCTCCCTGCCCGGGGCGTTCCCCGGCCCCCGCAGGCCGCGCGAGCGCCGGGCGCCCTGGGCTTCCGGGTCGCTCTCGCCCTGCTGCACCGCCGACAGGAAGATCTCCTCCAGGGAGGCGCGCTCGGGCGTCACGGAGACGACGTCGGCGCCGGTGGAGAGCAGGAGCTGCAGGGCCTCGCCGACGTGCTTCTCCTCCAGCCGGATGGCGATGCGCTCGCCGTGACCGCGCAGCTCTCCGCCGAGGCTCTCCTCGAGGCTCTGCACCACCTCGGGGGTCACGCCGGAGACGACCACTTCGCTCATGCGCGCGTTCTTGCCGAGGAAGGTCTCGATCCGCCCCTCGTAGCGGATGCGCCCGTGGACGATCACGGCCACCCGGTCGCACAGCATCTCGACGTCCGACAGGATGTGGGTGTTCATGAAGACCGTCTTGCCCTCGGAGCGCAGCCGCAGGATGAGATTGCGGATCTCCATGCGGCCGATGGGGTCGAGGCCGCTCATGGGCTCGTCGAGGAAGATAACGTCCAGGTCGTGCACCAGGGCCTGGGCGATCCCGGTCCGCTGCAGCATGCCCTTCGAGTAGGTCTTGAGGCGCGCGTCCCCCGCCTCGCCGAGGCCCACCCAGTCGAGCAGGGTCTCGACGCGCTCCTCGCGCTGCCCGGCGGGCACCCCCGAGAGCTTCGCGTAGAAGTGCAGGATCTCGCGGCCGGTCAGGAAGCTGTAGAAGTAGGGGTTCTCGGGCAGGAAGCCCACGTGCCGGTGGAACTCCCGCTCGCCCACGTGGCTGCCGAGGATCTCGGCCCGGCCCGAGGTCGCGCGGATCAGCCCCATCAGGACCTTGAGGGTGGTGGTCTTGCCGGCGCCGTTCGGGCCGACGAAGCCGAAGATCTCGCCCTCCCGCACGTCGAACGAGATGCCGTGGAGCACCCGCTTCACGCGCAGCCCGAATCCGGGCCGGAAGTCCTTCACGACGTCCTCGACCCGGACCACCTCGCGAGCGGCCTCAGTCGACACGCCGGCCTCCCTCGCTCGCGGCGCCCCGCGCCCGCGCCTCCTGGCTGCGGAGCGCCAGCTCCCGCTTGATGCGTCGGCTGTGCTCGTCGATGTGGATCTCGTAGCGGCGGCCGTAGTAGGTCGACACGATCGTGCCGCTGGCCTCGTCGATCTCCCACCTCGAGCCGCGCCGCAGGGGCACCGGCAGGGACGACGGCTCCGCGCTCGGAAGCCGCGGCAGCACCGCCTTCGTCCCCATCGCGAGCTGCTCGACGAACTCGATGTCCCGCCCGTGGAGCTTGCGGTACGCGGCGCGGGCGCGGTCGAGCTCCCGCGCGCGCCACTCCACCTCGATCTCGTCGAGGGCCGACTGGTACTCGGCCTTCGCCTGGTCGTCGGGAGCGTTGCGGACCAGCTCCTCGAGGAAGATGGCCGCGGCCCCGAGGTCGGCGCTCTCCGAGCGCAGCCGGGCCACCAGGCGGGGCAGGTAGCGCGGCGCACCGGTCATCGACGAGGCCTCCTCGAGGACGTCCGCCGCCGCCCCGTTCTCGTCGAGGTAGTAGAAGAGGTTGAAGCCCAGGTAGAAGCGGTTGCGCCACTCGTCCGGGTGATGGGGGAACGAGCGGCGCAGGAGATCGTTGCCCAGGCGGACGTCGTCCAGGGTGTTCGTCAGCCAGACGGCGGCGAAGCGGTAGGGGTGGTCGACCCAGGGATCGAGGGTGGTCACGACGTCGATCAGGCGTCCCAGGTGGGTCGACTGGCTCTGGGGGTTCAGGCTCCCGCCCGCCAGCAGCACCGCCTGCACCCAATAATAGTCCGCCAGCAGGGTGTCGAAGCCCAGGGACATCGCCTTGGCGAACTCCGGGCGCGGCACGTAGTCGTGACCGATCTGCGCGCGCACGTCCCGGGGCAGCCGACGGTGGGCGCCCGTGGTCACCAGGAGAGCCACGAGCAGCAACAGGGCGACCTTGAAACGCCGAGCCACGTCTCCCTCCGAGAAGTAGTTCGCTACCGCGCAGGACCCGGGTGGATCAGAAGGCGTCGATCGCCTGGTTCACCGCCACCTGGTCGTAGATGGGAGAGCCCGCCGAGTCGACGGGGGTGGTGTATCCGAACTGGGCCGAAAGGCAGGTGTTGCCCGCGTTGTCGGGGTGCACGTACATGATGGCGCTGCCGGAGTTGTCGCCGTCGATGTCGCCGTAGGCGGTCGACGTGAAGCAGGTCGGGCAGCCGCAGCCGATGCCCAGGCTGGAGCTGTTGGTGTCGTAGTCGAAGTAGACGTTGCCTTCGGCGGCCCACCCGATCTCGGCGAAGGCGGTGTCGAGGGCGGTGCTGTTGCGCGAGGCCGGGCCGGGCTGGTTGCCCAGGGTGTTGCCGGGCTCCGCGGGGGCGACGCCCAGGAAGGTGTCGTGGAGCGTGTAGTAGGCCTTCTGGTTGTTCGCCAGGGCGCCGAGGTTCACGTACGCCTCGCTGCGCTTGGCCTTCCACTGGTAGTTCCGGAAGGAGGGGATCGCCACGGACGCCAGGATCCCGAGGATGGCGACGACGATCATGAGTTCGACGAGCGTGAATCCCTCGTCGCGGCGGCGTGTCTGGAGGTCCATGTCGATTCTCCCGTCTTCTTCCGTGTGATTCGTGGCTGGGGTTTCGAAGATTCGGGGGGGTGGTAGGGGTTGGAGGAGCGAGCTGGGAGGGTCGGACCGGAGTCCGACCCTCCCGTCACTTCGAAGCGTCGACTAGAAGACGCTCTGGCCGGAGGTGCCGTTGCACGGACCGACCTGGTCCTTGATGCTGGCGGTCTTGGCCACGGCGTCCCAGACGCCCACGCCCGCACCGCCGCCGCAGCCGCGGGCCGCGCCGGCGGCAACGCCGTGCGAGTAGCCCCAGATCTGCGGAGTCGTGTCACCATCGATGTCCGCCTGGGCGCCGATGTTGAAGCTGCCCACGCCGATGGTCGTCTCGTACGAGAAGAACACCTTGCCCTCGGGCGCCCAACCGAGCGTGCCGAAGCCAGCACCGGCGACACCGGCCTGGGCGTCCGTGAAGTCGACCTTGGCGGTCGTCGGCACGGTCGCGGGCGAAGCGGTGGCACCCACGTAGGTCGAGAACTCGGAGTTGTAGGCGACTTCGGCGGTCCGGATGGCCGCGACGTTCACCTTGCCCTCGGAGCTCTTGGCCTTCAGCTGGAAGCGAAGGAAGTTCGGGATGGCGATGGCCGCCAGAATTCCGATGATCGCGACCACGATCATCAGCTCGATCAGGGTAAAACCCTTGTTGCGCTTGCGAAGCAGTTTGCTCATTGCGGTTCCTTTGGTTTCCGTCGGGACCAATGGGCTCCCCCGACTGTGTGGGGAGCGGTCAATCGCCGTGATCCCCGGGTTCTCTGTCGCGGGGAGACAGAGCAACCCACGTGCCAACGGCGCCATTGCCGCCTCCCGCATCGGCAGGTAGGACCGATCCACTTGAGCGAGCGCAGGGCTATTCGGATCGCGCGCACCGGGGCCGTGCGCGGCCCCGCGGCGTGGCTGAGGGGCCACAGTGACGAAACGCGGCGGCGGCGAGCGACGAAACGCGTCACCCGTGCAGCCGGCTGCGGCCCGGGCCGCGGTCGTCACCCGGCGCGAAGGCGCCGGCAGGCCGGCCGCGGATCCAGTGGCACCTGCCACCCCAGCTGGCTAATTTGCCGGCGCTTTTCGCGTGCTCCCATCGTCTAGCGGCCTAGGACGGGGCCCTCTCAAGGCTCAAACACGGGTTCGATTCCCGTTGGGAGCACCATTTCGGCAACTCGCGCGAGCGCGAGTTGCTGGGCTCAAGGCTGTTTCCGCAACTCGCCGGAGGCGAGTTGCTTGGCTCAAGGCTGTTTTCCGCAACTCGCGCAAGCGCGAACTGCTGGGCTCGAGGCTGTTTTCCGCAACTCGCGCGAGCGCGAGTTGCTGGGCTCAAGGCTGTTTCGGCAACTCGCGCGAGCGCGAGTTGCTGGGCTCGAGGCTGTTTTCCGCAACTCGCCGGAGGCGAGTTGCTTGGCTCAAGGCTGGTGCCGGGAGTCGCTCTTCGAACCACCCCTGCTTCCCGGGACCCACGTTGACCCAGTTCGCCTTCGCATTCCTCGACTGTGAGTTCGGGGGTCTCGACCCCGCCCTGCACGACATCACCGAGATCGGGGTCGTGGTGACCGACTACCGGCTGCGGGAGATCGCCTCGGCGGAGTGGAAGGTCCGACCCCGCCCGGAGCGGGTGAGCGAGGAGGCCGCGAAGATCTTCGGCTACGACCCGGCGGTCTGGGCCGAGGCGCCCGGGGTCCGGCAGGTGCTGGCGGAGCTGTCCGACCTGCTGCCCCCGAACCGCACCGTCGTGCCCGCCGGCCAGAACGTGCGAATGGACGTCAGCTTCCTGGAGCTCGCCTACCGCAAGTGCGACCTCCCCTACCCCTTCGACTACCACGTCATCGACCTGGCGACCCTCTTCTATTCCTGGTCGCTGGTGGCGGGCGAGACCGTGTCCGCCCTGTCCCTGCGCCAGTCCGCGACCACCGCCGGGCTGCTGTCGGAGGACGGGGTCGCCCACCGCGCGCTGGCGGACGCGCGTCTCACCCTCGACACCTTCCGGCACTTCATCGGGAGGCTCGCGCCTCGGGAGCCCGCCGAGACGGTGCCCCGGCCCTCTCAGGACGGCGCGAGCTGACGCTCCCACTTCTCGAGCGCCCGGCGATCCAGGCGCGCGAGCAGCGGCAGCAGCCAGCGCGCCCCCCATCCCCCCGGCCGGAAGCACAGGGCCGACGCGAAGTCGATCAGCACGGGGTGGCCGTCGGCGTCGGCCAGGGTGTTGCTGCGGTGGCGCAGGTCGAGGTGCACGACGCCCCGGGCGTGCATCTCGTCGACGGCCCTGCGGAGCTCCGGCAGGAACGTCGAGGGGACCCGCCGGGCCAGGTGCGGGCCCAGGATCTCGCCCGGCCGGTACTCGACCGCGAACGCCAGCCGGTCGATGCGGGCCAGCAGGCGCGGCACCGACGGGTGATCGGCGAGCTGCCGGTAGGCGCGCACCTCGCGGGCCACCAGCCAGGGCGCGATGCGCCGCACCCACGGGCCCCGCTCCGAGAAGTCCTTGACGACCACGTCCCGGCCGTCCTGGCGCACCCGCACCACGTCCGGGTTGCCCGATCCACCCCGGCTCAGGAGCTCGGTGCGGTTCTCGACCCGCGCCCGGACCAACGCCTCGCGCGACAGGCTCACGGCGCCCCCAGCATCACGGCGGTCCGCACCCCGAAGGCCGCCGCACAGGCGACGACCCCGAGCAGGGTGCCGAGCTCGTTGTTCTCGGAGTAGCGGTCGAGAGACCAGCGCCGGGCGCCGTCGGTGATCGCCAGGGTCTCGGCGGCGGGACGCCACGCCGCGATCCGCGGCACCAGGGCCGGCACCTCGGCGCGGTAGCGGGCGAACCCCTCGCCGTAGAGCGCCTCGAGGCGAGCCGACTCGCTCCGCTCCTTGCGCGGGAAGTAGGAGAGGAAGAACCAGGGCAGGAAGAGCGCCAGCACGACGGCCGCGGGCCAGCCGCCGACCATGATCGCGAGACCGCTGCCCACGAGCAGCGTCCCGAGGTAGAGCGGGTGCCGCAGCCGCGCATAGGGACCGCTGACCGTCAGGCGCGTGGTCTTGACGAGGTGGCCGGCGCCCCAGCTCCGGAGCGCCGCACCGGCGACGAGCGCCGACAGGCCCGCCAGGTACTCGGGCCAGCCCGGCTGCACGGTGAAGAGCAGCGCGATTCCCACCGCGTAGAGGGGCAGGAAGCGCAGCCTCAGGTTCTTGGCCCGGAACGGGTTGCGCATGCGCCCAACGGTAATTCGGAGCCGCCGGACGCGCCGCGCCGGCGCTCACGCCGGCTTGCGCTCCGTGGGATCGCTCAGTTGGGATCGCCGCCGCGCCTTCCGTACCGGAGCTTGAGCATGGCCCACAGCTTGCGGCGGAGCTGCTCCTTGAAGCCGGGCGCCACGGGGACGTCCATCAGGTCCGCCGCGAGGAACTCGCGGAGCTCATCCGGGTCGAAGTCCATCGGGTCCTCGACGAAATCCTGCCAGTCCGACTCGCTCACGCCTTCCAGACTCCTCCCGCGTCCCCCGCGCCGCGCGCCGTGCCCCATGCGTCCCCCCATGTCGCCTCTCTTCTCTCCCGCCTTCTCTCCCGCCTTCTCTCCCGCCTTCTCTCCCGCCTTCTCTCCCGCATCTCTCGCATCTCTCGCAGGGCCGAGCCCCGAACCGCCGCCAACGGTCTAGGCCCTTGCGCCGGGCATCGGCCCGCCCAGCTCGGCCGTCTCGAGCAGCACCCGCTTCACGCGGTACAGGCTCGACCGGATGGCATCGCTGCTGCGATCCGTGACCTCGGAGATCTCCTGGATGCTCATGTTCTGGAGATGGCGCATCACGAAGATCTCGCTCTGCCACTCGGACACGGACTCCAGGCGCTCGTTGATCGCCTGGGCGTATCGCCGCAGGGTGAGCTGCTCCTCCGGGTTGCCGTCCGCGATCAGGGACGGCGGCCGGAAGACCTCCGGCTCCAGGGCGTCGAGACGCTGGCCCTCGGTCTTCATCCGTCGCAGGCTGTTGTTGAGCGTGTTCTTGGCGATCCCGTAGATCCACGAGAGCAGCGACGAGGTGCCTCGATAGCTCTCGAAGGAGCGGAACACCACAGTGAAGGTCTCCTGAACGACCTCCTCGGCGTCCGCGTGGTTCCGCATGCGGGTATACACGAAGCTGTAGATCCGCTGGAAGTAGCGGCGGTAGAGCTCGTTGAAGTGGAGCTCGCTCCCCTGGCGCAGCCCGTCCAGCAGCTGCTGATCGCTCTGCGAGCGCAACGGGAGCTCGGTCCCGTCCCTGGGCCGACCCGCGGTCGATGCGCGTCCTGTCTCAGCTCTCGTCCGAGCTCTCTCAGCCCTTCTCGGAGCTCTCTCAGCTTTTCCAGCAGCTCGGGGCAACGCGGCGTCTCCCGCAGTTGTCCCTTCCCAGGTCCCTTCCCATGGGGCCCAAAGAAACCTGTCGTAGCGGCGGCCCGCGCTGGCTCGCGCAACCCGACGCCGCCGGCACCCCCCCAGGTTCCGCTAGGGGTCCCCAGAGAGACCGGCGATACGCCCGCAGGCGTCGTCACCCTCCTAGGTGGCCGTCATCTCGACCTTGTGGCAAAGAAAGTGCACAGCCCCTGGGGGGATCCGGGACGGATCCCCGTCGGCCGTGCCGGGTGGGGTCAGGTCCGGAGCAGGTGGTCCAGACCCGGGGTGCCGTCCGCGATCGCTCGGCGCATCCGGTAGAGGTTCGCCTTGATGGCGTCCTCGGACTTGCCGAGCACCTGGGCGATCGAGCGGATCGGCTGCCGCCGCAGGTGCTTCAGGTGGAAGATCCGCCGCTGCAGCGGGGTGAGCTCGCAAGCGATGATGTGCTCGCAGCGGTCGAGCATCCGCCGCGCCTCGACGCTCTGGTCGGTCGGGGCCTCGCGTCCGGCTACGTCGAGCGCACCGCCTTCCTCGAGAGGCTCGAGGCGGGGGCGCGGGCGACGAAAGCGGCGGTTCACCGTGTTGCGCGTGATCCCGAAGATCCAGACCAGCAGGGACGACTGCCCCTCGTAGGACGGCAGGGCCGACAGCAGGGTCATGAAGACGTCCTGCGCGACGTCCTCGGCCTCACCCGGGTCGCGCAGCCGCTTCAGCGCGAAGCGGTAGACGCGCGGGAAGTAGCACTCGTAGAGCATGTCGAAGTGCTGGCGGCTGCCACCCAGGATCTCGTCCACCAGCTCGCGGTCCGACGGCCACGGCTTGCTGTTCTTCTTCGGCACTGCATTTCCCCCGCGTTGGCGTCTCGCGGGAGGATCTCGTGGGTGTGGCGTCGGGACGGGATCCGTCCCCGGGCCTCGTGAACGCTGAGCCTGTGATCGCATTCCTGCTCGGGCAACGCGTCCCGCGGATCCGGGCTGCGATGCCGTTGCTCATGGGTCCCCGGTCCCGGCCTTGGCTCCGTGCGTGGCCTGGACGCCTCATGAGCGCCGATCGTGTTTTGACGTCCCCCTGTCGATCCTCGCGAAACCGTTGAACTTTTCGAAAGTCGGGACACGCGTCCCGACGCCCGGTATCGCAAGCTCCGTGCCATTTGCTCAGGGGGCGGAAGGCGTCTCCGCAGTTGCGCGAAATCGTAAGGGTTTTTCGGATCGGAGGTGCAGGGGTACACCCTCGCTTCCCGGCGGGATGTGGAGAAAAGGATTTCCACTTATGAGGATGCGGATTCACCAGTGGAACGCGCGGTGTCTTTTACGAACCTACGCAGGGCCTCACGCGGGTTCCTGGCGCCCTGCCCTCGTCCCTCATGGTGGAAGTGCACGGCGAACCCGGGGGTTTCACCCAGGTCGCGTCGAGACACCCAGCCACTCACCCGCAGGATCTCCGGATGGCCCGGCAGATCGAGCACCAGCTTCGCCGCCGACCCCACCTCGGGAGGGTCGGGGGCGTACAGGTAGATGCCCTCCTCGGAGATGTCCCGGGTCGACAGGAAGACCTGCCGGTCGGCGTCCTCGTAGGCGGCCTCGAGACGGATGCGGGCCCGGGGGAAGGCCCTGCGCTGGGTCCAGCTCATCGGGGGATCGGCTCTCGCGAAGTCGTCGGCAGCTCACAGCTTGCCGGGGATGATCCACCATCGGTCGTCGCTGCGCTCCCAGCGGTCGGTGCGCTCCAGGGACACCGACCACCAGCGCAGGGGCAGCGAGTTCTCGCCTCGGTACCGCACGGTGACGAGCACGACGCTGGGCTCGATCACGTCGAGCTGCTCGATCTCGAGGGTGATGGGTCGCAGGGCCTCGAAGTGCGCCTCGATGAGGGCGTCGGCCAGGGCCGCGAAGTAGTCCGCGAAGGCCTCCGGGGTGCTGAAGAGCTCGCGCAGGGCGGGGTCGTGGAAGGTCGAGATGCTGTTGAAGCGCCGGTTGATCAGCTTCGTGTAGAAGACCCGGGCCAGTCGCTCGACGTCCCGGGAGTGGGGCCCGGTCTCGCCCCGCACCTTCGGCGGCGCTCCGCGGTACTCGCCCCGCTCGACGGGATCGATGGGGCGCGGGGACAGCTCGCGCGAGAACGGCGACTCGCAGGCGAGCCCGCCTGCAGCCAGGGACAGGGCCAGGGGCAAGGCCAGGGCCAGCCCGGCGATCCGGCGCCGCGGCTCTCTCACGCGCGTCCGCGGCGGGGCTCGACGTCCGAGAGCGCCGCCTGGGCTGCGGCCAGGCGCGCGAGGGGCACCCGGTAGGGAGAGCACGACACGTAGTCGAGCCCCAGCCTGGCGAAGAACACGACGCTCTTGGGATCGCCGCCGTGCTCTCCGCAGACGCCGAGCTGGAGGTCCGGCCGGGTGGCGCGACCGCGCCGTACGCCGAGCTCCACGAGCTGGCCGATCCCCTCGCGGTCGATCGAGACGAAGGGATCGTCCTCGAGGATGCCCTGCTCGAGGTAGTCCGGGAGGAACTTGCCGACGTCGTCCCGGGACAGCGCGTATCCCATCTGCGTGAGGTCGTTCGTCCCGAAGGAGAAGAAGTCCGCGTGGCGCGCGATCACGTCGGCGGTGAGGGCGGCGCGCGGCACCTCGATCATGGTGCCGATGTGGGTGCGCACGCGGCTCTTCGGGAAGCGCTCCCGCACCCGGGCGATGGTGGTCTCCGCGAGGGTCCGCAGGCGCGCCAGCTCGCCCTCGTTCGCCACCAGCGGGATC
>Ga0075327_1000299_pt1 | contig 13471 bp, 24 predicted proteins | sample MayberrySE_Catta_2_FD_120056 | JGI IMG/M metagenome (GOLD analysis project Ga0075327, IMG submission 120056) | Natural and restored wetland microbial communities from the San Francisco Bay, California, USA, that impact long-term carbon... | ecosystem: Environmental > Terrestrial > Soil >...
GAATGCCCCTGATACAGGGTAGATGGCGGAACGATCGCCGTGAAGGTACCGCTCGATGAACTCCACAAACGACGGCGATACGACTACATGCGACGACCCAACGGTGGCGAGGACTGGCGTCGGTGCAGCTGCATCGTCACTCAGACGCACACCGTAGGTATAGACATGGATGGACTGATCCGCAAACGCGAAGATGGTGGACGCGTCGGGAATGTCGGCGAGCTCTTCCTCGGCAAACGTGCGCACTTGGTCGAGGTGCCAAAAGCCGATGAGATCGTCATCGTCCATACCGAGCCTTCCTTCGACGGTGCCATTGACGGTGGCGAAGTACACTCGAAGATCTTCCGGCAGGACGACCCGGTACCGTTGTTCGAATTCTGCGATTTGAGTGTTGTCGGCGACCGCCGGGGCTAGGATGCCACTGTCCGTCCATTTGGCCCTAAGCCGTTCGAAAACACGACGGTAACGTGATTCAGACATTGCTGGATCGAGAAGACACTGGACAGCATCGCGACTATTGGGCAGACGCGATCCGCATCTCTGCCAGAATATCCCAACGGATTAACGAACGGCGGGTTCAGGGAGCCATTCCTTACGCGGCCGTCCAGGAGAACTCCAACTTCAGCGGGACAGGTCGTACGACAGAGCGAGCACGGCCGGCTCACCGACTTCCAGCCGGCGCCAATTCACAAATGCACAGCAATCAACGACCGCTCGGTACTGCTCGGGACACCGTTCAGCGAAGCCGGCGACGCCGTCGAGTTGGAGCGTGACTACACCGCCTTCCGGGACATGGATCCTCGACATGCCGGCTGCAGGATCGTCAAGGCTGGTCATGCAGTCAATCCATGCATCCATGTTTCGGCCGTAGAAATCCGGAAACCCGAATGCCTCGCTGAAGACCTCATGGAACGACGCCCAGTCGCGAATCTTCGTGGTATCGATCCGCACAATCACCATAGGTCGCGCTACCGGGCTTCCTGACGGTCCCAGGGAATCACCGATGTCGGCACCGGCAGAACGAAGTCGTCATCGCCTGCGCCGAGGTCATAAATCTCCAGTCCAGTGATCGCGTCAGATCGTCCCCACACGATTACGCCCACCTGTCCGCCTCGGGGCGTATGCCCCGTCGCATCGGCGATGACGCTCGAACGCTGTTCAGAGGTTGGTGCGTCAAAGTCGACGCTAGCGCACCCGCATTCGCACCGAGCGACAACTTCGAGGTTTGGAATCGTAGCCCGTACCGTCTCATCGAGAGGAGCCCGAGACGCGCGCTCTAAAGCCGCTCGGATGATCTCAGCCTCGCTCTGATTGATGCCTCGGTGCTCGGGAATCATGGGGTGTTGGAAACAGCCGGCGTGGTCAACGACGCCCGATCACTGTGCGTCTACACGCCGCCTCTCGACTGCAGTGGCGTATCAGGAAGGCGACCGGTCGCGTACGTTTCTCCAGGGACCTGCTCTTCCGGTAGCTGCAGCTGTCGCGCAATGACGGTTCGCACGTGGTACCCGTCGAGAATCTTCGGGACGATTTCGTCGTTCGCGGCCGAACAATCCCGCCAGCAGTCGTGGGACGCCCTCAGCCACGCCGCCGCGCGTCGTCCAACGAACGGCTTCGCTCGCTTGAGCCACGCAGGATCTCTTCCTTCGAACAAGCCGATGGCTACCAGCTCTCGGACCTCCTTGTCGGCGCTGTCGAACATCTGATCCGAGACGGCGAACGCCCGGCGGAGCAACTCGTCACGGCGCGGGCTCGAGGGAAGCCACAGCAGCACCTCGATGTAATCCGCAAAGAGCTCCTGGAAAAAGACATACGGCAGGCTGTTCTCCCCTGGCGCGCCTTCCGTCTGCCAGTAGAATTCGGCAGCCGGTCGAATCTCGGGAAGCGCGTCGACGAGCTGTTGCTCGATCTGTGAATAGCGGAACTGGCTCACATGCTGCTCTGCTTCAAGCAGATTATGCAGCCGACCACGAGAAATCCAAATTCAGCGGGTTGCGCGCCCCCGCAACCAATTGAACCGGCACGAAAAGGTCGCCCGCTTCTGGCGACCTTTTCGTTTGTTGGGCGACCGTCAGCATGGCGGCCAGATTTCCTCTCAGCTCGATCCGGAGCTGGCCCTTCTCCGGAATCAGGACAATCGAATCAATCAGCCCACGGAGCGTCTCTGACGCTTCCAGACGGCTGCCCTCGGCCCGTAGCGCCGCAGCAAGGTCTTCGACCTCGTGCGGTACAGGTCAGCCATGGTTGGGTGCAGGAGAGGCGCTGGTTCCTCCGCGGTAGAAAGCCTCGCCAGCAGCGCTTCCTTGCGAGCTTGGAGCGCGTCCATCTCCACCTTCAGCTCCGGGAGCGCGAATCCGGCCTTGATCGCTCCAATGACTTCTGAATCTCGCGTTTGACGCGTTCCAGCTCGCGCTTGGCGCCGCTCAGGCCGGCCCGTTGCTCCATTCGAAGCCTGTTCATCTCCCTGGCGAACTCGCGGCAGAACTCCTCGAAGAAGTCCTTCCGCATCAACTTGTCCTGCAAGGCGCTGAGCACCCGCTCCTCGACCTCGTGCCGCGAGATCGTCAGCTTGTTGGTGCATGTCCCGCGGTCGCGAGTGCCAAAGCATCCGAGCTGCTCGCGCGAATAGACAATGAAGCCGGCGCCGCATTCGCCGCACTTCGTGAGACCCGAGAACAGATACTTCGGCCGCCGGAACTGGTTGAAGCGCTTACCCTGCTGGCCCGCCTTCCACTTCCGCTGAACGCTCGCGTATCGCGTCTGTACCGCCCCCCAGACTTCATCGTCGATGATTCGCAGCTCGGGAACGTCCTTCGTGATCCACTCAGACGCCGGATTCACACGGGCGACACGCTTGCCGGTGTCTGGATCCTTCAGGAACCGCTGCCGGTTCCACACCAGACGGCCGATGTACAGCCCGTTGTGAAGAATGCCGATGCCACGCTCCGGATTTCCGTGAATCGTGCTCGGGCTCCAGAGCGCTCCCCGCGGGCCGCGCACACCGTCGGCATTGAGCGCTTTCGCGATTTGCTTCGGTGACACGCCAGCCCGGTAGTCGTTGAAGATGCGTCGAACGATCGCGGCTTCCTCGGGGCACGATCTCTCGCTCGCCGGTGGTGGCAACGCCGTTCTCGAGCCGACGCACGATTCGGTAGCCGAAGCTGACACCGCCGCCTGCCTTCCCAAGCTCGATTCGGCCACGGAGTCCGCGTCGGGTCTTCTCCGCCAGCTCCTTCAGGAACAGGGCGTTCATCGTTCCCTTGAGCCCGATGTGCAGATGCGTGATGTCGCCTTCAGCTAGCGTGACGATGTTGACGCCGGCGAACGTAAGGCGCTTGAAGAGGCCGGCGGTGTCCTCCTGGTCACGGCTGAAACGATCGAGCGCTTCGGCCATGACGATGTCAACCTTCTTCTGGAGCGCTTCGCGCATCATCGCCTGGAAGCCAGGGCGCATGATCGTCGCGCCCGAGACAGCGTGGTCCGAGAATTCGGCCGCGATGTGCCAACGCTGGCGCTGCGCGAACTCGCGGCAGATGCGGAACTGGTCACCGATCGATGCGTCCCGCTGGTTTTCCGACGAGTACCGGGCGTAGATGGCGACTTTCATTCGCGGTCCTCTTCGACAGAACGATCCGACTCCGCGACAGCCTGGTCGAAGGCTTCACGCGCGGCCTGTCGTGCCAGCAGGCGGACGAGCGCGAGCATTGACTCGTCGGCCTGCCCGCCGACATGCGGCCGGCGTCGCGTGCGACGAGCAACACCGCTCGTTCGCGCTCGCTTTCGAGCTGGCGGCCAGTACCGTGATCCTCTTCGTCCACGCATGATAACCCCGCGTTGACCAGCAACGATGACCTGTTGTTGTTGAATCAACTCGAGGCTGGCCGCTCCGTCCTGAGAACGAACGGCCATCTGCGCGCGGACGATGCGGACTATGTTGACGCGCTCGTGCCGCCGAGCCTGACGCCGCACGGGCGATCAACGACCGCCTGCACGGTTCGTCGCTACGCCTGTGGCGCAGCCGAGTGCGGGACGTGACGCGAGGTGGTGACCACGACGCGCCAGGCGCCCGCGGCACGGTAGGACGGGCTCTCCTGAGGAGGAACCCGCGCGTGGTGCCTCTGTCGTTGGAAGTTCCGGTGAGTGTCGGTCGGCGCCGACCCGTCGCGACTGCCCTGAGGGCGAGCTCGCGTCTGGTGAGCGCTCTCTCGTGCTCCGTCGCGCTGGTCAGATGACGCTGGGTCGAGCTGACGAGCGGGACCGGTCAAGCCGAGTGATCCGACGCCGGACCGAGTTGGGTGCTCGACTCTCGTGCTCTGGGAGCGACGAGAGGTGAGCGCCTCCAAGGGCCTGAGACCGATGGAGGAGCGTGGCGAACGACTCCGCCACAGACGAACGATTGTGATCAAATTACGCCCGTTGTCGCTCGGCGTCAAGAGGCGCGCGAACAGGTCGTCGGTGACACCCTGTCGTCGGTGACACCCGTCGGTGACACCGTCGGTGACACCCGTCGGTTCCCTCAGAGCAATCGCGTCCGCATCGCCGCTCGGACGGACTTCTGGAGGCGGGACTCCGAAACGGTAAACACTGCGGCGCTTATCGTAGGTGATCGGTCAGGATGCCGCTCCAAGCAGCGAGTTGCGGCGGCTTAACGGGACCCGATGCCGGCAGTTGCTATGCTGACCACTTCCTCGGTCGACGCCGAGACGAGGTCTGCCGCCGATTTTCCAGTAGCCTTCATGGCTCGATCGACTAGATACGCGCCAGCTCGCATTCCGATCCAGCGACGCCCGTCCGGATGGCGGGCCCGTACCCAGTAACTGGTACCGGCACCGGGTGGCAAGGCTATTAATTCGGTCACCCAATCCGCCACATCGTCAGGATACATGCCCCACGGCGGTGACACGCCCGCAACGTCTCGCTCAAAGACGGTCGCCATGCCTTCCATGATGACCTCGTCCATCAACGATGTTGAGGTGTTCGTCTGCTCGCGGACCAGATGGTGGAACTCGTGTAGTAGGCACGCTCGAAGCCAGGCGTCGACCACTGCCATGACGCCGCCTTTGTGACCGGGATTCACCACCCAGACCACGGTGGCCGGCGAAACCGTCGACCCGCTCTCGCCTGTCTCGGGTATGACGTCCTTCTCCTTGCCCGCATAGACGCGAACCACAAGACCCAGCGGGAGCGAGGGCAATACGCGGCGCGCCTCGATCGCCGTCGACTCCGCCATGTCTTCAATGGCTCGGCGCTCGGCTTGAGAGAAGCGGTAGCCCTCAGCAAAATAGAACTCGACCGCTGTCTCGCGCGTCCCACAGGCAACGCACATCACTGCCACGAGCAGGCACGCGGAATGACGAAGCGCGACGGGCATCACCGTCTTCAGTCTACACGCCCAAGGGTGCCCGCTACCTTTCGACCGTTTGCGCCGGATTGTGGAACACGACGTTGTCGGTGGGCGTCCGCCGCCCAGAAGCCCTTCTCGTTCGTGGGCTGGTCACTCCTGCCGAGTTGCCAGTGTTTACGAATTCCCGGAAGGCACGCATCGGATCGGGCTGTTCGGAGCGGGGCGCGGACAGTTCAAGAAACTGACGCGCCTCGTTCCGACGGATCCAACTGCCACTCGCGACGGGTGGAGCGATAGAATCAGCCGTTCTTGCTTGCGCCCCTTCCTCACGTTGCTGGGACGGGCGCGGCCCGAGAGGAGTGACGTATGCTCGACACGTTCAGGCAGGATCTCCATTGCGCCTGCAGATCGTTGGTGCGGACGCCGCTCTTCACGGTCACCAGCGTGATGGTTCTCACCCTTGGCGTCGGCGCGAACGCGGCCATCTTCAGCGTCGTCGACGCGGTGCTGCTGCGTCCGCTCCCCTACCCAGACGCCGATCGGATCGTGCACATGATGCGGACCCCAGTCCAGACGGCATGGCAGTTCGGCCGAGGCTTCCGGCTCGTCCCGAACGAGTTCTCAGAGAGTCCGCTGTTCGAGGCAATCGGTGTGTACGCCCCGGGCGGCGTCAATCTGGGTGGCGACGCCCCGGAGCGCACGCGGGCGGCGGCGGTGACGCCAGGATTCCTGGACGCTCTCGGCGTGTCGCCGCAGCTCGGGCGGCGCTTTTCGCAGGCGGATGTCGATCGCGATCCGCGGATCGCCATAATCGGCAATGGCCTGTGGCGGCGTCAGTTCAGCGCCGACCCTGAAGTCGTCGGACGATCGGTCATGCTCAACGGCGTGCCGCACATCGTGTTCGGCGTGATGCCGCCGCGCGTCGAGTTCCCGGCGGCCACGGAGCTCTGGGTCCCGAGCGAGTCCAGCCCGTCGATTGTGGCCGGCGTGGTCATTCCCGAGGTGGTGGCTCGTCTTTCCGTTGGCACAACGCCGGCCGCGGCACACCAGCTTGGACTGCGCCTCCTGGAGCCGGCGCCGGACGTCCCGGACGAGAGCCGTGCTGTGGTAACGCCAATCCGGGACATGCTTACCGGTCACATTCAGCCGGTTCTTCTCCTCGTGACCGTGGGAGCCATCCTGGTCCTGCTTGCCGTATGGATCAACACGGCGATTCTCGTGATGGGCCGGATCGCCGCGCGTGAGCGCGAGCTGGCGGTACGAGAAGCGCTTGGGGCCTCCCGAATGCAGCTTGTCCAGTCGACGTCCCTCGACGTTGTCGCTGTCTCGTTGGTGTCTGGGCTCGCCGCGATTCCGGTCGCGCACGGCGGCGTCGCGATGATTCGCGACTTCGTGCCGCCGACGCTCCACGGAGCGGCCGACATCGCCATCGGCGTGCGTACGTCGGCAGTCGTGTTCTCGCTGGCGGCATCGAGCGCCATCGGACTCGCGCTGTGTGTGCTCTTTCGTCTGCGGCAGGGTGCGCCGGTTCGCCTGAGGGGTGACGCGGCGACGGTAACTCACGCGTCTGGCCGCGTCAGAGGGACGCTCGTAGTGGCGCAAATTGCGATGGCAGTCGTGCTACTGGCCTGTGCGGCGGCAATCGTGCGCAAGGTGGCCGAGCTGACGACCCTCGATCTCGGCGCCACCGGCGTGCGGGCGATCGTCGTCGATCTGGCGCTTCCCGTCATATCCTACCCATCGTCAGAGTCGAGGGTTCGTTTCTACGAGCGGCTGGACGCCGATCTGCGCGCGATTTCTGGTGTCGAGGAGGTGGGGGCGAGCAACGCCATCCCGAACGCCCGGGATACCTATGCCGCTGCCCACATCGAGATCGAAGGTCAGCGGCGCGCGGACCGCGAGTCCGGACGGGGCATCTCGATGTGGGCGACGCCGGGCTACTTCCGCGCCCTGGGAATCCAGCTGCTGGCAGGCCGGTACTTCGGCGCTGCGGATCGACCTGGCGCGGTTCCGGTCACCATCGTCAGTGAAGGGGTCGTGCGTCGCGCTGGCCTCGCGCCCGCCGACGCGCCTGGCCGACCCGCAACCGTGAACTGGACGGGTAAGCCCGAAGCGATGGAGATTGCGGGCGTCGTGCGCGACATCAGGCTCGCCGGCCCCGAGAATCAGATGACGCCCATGGTCTACAGACCGCTCGCACAGCTCGCGAACGACCCCACGATGCACGTCATCGTCAAGGCGACCGAGGGTGACCCGATGCGCCTCGTGTCAGCAGTGCGCGCAGTCGTCAGGCGCATCGATCCGAACCTCCCGATTCACAACATCCGGACGTTCGAGGACATCCGCGACGCGTTCTTCGCGGACCGGCAACTGGCGATGACGATGATGCTGGCGTTCGGGACGCTGGCGGCGATACTGTGCATGGCGGCGCTGTATGGCACGACGGCGTACCTGGTGCAGCGGCGCACGCGCGAGTTTGGCATCCGCATGGCGATCGGCGCATCGCCGTCGCGCGTGCTCCGGCACGCGCTGGGCGGTGCAGTGCGTATTGTCACCGTGGGAGTGTCGATCGGGGTTTGTGGCGCGTTCGCCGTATCGCGAGTGGTGGCCGCTTACACAACTCGTTTCGGAGAAATCGATCCGGTGATTATAACGACTGTCGGCGTAATGCTTTCCGCCATTGGCCTGCTCGCAACGTGGATCCCAGCCCGTCGAATCAGCCGAATCGATACGGCGCGTGCGCTTTGGGTTGAGTAGCGCTCGCCATCCTGACGTGCGTCCGACTTTGATCCGAACGAGTGTCGCGAATCAGAAACGTGTGACATAACGCCCCAGATTGTGCACGACCGCGTCACCCCGCCCGACGCTCCGATAAATGCTCACACATCGGGAGCGCATGGCGCGGGTCAAGGCCGCGAAGCGCCGACGGAACGAAGGGAAGCCTTGACGCGCGCCATCGCTCCCGCAGAATTCACGGTCGGAGCGTCGGGCGTCCCCGGCTGCGGTGAGCATCTACGCGCAGGAAGGAATGCGCGCTTGCACACCGCGGGTTTCGTGTACCGGTGTCCCGGTCGATGTCGATGCGTTGACGGCATCGAGCAGTGCTCGCACATCCGCCGAAATGTGTCCACGCGAGAGGCAGAAACCACGCCGAGTCGGGCATGGAATCCGCGTCCGTTCTTTGGTGAAGTTTCGTCCGGAAAATGATCGGCGTTCGCGTCGGGATTGGACCGGCACCTCCCACACGCGCCGCAGCACGTCGTCGACTCTGACATGTGGGGCGTGAGCGACCCCGCCTGGCGACCTCGGGGCCGCGGCGGCGGCTTTGGGGCGGGGTCGCTCACGCCCCATCCTTGTCCCGGCACTCGTGCTAGGGCGCTCAGCGGGCGGCACAAGCCGCCGCCCGTCGTCACGGCAGCGCCGGCGCCAAGGTTAGGTCGTCCAGGGAGCTTGCGGCGGCGCGCAAGCGGCGACGGCTACCAGCGATGAGGCACCTGACATCACAGTCTGTTGGCGGTGAGGGGCCAACCGCGCCCTGAAGCAGCGTCCCCCTTCTCGGCCCCCTCGTCGGCGCTCGAAACGGTCATCGGGGCGACGATGGTAGAGTCTCAGGTAGCCCATGACCCACGTGCTCGAAGGCCATCGTCCGGAGCTCATAGAGCTTTGCCGGAAGTACCACGTCCGCCGTCTCGAGGTGTTCGGTTCGGCGACTGGCAGCGACTTCGATGAAGAGTCGAGCGACATCGACCTGCTCGTCGAGTTTGAGGACATGCCGCATGCCGATCGGGCCGACGCGTACCTGGGCTTTCTGATGGCGGCGGAGGCACTACTTCAACGTCACGTCGACCTGGTTGAGGTGGGAGCAGTACGCAATCCGTATCTGCGTCGCGGAATCGAAAAATCCCGAGAGCTCGTCTATGCCGCGTGACCCGCGTGCGTGGCTCTCGGACATCGTGGCTGCCTGCGACCTGCTCATCGAGTTCACCAGGGGCAAGGCGTTCGCCGACTACGCCGGCGATCCCCTGTTGCGGTCGGCTGTCGAGCGTCAGTTCGAGATAGTGGGTGAGGCGCTGCGCGTTGCTCTGCAACATCAACCCGAGCTGGCCGCCAACATCACCGATGCGCGCGCGATCATCGCCTTCCGAAACCAGCTCACTCACGCGTATAGCGCTGTCGACCACGCAACGGTCTGGGGCCTACTGGAACGGCGCGTGCCCCAGCTCCTGGCGGAAGTCACACGCCTCTTAGCGGCGTCGGCGGACGAATAGAACAGCGGTGAGTCACCGGCGATCATGCAGGTTTTCTCGGGTCGGAAGGCCTGCCTCCGAGAAGAAACGCATACTGGCAATGCCAGCCTTCAGGCGGGCAATCGCCGCTGTACGATCCCCGTCCGGCTCCTCGATCGTCTCGACGATGAGGCGCACTCGTTGATTCTCGGGAAGGCACAAGTCGCGGGTTGGCTTCAGAACGCCGCCGGTATAGATGGCGTCGACCTTCTGCGTCACTCAGTCTCCGATCGTCAGGGTAAGCCGGGTAGGCCTCGAAGGCAACGTCGGCGGTAGTGGTGAAGCTCGGACTCACAAGGCGCTAGGCGTGACGCCGGCAAGGAAGCGGGTCTTTCAACTCACGTCTGGAGCGTCGAAGAAATCGTGGGGCTGTTGGGATGAGTCGCTCAAAAGAAATACGCCGCATCGAATCCGCCATCGCACAGAAGAACAAGGCGGAGCTACGTTGGGCGTTGGGCCAATGTGAACTGCGAAAGCGGCTCGCCAAACGGCACAGTGACTACTGGTATCGGATCGAGAAGCGGATCCGAACAGTTCTGGCCGAAATCAACGAAGGGCCGCACCTCCCCACTACCGACTGACCCAGGAAACTTCAAACTTTACCGCGGCCCAAGCGACGAAAACAGCCGCCTGTTCGGCCCTCATGCGACAGCAACCAGGGGGGAGAGATGGCCATAGCGGTGACCAAGCTCCAGGGTCTCGACGCGGCCGGCGCCGGCGGTCACGGCCTCATCGAGCTCGTGGGACCTCGAGGCAGTGGGCGCTGGCGAAATCATTGGTCGCCAGCCTCGCTCCGCACGCTGGCGCCGACGCGGCGGATCTTCCGGCCTCTTCGAACGTCGGCAATCTCTATCATCAGGCGCGGGATCGTGCTCTTGCCAGGCTCCGGGAGGGCATCGATCTCCAGTGGAGGCCCGCGCGCTCCCGCGATGATTTACATCGCCGCTGGAAAGCGTCTCCCACGGCCTGACCAAGTATCAGGCGGCGTCTTCCTCCTCTGAGAGACGGATCGGGACCTCCACTCCGTCGGCGAATCGTGCGGCGATCACTAGTTCGCCGTTCATGGCTTCGATGAACTTGCGCAGGGTCCCCACGTAGAGCTCCGTCCGTCGCTCCATCTTCGACACCTCAGCCTGACTTACGCCGAGCAGTTCGGCCATCGTTTCCTGCGTCAGGCCGCGCGCCTTCCGAAGCTGCGAGAGGTGCAGATCCTCGGACAGACGCTGCGACGCCGCCTCAATCCGTCGTCGGGTCTCAGGCTTCGTGCGAGCCTTGATGTCGGTCCACTTGTGGCGCTTCATATCAGCCCTTCCCGTTCCAGTTGCCTGAGATACTCGTCGTAAAGCCTGTCGGCGACCGGAACCTGCTCCTCGTACCAATGATCGTTTCCGGTCTTGTCGCCGCCCAACAAGAGAATCGCGGATCGTCGTGGGTCGAACGCATACAGCACCCGGTACGGCCGTCCCTCGTGCTGAATTCTGAGTTCCCGCAGGTGGCGGTGGCGGGAAGTCGCGATGCCCGACGAATACGGAAACGGCAGCGATGGACGTGTTCTACGAGCAGTTCCACCACACGGCCGACGCTGACCTGTTCGGCGTCGGTGAGGGTCTCAAACCAGTCGACGCAAGCCAGGAAGGCTGGCCGTGGACGTGCGGTGACGGCCGCGCCGCGACCTTGTCACAGGCCGAACACGAACCAGGCGAAACTCGCCATCCCCGCTGCCAGCGCGATCCCACCGGCCGGGCGGAGCCTGCGCTGCTGCCACCACATCGCCAGGCCCGTCGCCACCCAGAGCAGGATCGAGATCATCGTCGCGTCGACGGCGACCGCCCAGGCATCGTTGATCACGCTCTCGTGCTGGTACCCGGCTCGGGCGTGCATCGCCGTCAGCGTCGTCTGCGCCACGAACGCCCGCCGGTACCGCGTCAGCTCGCGCGTGCGGAGATCGTAGGCCAGCCGTTCCGTCGTCCAGAAGCTGGGGACGTAGGCGACCACCAGGTTCGCCCCCAGGCGATAGCCGCCGTAGGCCTCCGCCGCGATGCCGCCCATGCGCAACATCGCCGCGGCTACGTCCTTGGGAATCGGTCCCTGCGCGGGAATGTCGAACGACGCCGGCCAGGTTTCCTCCGCCGTCCAGTTCGGGCCGGAGAAGTTGTACAGGTCGTTGGCGGTGCCGAAGGCGCCGTGGTGGTTGTAGCCGATCGCGGTGACGCCGTACATCACCAGCCAGGGGAAGAGCAGCAGCGCCAGATACGTGTGCGTCCGCCGGATGAGGATCCAGAATCTGTTCACGTCAGCCCTACAACCTCAGCAGAAAATATGCGAAGGCGGCCGACCCCAGCGCGAGGCACGCGGTGCCGAACCTGCGCGCCCCGGGGAGCTGCAGCCACATCCAGATACCCGAGATCGCCCAGACGACGATCGCGGCGATGACGACGTCGACGATCACCGCCCACAGATCGTTGACCAGGTAGGACTGCTGGAACCCGTGCCGGCGATGCAGCATCTCGAGGAAGAGCGCCAGCCCGAACGGCTGCCGTTCCTGCGTCAGCGTCTTCGCATCCGCGTCGTAGGTGAGCCGGTCGGTACCCGTGGCCCGATAGCGGCTGACGATGAATGACACCGACCGAGGTGTGCCTTCTGTTTCGTGTGCGCCGGAGAGGCCGGCGTCAGCCAGGATGCGCCGGGCGGCGGCGGTTGCCGAATCGGCGACCGCCGGGTCGAGCTCGTAGGGCCTTTCGCTCACCTTGACGAAGGCCGGGGTCGCCCGCTCTTCGAGTCCGGTGAACAGCACGCGATGGTGCATCACCAGCGTGCTGACAGCGTACATCGTGATCCACGGGGCGAGAAACAGCCCGATGAACAGATGGGTCCGCCGCACGATCAAGGTCACACGCATCCGATGGTCCGCACCTTAGCAGGTTCCCGGCGGCCGACGCCAGCCCCGTGCGAACGCGTCACGCCGGTCACAAGCGGTGCGGCTCACCGCGCGAGTGGATCCGGGCGGAGCTGGAAGTGCAGCACCTTGCTCGAGCACACCCGCCAGGATCATGTAGGCCACCCATGCGCGAACGCGACCTTCGGCAACCCCGAGCTCGCGCGCGTACGCCTGCGCATACCTCGCCAGCACGCCGGCCGACGGCGGAGGGCCGGTCGGTCGTTTTGGATCCGCCGTCACCTCGCATCCACGCGCGCGGGCGTCGCGCGCCGGCGTTTCGGCCGGGTCCCAAGCAGCTCGCGTTCCAGACGATCAGCCTCGACGATAGAGAGGACACCCGAGCGTCGTCCATCGGCGATCGCCTGGCGAACGAGGTCGTTCCCAAGGTGGCTGGCGTGCGCGTCACGAATGGACCTGGCTGGTGTCGTGACCGGCACACCTTCAACGCGCTCGACATCGCCGGGCGCCAGATCCGCGTAGTGGATGACCAGCCTCTTGGGCACCTCACGGCGGATGCGAACGGTGGTCGGCAGCGTCACGTGAACACGCGCCGGGCTAACATCAGACAGCTCGTGGATGGACAGGGCGGATTGATGGGAGATCACGCCGACGACATCGGGCCGGCGGACCTGCGGCCAGAGAACGGCCTCCATGTAGCTGCCAAGTCGGGACACAGGGAACCGGGTGAAACGGTACACACCGCGAGACACGCGCTCGATGTCCCCCTGCTGGGCGAGCTGGACGAGACGGACCTGATGCAGCCCGGCCGCCTGGGCTTGGGCGGCCGTGAAGTAGCCGGCCTGGTCTTCGGCGATTCCGTAGAGGACGGTGTCCCACTGGCGCTTATGCATTTCGATGGCCTGATGGCAATAATATAACGTCTTAGCGTATTAATGCCAGCTC